>Ga0114972_10000750_pt1 | contig 24302 bp, 25 predicted proteins | sample M_140807_EF_Meta_FD_87354 | JGI IMG/M metagenome (GOLD analysis project Ga0114972, IMG submission 87354) | Freshwater microbial communities from Lake Montjoie, Canada to study carbon cycling - M_140807_EF_MetaG | ecosystem: Environmental > Aquatic > Freshwater > Lake | place: Lake Montjoie...
GGGATCCATGCTTTATTGTGGCAATATGTTTAATTTAAGGTTGGATCCCCGCCTGCGCGGGGATGACAAGTAAACAAAATGCTCTAACAAATCACAAAATAAATTTTATGCAACAACGCCGGCTTGTCCGCGGGATCCAGAGATCTTGCTTAGTGCACAAGCTAGATGCGCATTAATAGACCGAATTGGATCCCGCGGACAAGCCGCGGGACGTCGAGATCTGAATTGTCAACAGACCCTACAATTAAAAATCAAGAACAATAAATCCTGACTTTATTTGCCAATACAAAAATTGGAAAAAATCACACCCAATAAATCATCGGCCGTAAACTCGCCGGTGATCTCTCCCAATGCTGCATGCGCTAAACGTAAATCTTCCGCCAACAGCTCTCCTGCTTGTTGCGAAATTAACAATTCTGCGCCTTGATGGAGCCAGTGCATCGCCTGATCGAGGGCTTCCAAATGCCGTCTTCTAGCCAAAAACTGACCTTCTTGGGGTTGATAACCAACCACCGCCTTAATTTCATCCTTTAATAAGGTCAAACCTTCCTGATTTTTTAGAGATACATAGACTGCTGTACCTTCTTTGCTAGCCGACTTCCCGATTTTATCCACCTTATTATACACTAAAATTATCGGCACTTGATCGGGTAATGCTAACTTTATTTCTAAAATGAGCTCTTCGTACTGTTCTTTTACACTGCAATCCATTAATAGAATCACACAATCTGCACGACTTAATTCAGCCCAAGCACGCTTTATCCCTTCTTGTTCTACCACATCGTCACTACTTCTTAAACCAGCGGTATCCAGCAAATGAATGGGAATATCGTCGAGTAAAATATGTTCACGCAACACATCACGGGTCGTACCTGGCACCTCAGTCACAATCGCCGTATCGCGCTGAGCCAAACAATTCATCAAAGTAGATTTCCCAGCATTGGGTCGTCCTGCAATCACAACGGTAAGGCCTTCGCGAAGCAGAGCCCCTTGGGCCGCTTGCTTGCGAATATTGGCTAAGTCCTGTTGAATTTTGCTCAATTTTGTAGCGATATGGCCATCACTCAAAAAATCCACATCTTCTTCTGGAAAATCTAAAGCAGCTTCTACATACAAACGCAGATTAATAATTTGAGTATTCAGTTCAGAGATATGCTGCGAGAAAGCGCCTTGCAACGTTCTGACTGCGAGACGAGCTGCCGAGGCAGATTGCGCATGAATCAGATCAGCAACGGCCTCGGCTTGGGCCAAATCCAATTTATCATTGAGAAATGCACGCAAAGTGAATTCACCGGGTTGCGCTAATTGCGCACCGCATAACAAGAGTTCTTTTACCAACAGATCCAAAGCCACAGGAGAGCCGTGGCCTTGAAGCTCAACCACATCTTCACCCGTAAACGAGTGAGGAGCCTTATAATAAAGAACAATACCCTGATCTAAGGCATCGCCTTCCAATGTATAAAAAGTGCAAAGATGAGCTACACGCGGAGTCAGTGTGTCGCGGTGGATTAAACGCAAAGCTATGGTTACTGCATCGGGACCAGATAATCGGACAATCCCTACACCACCCCGTCCGGGTGGCGTAGCAATTGCCGCGATAGTCGTTGTGGATCTCACTTTGATTTAGGAGCTTTTTTAAGCTTAAGAGGGGCAGGGGTATCGCCACTAAATTTTCGCGTGATATACCATTGTTGCAAAATAGACAGCGTATTATTCACAATCCAATACAACACCAATCCAGCAGGAAAGTTCAAAAACATAATCGTAAAGACCACAGGTAAGAACATCATGATCTTGGCTTGCATCGGATCCGGCGGCGCAGGATTCAATTTTTGTTGAATCAACATAGTCAAGCCCATGACCACTGGCAATACATGATAAGGGTCAGCTGCCGACAAATCGGTCAGCCATAATATAAATGGCGCATGACGCAATTCAACGCTTTCAATCAGTACCCAATACAAGGCGATAAAGACAGGAATTTGCACCAAAATAGGCAGACAACCGCCCAAGGGATTCACTTTTTCCTGGCGATACAATTCCATAGTGGCGCGACTCATTTGCGCTTTATCATCTCCATGCCGCTCACGCAGAGAAGCAATCTTAGGCTGCAACCGACGCATTCTTGCCATAGATTTGAAACTAGCTGCTTGCAAGCGATAAAAGACAAGTTTGATCAACATGGTCGCTAAAATAATAGTCCAGCCCCAGTTGCCTACGAACGAATGAATATATTTCATCAAAGAAAACAGCAATTGAGAAATGAACCACAACCATCCATAATCCACAGTCAGATCAAGCCCTGGTGCAATTTTTTTCAACGTGTCGGTCACTTCAGGCCCCAAATAAAGCTGACTGGTGACCACTTGAGGTTGATGTGGCGCAACCGTAATCGGCCCACTCACCTGCCCAATCGTAAAATCTTGACCCACTGCACGAGAATAGAACCGTTGAGTACTGCTGGCTGCCGGCACCCAAGCACTTAAGAAATAATGCTGCTGCATAGCAATCCAGCCGCCGGTGCTTTCTACTTCTAAATTTTGCTTCGTCATATCTTTAAAGCTTAGTTTTTTGTAACGCGATTGACCCGGCACAGAATAGGAAGCCCCAGTAAAAGAACCCATATGGAACATACTGGTTTTATCTTCTTGCGGAGACGTGCGTAAAAACTGAGTATTCAAATACCCTGTCCAAGCGCTTGTCCCGGTCTTGCGCATATGGTAAGCCATATCAATTAAATAAGAACCGCGTTCGAAAGTAAATTGCTTGGTAACACGTAAGCCATCGGCTGTTTTACCTTCCAAATCCACTGTAATTTTATTTTGATCCGGAGCCAATTCATAATTGAGCGAAGTGGTCTCGAATGGAATAGAAACCTTAACCACTTTGCGATCTTGTAACGTCACCAAATTACTTTCGGCAACATAACGCATAGTTGGATTGTCTTGTAAGAGGGTAAAAGGTTTGCTGTTCCGTTGAGCAGAGTCAGAATAGGCCAACAATTGCGCGTTCACAATATCACCATGTTTCAAATCGATGGCCACATTCAGAACGTCGGTTTTGACATACACGCGTTGCGTCAATTCTTCAGCTGGCGCAGCGTCAGCAACGGCCTCGCTTTCCGAATCAAACCCACCTTCATCAGTCCGCGGGACAGTCGGCAACAAGCGATCAGATGCCGCTTCTGGGGTCACGACCATTTGTGCGGCCGCCACAGGACGTGCAGGAGGATAATCAGTTTGCCAATCCATCCACAAAAAATAACCCACTAGCGCAAGCGCCCCATATAATATTACACGTCGAACATCCATTAGCGTTTCTCTTCATTAGGTAAAACAGGATCATAGCCACCCACAGACCATGGATGACACCGGGATAAGCGATGCAGCGATTTCCCCACGCCTTTGACCACGCCATACTGTTCAATAGCAGTCAAGCTATATTCGGAACAGGAGGGGTAAAATCGGCAGGTTTTAGGCAATAGTGGAGCAATCAACATTTGGTAGCACCGAATCAAAATACGAAGTAGGCTGCGCAAAGTACGTGAGACAATATACTCGCCTCTTTTTATAATTTGGACCATATTCGCTGTAATCCATCAATCAGACTAGGATTGTCTGCTTTAGACACCCCTGGCTTAGCCAACACCACGATATCTATCGCCGCAAGGTGATGCGTCACTCGAAACGTTTCACGCAACAAGCGTTTGATACGTGAACGATGGTGGGCTTTAGCAATATTTTTCTTTGATAAAGCCAACCCAAGTCGGGCATGTCCAATTGTATTATTGCAATATAAAAAAATAAAATGAGGACTGGCTATTTTCTTAGCGTCTCGAAAAACCTCATCATAGGCGGATTTTTTAAGCAGTCTCCGCGACTGGGAAAACTCATTCACTAGGCAGTTAATCGTTTGCGGCCTTTCGCTCTACGACGCTTAATCACCAAACGACCGTTTTTAGTCGCCATGCGCGCACGAAATCCATGATCGCGTTTACGCTTTAAATTACTGGGTTGAAAGGTACGTTTCATAATATAAACCACTCATAAACTTTTGTTAGTGGGCAATGATAGAAAATTTTGCAACAACTGTCAATTACTTTACTCAGCCCTGGCGTTGCGATAGTCTAAAATTGACAAAATATAATTACAATGTATATACTTTATAATTACCTTTATAAAAGGAAACCATGATGTCAAAACAAGCTGTTTTTACCATGAAGTTGGAACACGACTTGCGCGATGAATTTATGGCTGAAGCCGAAGCTTCACATAGACCAGCATCGCAAATTGTACGAGATTTTATGCGAGATTTTGTACAGAGCCAGCGCGAATCGCGTGAACATGATGCTTGGTTTAGAAAAGAAGTACAATCAAGTATAGATGATCAACAATCGCAAATTTTTACGCATAAGCAAGTTATGGAAGACATGAATGCGCGACTTGTGGCAAGATTATCTAAAGTGAAAAAACGTGAGGAATGAATGGCGCAATAAAGCATATAAAGATGCTCTTGATATTGTCGATTACATTGATATTGAAAATCCAGTAGCAGCATTTGGTGTTTATGAAGAGATACACAAACAAATAAGTTTGCTAAGCGAACATCCTCAAATTGGCCGACCTGGCCGCATTTCTGGAACACGTGAACTGACTATTAATAGAACACCTTTTATTGCGGCGTTCTTTGTTACTAAAAATTCAATTGTTATCTTACGTATCCTACATGGAGCTCAGCGGTGGCCTAAAAGATTAGTGTCAGTTTGAGGTGGTAGAAAGACCGTTAATTTACTTAAAGACTAAGGACAGCATATGCACGTAGATTATGTCATTATTGGCGCGGGTATTGGTGGGCTAAGCATTGCTCGAGAACTCAAAGCGCAATTCCCCACTGCCAGCATTGCAGTCATTGAAAAAGAAGCAACAATTGGTTTACACGCTAGTGGTCGTAACAGCGGCGTTTTACATGCTGGAATTTATTACAAACCAGAGTCTTTAAAAGCAATTTGCTGTTTAGAAGGTTCGCGGGCGATGGCAGCCTATTGTGATGAACATCAATTACCCATTAGCCGCGTAGGTAAAATTATTGTTACCACCAAACCAGAAGAAGCGACTGTTCTCGAAACCCTTCAACAACGAGCAATCCAAAATGGCGCCAAAGTGCGCTTGATTTCCAGAACAGAACTCAAAGAACTCGAACCAGAGGCCTATTCAGCCACTGATTATGCTCTGTTTTCCCCAGAAACCTCAGTTGTAGATCCCAAGGCTATATTAGCTCATTTATACCAATCACTTATTGATCAACACGTTATATTCTATTTTAACCAAAAAAACACCACGATCGACACCACGAAAAAACAACTAGCACTCACCACCGATCTCGTATCGTACGGTCATCTATTTAATACAGCCGGGTTATATGCCGATGACATCGCAAAACGCTGTGGATTACAAGAACAATACACCATGATTCCTTTCAAAGGACTGTATTACGAGATGGCACCGCAAACAAACATTAAGATCAATCATCTTATTTATCCAGTACCCGACATGCATGTCCCTTTTTTAGGCGTGCATTTTACCAAAGGAATCGACGGTAAAATTTATTTAGGCCCCACAGCCATTCCAGTGCTAGGTAGAGAACATTACACAGGATTCACCGGCATCAACCTCAAAGAAGCCATGAGCACATTCACAAGCTTAGCGCCCCTATATATAAGTAATAAGCAAGGCTTCCGCACATACGCCCACCAAGAAATCCCCCGCTTTCTAAAATCCCGTTTTATAGCATCAGCTCGTGCACTTGTCCCGAGCATTACCAGCCAAGATCTAGTCAGTAGTAAGAAAGTAGGGATTCGCGCACAATTATTTGATCTTGAGAAGAAGGAATTGGCCATGGATTTTATAATTCGTTCTACCAAAAATGAAACACACGTTTTAAATGCAGTGTCGCCTGCTTTTAGTAGTGCGTTTAGTTTTTGTAAGCAGGTGATCGATAGTAAATGCCAATAAATCTGAATGATTACCCCTAAGTCGAAACAAACATAAATGAACTGGATGAGTTCAAATAGAAAATCAACGTATCAATCAGGATAAACACATGAATATCTTGCTTACTGGTCCCAATAGTTTTAGCGGTAAAGTTATTTTGGAGTTATTATTAGCTACAAACTATAGTGTTACTACTATTAGTCGTCAAAAACTATATAAAAATTTTTCTGGTAATATAAACTGCATATTCGGCGATTTAGCTACTATTGATCGCTTAGATGGTCAGTTTGATGCGGTGATTCATATCGCAGCAACTTCTCCTGCACAAGGGGTCAGCGTCGCTCATTTAATACGAGATAACATTTTAGCTACGCAGAACTTAATTGAGTTAGTGAAAAATTGCGGTATTAAAAAATTTATTTTTTTCTCCACTTGCTCTGTATATGGGAATGTTGATCAGTCTGTGTTGTGTGAAAAAACTCCTATTAATGATCCTTGTTCATATGGTGCAAGTAAATTAATGTGTGAATCAATGTTACGGGAACAAACGTTGTTTCAATCGCTCGCAATAAGATTGCCAGCAGTAATTGGCCATGGGGCTGCTAGACATTGGTTGGCAAATACTATTAATAAAGCAAAAGCAGCCGAGGATCTTACAATATACAATCCTGATGCTATTTTTAATAATGCAGTACACATCAATATGCTGGCTCAATTTGTGGAAAAATTGTTGCATAGGGTATGGCCTTATGGCTTTGATTATATGAATGTAGCATCGATCCGTGGATTACCAATTCTTCAAATTATTGAAAAAATCATAACGACATTCAATTCACCCTCCATCGTGAATGTGGGACCTGCAAAAAAAATGCCTTTTAGTATTTCAAATCAATATGCAGAAGAACAGTATGCGTTTAAGCCACTAGGATTTATGGAAGGATTAGAAATGTATCTCGATGAGTGTTAAGTTCAGTGTACCTATCTAATACTAGAGCATGTTTACAATTGGTGTAAAAACGTTGACTTACTAAGAGACTGAGTAATGTGCAAAAACTTCGTCTACACTTCCAAATTTTATTTGCCTCCCATGTTCGAGTAATAATGCTTTGTTGCAAAGGCTACGAATCAAAGCCTCTGAGTGTGAAGCTATGACCATCACACTTGTCGTATCATAAAACTTGTCCAATCTATTTTTTGCTTTCTCTGCAAAATTGGCGTCACCAGCTCCGATACCTTCATCCATCAGTAAAATATCTGGCTCTAGTGCTGTAGCAATAGCAAAGCTTAAACGAGTTTGCATGCCAGCCGAATATATTCTTACTGGCAAATAAATAAAATCGCCCAATTCGCTAAACTCAATGATGTCATTTTTTTTTTCAGTGATTTCTGATTTAGTCATCCCAAGATGCATGCCAATGGTATAAATGTTTTCAACCCCTGTATCATCTAAATCCAAACCAATTGCCATATTAAATAATGATGTGATTTTTCCTTGATGTCGATATCGACCAATTACAGGTTTATAAATTTGAGCCAGAACACGTAATAACGTTGTTTTTCCAGCGCCATTATGTCCCACCAACCCCAATCTATCTCCTGCATTTAAACGAAAATTAATGTTTTGTAAGGCACGAATGCTTATTTGTTTTGAGTTCTTATTTTGCTCAATTTCTCCGCCAGTGAATCGCTGGAGTAAAGTGGTTCGAAAACTACGACTCACATTAAAAACAGGGATATCCAAAGTCAAACTATCCACTTCCAAATATGTGGGCATTTTTATACATCCTTATCGTTATAACCAAAAAATAAGTTGTTTATTTTTTTTTGACATTATTAGCATTGTAAATACCCACCCTAAAACAGTCATACTAATTACGAAAACCCAAGTTATCATAGAGGGCGCCAACCCAAGTAGTGGTTGACGTATCACTGAAACATAATGATATAGCGGGTTACCATTGATCAATATATAGGATTTAAACCCGGAGCCTAATTGACTCATTGGCCAAAAAATGGGGGTCACAAACATCGATATTTGCAATAAACTACTAATGACTTGTTGTGAGTCACGAAACCGCGCACATAACAATCCGAATAAAATAGCTAACCAGCTTGCAGAAATAAAAATCAATATAAATCCAGGAATAATCAACAAAGTATTTAGAGTAAATGAGATATGAAAAATCAATGCAATACACAGGTAAATAACCACTTGATGTAAAAAAATCAAAAAGTTTCTGGCTACCACCAGCCATGCAAAAGTCGTGTAGGGCAAAGCAACTTGCTTTATCAAGCCTTCAACACTGGTAAATGTCGTACAACTTTCAGTAATGATGGTTGCAATGAATGTCCAACATATAAAACCTGAGGAAAAATAGGGTAGAAAAGTTGCAATATCTGTTTTCCAGAGCATTGAGAATAAAAGCCCCATACTCACAATAAAAATAGCCAAACTCAATGTTGTCCAAAATGGTCCAATTACAGTACGACGATACCGACGTCTTATGTCAGCGAAAGCCATATAGCTCCACATAGACCAATTTAGCAAACCAGCCCAATAATCTAAACAAGCATCACGACCATACCGTATGTACTGTAATGGCGCCAGATGCTCTTCAAGTTTAGATTGGTCAGATAGCGCTTCTTCTGCAGCTGCAGATATACTTGAAGATAAATCACTCATCGTCATTCCTTGATTTTAAAAAGCAGGTGTTGCATATAAAGCATATTGAGGAGAGGAGATCCGTTCTACGACATTCTGAACAATACTCGGCTGAAGACAAACAAAAACATGACTCGATTTGGGTATTTTATTAACCGCATATACTGGTTTTTTGTGGTACATCGTACCCACTCTATCGAGATCTTCATCAACAAAAAAATCAATATAATCAGGTAGCGCTCCGTAAATCCAATTGGCTGCAATGGAGGTACCAAAAATACCGAATGGCCGACATGATTTAGCTATTTTTTCAGCAGCACTCGTGATTTCAGCCAGCCAATCCAGTTGTTTTTGTACAAAATTATCGTCCACACCGTTACTAATGTTAATAACAGCCATTTCATCTTTATGTGTATTTGATACGCGACACACGGCCACAATTTCTTTATTGACGGTTGTATTTGAGATACTTACTAATTCAAACCCACTTCTTTCTAACAAATGTTGCAGTGTATTTAAAGAAAAATGCGAAGCATGATCCACAATAATGAGATCAAAAGGATTCGTGGTGTAGTCAGGTACTGCAATAATCAAATACCCATCATGGTTAATATGAGCTTTTAATTTTTCAAGAAACTCTAATGGAGATTCAATATGTTCTAAAACATGAATCATGGTCATGACATCAAATTTCTGCTCATCAAACCGCGCAATATCGGTGTAAATTTTTTGAACATTTTCCAATTTTTCCAGCTCATCTTTTTTATGCGCATTGGGTTCAAAACCATAAAGTTGCGCAGTAGCACATGCCCTGGATAATGATTTTAGTGTATTACCTACACCGCAACCAATATCAATAATATGACAATTCTCTTTCAATTTTATAATAGTTTGAGCGTAATCTAAAACAGCCACCGATCTGGGGGTAGGAACACCTGTTATGCTATTAAAAACAGGTTGCTCCTTCCCATTAGGTGATTGATGATACAGTTCATAGTTTGAGTAAATCGTAGCCGCCTCTGCACGCCACGCAGCGTCAGTAACTTTTTGTACAGTATGGCAATCATTACACATACATAATTTACCCATGCCAGCCCACGGTTTACAATCAGAAGTAGCACGGGTTAACTGTGCAAATGTAGGGAATAATGTCACGTTATTGCTTTTACACAAATGACATAGCAAATAATTATTCGTTATCACTTTGGAGAGCACCCTATGGCTATTAAATAATGTGACATAGGAGCAAACCCTGTGTGTACAATTTCATCATTCACCCCAAATTGAAATACATGATGAAAATGCTGTTGCAGAGTAGACACCAAGCGTTCGGCCGTATACATATTAACATGACCAATTTGACTCGCTTTTGAAGCATATTGCGTTGCTGTATCATTGGGAGTACCAATAATACACATACCATGCGGCTTCAAATGATCAACGACTGCTTTTAGATATAAATGCTCATCAACGGTTTCTATATGCTCAATCACATCCAAAGAAACTACCGCATCAAATATACCTAGATGCGTTTTTAAAATATCTGCATTTTTATAAGTGATATTTGGCTTATGAATAGTTCTGTTGGCACATTCAATTGCTTTTTTGTCCATATCAACCGCTAGGACTTCATGCCCCATTTCAGCCAATAATAAACTGCCGATTCCTTCTGAACAGCCTATTTCCAACACTTTCGAGCGTTGATTTTGCGGTAACATTTTAGCGGCAAATTTATAGCGTGAAAGAGTAAACAAAAGATGACGAGGACTATTTCTGATCTGATGTCCAAAATAAGGGCCTAGTTGCATATCTTGTCCTTCAACAAGGTCTCTTATTTCATTCCAATTTTTGTTTTCAATTATATCTTCCATAAAAATAACTCCCTAATTTCATTAAATAAAGCCGTCTAATTTCATAAATTATCACTATAAACCATTTAACCCTCGCGTTTTTTCTTTAATCAGAACTACTGCGATATTATGCGTCCGTTCGAGAGAAATAAAGCAGCTTCACTGCCCAATTTTGATTTTTATTAGAAAACTTGTTCATAATAAATGTGAACAAAGAAACACAAGGGTACAAACTAAACAACAATGGCGCAAACATCAGCCTCACAGTAACCATCAACGTATGGGAGTATCGAAAAACCGACATACATTGACTCCGATGATGCCATTTAAGAACAATTTTGCTCCCTAATCCACCATAGGTTTGTTCTGAAACAAATTTTATACTCTTTGGTAGCTCCGCTTGCATCATTTTTATATTAACGGCTCGAGTAACATAATACATAATTGTGCCATTAGCTTTTAAACAGGTTTCAAATACTTTTAGCAGACGACCGTCATCCAGACAACAGTCAAAATCCCGAATAATTACGGCATCATAATATTTTTCCTGAACCCGGGAAAGCATTTCATGTTGATTGATAATCACCTTGGCATCTCTCAGATCTATCCGTAAATCCTCTCGCCCTGCAATCCTTCGATTGATGTCGCCAATCAAGGGGTGATACTTATCATCGAAATATAAAACATTCCCAGACATATTTTCTAAGTCATCGATAAATGGATTACACACATCTTTTTGAAACCAAAAATTCCAGTGCCAAGGATAAAGTCCAGCAGGAGAACGCATCATTCGGTTAAAAGTATTCATTAATATTTTTAGCATTGCAATATAGCGTTGCAGTATTTTGTTAAAATTGTTACTTTTCCGAATTCTAAGCCATACCTTTCGGAATTTTTTAGCGCCTTGCTGCTCTAGTGTGTTAAGTATTTGCTCAACGACAGCATCCGCTATTTTTTCAGTTTGTAGCCACTCTGCATTTTCAGTATCTCCAGAATGAATTTTTATGGTTTTTTTAATAAAAGCGCGATGCTTAGTGTTCGTACTAATCTCCGCCCAACCAACAATATCTTCGATATTAGATTTTCTATATGCAGCTAGTACTGTATGTGATAAAGAACTCAGCTCAAAAGCAATGAGCTCATCTGAATCTGTTACAACATATTCTTCATTGACTCCTGGATTAAAAACGAGGGCCAGATCATCATCTATCGTCGATTGAAACTGACTACCTATACTTTTTCCATAGGCTACTAAAGGATGTAAATGAAAACATCTAGCTATGAGCGCATCTTGACCTACAGTCCAAAATAAATTTGCTGGCATTAATCCGCCATCTTTTTCTGAAAAAAAATGACTATGTGTTATAGGATGTAAATATTTCAACCCAAGCTTCACGAGTTCACGCGGAGTAAAAGAACAGGTCGGTTGATATTTTTTAGCTGCGGAAGAAAATAATGTGCTAACCAAGCGTAAACCCGACATATGAATGAGTTTATAACCTTGCTCTACAATATGGTACATGGAAAGCATTGCTTGATTGCTCCAAATACAATCCGGGGGAATAAAAACCGCATACCCTTCTCGCTCAATCGCATATTGAAAACCCTGCTTATGACACCAGCTCATTGCAGCATGATTATTTGGAAAAGTATTTTCAAACACGATGATCTTTAAATCCACTATATCGCTCAAAATTTTTATAAAGGAACACTGCTGAAAAGTGGCCTCGTCACTTCGATGAATATAAAGCAAATAAGTTACATGACTCAGTTTTCTTAGTTTGGGCAGATTGTTTTCTGCGAGCAAAGACGGCAACCCCAGCTCTAAAAATAATTTAATATGTGGAGCGCCCCATACGGGCGTCACAAAAATAAATTCCTTTAACACAAAACACTCCTTATAAGCTTTGCAGCTCTCACTCTATTTGCATTCATAGAGTGATGTCAAGACACATTAAAGCCGCTCCAGCAACAGACACATAGATTTAAATTCTCGTTCTATCACAGCTGCGTCATCGTCTTCCCATACCCATTTTTGATAATCAGTTGCAAAAGGGAGGGATTTTCCAATCTGAAAACCCTGTTTTTTAAAAGTGGCTTCGTGTGTTTGCGGAACATCATTTACCATCATTTTAAACGTGATGTAACGACATTTTGCATTTAACCAACACAAAATCATAGACCCATTATTAACGCCCAAATTTAAATAACTCAATTCATATAGAGCTGCGCGTAAATTTAAGTTCCATGCTGGTTCATTAAAAAAAGCAAACTCGCCTAATTCATCCGGTTTTTCTTGCAAGGCAGTATCAGTATCAGGGACGAAAACCAGAAAATACTCGTGTGAAGCTATGGCTTTTGCAAACGCAGCCCATGCCTGTATATTATTATTTCTTGCTGGCATGTATACAGAAGATCGCAGAGTAACCGTAATTAACTTCCTGTTTTTTTGTCTATTTTCAAGCCACTGTTCTATATACCGTCTAGCTTGTTTAGTAGCCTCAAACGCCATCTTTTCCTTAAAGTCAACTGCCAACAATTGGTGTGGCGAGCAGGTAATAGGAAACGTTGTACTATAGCGCGCAGGTAATATATTTGGCCGCACTTTTTCGCATAAAAAATATGCTTCTTCTCGATTCGAACAGAAGGTTACTCCCACGCAGGATGAAACCATATTACACATAGCAAACAATATTTCAGTCTTTCGCCAGTGCCTAGAAAAAGAGTCGACACATACCTCATAATCCTGTGTCTCCTCTCTTAACCCCTCGTATTTGCCAGGAACAAAAATCACTTGAATTTTCTTAAATCCACATTTTTTTTGATGCATTACTGCTATCGCTAAAGCCCAGGCAAAATCAAAAGTAATCGGAGCCACTTCTAAATCATAGAACAAATAGAGCGTATCATCTATTTGTCTGTTTTTAAAATACATTCGGGACTGGAGTTTATTGATTGGATATAGAATCGTAGTAAAAAGAACTCGCATAATAGGTTTGAATAATTTCATAAACCTTCTCGTACTAGTTTCCACTTCCTGCAATAACCTTGCAATAAACCAGGCCCATCCCTTTGAAAATATTTTTTTCCAAAGAGAAGACTGTGTTGTCGTGTTCATGTGTAATTCAACTTGGCTCCCAGAAATGTCTCTTATTTTCAAGCTACTATTTTCTGATAAATAGTCTCGAGATCCAATCCATGAGCCTTTAGTAGCTCATGATGATTACCATAAACATGTATAAACTCATCCTGCAAGGTATAGCATTCTAAATCACAGTCTGTTCGATTATCCCACGCAATTTCTTTGATTCTAGAGCTCAAGCCACCATGAGGAACATGCTCTTCTAATATAATCATTTTTTTGTGATTAGCTAATAAATTCTCAATACCTTCAACATCCAAAGGCTTTATTGAATGGCACGAAACGACTGTACTACTGACATCATCCCGAGTTTTTAAACTGGATGCCAAATCTAAAGCCAGTTTTACTATCGGACCATAAGCCACAATACAAACGTCTTTGCCTTCGCAAATTCTACGAACTTTCCCAGGAATAAATGGATCGATGGCATTTTTTGTCAAATCAGGTTCACCCGCTTTTCCAAGCCGTAAATACGTGGGTTTTTCATTGGTAGTGGCACACCATTGTGTGATTAATTGTGTCTCAAGAGGATCACAAGGTACCAATACTTGCATACCTGGAATAGCTGACGCAATCGCCACATCTTCCATAGCATGATGTGTACCCCCCAAAGTGGAGTAAGCAACACCACCGCCCACTCCTACCACCGTAACAGGAAGCCCTTGGTAAGCCAGATCGTCACGAATAAACTCAAATGGCCTATATAACGCAAATGTTGCTATGGTATAAGCAAAAGGCCGCATACCACGTAGAGCCATTCCCGCAGCAATACCTATCATGGATTGCTCTGAGACACCTGTATTAATAAATCGCTCTGGAAATTCCTCGCGAAATTGTGTAATAGAACCCGCAGGGGAAATATCAGCGACCACAATCACTAATCTAGAATCTTTTTTTCCAAGCTCATAAAATGTACTGGCAAAACTATTTCTCATGATGTCGCCCCTTCTAATTCTCGCTTAGCCTGTTGATACTCGTCTGGATTGGGGGAGCGATAATGCCAAATTGGAACACTTTCCATGTATGACACACCTTTTCCTTTCACCGTTTGACAAATAACAAACGTAGGTTTAGAAGAATGAGTTTTTTCTGCTGCAAGGTGTATTTGTTGACTCTCATGCCCATCAACTTCACATACATGCCAACCAAAAGCAGTCAATTTATCCGCAACAGGATAAAAGGCTGGATGATCAAGACTCATTCTTGCCAAACCTGAAAAATCGTTAAGATCCAGAAAAATGGTCAAATTTGATAGTTGCAAATTAGCCGCCATCAAAATAGCTTCCCAAGTAGAACCCTCTTGTAGTTCACCATCTGATAGTACGACGTAGGTGTGGCTATCACTTTTCTGCAGCCTATTTGCCAGTGCAATCCCAGTAGCGATGCCCAAACCATGCCCCAATGAACCCGTGGATGCTGCAATGCCGGGCAACCCATAATCCGGATGGGCTCCCAATCTTCCATCCACCTGACAATAGGTTAAGAGGTCATGATCAGTTAAATAACCCAGCTCATTCAAAATAACATATTGGCCCATACAACCGTGACCTTTAGACATGAGAAAAGTATCTATAAACTGGCCTTCATTATTTTTACGCATTAAAGAGTTATAAATAACATCTGTAATTTCGAGGCAAGAAAAGGCCGGAGCAATGTGTAACGCGGTCACTTGCTGTGAAATATCAAGAATTTTATGACGATATTTATTACACCTCTGTTTTGCATCTGCCAAGTTAAATGCGCCTTTATTATGCATAAATCACCCTGATCATTATAGAACATCCCTTTGGTTTTTTGGGCCAGCTTTCTCGTTCAACCCAATCATGTCTATTAATTTTTCTACGCCCTCATCACATATTCAGTAGAATGTGACTTCAATTGCTCTAAATAGCGATCAGTCCATTCAACCATTTCTTTTAATCCTTGATCCCAGCTCACTTCTGGCTCCCAACCAACATCTTGCTTGATCGCAGATGAGTCTAACCAGTAGCGCGAATCTTGTCCCAAACGATCGCCAGTCACTTCACATAAATCACTAAATGACATATTCAACGCCGTTGCACAGCGTTCGACAACTTCGCGAATAGAAGTTGGCTCTTTGGGACCTGCATTGTAAATGGTTCCTAGCGGTGCCTGCTCTGAAACTAAATAGATAGCTCGCGCCAAATCTCTAGCGTGAATATACGACTTCTCTGCCCGCCCACCGCCGTGCAATGGCAATTTCTCACCTAAACGTCCCAGCAATAACGCTTTAGGAATCACTCGATGCAATAATTGACCTGAACAATAAGCATTTGAAGGTCGAATAATATTCATTGGGAAATTTAAAAACCGATTAATTGACATCAGATGCATATCGAATGCAACCTTGGATGCCGCATACGGACTAGAAGGTTTGATAGGCTCGTCTTCTTTACAAGGATAAGTCGCAGAACCATACATTTCTGATGTGCCTATTTGAATAAAACGCTCTAGATAGTCACGCTTCATGAGTTCTTCGGTTAATCGTGCTAAAGCCATTGAATTTGTTTCAAAATATCGCCAACTATTTTTCCATGAAACAGCACCTTCTCCCTGTGCTGCAAAATTGATGATGACCTCAGGTTTTTCTTTATCCAAAAGCTCCATCAATAAATCCAGTTCATGAGTCACATGGCGTGCATGATATTCAAAATTTTCTCGCTTATGAATATTTAAAGAGAACGGCTCATCACGCAGCAAATTTCGTCCCACTCCGATCACTTTTTTAGGATTAGCATGATCTAACAAATACATTGCGGTATGAATACCAAACGACCCGCCGCCACCTAAAATCACATACGTTTTACCCACGTCTTTCTCCCTATTATTCATTCCGATTTAGATAGTAATCACTCTACAATTGTCCAATAATAATCGCCTTTATAGCCTGCCTCATGAAACAATTCGATCCATTTTTCTGGGTAATCATGAAATTCCGCAGTCAACACCCATTCTTCAAACATAGTTTTCTGCTCAGGTGTGTGATAACTGTCCACTTGAACAAAGCTATCCCGCTTCGCCACCCGCTGGATTTCGCTCATAGCAATAATGGCTCTATCACGCGGAAAATTATGAATGGTATTCAAAGAAATGACGGCATCAAAGCTTCCATCAGGGAACGGCAAATTATCAGCACTCCCTCGGTGCAAGCGCCCAATAACTTCTGGCTCGCAATGCTTCAATGCATATTCAGAAATATCAAGACCAAATACCTCCAAACCTGGACAAGCCGTCATCAGATCCTTTACCAAAAAACCCTTAGCACATCCGACATCCAATACACGGTCTCCCGATTTCAGATTGAAATGCTCAATCATATCGTGAGCAACAGGTAACCATCGGCCATCATAACGATAGCCACCATAACCATAATCACGCGGCCCATCAAAATACATATCCCCATATTGCTTTGCAATACGAATGACATCAGGGTCTTTCGCTTCAAGTCTTGCTTTCACATTGCGTTTAGACTGGGGTAAAGCTCTTAATAAATTAATTTCCTGCATAGCTATTCTCACTAAAATTCTGATGCATTTTTTTGAGTCCTTCAATCAATGACGTATATTGAAATGATGCGAAAGCCTCTTTACACACCGTATTATCAAACGCCCGATAGCCATTATGAGGCATAACACCTTGCCTTAGTCGGCATTTAATATTTAACTCTTTCCCAACGACTTGACCGATTAATTCAGCGATTTGATGAAAACTCGCTACATCACCAGTTGTGATATTCAACACACCATAGCTTCGATGCAATATACATAAAACAACCAGTTTCGCCACATCCTCCACGTAAACGTGGTCGCGCAGCTCTTCACCTTGACCAAATAATTCAATGGGTTGTTGCGCGTGAGCTAAGCGATAAAAACTATTCGGACCATACCCATTATGCGGATCATTAGCGCCATATAATAAGCTGGGACGTAAAATGGTCAGAGCGTCTGCAGCAACGATAGAACGTAGCATTTGCTCTCGAGCAAGATGCATTGCCCCATGGAGTGAGGTGGGCGCTGCTGCAGATGATTCATTCAATTTGTCCATAGAGTCGGTATATACCGCATCGGAACTGATATATAAAACGTGTTGCAAGGGTTGCCTGACTAATGCATCGCAGATTGCTTTCATCATTTGGATATTTTGCAAAAACATATCATGATTTTTGCATGGCGCTTTTGCTGATACGACCACTAACGTATCATCAGCACGCAATTTAGAAACTAATTTATCAGCTGCAGTTGGCGCTCCCAGATCGATGTCTTCGCGACCAAGCGTCAACACATTGATTGTCTCGTTAGATAAACATTTGCTTATAGCTTGCCCCACAAAACCGTTGGCACCTAAAATAACCACGCGTTTTGGGGATATAGCTTGTTCATTTCTATGTTTAAGCATGTTCTAACTCCTTGTTTTCAATCTTGATGGCACTCTGACCCAAGCTAAAATAATTCAAATCCAGAGAGTAATCCTGTCCTGCTTTTAATGCGCGATAGGGATCAATGATGGTTTTACCTCGCATATGTTTCAATATTCGCTCAATAGATAAATTTTGATATTCTGTACAAGGGTTCATAACAATCACAATATCTGCCCCATATATCGCATCCAGCATATCAGCATATTGTGTGACATGAGTTATATGTTGATCAGTCACAATCGGGTCATGTGCTTTAATCTGATATTCTTTTAATTGGGTAACTAAAGCGATTGATGGAGAGTTTTTAACGCTATGAGTATTGGGTTTATAGGCAAGACCTAGCACACAAATGACTGGTTTTTTGGTCTCAGTGAATACCTTGGTTTGTAAACAACGTAATACCCAATCACGTCGATATTGTGAATTTTCAAGCCATGCGCTTACCGTTCCAGTATCCGTGGACGAAGCATTGCCTAATTTGATAATCGTGTTTAAATCGCGTTCTAAATTACCACCAGCTATCCCTAAACCCGGACTAAGATACGCATAGTGACCAATGCGTCTGTCCAACCGTAATGCCGGGGCAATTTCTTCCCAATCCGCACCAATGTTTTCACAAATTTCAGCAATCGTATTGGTTGTAGTCACGGAAGCGACTAAAAACATATTAATTGAAATTTTTGCAAGCTCAGCACTTTCATACCGCATTTTTAAAATAGGACAATTGAATGCTGACAATAATGCTTGATAGGCATCCGGCAGCTCTATCTGTGGGTCATCAGCACCCACAATATAGCGTTCAGGGTAAAGTGCACGCTCAATTGCTCGCCCAAAAATCAACGTTTCAACTTGATAAAATAATTTATTTTTTGGACGATTAATTTGTCGCGTAAATCCTGGAGGAACTTGTGACAAAATAACCAAACTTGCATGGGTTGCTAATACTGGGTTTACTTTTGCAACAAATTGCTCGATAACCTTCAGCTCACTATTCCCAGCATCATCCGTTGGAACATCGCATGCAATAAATACCACATCGCATAATTTTAATTGATGGAGATCATTCGTAAACTGCAATCTGGTTGAACATTGTGCCACCAGCTCATCAAGCTGTGGCTCACTCACTGGCATACGATGTGCAGTTAATTCAGCGATTAACTGAGGAGAGTCATCATAACAAATTAAATCAAAACCTTTTTCTGCAAATGCCACCGCATGAATTAACCCCAAATGCGTCATCCCGACACACCCTATCGTAATTTTTTTTTTTGTGATCATGCTGTTTTCTCAGTAGATTTAGAATAAGATTGTGACAGGCGATTGAGTTCTTGTTGAATCCATAAATCTGTCGCTAGACTTGTTTTAGTTTGACTCTTAATCAAATTCTTAAAGTGAGCATATTCTAGGGCCCATGTTGGATCATCTTGCACCAATATCACACTCTGTTCCGGTGGCCTGCCGCTCGGTAATACTCGTTTTTGATACGTAAATTTGCTTGGTCCCCATTTACACAATGATTCAATCTGTGCCGACCCTTTTTCAGCGACGACATTGCATACAAAATGATTCCGCCAAGACAGTAAACTCATTTCAAATGTTATTTGCGGTTGGCTTTGTGTGTTAATCAGCACTGCATGGTCTGGTGCCTTATTTTCAAAGTGGTTCATCGCCACAATCTGAAAATTTGTAGGTTGCTTTGCAAACCAAAAATGAATGGTATCTAATAAATGCGAACCCAAATCGGGGACCACACCCATTGCTTGGTCGCGCCAGACAGACTCTCGGACCAATCGAGCTGTCCCATTTCCATAAAACAAGTGGCAAGTATAAATCTCCCCCAAATCACCGGAATCAATAAGCTCTTTCATGCGAATAAAATGCGGCTCAAAGCGATGATTGTACGCTGTATAACAAATGAGATTTTTCCGATAGGCTATGTCTTCTAATTCTAAAATCTGTTCGTCTGACTCAGTCCATAAAGGCTTTTCTACTAAAACATGCTTACCATTCTCCAACAAATATCGAAGTATTTGGTATTTTGGTTCGTCTGGCAAACAAACCAACGCTGCATCAAATTGATCTAAAGGCACATCGAAGATTTGTTTGTAATCTGCCGCAGCATTGACCGGATCCACACTGCAAACAAAATCATTGCCAGCATGAAACTGACGCTTTTTACCTTGAACGCCTAAACCGACAACAATGACGTTCATACTTCCACCATACCCTCAAAAAGAGGCATTGACATGGATTGTTCGGTTACAGATTCAAATAAATATTCGGCTTGAGATACCACCTGCTGAATTTTTTTAATCACATCTTCTGGCGAAATAGGTATGTTACCATCCACTTCACATTCACAAGCCGCTGCCATGGAACCTAAAATGCTCGCAATAGTTGGGGAATAACCTTTCACTAACGCGAGGGTTGAATAAGCCAATAAAGCATCCCCTGAACCAACTGGATCAATGACATGCTCCGCAAACGTGTCAACAAATACAGAAGCGTTTTGAGGAGCAGTATCACTACTAGTACAAGTAATCGAGCCTCTTTCACCTAGTTTCAAGATCAAAGTCTTACATTTGGCCTCATCATATAATCGAGCTGCCAACGGCCGCACACCGGAATCTTGGTCACCTAAAGCAAACCGCGCCTCGCGTTCATTCGGCGTAATTAAATCAAATCCTTGAAACTCAGTAATATTTCCCCAACGGCTCGCAACTTGACTATCGGCCACCTTAAAACAGGTTTTTGGAATAGCTGCAATCAACTCATCAATGGTGCGTTTATTGAAAATACCATGTCTAAAATCACTAAAAATCACCGCATCAGCTTTTGTGGAAGCAATTTTATCAACAAATTGCTCCAAAATCGCATCCGAAATAGATGAGTTGTCTAAGGTATCAATTTTGACCAATCGATAATTGCTCGCAACAATCGCATTTTTAAACGTAGTAGGTCTATTTTTATCCACAATTACCTGCACCGTCACACCCGCTGCTTGTAAATCATTCAGCACAAACTCTGCCAGCGGATCTTCTCCAAGCACAGTAGTAAAAACAACATTAGCTCCAGCCGCTTGTAAATGCTTGGCAACAATACCCGCTCCACCCACATAATTTTCTTGTGACTCTAAACGCACACTCAAAGTTGGCGTTTTTATTTGTCCCCCTATCACATTGGTGTAAGTAATTCCGTCAACTATGGTATCACCCACCACATGAATGGTTATCGGATTTTGAGTGTGTAAGCTGGCAATCAAATCTTTAATTGAAATATTTTCAGCCTCCATGACAGCAGCTAATTTCTCTAGCCGAATCATGGGAGCTTCCATATTGATAAATTTAGAAGAGGAATACACCACATCGCCTGGCGTAAATAACATTTGACCGCCATAGCTTTCAATCAGTTCTTCTTCTTCCCGAGTTTTTTTAGGCTTAGCTTTCCCAGAATATTCATATCCTTTAGCAAAAAAATCTGGCTGTATTTTTTTTAAATTCTCGAGAGGCATAATATTTTGATCTATGATAACGTAATCAACCATTTCAAATGCGGCTAAATTAACCGCACGAATGTTTTGGGGAATATGGGGTCTATATTCACCTTTGGAAATATGGTGATCCGCAGTAAGGCTCGCTACTAAAATATCCGCTTTGCCTTTAGCGTATATCAAATGTCGCATATGTCCTGGATGCACCACATCAAATACACCGTGGCACATCACCACTGTTTTGTCGCGTGGGAAAGAACCCACAATTTTAGCTAACTCTTCAATTGTTTTGATTTTATGCTGATAACGACTTAAAAACATATCAGAAACTCCATTTCAATTATGATTAAGTGTAACTAGTCAGTCTTTGCGACCGTAGCGTAGCGAAGCGAAGCAATCCAGTGGCCTTGCGTGGCATCGCATAAGGCCACTGGATTGCTTCGCCTACGGCTCGCAAAGACGGAGGGGTGCGCAAGTCTACAAGTTAACTTAAATACTCAAACCAACTCCGTGTCGCAGTTTCAATAGAGCTTTTATCCCACAGCGGCGCATCTTGCCAGTGATCAATATCATCCAACATCATTTGCACACCTTCTTTAAACGCTACCTTAGGTTCCCAGCCAAGCTCTTTGGTGATCTTACTAATATCTGCCCAAGTGCAATCCGGTTCTCCTGGTCGCTTTGGGACGTACTCAATATTACTATTTTTACCGTCTAATAAGTCAACCAAATGATTCACAGACTGTGGTTGGCCTGCACCAATATTCCAAATTTCACCGACCATTGGTGTTTCTGCTGCGGCTAAAAAGGCACGCGCAACGTCTGTGACATATAAAAAATCACGTGTTTGTTTGCCATCGCCTACAACCGTATAGGGTTTACCGAGGAGTTTTTGTTTAAAAAACACTCCAAACACCGCCCCATAAGCACCGGTGGTTCGAACACGCGTTCCATAGGCATTAAAAATACGCACCGAATTGACCGGCAACTTATAGACTTGATGCCAATGAAAAGCAGCACTCTCTCCTTGATATTTGGACAAGGCATAAGGATATTGAGGTTGTATCGGATGGCTTTCTTGAGTAGGTGTTGTAGCTAATCCATAACAAGATGATGACGCAGCATATACAAATTTTTTCACGTTTGCAGTCCGTGCAGCCTGCAAAACATGTGCTGTACCAAGGACATTGGTTTCCATATATTGGATCGGCTGCTCAATAGAGGGCACAATATCTCCAATACCTGCAAAATGAAAAACAAACTGAGCGTCTTTAAATAAAGGTGAATCAGGCTTGATGTCCAAAATATCCATTTTTTCGAAAAAAAAGTCTGGATTTAGGGTATGGGCTGCTAAGTTTTTGGCGTGACCACCGACTAAATTGTCGATGACACGCACTTGATAACCTTTCTCCAATAATAAATCAACCATATGGCTGCCAATAAATCCTGCGCCTCCGGTAACTACGGCGATTGGTTTAGTCATTAAGCAACCTCCAACGCCTGAATACGTTTGACATTGTAGTATTTATCATCTGTCATGCTATCTGCGATTTTACCATCGCGAAAAGCATGACATAAATCACGTACGGCATCTTCTACAGTCAGTTTCGGCTCAAATCCTAAAATACGTTTGATTTTATCTGAATTGATATGGTAAGAACGATTATCGTTTGATTCAGTCACTTCAATTTTCAGAGATGCTTTTTCTGGAAACTCATCCTCAACCACTCGCTTTACTACCATCGCAATATCTTTGATAGACATATTTTCATAGCCAGCATTAAATATTTCACCAGCAATTTTTTCTTTAGGAACAGTCAATAACAGCGTATAGAGATCACACATATCTTGAATGTGTAAATTGGGCCTTAATTGCTCGCCACCAAACACAATAATTTTGTTATTATTGACCGCGTGATTTGTTAGAATATTAACACTTAAATCAAGTCGCAATCTTGGACCATACCCACAGAGTGTCGCTGGACGAATAGTCACACAAGTGAAATTCTCATCCATATGTTTGAATAGCAACGGTTCGCACATGCCTTTATATTTGTTGTACAGGGTTAAAGGCACCAAAGGATGATCTTCAGTAACATTCAGCTTATCAGAAACACCATAGACAGAACTCGATGACGCATAAATAAACCTTTTAACACCCGCTTTTTTTGCTGCAATTACCATCGGTTCAAATGCATCCAAATTAATGGACGTGCTGAGTGATTCGTCAAGAACAAAACTGGCGTCGTTAGAAATACACGCGAGACTGATCACGGTATCAACACCATTCAATGCAGAGCTTAAATGCGCAACATCACGAATATCGCCTTCAATAATGGATAAGTGTGGATGACTCTTAGGCAGAAAATCATCTCCAAAAAACAAGGTATCATACACAGTAACTTTATAACCCATTGCCAGAAGCTGTGGCGTTAATAAACTACCGACATACCCAGCACCACCAGTGATAAGAACATGATCCATTGTTTCTTTCCTTGTTATTGTTTGAAAACGGCTAATTGCAGAACACGTTTTTCAAGACGCATCCATTCTTGAATTACAGAGAGTTCTATCACGATTTTAAAAACAATGAAATATTTTTTGAGAAAAAATCTCCGTACATGACAAAAAAATCTGTCATGCCCGCGCAGGCGGGCAACCATTTCTGATTTAGCACTGAAGTAAATTAAGATAACTCGCTGACATACAATGAAAATCATATAATCTCGA
>Ga0114972_10000752_pt1 | contig 24281 bp, 25 predicted proteins | sample M_140807_EF_Meta_FD_87354 | JGI IMG/M metagenome (GOLD analysis project Ga0114972, IMG submission 87354) | Freshwater microbial communities from Lake Montjoie, Canada to study carbon cycling - M_140807_EF_MetaG | ecosystem: Environmental > Aquatic > Freshwater > Lake | place: Lake Montjoie...
ATGATCAGCGATAGCAAAAGCTTCAAATTGATCGTGTGTCACGAGTAAGGCGGTTACATTGTTTGCTTTGAGAATATCGCGCATCTCGTCAGCCAATCGCTCACGTAGATCAATATCTAGATTCGAGAACGGCTCATCTAGAAGAATTAAATCCGGTTCGGGTGCCATTGCTCTTGCCAAGGCCACGCGTTGCTGCTGTCCTCCCGAAAGTTCATGAGGATAGACTGCTGCTTTGTCTTGCAAGGACACTCGCTCTAACCATTGTATTCCTGTTTGTTTACGTGTGCTGATGGATCCTTCACGCAAACCAAAGATCACATTCTCAAGAACGGTGAGGTGAGGAAAAAGGGCAAAGTCTTGAAAGACCATACCAACCTTACGATCGGCAGGGGGAATGCGCATATTCTTTGAGCTAACCGTTTTGCCATGAATCTTGATCTCACCCATTTGCAAGGGTTCAAAGCCACAAATAGCGCGCAAAACGGTTGATTTACCACAGCCAGAGGGGCCCAGTAGACAGGCAATATCACCTTGGGGCAGGCTAAAGCTAAGCCCCTTCACAATTTCTAGGATGCCAGAACCATCTTGCCGCGGAAACTGAATAGCGATGTTTTCAAGAGAAATTAGGGTTGGATTGGAATTCATCCCTATAATTTTCTCATTGAATTACTTAAATTCACAAATACTGTACAAATAGCAGATAAGACCCCCACAGATCTCCATTTAATGCGCGCTACTGCAATTCTCCTTTCCCTGTTTTTGGCATTGCCGATGATTGGCTTGCTATTACCCATTTTTTTTGGAACAGGTCAGCCTTTTTCTTCTGCCGAATTAGGAGAAATAGGAGGAAGTACGCTTTTTCATCTGTGGAACTATGTCTTAAATGACTATGTTGTCACGACAGTTTTATTAAGTTTTGGTGTTGGTATTGGCGTCTTTATTCTAGGGGTGGGTAATGCCTGGTTAGTCGCAAACTATCAATTTCCAGGTAAGAAAATATTTGAGTGGGCGCTTATTCTGCCCTTGGCAGTGCCCACCTATGTGATGGCTTATCTCTTTGTCGACTTTTTGCAGTTCTCAGGACCTTTGCAAACCATGATGCGTGATAGTTTGGGAATTAGTTCAACTTTGCCTGATCCTCGTTCTTTGGGTGGAGCTATCTGGACCTTTTCCCTCTGTTTATATCCCTATGTGTACTTAGTGGCTCGTACTTCATTCTTAGATCGAAGTGCGCGTCTGATGGAGGCAGCAGAAACATTGGGCTACAGCAGTGTTGAGGCCTTTATTCGTCTAGTGCTACCGATGACAAGACCTGCTATCTTTACCGGCATTGCTTTGGCATTGATGGAGGTCCTGGCAGATTTTGGGGCGGTCTCGTATTTTGGTTTACAGACTTTTGCAACCGGTATCTTTAAAGCGTGGCTTTCCTTTGGGGACCGAATTGCTGCTGTGCACTTATCGCTCATGTTGTTGGCTTTTGTGCTCATCGTATTTTATTGGGAACAACATAATCGTTCTCGTCAGCGTTATGCCTTAGGCAATACCAATACTCAGCCACCAATACCAAAACGCTTAAAAGGATCACATGCATTCTATGCATCTTCCTTTTGTGGACTCACTTTATTCTCAGCATTTATATTGCCCATGTGGGTATTGCTTCACCTGCTCATGAGTGAGAGCTTCAGTATCGATCCACGCTATTTTTCTTGGCTCAAGAATTCTTTAGGACTATCCGCGCTCACTGCAATCCTAGCAGTGATTTGTGCCATATTTCTTGCTTATGCTGCGCGCCTGAGTCAAAGCAAAATACTGCGGGGGGTCAATCGCGTTCTAACGGTTGGCTATGCGCTACCCGGAGCTGTATTGGGTGTTGGAATCTTGTCATTGATGGGATTGCTTGATATTGCATGGTTTATGTCGGCGAGCGTTGCTGTTTTGATTTATGCCTATCTAATACGTTTTTTATCTTCTGGCTTGCAAAGTATTGAAACTGGATTAACCCGAATTACTCCAGCGATGGATGGAACGGCCGCACTTCTGGGAGCAAAACCGTGGGAAATGATTCGCAGAATTCATTTGCCATTACTGCGCCGTAGCGTGCTGACAGCTTTACTGTTTGTGTTTGTTGATGTGATGAAAGAGTTGCCTGCTACCTTGCTATTGCGGCCCTTTAACCTTGATACCTTGGCAGTCGCCACCTATCAGCTGGCTGCTGACGAGCGACTTTCTGAGCTTGCGCTACCAGCCTTAAGCATTGTATTAGTTGGACTTTTACCAGTTATCTTACTTTCAAGAGCCATCTCCAAGGGGCGCTAGAAACCCCAGGAACCATCAATATTATTGATAATCATTCTCATTTGTGATAGGATAATACCTATAGAATTCATCAATAAGGAATGGCGTAATGGTTTCGGTGTTAAGCAGTTTGTACGGGAAAGCAAAAATATTCTTTTTCAGCATTGCCTTATCGCTTACTCTCTTAACCGGCGGATATGCCGCAGAACCAAATAAAGAGCTAAATCTATATTCTGCTCGTCATTACCAAACGGACGAGGCTTTGTACGCTAACTTTACGAAGTCAACAGGAATTAAGATTAATCGCATTGAGGCCGATGACAATGCCCTGTTAGAGCGTTTAAACAGTGAGGGCTCAAGAAGCCCAGCAGATGTTATTTTATTGGTTGATGCTGCACGACTTTGGCGTGCCCAAGTCAATGGCTTATTTAGACCTATTCAATCGAAGATATTAGATCAACGTATTCCAGCTAATTTACGGGCCAAAGCAGATGCCGATGGTATTACTTGGTTTGGGTTCTCAACCCGTGCCCGCGTCATTGTCTATAACAAAGCCAGTATCGATCCACAACATGTGAATACCTATGAAAAACTTGCCGACCCTATGAATAAAGGTAAGGTCTGTACGCGCTCAGGTTCTCACCCCTATATGCTGTCTTTAGTAGGTGCATTGATTGAGCGTGATGGATCGGTAGCTACAGAGCAATGGGCCAAGGGCATGGTGGCTAACATGGCTCGCGCACCAAAGGGAGGCGATACTGATCAAATCAAAGCAGTAGCCTCGGGGGAGTGTGGCGTTGCTCTAACAAATTCTTACTATCTTGCTCGCTTAATGCGCTCCACAAAACCAGAGGACATTGCGGTCATCTCTAAGATTGGTCACATTTGGCCCAACCAAAATGCTGGCGGAGTTCATATCAATATCTCTGGAGGCGGCTTAGCCAAAAATGCCCCTAACCCAAAAGCCGCTGTCCTATTTTTGGAGTATTTGGCTAGCGATGCTGCGCAGATCTATTTGGCAGATGGCAATAATGAATGGCCTGCAGTGGCCTCAGTGAAAGTCGATAACCCAGCCCTGAAAGCCTTAGGACCTTATCAAGTCGAGAAGGTCTCGGTAGCAGCTATTGGGCGTAACCAGGTGGTCGCACAGCGAATCTTGGATAAGGTTGGATATAAATAAATTAGTTTTAGCCACGACCCACAAAAGGCATTTTGCTAGCCATGATGGTCATAAATAAGACATTGCTCTCGGGCGGTAGCTTTGCCATGTGCAACACCGCCTGACCTACATGATCAACATCCATACGAGGTTCTACCTTGATAGACCCATCGGCTTGCATAATGCCATTGGCCATTCGCTCGGTCATCTCCGTAGCTGCATTACCAATATCAATTTGCCCACAATTAATATTAAAGGGACGACCATCTAATGCTATAGATTTGGTCAGACCTGTAATCGCATGCTTGGTTGACGTATAGGGAGCTGTGTTGGGGCGGGGTGCATGAGCAGAGATGGAGCCATTATTTATTATGCGACCTCCTTGTGGAGATTGTGCTTTCATCATGCGCATGGCCTCTTGTGAGCACAAGAACGCACCGCATAAATTACTATTGACCACATTCATCCACTGATCGTACGTAAGTTCATCCATCGGAATAGCGGGAGCACCAGTACCAGCATTATTAAAGAGCACGTCAATCCGACCGAACTTATTCTTGAGAGCGGTAAATAGCGATTTAACCTCCTCGGGCTTTCCAATATCACAAGAGACCGCTAGACAGTTCTTGTCATTACCCCCAATCTCCTCAATGGCCTTCGTAAGGCGTTCTAGCTTGCGACCTGTCAGCACAATGCAGAAGCCGTCTGCTAAAAGGGCTTTGGCAGCAGCTTTTCCTATTCCAGTTCCAGCACCAGTAATAAGGGCAACACGTAAAGAGTTTGAGTTCATAGTCATTTGATTAATCAGGGCATAATTGTTAAAAATACAATGATAAAGCCATGAACCTTTTATCAGCTCACTTTCTAGTTAGTCTTATTTCATGAGATTTTTTCTTAACTTGAATATGGGTAAATAGGCTAAATTCAGATTAACCAACCATAACTATTTGTTTAATTATTTGATGTTACTTCCTCCCTTTACACCAATTGAGCAAGCACACTCTTTTTTAGGAGAGCGTGGTTATGTTGTTTTGTCTCCTGATAACTTGGCTAAACAGGTTTCTTTATCCCTAGATCAGTTAAATACGTTTAAGTCATATTGGAATCATTTACCCCGTGATCCTTATTTAAAGGATGGCGGGCGCTATCGTTATCGTAGGCATGCTAGCTATATCGTACGTGACTCTAGCCTGGAAATGGCACCACATCGAGCGCATTGGCAATCATTGGATTACAACGCCTTGCATGGCGGCATTGAGCGTTGGTTTGAGCCATTGCAGCCTGAACTTGCTCAGAATCAACACTGGCAACAACTAATTATCAAGATAGCTCAATTGCTATCCGCAATCGCTCCATCACCTGCATGGTTTGTAGAAGTGCATCCATTCCGTATCGATACGAGTGATGGAATTGGTCGGCCCACTCCAGAGGGTGCGCATCGAGACGGAGTTGATTTTGTGGCAGTGATCTTAGTTGATCGGGTTGGGGTAAAGGGTGGGGAGACCCGTATTTTTGAGTCTCAGGGCTCAATAGGACTGCGCTTTACCTTGCAAAACTCATGGAGTGTATTGCTGCTAAATGATGCCAAGATGATTCATGAAACGACCCCAATTCAGCCAACTGCTGCACACGGCTATCGCGATACCTTAGTTATTACCTTTCGTCGCAACGGCTTTCAAGAGCCACCCCACGGCCAAGATCAATAAGACCAATACATGAGTATTTTGAAAGGTAATACGCCACTAATGTTATTGGCACAGATTGGTGCTTTATTAGGATTTGCGGCGTATGCAGTTACCTTGACCACCTTACAGAATGAGTGGGGTCTTAGTAATTTTGAATCTGGCTTAATCGCGAGCTCCTTTTTTGTTGGTTATGTTCTTCTAGTACCTTTTGCAACTGCGCTAACCGATCAAATGGATGCGCGCCGTATTTATTTATTTGGCAGTACATTAGCAATTTCTGGTTTATTGGGAATGGGCTTTCTGGCAAACGATTTCTATAGCGCTTGCCTGTGCATGGCAATTAATGGCGCAGGACTTGCCGCTACTTATATGCCAGGACTTAAGATCTTATCCGATCGTTTGACGCAGGGCGAGATCACCCGTCACATCTCTTTTTACACCGCGTTCTTTGGTGTTGGTACCGGTTTATCGTATGTTGTATCTGGCTGGGTTCTTAATTTAGGAGATTGGCATCATGTTTATCGGTGGCTTGCACTAGGCCCTACGATTTCTTTATTGATCGTTTATTTCTGCGTTCGGCCGATGCATGATGTTCATTGGCACGATAGGATAGTAATTAACTGGCGCGATATTTTTCCAGTGGCAAAGTGGCAGCAGGTATTACAAGATCGCAATGCATCTGGCTTTATTCTAGGCTACACCTTTCATTCTCTAGAGCTGTTCGCATCGCGTAGCTGGTTAGTGGCATTCTTCATTTTGAGTACTCAGTTATCTGGTGAGCAATTTTTCTTAGCAGCGACTACTCTAGCCGGCGTTATTAATTTCTTTGGGGTGCCAGCATCCATATTAGGTAATGAGCTAGCCCTCAAAATAGGTCGTCAAAAGTGGATTTGCATTGTGATGATCACGAGCGCTATCTTTGGAGTTACCCTAGCCTACTCGATGGGCCACGCCAGTTGGCTCATTTTGGCTTTGGCTATTGGGCATGCCATTTTTATTATGGCCGATTCAGCGACCTTGACTGCTGGCTTGGTTACTAGTGCTGACCCAAAGATTAAAGGTGCCGCAATGGGTTTGCATTCTCTGATGGGCTTTGGCGGCGGACTTCTTGGCCCCGCTATTTTTGGCTTCGTTCTTGACCTAAGCGGCTCACAAACGGATCGGATTTCATGGATCTGGGCATACGCATCGATTGTGATTTGGGGGGTGCTATTTGTGATCTATGAGCGCCGTAAGGGCTGGGTCCATTAATTCCCCCCTGTGTCACCCTCTAAACCATTTTTCTGAGTATTGACTCACGTAATAAGCAAGAACAGAGCATGAAGCGGTCAAAATACTTCCCCAAACGATATCTATTAAAGCTAACTTGCTGGGAAAGTCACGAATCACTGCTAGATTTGTTAAGTTATAGGTCATGTAGCAAAAGAACCCAAAGAGGGCGCCATATATCAAGGCATCAAGCCAAGCTTGCTTTTGGAGAGCAGGGTAAACAGCAAAGATGGTTGCTCCCAGACTATAAAGAAGATAAAAGCCTAAGGCAGCAACTAAATTAGGATTTGCGGTCATCAGAGAACCCATTTCGGAGCGATAAAGACCTTTGGCAATGCCTAATAGCCAAATGAGATCTATCACTAAGAGGCCAATTAAGAAGGACAAATATGGGACTAAATACTTGAGCATTTTGGTTAGAACCCTTCCCTTTTCGGGGTAATAAGACTTAACATAGTCTTGTGAGTATAAATCCTCAAAACTACTAATAAGGGGTGTTCAATGTTTAAGAATTTAATTGTTCCAGTTGATGGTAGCGATCTTAGTTTTAAATCCTTAAAAAAAGTTGCACAATTGGCTAAATCGGGTGGAGCTAAGATCACCTTGGTGTATGTATCTGACCCATTGCCACCCATTGCATATGCAGATAGCACGATAGGGGTACCTTTCTCTGATGCTCAGCATAAAAAAGCCTGCGAATCATTTGCTAAGAAAATCCTCAAGAAATCGATGGAAAAAATAGGCAAGGGCTTAACTGTGGACATGCGCCATGTTTTCAATGTCAATTTATTTGAGGGCATTATTGAGACGGCTAAAAAAGCCAAAGGGGATGTCATTGTGATGGCATCGAACAAAAACACGGGCTTAAAAGGAATTTTGCTAGGAAGCGAAACGCATGCAGTGATCGTTCACAGCAATTTGCCCGTTTTGGTCTTAGGTTAACCCCATTTATTTTTTAGAACGATTCATTGCCTCTGCCTTTGCGGAGGCAATATTTTCTGCCATACCACGAGCAAACTCGCTATCGGCAGGAACCAAGTTCTTTGCCTTAGTCCAGTATTCCTCAGCCTTCTTAAAGTCACCTAGCTCAAAATAAGCGGTGCCTCCTAAAGCAAGGCCTTTTAGATTGTTCGGCTCAATTTTTAAAGCTTGTTGGATTAGGCGCATCGGCTCGCCTCGAATACTCTTGTTCTGGAAAGCAAGTAAATCCGCATAATCAACCATCAGTTGTGCATTATTGGGACTCAGCTCTAATGCTTTTTTATAAGCAGCAAGAGCCTCAGGCATTTTCTGTAGGGCAGCATAAGACCGACCTAACATTTGCCAACCTTCGGCATTATTGGGCTCTTTCTTGAGCTTGTCAGCAAGGCGCTCGACCATTCCTTCAATATCTTTTTGGGTCAGCTGCGGTTGCCCTTGATTTGCTTCAGGAAGATAGAGGGCGAGTGGTGAGCCAACTAGGAGATAAAGAAGAATGGCGCAAAGTGGTAAACCTGTCGCAATCCAAATTGTTGGCCATTTCTTACCAGTCTTTTGAGTGGCATTCTCCGGATTAAACTGATCTGCAGCAATAGCACGCTCTTCTTGTAAAAGGCGTTTCTCAATATCAAGACGAGATTCATCTAATTGCTCTTGATTAATTCGCCCTTCCTTAAAATCCAATTCAAACTGACTTAACTGATTCTGTAGGATGGCAATATTCTCATCTTGCTCAAGGCTAATTTTTTGAAGGTCTAATTGCTTTCTGCGAAATGGAATCACAATAATCAAGACCGCAAGTACAGTCATGATGATGGCAAGGATGATGAAAATGGTCATTACTAGTTTTCTGTCTTACGATCTAATAGTTGTCGGGCACGTTCAATGTCTTGGGGAGAGAAGGATTCACCTAAAAGGTCTTGCCGGCGTTGTTTAATTTGACGGACTAAGAAAAATAAACCAAACAACATTAGTAAAAACGGGCCTACCCACAGCATGATCGTTGCAGCATTAAAAGGCGGCTTATATAAAACAAAGTCACCATAACGATCAGTCATGTATTTGAGGATTTCTTCTTTAGAGCGACCCTCACTTAGTTGTTTGCGCACTTGATTTTTCAAATCCACTGCTAAATCTGCATTAGAGTCTGCAATGGTTTGGTTTTGGCAGACAAGGCATCGTAGCTCATGAGAGAGCTCTAATACTCTTTTCTCTAATTCGGGATTGCTGGCAACCGGAGTTGCTATCTTTGCTGAGCTATTAGCGCTCGCACTAACTTGGGCGCCTACATCAGCACAAACTATCAGGAGTAGCGAGAGGGTTGCAAGAATGGGAGGCCTAATGAACTTCATTGCTGTAACTTTGCAATCAAGGGAATAATCTTCTGGCTGATCGCCTCCTGAGTAAGGGGGCCAATATGTTTATATCGAATAATTCCAGAACGATCGATCACAAATGTTTCTGGGACTCCATACACGCCATAATCAATACCCACTTGACCCGTAAGATCAGAAATAGAGAGTTCATAAGGATCACCGTATTGTTTTAGCCATGCCTTGGCAGCCTCAGGTTTATCTTTGTAATCTAAGCCAATCAAGGGGGTATTTTGTGATTTTGCAAAATCAAGCAGTAAAGGGTGCTCCTCGCGGCAGGCTACGCACCAAGAGGCCCACACATTGAGGATCCAAACTTTACCTTTCATTTGCTCTGGTGAGAAGGCGCTTTGCTCTTTTCCTAATACTGGCAGAGAAAACACTGGTGCTGGCTTACCAATGAATGGGGATGGTACCTCGCGGGGCTTGAGCTGAAGTCCGATGACTAAAAATACTAGTAACACAACAAAGATTAACAACGGAATGAGATAGCGTTTCATCTCAAGCCTCTTTCTTGCGATACCGACGATCTGTAATAGCCAAGAAGCCACCTAAGGCCATTAGAAAACAACCACCCCAGATCCAATCAACAAAGGGTTTGTGATAAATACGCACACTCCATTCATTGTCATTAATAGGCTCACCCAATGAAACATATAGGTCTCGAGTTAGGCCAGAGTCAATGGCCGCTTCGGTCATGGGCATCTGGCTAGCGGTATAAATCCGTTTTTCTGGATATAGACTTGTCACCGGCTTACCATTTCGGCTCACATCAAAATGACCCTGTATAGCAGCGTAATTGGGACCAGCAATGGTTTTTAAGGAAACTAATTGGAAATCATAGCCACCCGATTGAGAGACACCACCCACTTGCATCCGCACATCTTGCTCGGTTTCAAAGCCACGTACTGCAGTGACACCAATAATAAAAACGGCAACTCCAAAATGCGCCATTAGCATGCCGTAATATCCAGCAGGCTGAATCCGTAAATTCTGCCACCAGGATCGATCAGGATTAATGCGCGCACGATCCACCAATTGTGTAACCCCAGAGCTAATAATCCAGGCAGAGACCAAGAGTCCAAAGCCAATCATTGGGGTCCACGACCGCAGCATGATTGGTGCAATGACAGCCGTTATAGCGCTCACAGCAAAAGCCCATTTCAACTTCACAACTAGTTCAATCGGCGGAGACTGTCGCCAGCGTGCAATTGGCCCAACGCCCATTAAAAAGAGAGCAGGGGTCATTAGAGGAACAAATACCGCCTCAAAATAGGGCTCGCCAACTGAGATCTTGCCTAGATTAAGCGCATCTAAGATTAATGGATACAGAGTTCCTAATAAAACTGCAGCAGCAGCTACGAGTAACAAAACGTTATTGACGAGGAGCATGCCCTCACGCGACACAGTCTCAAAATTACCACCGATGTTGGCTTTTGGGGCACGCCACGCAAAGAGTAAAAGTGAGCCGCCGACCACGAAAGCGAGGAAACCCAAAATAAAGATACCGCGCTCTGGATCGGTAGCAAAAGCATGCACAGAGGTAATGACGCCAGAGCGAACTAGGAAGGTACCTAGTAAGGAGAGTGAGAACGCAAGAATCGCTAAGAGGGCGGTCCACATCTTAAAGCCGCCACGTTTCTCGGTAACTGCCAATGAATGAATCAGAGCGGTGCCCACCAACCAAGGCATGAAGGATGCATTCTCCACCGGATCCCAGAACCACCATCCACCCCAGCCCAGTTCGTAGTATGCCCATGCGCTACCTAAGGCAATACCAATGGTCAGAAAGCACCATGCGGTTGTTACCCATGGGCGCGACCACCTTGCCCATGCAGCATCTAAGCGACCCGATAGCAAGGCAGCGATAGCAAAGGCAAAGGCTACAGCAGAGCCCACATAGCCCATATATAAAAACGGCGGATGAATAATCATCCCGGGGTCTTGTAAAAGAGGATTGAGATCTCTACCTTCAGGCGCTGGAGGAAATAAACGATCAAAAGGGTTGGAGGTTAAGAGCGTAAATAACAACACACCAATACTCAAAATACCCAGAATCCCTAAAATCCGTGCAACCATTTTGTCGGGTAAGTGTTTAGAAAATACCGCAACGGCTAAGGTCCAACCAGCCAGCATAAGAGCCCATAGGAGAATCGATCCCTCATGGCCGCCCCAAACTGCACAGATTCGGTAAATGAGAGGAAGTTGGGAGTTTGAGTTTTGTGCCACATAGAGAACACTGAAATCATTCTCAATAAATGTAATAGTTAAGCAAATAAAAGAGATGGCCACCCAAACAAAAAGCCCCCATGAAGCGGGTCTGGCAATGGCATTGAGTTGCGGACGATTGGTTTGTGCGCCAAGGATTGGAAATACCGCCAAGATGATTGCGGTAAACAAAGCCAGCACTAAAGAGTATTGACCAATTTCAGCAATCAATTTTTGCCTCCCGCAGATTCTTTAAGAGTGGGCGCTGTTTGTGGTTGTTTGGATTTCGCTTTTTCGAGAGCTTCAGCAGCTTCTGGAGGCATATAGTTTTCATCATGTTTGGCAAGAACTTGTTTGGCGGCAAAGATGCCATTGCTACCAAGCTGACCTTGTGCGACAACGCCTTTGCCTTCTTTAAAAAGATCTGGCAGAAGTCCCTCGTATTGAACCTGAACATCATGGGCCGTATCCGTCACAATAAAAGACACTTTGAGGCCACCCGGGTCACGCTGAATACTTCCTTCCTTAACAAGCCCGCCAATGCGAAAGGGTTTATTTTTTGGAGCTTCATTTGCCACCACCTGGGAGGGGCTAAAAAAGAAAACCAAATTACTTTGAAAAGTTTGCAAGACTAGATAGGTTGCAATCCCTAAAGAGGCTAGGCCGCCAGCGATCGCAAGACCGCGTTTTGTACGGGGTTTCATAACCTCGTATTTTGCCTAATTTTTAGAAGACTCGTGGAATTCAGAGAATAGGGTTTTTCTGAGGGCCCGATTTCGGCTTCTTAGCCTTAAAACCTCAATGATTAGGACTAAAGCGGTGACTAGATAAGACCCCCAGACATATAGGCCATAACCCCCCATATTCAAGAAATCGGCAAAGTTTGACCAGTAAAACATTACAGAGCCTCCCTAACCCATTGGGCATTGCGATCACGCTCTAAGATCAGAGTTCGGCAGCGGTATAGGGCTACTGCAATGGAGTACATCCAAAACGCAAAAACCATAATTAACATACCGGTTAGCATTTGGGTTGCCATGGTTGGTGCCTTGGTGAGGCTAATGGAGGCTCCTTGGTGAAGGGTGTTCCACCACTTCACCGAGAAGTAAATAATAGGCACGTTCACCACCCCAACAATAGCTAATAGGGCTGCGCTACGATCTGCCTTGCGCACATCATCGATTGAGGCGTGCAGAGATAAGAAACCAAAATATAAGAACAATAAAACAAGCTCGGAGGTCAGGCGCGCATCCCAGACCCACCATGTGCCCCATGTGGGTTTCCCCCAGACCGCCCCTGTCCAGAGTGCAATAAAGGTCATGATTGCCCCAGTAGGGGCGAGCGATAAAGCCAACATGCTTGCTAAGCGGGCATTAAAAATGAGACCAATTGCAGCCCAAAATGCCATCACAACATAAATCAGCATGGACATCCAAGCGGCCGGTACATGAATAAAAATAATCCGATAGGAGTTGCCTTGTTGATGATCGGTTGGGGCGATACCAAGACCAATAACAAGACCGATGATGCTAAGAATAATGCCGCTGATCGTAAACCACGGGATCAGCTTTCCTGAGAGCTCATAAAAGCGCTGCGGCGGGGCATACTTAAACCAGTTGTTATCACGAATAGACAAAATAGGTCACAAATTCTTAATGGTGGTCTTGGCAAGTATTGTAAGTCGAATCATTGTATTGATTGGTCTTATTCCAGTGCAATTCGTAAACTAGCAGCGGTGGCGATGGGTGCCAGAAATAAAGCAATTGCCAGCATTGCACCCAATAGTGAAAAATGAGCAGTTAATCCTAAGCCTGCTTGATAGGCCTCTACAGCGCCTGCTCCAAAAATGAGCACTGGCGCTACCAGCGGAAGAATAATTAAGGACAAGAGGGTACCGCCGCCCCGGCTAGCTAGGGTTAAACCCGCGCCAATCGAGCCAATCAGGCTTAGTAGGGGGGTGCCTAAGAGAAGAGATAAAAAGAGTACAACAACTCTATCAAACGGCAGGTTAAATTGCAAAGCTAGAATTGGTGATATCAGCGCTAACAAGACACCACTACTCAGCCAATGTGCGATGGTCTTTGCCAAGACCACAAGAGATAGTGGTAGTTTTGTCAATAGAATTTGATCTAAGGATCCGTCCATAAAATCCTCAGTAAACATCTTATGCAAAGACAGCATGGCTGCTAATAGTGCAGCGATCCACAGCATACCGGGGGCAATTTGCATTAAGAGTTTTGTTTCAGGACCAATCCCGAGAGGAAACAAGCTGGCAACAACTGCAAAAAATATCAATGCCGAAAGACTGTCACTCTTACGTCGCAGGGCAAGTTGCAGATCACGTTTGATAATGCCGATAAAGATAGAGGTACTCGTTGCAGAATGACTCATAGTACGAGCCTCATTACTTGCGGGTCATCATCAATACTCAGAGCTTGATGACTGCTAATCGCCACCATTCCATTTTGTATCACATGGGCAAGCAATAAGGATTGAAGCAGTTGATTAGATTGTTGATCTAAGGCGTTAAAAGGCTCATCCAAAATCCAGAGAGGCTTTGGGTTGGGTAAGCGGAGGCGAGCGAGTGCGATACGCTGCTTTTGACCTTGTGAAAGGGTGCGAATAGCACGATGGGCTTGATCTGCTAAATCTGCCGCGGTGAGGGCGCTCAAGGCCTCTTCCGCTGTAATCGATTGACCACTAAGGAGCGCAAGACTCATCAAGTTCTCAATCGCAGTGAAATCTGCTTTTAAAGCAGGAATATGACCCAGATAAATTAGTTCGCTATGAAATTGATCGCGATCTTCATGGATCAATTGGTCACCCCAAACTACCTTTCCTGCTTGAGGGGGTAGAAGTCCGCACAGAATACGCAAGAGGCTGGACTTACCCGAGCCGTTATCACCTGAAATGCGCAAAATGGTCCCAGGCTTTATTTCTAGATCAAGATTAGTAAATAAAGACTTACCTCCGCGGATGCAGGAGACGGATTCAAGGCGCAGAGTTTTTAACATGGCAACTTCATTCTGGATTAATGTTACCAAGCAATAAAAGCTGTTTAGTAAATTGACCACTATCACTTGGCCGCATTGTCCATAAATCTAACTGTATCTTTGGGTTATAGGGGTCAACGTAAATTCCATTCTTACGTAACTCGTAATGCAGGTGGGGACCGGTTGACCGACCGGTTGAGCCTACATAGCCAATCTCCATCCCTCGCCGAATATCGTTACCCACCATCAACTCATTGTTGTAGTTGCTTAAATGGGCATAGTAGGTTCGGTAGTTGCCAGGGTGATCAATGATGATGAGCTTTCCATAGGCACCGTTAAATCCAATGTAGGCCACTTTACCGTCTGCGACGCTAAAGACTGGCGTGCCCGTTGGGGCTGCATAGTCAATGCCCATATGAGTTCGATAGCGCCGGTCTTTATTTTGTGCTTGTGGATTATTCGGATTTGGTCTGGACCGAATCAAAACTTGCCCAACCCCTCTCGAAATTCGTCGGTAACTGAGTGGATTGGTCCAGAAAGTTCGTTCGATCGACTCACCACTCGAAGTAAAAAATGAGCCGGGGATTTCAGGGCGATTGAGCCAAAATGCATCTGCAACAATTTGATTCGTTTTGGTATTGAGGATTTCTACTGCCCAAATTTGTGCCCAACGGTCGCGGGTTCCAAAATCAACAATTAAGCGAACCTGCATGGGTGTGCTCTCAATCGATCCAGAATCATCTGGATAAATCTGCTTCACAATAGAGTTTAATTCCCAAACAAGTTCTACCGGCAATTTGTCTCCAAGACGTTGGGGATCATAGAGGACTTCTTGAAGTGGAATCAGAACTTCGGTCCAGAATTGCATTTGGTCGACTAGGTTTTCTTCCTGAACGCGATATCCCCCAAAAGACGACATACTGAATGTAAGAATTTGCGATTTTTCGTTACGAGTCGGCCCATTCATAATACTGAGTGACTCTAGCCGATTGCGTTTACCAAATGCTGCAACATAGGGAATGCATGAACCTTGGATGGTGTTAAAAAAACGAGCCGTCTGATTTCTAAAGTAATCTAAAAATTCAGGGTCTTCGATACCAATTCTTTCAGGTAGTCGGCTATCTCGAAAACCACGTTGCATGCACCCTCTGCTAACCCTAAAGTCGGGAGCAATATCAAATTGACTATATTCTTCAGTTCCAGGGTCGGTCAAAGAAGCGCTTGTATCTTTAACCGTTTTATTTGCCTGACGTTGATTGACCTGAATCCCTTTTTGTTTGCTAACCGCCTTCGCTTGAACAGCTTTACTCGCCGGAATATTTTGAGCGCTCACTACAGAGCTAGTGAGGGGCACGACGACGAAGATAGAAAAAAACACCCCCACTAGGTTAAAAAGAATATGTGGTCTTTGGGACTTGAGGATATTTTTTTGATGCACAGACTGATTATCCAATATCCCAAAATTTAGGGATAACTATTATGCGGTGCTGCACCATTTTTCTAGATGTAAATTGGGTATGATGTCTAGTCCATCACCAGGAGGTAGCGATGATGAAAATGTCCTTAATGACTGCAGCCCTTCTTTCTTTTTCCCCCTTATCGGAGGCGTGGGGTAAGACTTGTGCTCAGAAGTCTGGAAGCCAAAATCCATCAAACCCTAACTCCAAACCCCTATCCTATCAAGATTGCATGGCACAAGCACAGTCTGAGTGCGAGCACAGTGCCCGTCAGCGTAAATTAATTGATGCTGCAAAAGATACTTTTATGAAACGTTGTCTTGCTGAAGCTACAGGAAAATAATCGCTACAATCATTTTTCTTTGATTGATGATTAAGTAGGAGAAAAAAATGCCGATTATTGAATCTGTTCAGGTCGCAACAGTGCCTATTCCTTTAGATGTAGTAACCTCCTTTTCGACCCGAACTGTCAGCGAGCGACACTATTGCATTGTTAAAGTTAGAAGTCGAGAGGGTGTTGAAGGCATTGGCTTTTGCTACGTTGGCTCTGCAGCAGGTGATATTGCAAAGACTGCGGTTGAGCAGCTCTTAGCACCCAAACTAATTGGGCAGAATAGTCATCGTAGTGAAGGTCTCTGGAACGATATGTATGCTGAATCCATTCTCCAGGGACGAGCTGGTTCGGTCATGCGAGGTATCTCAATTTTGGATACTGCTATTTGGGATCTCAATGCACGCTCTGTGGGCCTACCCTTGCATCAGTTTATGGGCTGCGTCGTCGACGACCGCGTTCCAGCCTACGCAAGCGGGGGCTACTATCTGGAAGGCAAAACCCCCGCCAAATTGGGCAAAGAGATGGAGTCTTTTGTAAAACTAGGTTTCAAGGCGGTCAAAATGAAAGTTGGGCGCCTATCGCCACGAGAAGAAGAGGCGCGAGTGAAAGCCGCACGTAGCTCTATCGGTGAGGATATATTACTAACCCTTGATGCCAACAACGCTTGGCGTGATCTTCCAACTGCGATGGAATATGTTCGCCGGTTTGAGAAATACAATCCCTATTGGTTAGAAGAGCCATTCTCTCCTGATGCCATCGATTTGCATGCTCGCTTAGCTAAAAGCACATCGATCACGATTGCTACCGGAGAAATTGAAGTTGGTCGGTGGCGGTTTAGAGAACTAGTAGATGCAGGCGGTGCTGGCATCTTGCAAGCCGATGCGGCGGTATGCGGTGGTATCAGTGAGTTTAGGCGGATTGCAGCGTATGCCGACTCCAAAGGGGTCACTGTATGTCCTCATTGGTTTCATGATCTGCACGCGCCACTCGTTGCTGCAACTCCGAATGCACGCTTTGTGGAGTTCTTCCCAGACAACCAGGTCTTAAATTTCAGGCGTTTAGTGAACAAGCAATTAACGTTCAAGAATGGTGATCTGATCTTGCATAAAAACCCTGGTTTGGGATTTGAGTTTGATGAAGCGGCTGTGAAAAAATATGCTGGCAAATCTGCTTGGAGCAAGATTGGTAAGTAAATAGTAGTCCCGTAGCACAAGAAAAATAGCCAGTTCAATACTGGCTATTTTTTAATGAAGGGAGTTAGCCGGCTTGTTTAGGTCTTATCTTGAAGTGCTTAAAGAACTGAATGACCAAGACAATCGCAAAGCCAGCAAAGCCAATCATGTCACTCGTGGGCGATGTATAGGCAAGGGCGACACCCGATACGATCATTAAGAGACGTTCCACAATATTTGTTTTCTCAATAAACCATCCTTGTAAACCACCAGCAAGGCAAACAATACCCACAATTGCTGTAAAGGTTGACCAAGCAATCTCTACCCAATTCGCTTGTGCTAATGCTGTGGTTGAGCCCATGAGGAGCAAGCTCACACCGGATTTATCTAGGGTGAACATAAATGGAACCAATATGGCTGGCGCAACGTATTTCCAGCTTTGTAACGTTGTTTTGTAGGGATTGCCCTTACAGATTGCCGCTGCCGCAAAGGGTGACAGTGCTGTTGGCGGAGACACCTCAGATAAAACAGCGTAGTAAAAGATAAACATGTGTGCGGCAAAGGCGGGCACCCCAAGATTAATTAGTGCTGGAGCCGCAATCACTGCACAAATAATGTAAGAGGCGGTGACAGGTACAGCCAGACCCACAATCCAAACAATCAGGGCGGTAAAGATAGCCGTTAAAAGTAATGAGCCGCCTGCATATGCAATGACGATCGAGCTAAATTTAAGCCCTAAGCCAGTCAGCGTAACAGTACCAACAATGAGACCAGCGCCAGCGCAGGTCGCTGCAATGGCAAGCACACCAGTAGACCCAGAAGAAAGCGCCTTCGTTAAGTTAGATTCGTAGAGACCTTTTAAGAAAGGCTGCTTACCAGTAAGCCAATCGTAAGAAAGAATAGCGGTATCACGGCGCAACATACTTGTCAGTGCAGAAACAACGGTTGCCCAAAATACTGACATGATGGGTGAGAAGCCCATCATCATGAAGACAACAATTGAAATGAGTGAGAAGAAGTGGAACCAATATTTTTTACTAAGTGACCAAGCGCTCTCCACGGTCTCAAAATGAATTGCCTTCATCCCGTATTTACGTACATCAATTTCCACCATCGTAAAGAGACCCAGATAAAACAAAATGGTTGGAATGCACGACATTAGTAAGACGTCTAGATAGGAGATCCGGAGAAAGTCAGCAATCAAGAAAGCGGCTGCTCCCAATACGGGCGGAGAAATAATCGCACCTAAACCACCGGCCGCTAAAAGACCGCCCGCAGCGTTTTTCTCATAGCCTACTTTATCTAACATGGGAGCGGCAACGGAGCCTACAGTAACTGTTGTAGCAACACCGGAGCCAGAGGGGCCGCCAAGTAAGAAAGAGGATAGAACAATCGTTCGCCCAACCCCAGAGGATTTACCACCCATGGCTGCAAAGGAGAAGTCAATAAAAAACTTACCAGCCCCGGTAAATTGTAGGAAGGCACCAAAGATCGTAAATAAGATAATTAAAGTAGCTGAGACATCGACAGCAGTACCGTAAATACCCTCCAAGGTCATATACATAAAACCGACAAGGCGATCGACGGAGTAACCCTTGTGAGTCCATGGAGCAGGCAGGAGGTCACCAAAAAGTGCATACATCAAAAAGAGGACGGTAACCGTAACCAGAATCATGCCATTGGTTCGGCGCACGCCTTCCAATATCAACAGAATAAGCCCCACGCCAATGAACACATCAGTAGAGTTTGGTGCAGTGTTACGATCACCAAAATTATCGCCACCAGAGATGGCGTAATAGGCAATGTAGATGGCCGCTAAGGAAAAAATAATGTCCCACCACATCAGTCGATTTTTAAACTTGGCAGTAAGTGGAAAGCTTAAGAACACCAGAAAAAGTACAAAGCTAACGTGGACAGTTCTTAATACCTGAGTGGGAACAATGGCATAGGCTGCATATAGGTGGAATAAAGACATTGCTACTGCTGCAAGCGTTAGGAAGATCGCAAATAAGCCTTTATAGCTATTAGAATCACCTTCTTCTTGTCGTATCAGGGCATCTAGTTTTTCTTGGGTTGCACTGTCGATTGCACTTTGGCTCATATTTTTATTCTCTATTAAAAAATGGCCGCATTAGCGGCCATTACTACACAGCATTCTCAACAATCTAGCCTTAATTCACTTTGACATTCTTTTCTTTAAAGTACTTCAAAGCGCCAGGATGAAAAGGTATTGGTGTGGAAGCAGTTTTTTGACCTTCCAATGTTACGCTGATGTACTCATAATGAGTCCGGACCAACTCAATCTTATTATCAAAAACAGCTTTGACAATGTTATAGGCATCCTTTTCAGACATTTTTGGACTGGTTACTAAAATATTAGCAACTGAGATCACATTATTGTCTTTCTCCATACCCTTGTAGGTTGTTTTTGGGATCACATCTTTAAAGTACAGATTGCCATATTTTTTGTTCATCGCATCCACTTCTTTGGAGTGATCAATCATGACAATTTGAGTATTCGGGGTATTAGCAAGATCGGTAACAGCCGCAGTTGGTAAACCACCTACCCAGAAAAATGCATCAATCTTACGGTCTTTAACAGCATTTACAGACTCAGCAACACTTAAACGCTCACGTCTCATGTCTTTATCTTTATCGAGACCAGCAGCCTCGATTACACGAAATGCCATCACTTCGGTTGCACTTCCAGGGCTGCCGGTGCTAACGCGCTTCCCTTTGAGGTCTTGCATCGTTTTGATACCAGTAGCACCAGTGGTCACAATGTGCATCCGATTAGGATACAAAACGAGTAGGGTGCTGAGATCTACCTTTTTACCTGTAAATTTATCCTGACCCGATTGTGCGTCTTTAGCAGCGTCGGCCATCGAGAAGCCAACGTAGGGTTTGCCGGTACCAATAAGATTTAGGTTGTCCACCGATCCACCCGTGACTTCTGCGGTTGCTGACATACCCGGTACTTTTTTGGAGAGAACCGATGCTAATCCGCCACCCATCGGGTAGTAAACGCCACCAGTACCGCCGGTTGCAATAGAAATATTCTGCGCTTGTACGCTGCCCCAAACGAGGGCAGAGCAAAGGGCGAGAGCTTTAAAAAGTTTCATGCAATATCTCCTAATTTTTCTATTAATAATGAATGCTTAGCGTATAAGTCTATATCATTTTTGACTATTAAAGCCCAGGCATCTGGAAGCCAATTTTTTCAAGTTCCGCGATTAGCTTGCTGTGTTGACTGGGCTCAAGTGCCAGTAGCGGCGGCCTGACCCGAGACCATTCTGGGTCTTTGCTGTAATGGGCTACGGCGGCCTTCATCGCCGGAATCATTGGATATTGGGCATAGACCGAGCGAAGAGCTGTTAGAGCCTCTTGCGCATGATCTGCGGTCGGCTCCTGCCAGCGAGCTGCTAAATCCGCAATTGCCTTAGGGTTAACATTTGCCATTGCTGATATACAACCTACCCCGCCTGCACGTAGGGCGCGAAGTAAAAATACCTCGCTACCGGCATAAACCCGAAAACCAGTCCCAAGCAAGGCTTTAATGACAGACTCGGTATAGGGCCAATCTCCCGAGCTATCTTTAATCCCAATGACTGTGTTGGGATACGTTTTTACCAAGCGCTCTAGTAGGGGAACACTCAAACCAATTTTGGTTACTGGGGGGATGTTGTAAACATAAATTTTTAACTTTGCATCACCCACTGCTTCAATAATCTCTGCGTAATACTGAAAGAGTCCATCATCCGCGACATCCTTGTAATAGAAGGGTGGGAGCATTAACACTCCAGCACAACCTGCTTTGACAGCAGCCTTGGTCATCGTCGATGCATCCGCTACAGAGCATGCCCCAGTCCCTGGCATCATGTTCTTAGGATCAAGTCCTCCTCCAATAAGCTCATGAAGTACATCTATTTTTTGACCAGCAGACATTGAGTTGGCCTCTGAGTTGGTCCCAAATACAGCTTGTCCAACCCCATTACTTTGGAGCCATTGGCATTGACGTAACAACTTTTTGCCATTGGGACTGCCGTCCGCATTAAAGGGGGTCAATACGGGAGATAAAACAGCAGATAGGGTAGAGGTATGAGTAGACATAAAAATCTCCGACTAAATAGAAATGGGGGTTGGAAGTGATTGGTGATTAAAAAATGCCTCAAGATTATCGATCGCTAAATTGGTCATTGCTTGACGGGTTTCTTGGGTAGCGCTGCCAATATGAGGGGCTAGTAGTACGTTAGAAAGACTTAAGAAAGCAGGCTTGGGATTCGGCTCGTTTTCAAAAACATCAAGGGCGGCGCCTGCAATGACTTTGTTTTGCAAGGCGCCGATGAGATCATCTTCGTTAACCACACTGCCTCTTGCGACATTAATCAAGTAACCCTTTGGACCCAATGCGTTCAGGATCGAAGTATTAATAATTTTCTCGGTTGCCTTGCCCCCAGGGCATGTCAGTATGAGGACATCACTCTCTCGCGCTAAATCCATCAGGGATGGAAAAAATACATACGGTAGGCTTTTTGAACTAGGGCCGTGATAAGCAATCTCCACTTTGAATGGCAAGAGACGCGCAGCCAGTTCTTGACCGATACGACCCATACCGACAATCCCTACTTTCTTTCCAGCCAGGGAGGTGGTGAATGGAAAGGTCTCGGCCGCCCAAGTTTTCTGGAGAACAAATTGGTGAGCCTCCGGAATCTTTCTCAAGAGACCAAATAGGAGCCCAATAGTTAATTCGCACACCGCATCATTTAGTACGCCGGGCGTATTGGAGGCAATGATCCCCCTTTGTTTTAAGTAATCTAGTGGAAGGTTGTCGTATCCCACTCCGCAACAGGCAATCATTTTGATTTCGGGCAGTTGGTCCAGTAGGGTGGGGTTAATGGTAAAGCTGGGGCGCGTTAAGATGGCCTTTACATTTCGGTCGGGGACCGGTCCCTTTGGGTCCAGCATGGAAACGGGAACAAGACGGCGATCAATCTCTAACTGCATGATTTCAGGGAAAAAGCCGACCTGTAATACGCTATTGACTGGAATCATGTCTCTTTTGCAGTTTTATTGGAATAATGTGTCATTGTAAGTCGATATTTTTGTCATTTTGGAACCCATCAAATGAGTGTAGCGAAAGACCCGAAGGCACAGGCAAATCAGAGCCTACAAACTGGAATTCGAAAGGGGCTGACTCGCTACGGCGACACAGAGTTCTCACTGTTTCTTCGTAAAGCCTTCATTAAGGCAATGGGCTACAGCGATAGCGCTTTAGAGCGACCTATTATTGGCATCACAAATACCTATAGTGATTTCAATCCATGTCATGGCAATGTGCCGCAAATGATTGAGGCCATCAAGCGTGGGGTGATGCAAGCGGGTGGTATGCCAATGGTATTTCCAACCATTTCAATTCATGAGTCCTTTGCATTTCCAACCAGTATGTATTTGCGCAACTTGATGGCACTCGATACCGAAGAGATGATGCGCTCACAACCCGTCGATGCAGTTGTTTTAGTGGGGGGATGCGATAAAACAATTCCCGCTCAACTGATGGCGGCAGCTAGCTTGGATATTCCGGTGCTTTCAATACCCACGGGCCCGATGTTAACGACGCTTCATCAGGGAGATCGCTTAGGCGCTTGTACAGATTGCCGGCGCTATTGGGGAAAATTTAGAGCAGGCGAGATTGACCAAGAGGAGATTGATGAGGTCAACGGTAAGCTGGCCCCAACAACTGGAACCTGTATGGTGATGGGCACTGCCAGTACGATCGCTTGTATGGTGGAAACAGCAGGACTCAGTTTGCCAGGAACGGCAGCCGCACCAGCAGTCATGGCAGAACGTTTTCGTTTGTCGGAACTAACCGGACGTAGAGCCGTAGAGTTAGCAAAAACAGCAGATCAAAAAATGTTCTCACCACGAGCAATCCTCACACCCAAAGCTCTCACAAATGCCTTGACTGTGTTACACGCGATTGGTGGTTCTACTAATGCCTTAATTCATATTACAGCCGTGGCAGCTCGCTTGGGCATCAAGATTGATTTGGATATGGTCGATCAATTGGGTAGAAATGTTCCTGTTTTGGTTGACCTAAAACCTAGCGGCGCTCATTACATGGAACATCTTTATGAGGATGGGGGGCTGATGGCGGTGCTAAGAGAGCTCAAACCACATTTATATCTCGATTGTTTGACTGTTTCAGGAAAAACCTTGGGCGAGGAGATTGAGGACGCCAAGGTGAGCAAAGCGAGAAAGGTGATACGGATCTCAAGCGATCCGATTTATCCTGTGGGCGGTTTGGCAATCTTGAGAGGTAATTTAGCTCCTAGGGGCGCTGTGATTAAACACTCGGCAGCTAGCCCAGATTTATTAAAGCATCGCGGGCGTGCGGTGGTATTTAGCTCACTAGAAGACTTGGCATTGCGGATTGATAGCCCTGACTTGGATGTCAATGCCGATGATATTTTGGTCTTGCAAAATGCTGGACCAAAGGGCGCCCCAGGAATGCCAGAGGCGGGGTATCTGCCGATCCCTAAAAAATTAGCGCAGGCTGGTGTTAAAGATATGGTTCGTATCTCGGATGCGCGGATGAGTGGAACAGCATTTGGAACAATTGTGTTGCACATCACTCCAGAATCTGCCGAGAATGGCCCACTTGCATTCGTACGTAATGGCGACATGATTGTCTTAGATGTCAGTCAGAGACTTTTACAGCTGGAGGTCGATGATGCCGAGATACGCAAACGCATCGATGCGCTCGCATCTCCAGCAGAGCGTCTCGCTATTCCAGAATCAGGATATCGGCGTTTGTATCAAACTACCGTAACGCAAGCAGATATTGGGTGTGATTTTGATTTCATGGTTCCATCGATGACAGGAACTGCTCCCGTCTTGAAAGGTCGGTAAGATGCTATTTAGTCCAGCAGATACTAAGGTTCTGATTGTGGGTGGCGGAACGATGGGCGCTGACGTTGCACTTGTTTGTGCACGCGGTGGTTGTACGACATATGTATTTGAAGCAAATGCTGAGCGCTGTAAAGTCTTGCCAAATTACTTTCAAACTAAATTACTGGACATGGGCTATGGTCAGCGAGTCCACTTAATTTCTTTGGTAGATTCGCTTAATCAGTTTGATTGGTCAGAAATTGATTTGGTAATCGAGTGCGTTCCAGAGAAATTAGATATTAAGCAGGACTTGTTTGCTCAATTAGAGCAAGTTGTTAATCCTCAGACTGTATTGGCTAGTAATAGTTCTAGTTTTCCGATCAGTCAAATTGCAGAAGGCTTAAAAACCTCTGCCAGAATGATTGGCCTGCATTTCTTTATGCCCGCACATATTGTTCCATGCGTGGAAG
>Ga0114972_10000753_pt1 | contig 24257 bp, 20 predicted proteins | sample M_140807_EF_Meta_FD_87354 | JGI IMG/M metagenome (GOLD analysis project Ga0114972, IMG submission 87354) | Freshwater microbial communities from Lake Montjoie, Canada to study carbon cycling - M_140807_EF_MetaG | ecosystem: Environmental > Aquatic > Freshwater > Lake | place: Lake Montjoie...
CTACGTGAATTTGGCTTTGTGCTGGCCGGAGGTCTCACGGTGATCTTCGGGATCCTGGGCCCTTGGCTGCGGCATCACCCGGCCCCCCTTTGGCTATGGCTGGTGAACAGCCTGTTGGTGGTTCTGACGCTGCTAGCGCCCCGTAGCCTGGGGCCGCTGGAACGGCTCTGGATGCGGCTTGGCCTAGTCCTAGGTGCGATCAACAGTCGCATCATTCTCACTGCGATGTTCTACGGGGTATTCACACCAATGGGGGCAGTGATGCGGGCCCGGGGTCACGACCCCCTGCGGCGGCGGCTGGATCCGGCGGCGGCCAGCTACCGTTTGCCCTCGCGGGTGCGTCCCGGCAGTCACATGGCCAAGCCCTTCTGAGCACAAGCCCTTTTAAGCGATGGATGCCCTGTTCGAACTTCTTGGCGACCTCTGGGGATTTCTCAATGAACGCAAGAAGTTCTGGCTGCTGCCCCTGATCCTCACCCTGGTGTTATTGGGGGCCCTGGTGGTATTGACCCACGGGTCGGCCCTGGCACCCTTCATTTACACCTTGTTCTGATGAGATCAGTGGTGATTACTACTGTGTTCAGAAACCAAGTTTGAGGCCGCCTGCCTTGAACCGCCTACTTCCCCTCGCCCGGCTGCTGGCCATCAACCTCGGGGTGATGGTGATCCTGCTGCTGCTGGCCGAGGGGGGCCTGCGGCTGGCGGGCATCGCCCGCCCGGCCTATTACCGCTACGACCCCATAAGGGGCTTCAGCCACCGGCCCGGCGCCCAGGGCCGGTGGACCCAGGAGGGCAGTGGTTGGGTGAGCATCAACCGGGCTGGCTTCCGCGACCGGGATCACAGTGCCGAGCCGATAACCGGGGTCCTGCGGGTGGCGGTGCTGGGGGACTCCTTCAGCGAGGCCTTCCAGGTGAACCAAAACCAAACCTGGTGGCAGCAGCTGCAGAACCAGGTGAACGGCACCCGTCCTTGCCCCCTTACGGCCGCCTACCCCAAAGGCATCGAGCTGCTGAATTTTGGGGTGGGGGCCTACGGCACCGGCCAGGAGCTGCTCACCTGGCAAACCAATGGGCGCCAAAGCCAACCGCAGCTGGTACTGCTGGCCATCTTCCTGGGCAACGACATCGACGACAACACCCCCAGAGCCAGGGATGACCGACCGGTGTTTCAGCTCGATCCCAGCGGAAAACTGCAGCTCGACAACAGCTTCCGCCAATCGCCCGCCAGCCGCTTTCGCCAGAGCTGGCCAGGTCGCAGCCTCAACTGGCTGGTGGAGCACAGCCGGTTGGTGCAGTTGCTGAATGCGGCCAAGAATCGGGCCGCCAACCCCGCTGTCCCCCAGCTCGGACCTGACACGAGCAAGAAAGGGCTGCCACCTGGGCCGCCACCGGTAGCCCCCGCTAGACCCAGCGGCTGGGCCCTGACCGCTGCTCTGATCAAGCGCTTGAACCAGGAAGTGCAAGCCGCAGGGGCACAACTGATCGTGATCAGCCTCACCAGCCCAGAGCAGGTGTGGCCCAACCGCCGCCAAAGGCCCGCCAAACCGTTTGCCAGGGAACAGCAGCTGGAATCGCTACTGCAACCCCTGGGAATTACCTATTTCCCCCTGGCGCCAACGCTGCAACAACAAGCGGATGCCCAGGGCCTGAGCCTGCATGGCTTCCCGGGCCAGCAACCCGGCCTGGGCCATTGGAATGCCAACGGCCATCGGCTGGCCGCGGTGGCACTGGCCCGGCGGCTCTGTGCCCAGCCCTTAGGGGGCCGATGAGCGCCCCCCCCTTGCGGCTGGCGGTGCTGCTCACCCATCCGGTGCAGTATTTCAAGCCCGTGTTCCTGGCCCTTGCCGCCTGCGAAGGGGTGGAGCTGATGGTGTTCTTTGGCTGTGACCATGGCCTGATCCCCAGCCATGACCCTGATTTCGGCGTGGCCTTTGCCTGGGATAGCTCCCCCAGCCAAGGCTTCCCCCATCAGTTCCTAAGCCATGGCCCCCTGGCGGCCCTTGGCAGTGGTCGGCAGGGGCTGCCCCTGGCCGGGAAGGCCTGCCGGCAGATCAGAGCCTGGGGCGCCGATGCGGTGCTGATCTTTGCCTACAGCCCCCTATTCATCACCGCCAGCAGCCTGCTGCTGGCGGCCCGGGGCCAGCGGCTACTGCTGCGGGCCGATGGCACCGACCGGGCCTTCCGGCGGCCGGCCTGGAAAAGTTTGCTAAAGGATCTGCTTTTGCGGTGTTACTACCGACTGTTTGCCCATGTATTCCCGATTGGCAGCGATTCCAATGACCACTTCACCCGCCTAGGGGTGCCGGCCCGCCGCCGCCAGCCGGTGCCCTTTGCCGTGGATGTGGAGTACTTCCAGGGGCAAATGGAACACTGGACGCCCCAGCGCAGCCAACTGCGCGGGGCCCTGCAGATCCCAGCAACCGCAGAGGTACTGCTGAGTGTGGGCAAAATCACCGCGGTGAAGGGGCCGCTGCTGCTGGCCGAGGCCCTGGCACTGCTGCCACCGGAACGCCAAAGGCAGCTTTGGGTGGTGGTGGTGGGGGATGGCCCTTTGAGGGAGGCCTTAGCCGCGGCCGTCGAAGCCGTGCTGCCTGGTCGTAGCCGCTTTGTGGGCTTTCAGAATCAGTCGCAGCTGGGGCGTTTTTACGCCGTTGCCGACACCCTGGTGTTTCCTTCGGTGCAAGGGGAAACCTGGGGGCTGGTGGTGAATGAGGCCCTGCAATTTGGCCTACGGGTGCTAGCCAGTGACCATCCGGGCTGCGGGCGGGATCTGTTGGGGGAAGCCCCCCATCAGTTGTTCCCCAGTGGAGATCCCCAGGCCTTGGCCCAAGCCCTGGGGACCCCCTGGACCCGGGCAAGCTCAGGGCCCATTCCTAACCAGGTATTGCCAAGGCCCGAACAACTGGCGGAGGCCGTGGTCCGCAGCCTGGGGGTAAACCCTTGACAGCCCAGCCCCCACCCCCCTCAAAACCCCAAGCCTGGGGCCCCAAAGCCCGGCTGGCGGCGATCAACCTGGCTGTGCTGGCGCTGCTGCTAAGCCCCTTGCTGGGGCCCTGGCTCCTGGCCCATGGGGCCCTGCGCCATCCCCGCTGGGCCTGGGGCCCGCTGCTGGAGCTGGCCCGCTGGCCCTATCTGAACATCTACCGCCAGGGGATTCAGGGCCGCAAGGACTGCTTCCAGGTGGATCAAACCCTCACTTACATCGGCCAGCCCCATGGCCAATGTCGCTTTAACAACTTGGAATTTCGCACCACCCAGCGGTTCAACAGCCTCGGGGTGCGGGATAGCGAAGCCGCCCTGGTACGGCCCCGCAGCATCGTGATCGGCGATTCCCATGCCATGGGCTGGGGGGTGGAGGCAGGGGAGCGCTACTCGCATTTGCTAGGCCCCCGACTGCAACCCAGCTTGAATTTGGGCATTGCCAGCTATGGCACCGCCCGGGAACTGCGGCTGCTGGAGCGCTACGCCGGGCGTTACCCCCAGGGCTATGCCGGTGCCCCCACGATCTTGCTGCAGTACGGCGTCAATGACTGGGGGGAAAACAGCTCCACGGGCAAACAACGCTTTCAATCCAGCAGTTACCGCAGCTATGCCGCTAACACGCCTTATGTGAAGCCGGAGCTGCTGCTGGACCCCTGGAATGCGGCCCACCTGCGCCTGTTCACAGAACACTGGCTGAGGGGGATTTTCAAGGCAGAAACCAACCCCCTTGATGTGCCATTCCCTAAACACGGGGAGGCTTTTGTGGCCAGCTTTACGCCCTACGAACAACTACTAAGGGGCAAAACCCTGGTGGTGTTTGTAAGCAGCGATTACGGTTTCTGGAATGCCTCTGTGTACCGAGATCTCAAGCACTCCCTAGGCAGCCTGCGGCGCCAGTTGCCCCACACCAGGGTGCTGCTACTTGACCTCAGCCAAGCCTGCGATAGCTCCTGCTATTTCCGCCTGGATGATCACCTCACCGCCGCAGGGCACCGGCGGGTGGCGCAATGGTTGGCCGGGCAATTAAGCACACTTAACTCTAAATCGACCCGCTAAATCCCGTTGCAATGCTTCTTTAATCCGTTGTCGACCGGCTTCATCAAACAGCCAAAGCATGGTGCCGGCCTCATCCAAGTTATACGTCTGAGCAGGAGCCCCAAACCATCCCAATGCTATAACTCTTCGCTCTGGCACCACCACCAGTGCGGCATAGGAGCGCAGCTGATGGGGTTTATCAAAAAATTCTCCCCTGCCCTGATCCCAGGGATTGGCATGGCCATTTCCAGCAATCTGTGAAACGTGCAAGCGCCAATTACTGCCGGCTTTAAGTGCACGAGAAGAAAGCAAAGACTGCTCCTCTTCAGCAGTGAGAACCGCTGCACCAGAGGGAATTAATGCTTCAATCGACCCAACAAGAGGATGGTGCCAATCCATGAAAATCTTGGGCCATAGAGGGCCCATGCCTACACGATTAAAGGCCACTAACGCCAGCGCCAACCCTGTGCTCCACAGGAAACGTTGTTGACGTGGAGAAAAAACCGTCGAGGCGCGCGCCAGGATCACAGCCAATGATACTGGGGTGATCAACAGCAAAGGAAGCAGATAGCGAAGGCTACCCCCTGTAAGTCCTTGACTTTGCAGCAGCCAGGGGTAGGGCAATAATGTGAATAGCCCCCCCCATAAAATAAACGAGCCATAACGGCGTCTTGTGTCAGTCTCCGGACTAATATAGTGATGGGATTCGGAACCCCAGACCAACAGGGCTGCGAGAATAATTCCTGTCAGCAACACATAACCAGCGCCCACACTCCAACCCAACGAAATCCACCAACGGATAGCGAATAACTCCTTTAAATGAGCGACCAAATCAACGCTTGAAAAAGCAAAGATGGGCAAACAACCGCTAAGGATCAACCGTTCTGAAGCCAGCAAACCCAACAACGCTCCGCAGAAAACAGGCAGCCCCAGTCGTCGTTGCTGGCGGCCGTTGAGAGGCAATATCAACAACAGTGACGGCACGATCGCCTGAAGCACAAACAAACGATTGCTGAGGCAGGCCCCACAGGCCAAACATCCAAGGCCCCATCCCTGCCAGCGCTGCACCTCTGGCCTGGCCAAAGCCTTAAGCAACAATAATAAAAACAACAACCAAAGCAGGGCATTACCTCCATGGTTGAGGGGCAGATGGCTGATCTGCAAATTGATTGCAAGAGGAAATGAAATTCCAAGAAGCAAAATCTGAAGGCCCGTGACCACCAACACAGCGCGCGGCAGCCCCATCCCCACCAACTTGCATAGCAGCAGTCCCTCAAGCAGGAGCTGCAGCATGGTAAGTATCCAAACGTAGATCAGATACTGCAACCTGACTTCTTTACTGAACCAGGCTATTAACCAACCCAGTAAATAATCGGGAATAAGGCTGGGAATACGCGCCAAGTTCAACTGATTCAGACCATCTCCTGCCGCCAGACGATTAAGGTGGTCAAAGAGTAGAAGCTTTTCGTTATCCCAGATAGTGTCCTGTAACCAGAAGATTGACCAGCACTGCAATAACAAGGCCGCAGCCAGGGCAGCAACCCACACTCCCTTCACTGCAAACTCTCCCTCAGCCATTCACTGAGCACCACCCAGCGCCAGTAGGGGGACCAGCGCCGGGGAGTTAGTTGCATCAACCCCCAGCTACGCCAGATCGCTTGGGCGGGGATGCCAAAGGGGCGCAGTCGGCCAATCAACCGACGGGGCGCAAAGCGCGGATCACTGCTGAGCCAGGGGGCCAGAGCAAGGTTAAAGCCCCGCTTTGGCCCTTGCAGTATTTCAGCGGGCAACAGCGCATGGGCCTGCTGGCGCAGGAGGGTTTTAGGACCTGCCGCCAGGTGCTCATCAGCGCTGTGGTGACGAGCAAAAGCAATCAGGTCAGGGTCCAGGAAAGGCACCCGCAACTCCAGCCCCTGGGCCATGGTTACGGCATCGCTGTCGCGCAGCAGGGTGTCTTGCAGGTAGCCCAGGCATTCCTCAGCCAGGGCAGCGCCGCCAGCGCAGCGGCGGGCCCGCTCACCCATCAGGCGCCGTTTGCTCCAAGGGGCCAGGCCACTGGCCGGGATGCGACGGCAGGCAAAACGCCGCCGAGGTGATCGCCAGGCCATGTGGGCATAGCCATAGAACAGCTCATCAGCACCTAGGCCCGAGAAAGCCACCACCATGCCGCTTGCCCGGGCGGCCTTGGTCACCAAAAAGCTGTTAAAGCCATCGATGCTGGGCTGATCGATAGCCTCCAGGAACGGATCAAAAGCGGCCTGAAGTTCGTTGGCCGTGATGAGCACGCGCTGGTGCACCAAGCCCAGATGGGCGGCGGTGACAGCAGCCAGATCAGTCTCATCCACTGCCCCCGGCAGGCCGTCAAAACCCACTGCCAGGCTATGGATCGGGCCCTGCTGCATACGGCGCAACAGGGCTGCCAACAGACCGGAATCCAAACCACCGCTGAGAAACAAGCCAACCTGACGGTCCCCGATCGCCTGGCGGGCCACCGCCTGGGTGAGCAAATCCGCCAAGGGCCGGGGGGGGCCGAGCGGGGCCTCAAATGGCTGGGGCTGCTGCGCAAATGCCTTCCCTTCCGTGGCGGTACGCCCATGGGCCGTACAGACCATGTAATGGCCCGCCGGAAAGACCTCCACCCCCTGCAGCAGGCAGTGGGGGGCCGCCACGGCGCCCCAGAGGGCATAGGAGCGCAGGCCCTCAACAGAAAGTTGCTTGCGACTCGCCAGGCCAGCCGCTTCAAAGGCACTGAGCTCGGAAGCAAAGACCAGCCCCGCTGCCCCCCTCTGCCAGAGCATGGGTTTCACGCCACAGCTGTCGCGGGCCAGGGTGAGCTGGCCGCGGGCACGATCCCAAAGTGCTACGGCAAAGATGCCATTGAGCCGGCCCCAGAGGGTCTGGCCCCAATGCCGGTAGCCTTGCAAGAGCACCTCGGTGTCACTGCTGGAGCGGAATTGGGCCCCGGCACTCTGCAGCTGCTGACGCAACTCCCATTGGTTGTAAATCTCACCATTGAACGCAACCCAGAGGTCCCCTGCTGGGCTGGCCATCGGTTGGTGACCCAAGGGCGATAGGTCCTGAATTGCCAGGCGGGTGTGCAACAGGCTGAGCCATTGATCTCCCCCCTGCCCTATTTGCTCCAGATACAGGCCGTGATCATCGGGGCCGCGACCCTGAAGGGCCTCCAGCACCGCCCGTTGGCGGGGCTCTGAAAGGAGTGAGCCCAGTTGGCCGAATAAACCACACATCAGCCTTAAAACATGATCTTAAACTTCACAATCAAGCAGGCGATCGACTGAAACGAGCCAAGCCTGATTGGATTGCAAGGATCAGCACAACCAAAAGTGCATACTTTGGGAAATCCCACAACCAAATCCAAGCTGTTTCCCCCAAACTTCCCGCGGGAAAATCAATTAAAAAAGTTACTGGATAAATCCAAATGGCCAACTGAATCAAACTTGAGGGCTGAGCCCAGCGGTACCATACCTGTGCTAGACAGCGATAAAATACAGCAAAGACAACAGAGCCGCTCCACACCCACAACCACCCGCCTCGCCAGTACAGATCGGCTCCAAAAGAAACACACATGAAAGATGTGTAGCGCATAGTTTCCGCCTGATGACGTGTAGCACCACTAATTTCCGCCGCAATCATATGGGCATCTCTTAAAGGCGGCTTATTTGGATTCAACATCGTAGGCATCCAGACCTGCCAGAGACGCTCTGCTCTAACCAATCCTGCACGGGGGGCAGATTTAGCCGGATCGACAAATAAATAAGGATCAGAACAGGCATAGAGACTACCTCCGATATTCTGAATCCTCGCGCGGAACGAGTTATTACCAAAGTCCGTTACGGCTCTAGCAAGCAGCTGAACTCTCTGACCAATCTCAAAGCGTGAACCCTGCTGGAAAGAGGGTATATTGCGATAAATATCAATAGCCGGAACCATGATAATGCATATAGCAATGATGGATAACACAAGCCACCGAAACAATTTAATGCGAACGGGAGTAAGCCAGAGACCAAACATCATATAAACCAGTGGATACAACACAATCCCCCTTCCACCCGAAAGCAGAGCGATTAAAATACTTAGAAAAATTAGGGCCAATAGAAAGGCTTTGCGTCGAAAGCCTGAGACTAAAAAGATAGAAAGTGGCGCCAAGAAAAAGAATATATTCTTCAACCGCAAAAATATTGTAAATGCGGAATCTGCCCTCCAAAACTTAGTCACCCAATAACCGTAAATCTCCCCAGAGCGATCAAGGGTTCCGGCCAAGAAGCCAGTTAATACATAGGCCACAGCAAACACCCCGGTCGCCAATGCCACTCTCCAAATCAACCTCCTATTGCACTGCTTAAAGCGCACTGAGGCCCGCTCAGACAAACATTCAGACCACCTCCTGGTGATCACGAATGAGAGCAATAACACAGAACTAAAAATGGCCCAGAGAAACTGGGCCTCCAAAAGATGTTCAGAGTAAACTTCATAGAAAGAATCCGCCGGATACTTTCCCCCTGAAAGGATCAAGATTCCCCCAAGCCCCCAGCGCATACTTCCTGCAACTGTGACAACAAAGAGTGGCGGCAAGCTTGAAAGGGCCAGCCAACGTCGTTCCAGGTTGGCCGCCATAAACACTAGGTATAAACTCCAACAACACAGGCTTAGCTCCCAAGGGCGGTGCAGTAAGGGCCATCCCAACAAAAAGAGAGCCAAACAAAAAGCCAAACCCCAGATGGGATGCAGCACCCGCTCGAATGGACCAAGAAACTCTGCAACCCGGTCAAGATCTTTTGATTGCTTGAGTTGGGCCTGCATGCAATCAGATGCGTTCGCCTCAGAATCCATCTGTTCGCTCCTGATTCAGAGCATTTTGCAGAACAACAGGGAATTTACAACTCACAAAATCACCCAAAGCCTTCCGCCGGGCGGCCTCGCCCCGGCGCAGCAACTCTGGGGGGTGCTGCAGCGCCTGCCGCAGCACCAGCGCCACCGCCACCACCTCCGGCTCCACCAACCACCCGGTTTCCCCATCCACAATCAAATCGGTCTGGCCGCCGTGGATGCAGCCCAGGGAAGCTCTTCCCGCCAGGGCCGCCTCCAGGTAGGCGATGCCAAATCCCTCGCCGGTGGCGCGGCCATCGGGACGCAGGCCGTAGCTGCTGGGCATCACCAGCAGGTTGCAGTGGCCATAGGCCTGGCGCAGCTGGTCATCACTGAGATCGCCCAGAAAGGTCACCTGCTCCCCTAAGCCAAGGGAGCGGCTGAGGGCCTCCAATCTCGGCCGGTCGTTGCCGCTGCCCACGATCTGCCAGTGCCAGTCCCCTGGTCCGAGCTGGGCCAAGGCCTGGAACACCAGCCCATGGCCCTTGTAGCGCTCATCGGCCGCCATGCGGGCCACCGTGAGCAGGCGCAGGCCCGGGGACCTGGGCTCCCCCAGAGAGGCCGGCAACGGCAGGCCATCCCAGAGGCGGGCGGGCGGGTTTAGCACCCGCACGGGGGGCCAGGGGCCAGGGTGGGCCAGCACCCGCTCCCGGGTGAAGCTGCTGCTGGCTAGAAGCTGGCGACAACGGCCCAGGGCGGGGGCTAGCGGGGGCAATGCTGTGCCCCACACCTCCACCCCATGGAGCCAACAGAGCCGCGGCAGGCGGGGCGGAAGCAGCCACTCCACCTGGGCCAGCAGCAGGGCATGCATGCTGAATAACTGGTCACAGCGGCGACAGGCCAGGCTCAAACGCCCCAAAAACCAAAGCTGCCCCAGAATTCGGCCCAGGGGCCCTGGGCCCAAGCGACGGGTGCTAAGCACCACAACCTGATAGCCCTGGGTCCCCAGGGCCCCCAGCACATCCAGGCTGAGGCGTTCGATGCCCCCGCGGCGGCGCAGGTCGTAGCTGATCAGCAGAATTCTCACCGCAGCAGGGCCTCATAGGCCTGCAGGGAGCGCTCCAGGCCAAAACGTTGCTCGTAGAGCTGGCGGGCCCGCTGGCCCATGGCCGCCACCCGCTCGGGATCCTGTTGGAGGGCAGAAAGTTGCTCGGCAAGGGCGCCCGCCTCGCCGGGGGCCACCACTAGGCCGCATTGTTCGGATAGCAACAACTGGGCCAGGTCGCAGCGGGGGTTTGCCACCAACAGCACCGGCCGGGCACTGGCCAGGATGCCGTAGAACTTGCAAGGGGCAACGGTGGCCTCCACCCCCGGCCGCAGGGCAATGGCCGAGATATCGCAGGCCCCCAGGGTGATCGGCAACTGGGCCCGGGGCTGGTAAGGCAGCTGGATCACATTGTTGAGCTGGTGCTGGTGCACAAACGCCCGCAGTTCGGCTTCCTTGGCACCGCCACCGATGAAAAGAAATCGCAGGGGCCCATGGCGCAGCAACTGGGCCGCCTGCAGCAGGGTGTGGAGATCATGCAAGCGGCCGAAATTGCCGGAGTACTGCACGGTGAACAGCTGCTCCACCCCCAGCTCCCGGGCAAAGGGGTTGTGAACTCGATCCCCCGGCAGGGCCTGCTCCACTGCCCAGTTATGGATCACCTGGAGCGGCAGCCCTGGGCCGCAATCTTGCTGCAGTGCCTGGGCCATGGCCTCGCTCAACACCACCGTGCAGCGGCTGCGGCGGCACACCCAAGCCATCAGGGCACTCCAACCGGAGGTAATGGGGCTGCGGGCGGGCCACAGGCCACTGAGCACCGCCGAGCGGGGAAACAGATCCTGGAAAAGAAACACATATGCCAGCCCCCGCAGCTGCAGCAACGGCCCCAGCAGGCCAATGAAGGGGGGGTTGGAGGCAATCAGTAGTCGTTGGCCCCGGCGACCGTGCCAACAGCCCCAGGCCAGGGCTAATCCAAAAAAACGCAGGCCCCGCCAGGCCTTGAGCAGCAACCTTGGGGTCTCGCCGGGGGCCAAGCCCAGGCGCAACACCCGCAGGCCAGCGCCAGTGGGCGGATCGCCTTCACCGTTAGCGGCGGTGGCAGTGAGCACTACCACCGGCTGGCCCCGGGCCGCCAGGCCGGTGGCCAGATCTGTCATCAACTGGGCCGTGGCCCCATGGCTGGGGGCGAAATGCTCGCTGATCAGCAGCAGGGGTTGTTTCCGGGGGAGACTCACAGGGGCAGCCCCCGCCGGCGGCGCCGCAGTTCGATCACCTTCACCACGGTGATCAGGTCGTAGCCGGCCATCAGCAGGGCAAACAACAACCCCTGCCAGCCCTCGCGCCACCCCCCCTGCAACAGATATTTCTGGCCAAACCGCCCCACGGGTCGCAGGGGCCAGGCGATGGCAGCCAATTGACGCAGGCGGCGCCAACGGCGGGTGCCGAGGGCCTGGCTGCCCCCCCCGTCTAGGTAGGCCACAATTTTTTCGGCCTCCCAGTCGGCATAGCGGCGATGGCGCTCCAGCCAGTCGTCTATGCCCTTACTAAAGGCGTAGTGCTCATAGGGCTCAGCGATGCGGCCTACGGGCCCCGGCGGGCCCCCATCCAGGCCACAGAAGCTTTCCCACACACCACCCTCAAAGCGCAGGGCCTGGCGCCGCAGCAGCCGCGGGTGCCAGTTGGGGTAGCCCTGGGTGTGATGCAACCAGCGGCCCAGGAACCAGTAGCGGGGGGTGAGTTCAAAGCCCAGCGGCGCCGAGGGGTGGAGCTCTACTGCGGCCAGCGCCGCCTGGATCGCTGCCGCCGCAGGGGGGCTGAGCTCCTCATCGGCATCGAGGAATAGCACCCAATCGCTCGCCAGGCCTCCCTGGGTGAGGGCCCAGTTGCGCTGCTCACTGATCAAAAAACGCCCCTCGTAGCGATGCAGTAGCACCCGGGCTCCGCTGGCCTCAGCCAACTCTCGGGTGCGATCGCTGCTGCCGGAATCAAGCACCAGCCGCTCCTGGCACCAGGCGAGGGAGGCCAGGGCCCGGGGCAGGTCCTGCTGCTCATTGAGGGTGAGCACCACCCCGGCCACGCTGGTCATCGCAGCAGGCTCCGATAAAAGGCCTCACAGGCGGCCGCCACGGCGCTGGCGCCGTATTGGGCCCCCAGGGCCGCAGGATCAACGCGGGGGTGCTGGCCCTCGGGCTGGTTCAACCACTGGCCCAACCAAGCGGCCAACCACTGGCGCCACACCTCTGCCCGGCGCGGCAGCACCGCCCCCCAGGGTTGCCCCGCCAACACTTGGGCTAGCTCCTCCCCCACCCCCACCCCATCACTGAGCAATACCCCACAGCCACAGGCCAGGGCCTCCAGGGCCACGTTGCCAAAATTTTCGTGGCGGCTGGGCATCAGCAACAGGTCGGCGCCATGGAACAACTGGGGGAGGTCCACCGCCGACTGCAAGGGCAACGGCAATAACCGCTCCCCCAGGCCGGCCCGGATGAGTTGCTGCTGCAGGGCAGCGGCACTGCCATCTTCGTCTGGCCCCACCAAAGCCAACCGCCAGGGCCAAGGGGCCAGGGCCGCCATCACTGGCCCCAGCAGGTCGAGGCCCTTCTTGTGATGGTGGCGGCCACACACCAAGAGCAGGGGCTCCTGGGCCGGTATGCCATGGGCCGCCCGCCAGGCCAGGCCCTGGGCTGGATCTGAGCCAAAGGCCTCGGGCTCCAGGGGGTTGGGCAGGAGCCAGAGGGGTGGGGCGGACCCCAGGCCTAACAGGGGATTGCCGCACTCCCGCCGTTCCCGGGCGGAGGTGACCTGCAGGGCAGCGGCGCGGCGCAGGCAGGGGCGTTCCACCAGCCAGTAATAAGGCAACTTTTTCCACCAGCCGCGGCTGAGGCTGTAGGGCCCCAGGGCCCCACGCAGGCTATGGATCACCGGCAGCCCCGCCCGCTGGGCGGCCCGCTGCAACGCTGGGCCCAGGGGTTGCCAAACGGCGCTGAGGTGCAGCAGCTGGTTGCGGGCCAGGTGCAGCGGCAGGGCCTCGAGCAGCGCCCTGGAGCGGATAGGTCCCGCAGCTCGATCCACTGGGTAGTAGGTAACCGTGAGGCCATCGCGCTGCAGGGGCACGCCGGTGGCCGCGGCGGGCCAATCGGGCAGGCCTGCGGTGGTGGTAACCACTTCAACGGTTACCCCCCGGGCCGCCAGGGCCTGGCAGAGGCGCCCCACACTGCGCACCGGCCCGCCGTATTGCCAGGCGGGGGCCCACACGGGTAGGGCGTGGAGGACCCTCACGGCAGTTCAGGCGCCATGGAGCCGCAAGCCCTGGCTGATGTCCACCAGGCCGGTGCCGCTCCAATGGCCAAAGGAGGTGAGGTCGAGCTTGGGGGAGGCAATGGAACGCCAGCAGTTCACCATTTGCAGGAAACGGATGTCGTCGAGCAATAGCCTGCGGGGACGCGTCGAAAGGGGGGCCGATGCCAGCAAGGCAAGGAAAGCCGGTTCAAACACCCCATCCTTTGGGGCATCACAGAAGATCAGATCCGCCTGGTCAACTAGCGGCAGAAAACGCTGAAATACCGTGGGATCCGCCAGGTTCTCCAGGTGCTGCTGCAGGCGTTGGCCCTGGAAATCCGCAGGGTTGAGGTGGCTGGCAAAACTGTTCCAGGGGAGCAGGTCAAAGCTGTGAATCCGGGCAGTGGCGGGGCTGTGGTCACAGATCACCCGGGCCGACATGCCGGTATACGTGCCGATGTCCAGCACCAGCTGGGGCTGCAACTGTTGCAACACCCCGGCCAGCAGGCGGTAGTGCTCGCCGGGAAACACGTTAAAAAAACGACTATCTGATCGTTCCGCCGGCTCCCTAAGAGCGAGCTCAGCCGCCCGGGCCACGGCCCCCAGGATCCAACCCAACTCCGAGGGATGCTGGCTGGCCGGATCATCCTTTAGGGAGGCAATCACACTGGGACGCCAATCGGAGGCGCCGGCAGGTCGTCTCAGGCCTAGGGCCCGGCGACCAATAGCTTCACGCCATCGACTCCAATGGGCAGCCAGCAAAAGAACCTTCGATAAAGTAGTTGGTTTCATCTAAACAGGTTTTAAATGAAGTTGCACTGGCCCTCTCCCCGCTGGGACCCCTGGCTGCTGGGCAGCTGGGCAGTGGGTTGTGAACTGGCCGGCCGGCTGCTATTTCCAAACTGGGATGTGAGCTACGCCCTCTATGGGGCCCGCTTCTGGATGGAACGGGGTGGCCCATGGATGAATGTGTGGCCCGGGCTGGATCTTTTGCTGGGTTCCCTAGCCCGGATAGTTGGCCAACCGGAGGCCGCTATCACCCTGGTGGGAATAACGCTCAACGGGGTTGTGACCCTGCTGGTTTGGGGCCTGGGCCGCCGCCTGGGGCTCGACCGCATGATTGGGCTTTGCGCTGCCCTTGCCACGGGCCTGTGGTTCAAGCCGCCGCTGGGGGGCTGGCTGGGGGACCACATCAGCTACACCGTGGCGATGCTGCCGGCCTTGTGGCTGGCTTTAAATAGGGGACGGTGGAGTTGCTGGCTGGGCCTACTCAGCGGCGGCTGCATTGCCTTTGGACTCACTCTTAAACTTAACAACAGTGGTCCCGGGTTGCTGCTCAGTGCTCTTTGGATAACAGCTGTGTTGCTTGGGCGCAACGGCTGGAAGTGGCGACCCAAACCCAAAGCGACTATCAGAGGCTTGTGCTGGGTGACCCTGGGGGCCCTAGGGGCAGGCGTTTTGCTCGACAGGCTGTTGTTGTTATCAGGCGGCCTCTACCAACGAATCTTTGCCACGTACACGGTTGTGCTCTACTCCCAGGCCGCCAGCCAGGCGGCCTGGGAAAAGCTCTTGCAGCTGCCTCTGCAAATCCAGACGCTGGAGGCCCTAAGCCTGCATCAGGGGGGTGTACTGATTTTTTTGCCCCTTGTGTTGGGCTTCTGGCTTGCGATGGGATGGTCACTACGACAACTCCCGAAAGGGGGAGACAAGGGCCTACGCCACGCCACGGCCCTGCTGTTATTGCTCAGCACCGCCCTGGTGGGCCTCAGCCTCGGGCGGGGGCTCACCCATCGCTTGTTTCTGCTGCCTGCCGGTCTGATACTGAGTCTGGGGGACCTCCCCTGGCCCCTGCGCTGGCGCCGGCTCCTCGCCACTGGATTGCTGGGCTATCTGCTGGCCACCTGGCTCAGCTTTGCCTGGGTACAACGGCAGATGGAACGGACCGGTGGATATAACAGTCGCCTGTTATTTTCAGATTCACGACCAGCAATTCTCTGTCTCGGATCCATTCCCAATGCCCCTGCAGGCACCGTAGTGGTGCAAGGGAAATGGCTAGCCAAGGCCAACGCCGATAGGGCTCAATGCTGGAGCCGCGGGGAAGTAGCTAGCCAATTCGCTGGCCTGGTGGATGTGCAGATGCTTGCCAACCAACTGGGGGTGAGTTTCCGCAATCAAGAAATCGGCGCTGGGGATTTCCGCGAGAAATGGAACTGGCTCCAGAGCACCCCCAACGGCCGCCACCAGTGGGTTGTGGAGCAGGCTGGTCACATAAACGAGCTGAAGATGCCATACCTGTTGGAACGGCTGCCTATAAACAGAGCGGAACTTAAAACTCCTGGCTTCGCCGCCTGGGCTAAACCGCGCCTACAGCAGCGGCAGTCCCTTGCCGAAGCCTTGGGCGCCTACCCCATTGGTCGTTTCGGAGAAATCACTCTTTGGCGCACCCGCTGGGGGAAAGACTGAGACAATGAAACTACTATCTCTAATAATCCCCTGTTTCAATGAACGAGACAATCTTCCCGCCCTGGGTTTAGCCCTAAATCAACTCCGTCGCCAACTGCCGGCAACCATTAATTTGGAGATCGTGATCATTGACGATGGCAGCCAAGATGGCACCGCCAATTCAGCCAGCGAGCTGGCCAATCAGCATTCAAGCCTAGGCGAATGGCAGGTGCTGGAACTCTCCAGAAATTTTGGCAAGGAGGCTGCTATATTGGCAGGATTAGATCATTGCCTCGGAGATGCCTGCGTTCTGCTGGATGCGGACCTACAGGATCCTCCAGAGCTAATCCCAACCCTCGTGCACCACTGGCAACAAAACATTGAGGTCGTGAATGCGGTGCGCAGCAAACGACAGGGGGACAGTTGGTTGAAACAGCTCAGTGCGTTCTGGTTTTATCGGTTATTCAAGGCCACCAGCCATCTAGACGTAAGGCTGGATGCCAGCGACTTTCGTTTATTAGATCGGGCCGTGATCGATGCCATTCGCTCCTGCCGGGAACGGGTGCGATTCAGTAAGGGGTTCATCGCCTGGGCTGGCTTCCGCCAGGTAAACGTGGCCTACGTGCGACCAGCTCGCAAGGGAGGCAGGAGCACCTGGGGACTTTGGAAACTTTGGAATTATGCCTTAGATGGACTATTTAGCTTTTCTACGGCGCCCCTAAGAGTTTGGACCTATTTAGGCTTTGCGATTGCCCTGATTTCTGTGAGTTATACCGCGGTGATTGTACTGAGGGCACTGATGGGAGGCATCAACGTACCTGGATATGCCTCAATCGTGGCAATTCTCACATTCCTAGGGGGCATGCAGATGATGGGGATCGGCTTGATCGGCGAATATGTAGGCCGGATTTACCTAGAGAGCAAGCAACGGCCGATCTACCTGATCCGCGACCATCTACAGATCAGGGGCTCGAGCTACAGCGAACAGGGATAATCCAGGAAATCTGCCAAGCATTGGAAACCGGCTTATCATGCAACGTTCCAATTCCAAGATTGATGCCAACAGGCTATTAAGCCTGGCAGATGGCACGGTGAGGGCAGACTGGGGCTGAGCCGCTGGGCGTCTGGCCAGACGTTGCACCAGCGCCACCGGGAAAAGAAACACCAGAAAGGCCTGTAGATGCTCCAAGCGCCAACCACTAGCCTGCAAAACTCTTCTAAGTTGAGATCTATTATAGCGACGGCGATGCTCAAGAAAGCGATCATGATCACTCCAGAGGAAGCCATAGGCAGGAACAGCAACCACCAGAATCCCGCCAGGATTGAGATATTGTCTAAGGGTGCTAAGAACGGCGCGGTCGTTATCAATATGTTCAATTACATCAATGGCAAGAATAAGGTCGTAGTGTTGATCTTGTGGCAGGGAGCGAAGTTGTTTAAACCCCTCTGCGTCGCAGCATACTGACTCGGCCCCAAAAGCATCATCCACGAGATCCCAATTAATCGAAACTCCCTGCAGGTGAGCGCCAAGACTGCGGCTAATCACCCCATTCCCTGCCCCAAAATCAAGACCCTGGCAAACTGACCCCCGGGAGCGTTGCCGCAACCATGGGGTCAGCACATCTTCAAGACGACGCACTTTCCCACAGTAATACCAATGCTTTTGCTGGACTTGGAGGCTAGGAAACAGATGTGCTTCCTTCAGATCAGCCATGGGTTCGAGCTATTAGCCCCCCCAGGCTTAGCAGTTCAATGGCGCGTTGCTTGGTGCTGGAGGCTCCGGCCCAGGCCAGGGCCCTTTGCTGCAACAAGGCTTCTTGCGAAGGGCTAAGTCCTTTTATCCGACCCAACAACTCATCAACAGAGCTGTAACTGAGGCAATTCACCCCATCTATCAGGCCATGGGGGGCACAGCGGGGTGGTTTGCGCAGCAAATCCCGAAAACAGGGAATGGTGCCGCTGGCAGCTATCTCGTAATGGCGCAGGCAATCCCAGCCGGCTCGACGCGTGGTGATGCCAAAGCGCGAGGCCCCAAGATCAGCCCGGTAGGCCGCCTCATCGGCAAAGGCATAGCTGGCGGAACCACCCACCCTGATACACAGTTCCTCATCCACGATGTGGGCAGGGAAGAGCTGGGTTTTGAGAGGGACGCTGGCCACCACGGCAGTCTCTGGGATGGAAAAGCCAAGGTGATGCAGCTGCAACCGCAGCCCCCATGCACGGCTGCGCGGGGTGAACTCCCTTTTGAAGATGTGGGTGCTGGGAGCCTGCAGTAGGCGATCCAAGCCAGTGCCGAGGCCAAATTGGCGCAGGCGTGTGCCGCTACGGGGGTAAAGGCGTTCATCGTCGTCGCCATCAAGCAATAACAACGGCAAACGTCTCAGTAGCTGCTGCCACTGCAACAGCAAACCCCATTGGCGCCAAACATTGCTTAGCACTACCGCATCAAACCAGCCCCCCTCCAACCGTCTCCAGATTTGACTGCGGTCGATCCCCCCCGCTGATTCCTGCAACAGACCATAAAGACTGAAACCACCTCCGCGGACGGCAAATTTCGGCGCCACCCGGCAGTGGCGGCCACCTTTATATAAGCAATCCTTGCGGGGCCAATCCACCAACTCCACATGGGGCAGCTGGCGCAGGCCATGAAGCACCCCGTCGGCCAGGTAGTCCTCACGGTCGTCGGTAAGAAATAGCAGCCGAAGCGACCGTTGCGTCATGGGCGGGGCTTACCGAAAAAGCTACTCAATCGCCTGGGCAACCAAGCCACCAGAGCCAGCAGCACTGGCCATAGCCCCACGGTGCGCTGAATCTCAGCCAGTCCTTGTCCTAGGCCTTGCCAGCGGCCAGTAAAAGCCTGTTTCAACAGGTTCCATAGCTGAAATTGGAGGCGATGGGCCACCCACTGGTACCGCCGGGGCTCCTGCTGCAACAACGGATGGGCCAGCAACAACCGCTGCACCGCCGCCACTTCCCGCAGCTCCTCCCCCCCAAAACGGTTGGCATTGGAGAGCTGGCCCCCATGGGTGCGCACCTCAACGATGGGATCACGATTGAGCAACACAGGCCCCTGTTCAGCAGCCCTCATTAGCCATTCCCAATCGGCGGCATGGCGCCAATCGGCGCGAAATAGGCCTGCCCTTTCGAGCAGTTCCCCACGAAAAGCCATGCCACTGAGGTTGCCATTGAGACTGCCTCTCTGCAGCAACAGGGGCACAAATCGCTCGGGTGGCAACAGCGTGGTGTGGAGGCTCACCAGATCGTGATGAAAGGCTGAAACGGGGGGCAAGGGTTCCCCGGCCGGGCCAATGGAGTGATGGGTGCTCAGAATCAAAGCCGCCTCGGGCCAGGTGACCTGCAACTGGCGCAGGCGGGCCACCGCATCGGGAAGCAAACGGTCGTCGCTGCAGAGCAACAGCCACCAAGGGGAAGACTGCTGCCGCAGGGCCCCGTTGAGATTGGCAAACAGCCCCAGATTCTGCGGCCGGCGAATCCAAGTGGTGCGTGGATCCTGGGCGGGCCCATTGGTGATGAAGGCCGCTGTAGCGGGATCAGATCCATCATCGGCCAGCAATAGACGCCACCGCGGATCTGTCTGAGCTTGAAGGCTGGTCCAGGCCTCCGCCAGTAACTCTGATCGGCCATACACAGGCAGCAACACCGTGGGAGCAGCACCTGTCATCTCTGGGAAGCCCACCACTGCAGCACGCTCCCTAGGCGGGCCCCATAGGTGTGTTCAGGACGCCGCAGGGCATGGGCGCCACATTCCCTGAGGTGTTGACAAAGGGCGTAGTCGTGAAGCAAGAGAGCACAACGCTGCTGCAATTCCTGGGGAGAACTGAAAAACCCTTCTTCTGGGTATTCGGGTAATAGAGCGCGGTGTTCGTCACTGTCTTGCATCAACCCACAGGCCCCGATGGCCCCAATTTCATAGGAGCGATCTGTGGAGCGATCGTGGTTGGCGGCCCGCAACAGCCCCAGCACCACCCGGGCGTGATACAGGGCCTTGCAGTAGTTGTCACCGCGAACAATCGGCTGCCTCTGCCACCCTGGCGTGGCCAAACCCTGCCAGCTGGCGCCATAGAGGCGACAGGGATCCAGCCCTGGAAACTCGGTGGCGGCCGCAGCTGCTTGCAACCAGGGCAGGCGTTCCCGCGCCCCGGTGCCCACAAACGCTATTGCCGCAGCAAAGTGATGACTATCCGCCGCTGTTGCCGGCAGGGGGGGGTAGTGAAGGGGGGGGTGATATGCAAATGGCAGCCAACTGGTAGAAGCCACTCCGGCTTGACGCAACCGCCGCTGCAAGGCCTGTTTGGTGCTGAAGATGTGGTGATAATGCGGCAGGTTCGCCAGGAAAGAGCGGCGGCGGTGAATCGGATTCCAGGGATCATCTGTAAGCCAATTCACCACCCGACCGCCCTGCGCCTTGATGGCAAAAAACACCTGCGGATCTAGGGGCAAGATGCCGGTCACCAGTACTAACTGGGGTTGCTGCCGTTCAATCTCGCTTAAAAGTTGCTTTTGGTAACCCCACCACTCCCAACTGCGGCGATCTGCGAGCCTGTAAAAAACCTTCCCACGACGGCACCCCATTGAGGGAGAAAAGTATGGAGCAGGGGAGCTGTAGCTCACCTGGGGCTTTATTTGGAGTTGCTCAGCTGCCTGCAGTAATTTTGAGCCTAGGGCCTCCGGCACAGAGGTATCGGCCACCAGAAGCCAACGCTCTGGCGATTGCACCGTCATTGCTGCCATCGGAACGGCACCAGAGGCCAAAGGATCAAGCCTTTAATCGACCAAGCTACGAGTCCCAGAAGCAACAAGGGCAAACCCCAGGCCAGAGCTCCCTGGGGCACGGTCAAAGCCAGGGGCAAAGTCAGCAGCAGGGCAAGACCGGGCAGAAGATGATCCCAGCGCCGTAGCAACCTTTGTGGATCCCAGAGAATCAATGTTAGCAAAGTTATGGCGGCTACCGCCAAGCTGAGCCACGCATAACCCTGCGCCCCCCAGCGGGGCAATAGCCAACCAATGCCGATGGGAGCCAAGATCAGCAGCACCCCTATCTGAAGGATGCTGAGTTGGAACAACAGCACGCCGCGAAATGCCTGTTGCTGAAACACCTGGGTGGCACCAGTGCACACTGCCGCGAGCACCATGGCTCGGGCTGGTAACACCGCAGCTGCATAGGTGGGACCAAACAATGCGGGCAGAACCGTTGTATCGAGAAGGGTATACACGACAAAGACTGCTACCCCCAACAAAACAACCCCCCGCAGCACCTTCAGCAGACGGGGTTGGGACTCAAGGGATCCATGGGCACTTTCGATGAACAGGATCGGGGCCAGGGCGGTGGGCACCACACCCACAAATTGCACCATCAATTGAGCAACCTTGATCAAACTAACGCCGGCCAGACCTTGGCCATCTCCCAGCCGTAGTAGAGCTGGCCAAAACACCAACTGCTGAATCAACGGCACCACGTAGAAGGGCAGCCCCCCCTTCAAAAACTGCCAAACCGGCAGGGATGAACCTCCAGCCGGTGGCAACCTTCCCAAACTCAGTATCCCAGCGGCCGCATTCAAGGCCGATGACAAAAGCAACCCCCCTAACACCCCTGGCCAGCCCAACCACAGCCCTAAGACCAGGGGCAACACAGCTTTAGCAAGGGCCACCTGCAGAAAACGCCGGAATACTTGGCCGTAGTCACGGTTGGCCAAAACCGGCTCCCAAAGCACATCCACATAGGACTCCACAAACAGATAGCCGATGATCAAAGCCATGACCCATGGAGTGGTGCCCAAGGTCGTCAAAGACGGACGCAACAGAGGCCAAGCAAGCAACGCTGCTCCAACACTGAACCAAGCATTCCAATGCAGGAACTGACGCTGCAATCCGCCGCGCTGGCCAGGGGGCAGGGCACAGGCCGATACCTGATAGTTGTAGTCAGTACCAAACCTGGCCAAGCTGGAGAGAGATTGGGCCGAAGCCGCAACCAAAGTGAATCCTCCAACTATGTCCGCCGAAAGAAAGCGCAAAAACAACACATTCCCAAGAAAGCCAAGAGCCCGACTGAAGATTTGAACAAATAGTGAGATTATCGCAGCCTTCTTAAGAGACACAAAACAAGCCCTAAAACGACCAGGTCAAGCGAGAATTAAGCGCGCCTTTACAACGATTAGTGTCAATTCCACATTGGGCAGAATAGGGGTTTCCATCCAGATAACTAGTGGAGGATCCACGCCAATCATGATAAAATATAGTTGCAGTGAGGGGCAAGCCATCAAATGGCTTCAAACTTGCTCCGAATCCGGCATAATAGCCAGCCCACTCAGCAAAAACCGAGAGGTGCTGATTAAAACTGATGGCAAGATTTGCAATCGGGCCATAGGGGCCATAATTTAGACCTGTATTATTAACCTGATTCGAGGCCTGAAAAATACCGTTGCCGATCCCAAAGCTTGTACTAATCAAAGCTGGCGGATCACCCTTACCCCCAAAAATAGGGCCAATATCAAATACTTTGCTCAACAAGAATGCATACCCTTGCCCGAGATCTGCGGCAATAAGCCGACGACTAGATGGCCAGGACTTAGTATTGCCTATTGGCCCGGTTTCATCATTGCTAATCAAATTATTGCCGATCCACGCCAAACCCAAGGTTGGCGCAAGATTAGACTTGAGCTGGAACCCCCAAGCCAAGCCAAGGCCCTCTGCCCCTTTATAAGAGGACGAACCCTTATCTCGATTAACAATTGATTCCTGCATGGTGGCGTTCACTCCTAGAGACAGATCACCAACAATCAAAGGAGTGAATTCTGCAAGCCAATGACTATCGGAACAGTTGGGATCTTTGGCGTTGATAGTAAACCCACCGCATCGAGGATTACCAATATTATATGGATTGGTTTTGCCATCAACCTCAAATCCAATCGTAAAACGATGGGCAAGATCCTGCCGGAATGCAGTTGGGATAAAAAACCCCACCTCCGGATACAACCTGCCCCCATAGGTGAAGGCCCTGCCCACAGAACGCACCACCGCTGGTGGCTTGGCGGGCTGTACCCGAGCTACCGGCGTGGGGGCTGGGGCCGGAGTGGCAGGGGCCTGGGCCCAGCGCACGGGGCCGCTAGGGGCTGAACCACTGCCGGGGGCATCCACCCGCTGCCAGCGGGGGGGGGCGGGGGGCTGATCGGCCTGCAGTTCGCCGGTGGGAACCGGCGAAAGAACAGGGGTGGTTAAAGGGGTAAATACCGGGCCGCCATCAACCACCGGCTGCCACTGAACGGCGGCCGGCCCAGGCAATGCCGCCAACAGCACCAACAGACCGGGGAACGGCAAAGCCAAGTGCCATGAATCAGCTGAGTTTATGGGCCCTTCAAGCCAAAACCGCCGCCAACTGGTGCAGCTCCAGCGGTTGGCTGGTGTTGGCCTGCAGGTCTTTGAGCTGTAGCTGGCCACTGGCGGCCTCTTCCTCGCCAATCAACAAAGCCCAACGGGCTCCGGATTTAGCCGCCCGTTTGAGCTGTTTACCAAAGCCAGCCCCACTGAGATCGAGCTCCACCGCATGGCCCCCCTGGCGCAACAGGCGGGCGGCCTGCAGGGCCAGGGCTTCCGCCGCCGCCCCCTGGCTCACCACATACAAATCCGCCGCCGCCCCAGGGGGGATCCCATGGGACTCCAGCAACAACACCAAGCGCTCCAAGCCCATGGCCCAACCAATGCAGGCGGTGGCGGCACCCCCCAGTTGTTGCACCAGGCCGTCGTAACGGCCGCCGCCACACACGGTGGCCTGGGCGCCAAGGGCGCTGCTGGTGATCTCAAAGGCGGTGTGGCCGTAGTAATCAAGCCCCCGCACCAGGCGCGGATTCAGCACAAAGGGAATCTGCAGCGCCGTGAGGCCCGCCTGCACCTGGGCAAACCGTTCAGCACTCTCTGGCGCCAGGGCTTCCCCCAGGCTGGGGGCCTGCCCCAGCAGCTGCTGGGTGGCGGGATCTTTGGAATCAAGGATCCGCAACGGATTGGTTTCAAGCCGCTGTTGGGAATCGGCATCGAGCTGGCCGCGGTGCTGCTCCAACCAGGCCACCAAGGTGCTGCGGTACTGAACCCGGTCAGCGCTGGTACCCAGCGAATTGAGCTGCAACTGCAGGTCGCCAAGGCCTAGCTCCGCCAACAGATCCCAGGCGATGGCGATCGCCTCCACATCACTGCGGGGATCAGCAAACCCCAGGAATTCCAGGCCGATCTGGTGAAACTGCCGCTGCCTACCGGCCTGGGGCCGTTCGTAGCGAAACATCGGCCCCCCGTACCAGAGCCGCTGGGGCCCCTGGCTGAGCAAACCGTGCTGGATCGCCGCCCGCACCACCCCAGCGGTGCCCTCCGGCCGCAGGGTGCAGCTGCGGTCGCCGCGGTCGCTGAAGCTATACATCTCCTTACCCACCACATCGGTGGCTTCGCCGATGCCCCGGGCAAACAGTTCGGTGGCCTCCAGCAGCGGCGTGCGGATCTCCTGCACGCAGGCCCGGCGGAACTGCTCCCGGGCAGTGGCCTCCAACCGCTGCCAGGCGCCGGTGCTGGCGGGCAACAGGTCGGCCATGCCGCGCAGGGTCTGTAACTGGCTCAACGGCAACGGGGGCGCTGGGGCTGATCCTCC
>Ga0114972_10000754_pt1 | contig 24218 bp, 21 predicted proteins | sample M_140807_EF_Meta_FD_87354 | JGI IMG/M metagenome (GOLD analysis project Ga0114972, IMG submission 87354) | Freshwater microbial communities from Lake Montjoie, Canada to study carbon cycling - M_140807_EF_MetaG | ecosystem: Environmental > Aquatic > Freshwater > Lake | place: Lake Montjoie...
CGCTCACAGCGAGCGTGAGGCAGAGTTCATCGCGCGTTCACTGGGCGTTGCAGCGGGGGGGCGCCTCTTGGACCTCGCGTGTGGCCATGGCCGTCACGCGATCCCCCTGGCGACGCGCGGGTATGACCTCGTCGGTCTCGACCTGAGCCTCGACATGCTCAAGGCGGCGCTCGGACGCGCTCAGAAGGCTGCGCTCGCGATCAAGTTTGTGCACGGCGACATGCGGGACCTCAACTTCCAGCAGGTCTTCGACGGCGCGTACTGCGTGGATACGAGCTTCGGCTACTTCTCGGAGCCGGAGAACTTGATGGTCTTGCGCGGCCTGAATGACGCACTCAAGTCTGGCGGCCGCGTGTTGATCGACGTTGCGAACCGCGACTATTGCCTCAAGAGTATCCCCACCCGGAACTGGTGGGAGGGGGACGGCTGCCTCGTGCAGGAGGACGTCGAGTTCGACTACGCAGCGAGCCGCGCGGTGATAAAGCGGTTCTCCGTGTTCGCGGATGGGACGCAGCAGGAGAGCAACATCTCGGTTCGGCTCTACGCCTTGCACGAGCTGACGCGCATGTTGCAGGTTGCTGGCTTCGAAGTCCGAGAGGTCTCTGGGCATCGGCATACGCCCGGTGCCTTCTTCGGGGCAGAGAGCGCTCGCCTGATCGTGGTCGCGGAAAAGGCTTAGCGGCGCTTCTTGCCGTCTTTGGGGTCGGGCAAGACGAGCCCTTCGGCGCTCTCGAAGATCAGCAGGCCGATGGAGGCGACGAAGCCGTCCTGAGTGCGCTGGTCGAACGTGCCCGTCACGACGTACTCCTTGCCCGCCTCGAGCGCCTCGTTCACGCTCTCTGTGAGGCCGGCAAGCAGGAGCTTCTTGTCGCCACCCGCGGGTGTGTCCGCTAAGTAGCCATGCGGGTGCTGACAGCGCTTCGACTCCTTCGGGCACTCGTACTTCTCGACGAGAAAACCCCGGACGACGACCTTCTGGCCAAAGTACTTCTCGCGTCGCGTCATGAGCCCATCGACGCGCATCTTCCCGTCCGGGTGGGTCTCGGGGGGCAGTGAACCTTCGAGTTTCTGTGCGGGTGGCAGGTCGACGCGCGCAGGCGGCAGGTTGGAGGCGAGCGCAGGCGCCTCGAAGTCTTCAACCTTGGGTGGCTCGGGCGGCTTGCACGCCCCCGTCGCGAGGCTGCTCACGGCCAGCAACGCTGCGCACAGGACTCCGAGTGGACTCTTACGCGTCATTTCGGGCGACCTCCAGACGAATGGACTTTGAGTCGAGCCGCTCCCCGGCGACGGCCTGCACCACGTCACTCGCGAACTCGCTCGCGACCTCGAAGTAGCTGTGGCGCGCCTTCACCTCAAGGGCGTCGAAGTCTTCGATGTCGAGGCCGGCCAGGTCCGCGAGGCGCTCCACCAAGCTCGCTTCGTCGAGCCGGTCGTCTCGACCGATGTTGATCCAGATGCGCGTTCGCCCAGCCCGGGGCGCGGGACGAACGCGGGCTGCGGGCGTCGCAGGCGCCGGGGCGGCTGACGGCGGGGGCGCTGCGGGGCGCGACACTTCGGGGCGAGGTGCTGCCGCGCGCGCGACAGGGGCGGGCGCGGGGGGGGGGCTCGGGGTCGCGCGGGTGGACATGCCGCCCCCCCACTCGATCTCGGCCCGCTCGGGCGCCGCGACTGCGCCACCGCGGAGCGCGAGCAGCGCCTCGACGACCTCTGCGGCGTCGTCCCGCTCAAGAATGCGGAGCGCGAGGGCCTTGCGCACGGGATCTCGACCGATCGCGTCGGCCGCAGCGTTCAGGATCTCACTCACGCCCACGTCTGTGCGCCGCTCCGCTCGCTTCACTTCGATCTCCGCCTGCGTGGGCACGCTGCGCTCTTGCAGCGCGACCTTGTAGATTTTCTTGAGTTGGTAGGAAACGCCAATCTCGCGCGGACCGATCAGGCTGATCGCCGTGCCACTGTGCCCTGCGCGCCCCGTCCGCCCCGTGCGGTGAATGTACACCTCGGGGGACTCGGGCAGCGTGTAGTTCACGACGTGTGAGAGCGCGCTGATGTCGATGCCGCGCGCGGCGATATCCGTCGCGACGAGGAACCGCAGCGACTTGTCCTTCGTCGCCGCCATGATCTTCTCGCGGTCCCGCTGCGGGAGGTCGCCGTTCAGGTAGTCCGCGCCGTAGCCCTGCCGCTTGAGGAACGTCGCGAGCATTTCACTGTCTGCGCGCGTATTCGCGAAGATGAGCGCGTTCTCGGGGTTCTCGTACTCGAGGACCTTGACGAGGTCCTTCTGACGACCAACCCCGCTCACCATGTAGTAGTGGTGCTCGACGCCGTCGGAGGCGACGTTTTGGTCGATGAGGCTCAAGAACTCCGGCTCCCGCATGTAGCGGCGGCCGTAGCTCTTGATGTCCTCGGGGATCGTCGCCGAAAACAGGAGCGTCTGTCGCTTGGCGGGCACGAAAGACATCACCTGCTCAAGCTCACGCGCGAAGCCTTGGCTGAGCATCTCGTCCGCCTCGTCGAGCACCAAGACCTCGAGCCCCGCGAGCTTGAGTGTCCCGCGGCGCAGGTGGTCGAGCACGCGGCCCGGCGTGCCCGCGACGATGTTCGCGGAGCGCAGCTCGGTGACTTGGCGGTCCATCGGCGCGCCGCCGTATACAGCCGCAGTCTGGACGCTGTGGTTCGCGCCGTAGCGCAGGCACTCGTCGGCGACCTGCCGAGCGAGCTCGCGCGTCGGCACGAGAATCAGCGCGCGAACCCCTTTGCCCGGGCGCTCTCCGAAGCGCTCCAGAATCGGGATGCCGAAGGCGGCGGTCTTGCCCGTGCCGGTCTGCGACTGAACCATCACGTCGCTGCCGGTCTTCACGCGCGGGATCGCCGCGGCCTGAACGGGGGTCGGGGTGGTGAACCCGATCGCGTTCAGCGCGTCGAGCATCGGAGGGCTCAAATCGAGCGCCTCAAAGGTGGTCACGGTCATCAGGTGTCTTTGTTTCTGGGCGCGGGCGTCCGCGCCGAAGTCATGGGGTCAGCGCGTCGAGGAGCCGGTCGAACACGACGCGGACGCGCGGGAGCGCCTGCGGACCGACCGAGTTCGTCTCCTCGTAATGGTCCCCGTCCGGCTGCGAGAAGTAAGGCGCGGAGGGGTGAAGCTCATAGTCGTACTCGGGCACCAAGTACCCAATCTCGTCGTTCGCGAGCCCAAGCGGCCAACGGAACTCACCCGGCAGTCGGTCGCTCAGGTAGGGGCCCGCCGGCGCCTCGTCGAGCGGGGGAGGGTTTGGATTGTTGGGGTCGACCACCGGTCGACCGAACGCTTTGGCACCGTCGAAGCCGCCGATGGCGACCTCGGGAAAAAGCTCGCCTGGGAGCGTGTAGAGGGTCACGGGGCCTAGGCGCATCAGCGCCATCTCGGTCTCGAGGTGGGGCGTATTGCATGCGTCGATGGGCCGCGCGGGGTCGTAGAAGCTGCTGACCCGCGAGAACAGGTTGATGAGGATCGCGATGTGGAAGACGCGGTTGTCGACGGGGACGAAGAACGGCGCGCGCACGACGCTGAGCGCGGTGGCGTCGGCTTGAACCGGCTCGGCGTCACGCAGCGCGGCCAGCGCGACTTGCGCTATCCGCCAGCCGATCACGTCCGCGCGGAAGAAACTGTAGTTTCGGACCTCTTGACCCGCCTTGTCGTCGACGCGCACGCCGAGCGGGGTCATCAGGCCGCCGACGGTGCCTTGCAAGTAGACGGCGACACCGCCCAAACCCGACTGTGCGTCTGTCGCGACGGTGTCCGGGATGCCGGCTTCGAGGCCGTCACGGACCGCGTGGGCGAAGTCACTCGTGATGAGATTGTTGACGTCGCTCATCGCCTCGGGGTGGTTACCCCACGTAACGAGCGTCGCGATCGTCGACTGGTCCATCGCGTCCGTGAAGCGGACGACGCCGACCGTGTCATTCACCACCTGCGGGTCGCGCGAGTCCCGGATCAGACCTTGAGCGCCCGAAAAGCCTTCGGCCGCGCGCATCTCGGCAGGCTGAAGCGCGACCGCCGCGTTCGCGATGGAGCGCGCGGTCCGCTCGATGAGGTTCGCCATGTAGCGTGGATTGACACCGCTCTTCGTCGGGATGTTGACCTCGGGGTCGACCTCGCCCGTCCACTGGCCCATCGTGTCGGGCGCCTCGTGGACGTGCGTCGCGGAGACCATCATGTAGTCAACATCCAGGTCGGGGCGCTCCGCGGCCAGCAGCTCTGTGGCGCGCTCTCGAATCCGCACGACGTCATCGTAGAAGAGGCCGACGGCGTCGACGGATGTGATCGTGAACACAGTGTCGCCATTTTCCACCGCGACCGTGCGCGCCCACAGAGGGTCTCGGACCCCGAGCGCTGGGCGGTTGCTGGAGAAGCCGGCGAGCCAGAGACCGTCGAACTTGCCGTTGCCCTCGCCCTCATCGCCCGTTCCGCAGACGTTGTCGATGCCGCAGTCCGCGTAGTAGTCGTAGACGGGCGTACCGTCTTCGCGGCGGTCGCCCTCGGTGCCGTCTGCGTCCGGGCCGACGTAGCCTTCATCCGCGGGGCAGACGCGGTCGGTGCCGCAGTTCTTCAAGAAGTCACGGTCGAGGACGCCGCAGCGGCCCAGCCCGTCACCCTGCGCTTCGTTGCACGCATCGAAGGCCTCGAGGTACTCGGGCCGAGGCAGCTCGAACTGCAGGTCCGTCAGCGACTGCTTATCGGCGCCGACGCGGAGCGTGCCGCCCGCCGCTGTGGGGCAACCTGGGTCACCGGGACAGCGCAGATTCACCTGCGGGTCGAAGGGCGGGGGGCCACAGGGCGGCTGACTCGGCGTCGCGTCCGGCCTGTCTGGAGCCGCATCGGTGGCGGGCCCCGCGTCGAGCACGGCGTCGGCGAGGACGCGCGCGTCCTGCGTCGAAGGCGGCGCATCGGTCCGTGGCGCCGCGTCCTCGACGGCGCGGTCAAACGGCTGAAGGGACGCGTCCTCTGGGATCAAGCACCCCGCGACGAGCGCGGCAGAGCAGACGAGCGGCGCGGCGAGCGCGCGCGTCACGGAGAGCGTGGTCATCGGTTCACCGGTAGGGGGGTTCGACGTCGAAGGGCTGACGCCCAGACGGGCTCAGGATGACGAGCGCGTTGGGTACCAAGAAAAAGCGACTGTAGTTCACGGTCTTGAGGACGCGCGCGCCCGAAGGTCCCTGCCACGCGACCGCGACCACGCCCTGCGGGCCTGGCGGTGTGTCTAAGTTCGCGTAAGTCGCGTCCGTGTTCGTGAACTTGAGGCCCGGTTGCGGGAGGGTGTCGTCCGGGTTGCCGTTGAAGTAGGTCGTACGCGCGCCGGGTGCGTAAAAGCCGACCGCCGCGTTCACGACCGGGCGACCCTGACAGTCGTACTGACGACCCGCGATGGCCGACCGGTTCGTCTGGATGCGCGCGACGCCGGCCGTGGGAGGGAACGTCGTCCACGTGACTTGGCTGACGACGTTCAGGTTCAGCTCGGCGAACGTGCCCGCGCCATCATCCCGCAGCGAGCAGCTCCAATTCTGACCCGCGGGCGCGTCGGGGCGCTCTTCGGGACAGATGCCGTCTTCCTTGAAGCTCGGCTGCAGGCAAGGGTTCAGGAACTGGCCGTACTCGTAGGTCGGCACCCACAGACGCTCGTCGCCGGTGATGCGAATCACGAGTTGGAGGCGTGTCGGGACGTTCTCGAGCGTGTAGCACCCCACAGTGGGGTCGCCCTCGCAGAGAGCGCTCGTCGCCTCAGCGAGCGGCGTCGTGTTCTCGTCGATGCACGCTTCGACGCGAGCGCGCGCCTGCGTGATGTCATTGACCCCTGCGGCCGCGTCCAAGCACGGGCTCGGATCGAAAGTCGCGTAGTCGTAGACGCGGACGCGCAGGTCGCGCGTCACGTTCCCGCTGCCGAAGTACTCAATCTTGCCCCGCATGGTCACGACAGCAGGGCCGTCGAGGTCGAGCGGTTGGGGCGTCTCCCAGCAGGAGAAGTCGGGGTCTGATTGCTCGACGAGCGCGTCCTCGCAAGCGAAGTTCGCCTTCCGGTCTTGCGCGGGCGCCTCGACGCAGATCCCGAGGCGGCACAGGCCGCCGGTGCAGTCCGAATCCGCGGTGCAGCCTTCCGGATAGGGTACGACGGGCGCGACCGAAGGCATCTCGCCTCCGATGGGTGGCGCCACACCGCCGGCGGGCGGTTGCTCGCCCCCGGTCGTCGGCTGCCCGCCCGTCGGCGCGGCGTCCACCTCGACGCCACCCTGTGGGGGCGCCGCGTCGATGGGTGAGTCCTGGAGGATCTCGTTGCCCTTGCAAGCGGCCAGGGCGCCAGCCAGCGTGAGGGCTGCGAGCGCGCGTGTTGTGGGGCGTCCGTTCACGTGCATTTCAAGACCTCGGTTGTCCGCGATGTTCGGCCGAGCCTGATAGGCCACGGGCAAGGCGCTGTCAAGGCGCAGAGGCGCGCGATGGGCCACGCTCGGCGGCGCGTCGACATCGAGCGCGCGTCTCAAGGGTGACCCCGGGCACAAGCCCTTCGGCGCACCGCGTCAGTTGACGATGCGCGGCGGCCGAGCCTGTGCGCTCGAGCAGCGTCGTCGCCTGATGCGCCAGCGCAGACGGCGTCCATGCCAGCGCCGCCTCACCCATAGCCTCGGCCGTTGCGTTCGCGTCCAAGCCGGCCGATAGCTGGAGCGCCTCTGAGCGCGCCACGACGTCGAGCGACGCATCGCCAGCCCGCGCAGCAAGGGCGGCCACCCAGCCCGAGCGCAGCTGGGCCCCGACCGGTTCGACTCCCGACGCGGCGAGGGAGACGCGCTCGATGGCGAGTCGGCTGAAAAGAACCGAACCACGTCGCAAGGCATCAACGACGTCGAGTCCGCCGCCGGGCTGCGCACTGCCCCGTCGCAGCGCGCGTACGAGCGCTTCGAGCCTCGTGCTCTTGACGTCAGCGTGGTCGACATGAACGGGCGACTCTGACAAGAAGTCGACGAGGAGCCGCCCGCTGATGGAGCGTTTGACCGGGACCAGGTAGCTCTGCCCGCGTCGCAAGCGATGAACGTGCGCGCCCCCCTGCGCCAAGACGAAGCGCTTGGGCGTTCTCCGCCCGTCGACCACCGTAACGCGCGTCACGGGCGTCTCCGCGCCTTCTGCGGTGCGACGCGTCTCCTCGTCGGCGCGCACCACGACGACGCTCTCAGCCCGTTTCAGCGCCAAGATGAGCGGCTCGTGCGGCCCGGACAGGTGCGCGCGCGCGCCGCTCGTGGCGAGCACAAGGCTCGTACAGATAATGATAGCGAGCCCGGTTACACTCGGCTTCATGCCGAGTTTCCAGTCAGCTTTGACCGAGCGCGCGCCGCGACGGCGGCTCTCAGGCCCTCGAACGCGAGCCGGAGCTCGGGATCCGAGATGCTCTCGGTCTCCGGTGTCAGCTCGACAATGGGCTCGGGCGGAGGCAACGTTGGCCTCGCGGCGCGCGGGAGCGTCGGGTCGACGCGCACGGAGATGCGTCGAACTGACGGCGCGAATCGGCGCAGACGCGCGACCAGGCGAGGTGTATCGGCAACCAAGGCATCCCGCCACGCAGGGCTGCGCGCCGCGATCGCGACCCAGCCCGCGCTCAGGCTGCACGCGACGGGACGCGTAGCGGCGGCGAGGTCGGCGCCGACCGCGGCGACCCAAACGAGCCTGAGGCGCTCGAGGTCGTCCGCACCGCTGCGGCGCGCGGCCTCGCACACGAGGCCGGACAAGGCCTCCGAGAATGAACTTGGCGCTCGGGAATGCTGCGACATCGACGCTCCGCGCGGACCATGACAGACCCGAGGGGCACCTCGCAGAAAAAAATGCACACAGGCACTTGACGGCCGCCAGAGGCCGTGGATATAAGCGCGTCCACTTCGCCGCTCGCGGTTGAAGGCGCGTAGCTCAGCGGGAGAGCACTTCCTTGACGTGGAAGGGGTCGGCGGTTCAATCCCGCCCGCGCCTACCGAGCATTGCAACAGCGCCCGCCCAGAAGGCGGGCGCTGTTGCTTTTGCGTCTCGAGTGTACGCAGCGTCCGTTTCCTCGTTCAAGTTCAGAGAGTGCCGACCATGCCGAAGATGAAGACGCGCAAGGCCGCAGCGAAGCGGTTCAAGGTCACCAAGAGCGGCAAGATCAAGATGCCGCGCGCCAACAAGCGCCACATCCTGACCAAGAAGTCGACGAAGCGGAAGCGCCAGCTCCGCCGGACCGAGTACCTCGGCCGCGGCGATGCGGGGCTGGTTAAGCGCCTGCTTCCTTACGGCTGAGCCGTTCTTTCCCACGTATCACTACAGAGCGACGTCCGCGCGCTGAACGTTCACCGTACCCGGTGAAGGCGTAGCGGGGTCGAGGAGCAGTCAGATGCCTCGCGTTAAAGGCGGTTTTAAGACCCGCCGTCGTCACAACCGAATCCTTAAGCTGGCCAAGGGCTACCGTGGCAGCCACAGCCGCCTCTTCCGCAGCGCGAAAGAGGCTGTGGACCGCGCGCTCTGCTACTCGTTCCGTGACCGCAAGGCACGCCGCCGAGCCTTCCGCCGGCTGTGGATCGTCCGCATCAACGCGGCGACTCGGACGCACGGCCTCAGCTACAGCCGCTTCATTGCTGGCCTCGAGAAGGCGAATATTGGGCTCGACCGTCGTGTCTTGGCCGAGCTCGCCATCAGCGACCCCGCTGCCTTCGGCGTGGTCGTTCAGGCTGCTCGCGCAGCGCTCTGAGCGCTGCGCTGACGTTCGGGTTCCGATTGGCCGTTCTGCGGCTCTCGTAAGCGCGCTCCTCCGCGAGCGTGCTGCCTAGGCTTCGCGCCACCCCGAACTTCGTCCGAACACGGGGCGGCGCGCTCGACGAGGAGTGCAACGCCGTGTCCGAGGCGCTCAGCGGTCTCAAGGTGGATATCGCGGCCATTCAGGCCGACGCGAACGCCGCGGCGTCGAGCGTCGTACGGATGGCTGACCTGCCCCTCACGCGGGCTCAGTTTCTGGGTCGCAAAGGCGCGGTCACAGCGCTCATGCAGTGGCTTGGGCGGTTGCCTGCCGATGCGAAGCCGCTGGCAGGCGCTGAGATCAACGCGCTCAAGATGCAGGTCGAGACGCTCTTCGACGCCACGCAGGCGCGCCTCGAAGCGGCCGCGTTGGAGGCCGCGCTGAGCGCGCGGCGCGTCGATGCGACGCTCCCCGGACGTGTTGTGGCGCGAGGGGCGACACACCCGATCCAGGCCGTCCTCGATGACCTGGTCGACCTGCTCGGCCGCCTCGGGTTCGAGTTGACGGAAGGGCCTGAGGTCGAGTCCGAGCAGTACAATTTTGATTTGCTCAACATGCCCGCGTCGCATCCCGCGCGCGACATGCAGGACACATTCTATCTAGACGGCGGCCTGCTGCTCCGCACGCAGACGAGCCCCGTGCAAGTGCGGACAATGCAGCGCCAGCCGCCGCCGGTCCGGATCATCGCGCCGGGCAAGGTCTTCCGTTGCGACGCGGACACGACGCACAGCCCCGTCTTTCACCAGATCGAGGGGCTGTGGATCGACAAAGACGTCACGATGGCCGACCTCAAGGGCGTCCTGACGGCCTTCCTCCGCGCGCTCTACGGGGATAGCCGCGAGGTTCGATTTCGACCCAGCTTCTTTCCGTTCACGGAGCCGAGCGTCGAGGTCGATGTGTGGACCGGGACGCGGTGGATGGAAGTCCTGGGCGCTGGAATGGTTCACCCGCAGGTGCTTCGAAACGTCGGCTACGACCCGAATGAAGTCCAAGGCTTCGCGTTCGGGCTCGGCGTCGACCGCCTCGCCATGATCCGTTACGGCATGACCGACATTCGCTACCTGTGGGAGAACGACCAGCGCTTCACGCGCCAGTTCCGTGGAGGCCTTCGATGAAGCTCAGCGTAACGTGGCTCAAGAGTCTTGCGCCTGTCACGTGGGACGCGGACGAGATCGCGCGGCGGCTGACGCTCGCGGGTCTTGAGATCGAGGGCATCGAGCGCAAGCGACTTCAAGCCGATGGGGTTGTCGTGGGGCGCGTGCTCGACGCTCGGCCGCATCCGAACGCGGACAAGCTCCGGCTCGCGAAGGTGGACGCGGGCGGTGATGTTCTCGATATCGTCTGCGGCGCTCCGAATTGCCGCGCCGGCATCACCGTGGCGCTGGCCCGCATTGGGGCGAAGCTCCCGGGGGGACTCGAGATAAAGCGGGCCAAAATCCGTGGTGAAGAGAGCTTCGGGATGCTGTGCAGCGCGTCGGAGCTTGGGCTCTCTTCGGCGTCCGACGGCATCCTGGAGCTGGACGACGCGCTCCAGCTCGGCCAGCCGTTGCAGCAGGCGCTCGGTCTAGACGACGACATCCTCGAGGCAAGCCCGACCGCGAACCGCGGCGACTTGCTCTCGCACATGGGGGTCGCGCGCGAACTCGCCGCGCTCGCGGGAATCGCGCTCGTACGCCCAGCCACCGACGTGGCGCCGCTGTCGGGTTCGACGTCTGTGCCGGTCCAGATTGACGCCCCGGCGCGGTGTACCCGCTATATCGGTCGCGTTGTGACGGGCTTGACCGCGCGTCCTTCGCCGGCGTGGATGCGGCAGCGTCTCGAAGCGGTCGGCGTGCGGCCCATCAACGCGCTCGTCGACGTGACGAACTACGTTCTGATGGAGTACGGGCAGCCTCTCCACGCGTTCGACATGGACGCGCTCCGCGGCCCGAGCATCGAGGTCAGGCTCGCGCGGGCGGGTGAGCGCATGCACACGCTCGACGGCATCGAGCGCGTTCTTGAGCCGACCGACCTGCTGATTTGCGATGCAGCGGGGCCTGTCGCGCTCGCAGGGATCATGGGCGGCCTCAACAGCGAGATCAAGGACAGCACCACGCGCGTCTTCCTTGAGACTGCGCATTTCGAGCCCACGGGTGTGCGGGCGACGTCACGCCGACTGGGTCTGCGCTCGGAGTCGAGCCACCGCTATGAGCGCGGCGTCGACCCCGACGTGACGCGCGAGGCCGCTGACCGCGCCGTCCACCTGCTCCTGGCTTTGGCGGGTGGGCCCGACGCGGCGGCGTCTGAGGTCGTCTCCGACGCTCACCCCGCCCCCCGCGCGCCCGTGGTCGTCGAGTTCGCCCCTGCGCACACGCGTCGGCGGCTCGGCGCGCAGATTGACGCTGGGACTCAGCGCGTCGCGCTCGGGCGCTTTGGCTTCGAAGTCTCCGTGACCGAGGACTCGCCCGAGGCCGCTTGGCGAGTCGTGGTCCCGGGTTGGCGCCCGGACGTGAGCGAGTCTGCGGACTTGGTCGAAGAGGTCGCACGGTTCGTCGGCTTCGACGCGATCCCGACTGCGCCTGCGCGCATCTCAGCGAGCGCCCGCTTGGGTCACGCCCGAGATGCAAGGCTCCGTGCGCTGCGGGCTCACCTGCAGTCGCTCGGCTTCGACCAGGCGCTCAACTATCCGTTCTCATCGGCCGAACTGCTGGCGCGTTTCGATGATCGCGCGCCCCTTACGCTCGTGAATCCCCTGAGCGATGACCTGCGGGTGATGCGGACGACGATGCTGCCGCGCCTCGTGGCGAACGTGAGCCACAACGCCCGGCACGGTCACCCCGACCTCGGGCTCTTCGAGGTAGGCCGCGTCTTCGTGCCGCGCGCGCCCGGAGAAGCCCCGGACGAGCGCGAGCGCATGGGCGTCGTGCTCAGCGGCCACGGGCCCGCTCACTGGAGCGGGACGAGGCGCGCGGTGGACTTCTACGACATCAAGGGGGTCCTTGAGTCGGTCTTCGAGATTTCGGGCGTGCGCGCGGTGAAGTGGCAGGGAGGGGATGCGCCCAAGTACCTGCACCCGGGGGTCGCGGCGCGTATCGTCGACGGCAAGGGCGATGCGCTGGGCGTCGTCGGAGAGCTCCACCCGACGCTCGTTCGCGCCTTCGAGCTCGACGCCGCGCCGCTGGTCGCTGAGCTTGAGCTCGCGCCGCTCCTCGACGCGGACGCGTCGCCGCAGCGTTTCGTCGACTTCGCTCGCTTTCCGACGGTCAAGCGCGATATCGCGCTCGTGCTGGACCGGAGCGTCACCGCAGCAGACGTCGTCGACGTTGTCGTGAGCACAGGGATCAGCGTTTTTGACGGTGCGGCGATCTTCGACGTATACGAGGGCGATGGGGTGGGGGCGGGCAAGAAGAGCCTGGGCCTTACGCTCACGTGGCGCGCCGAAGACCGCACGCTGACCGATGATGAGGTCACGGCGGCCCAGGCCCTTGTCTTGGAGCGGCTGAGCGCGACCTTGGGGGCGACGCTCCGCTGAAAGGAGCAGCGATGACCAAAGCCGACATCGTCGACCGCGTTTACGACAACCTGGGCGGGCTCTCGAAGAAGGAGTCCGCCGAGATCGTCGAGCTGGTTTTCGAGACGCTGAAGCAGATCCTCGAGCAAGGCGAGAAGGTCAAGATCAGCGGCTTCGGGAACTTCGTCGTGCGCGAGAAGAAGGCCCGCGTTGGACGCAATCCTCAGACGGGCACCGAAATTCGGATCAGCCCGCGGCGCGTGCTGACCTTCAAGCCGAGCCAGATCTTGAAGAACACGCTGAACCCCTGAGGCGCCTGCGATGTCGCGTCCAGAGGACGAGCTGCCCGCGCTGCCGGACAGGCTCTATTTCAAGATCGGTGAGGTCTCGCGCCTTGTCGGCGTGCGGACCAGCGTCATCCGATACTGGGAGACCGAATTCCCCCAGGTGCGCCCCGAAAAGGGCCAGAGCGGGCACCGCGTCTATCGGCGGGCGGACGTCGAGGTCCTGCGGCGTATCCGGCGCCTCGTACACGACCGCGGCTTCACGATCGCGGGGGCGCGCGCGCTCCTCGCCGAAGGGGAGGCCTCTGTGCAAGTGGTGCTCGACGCGCAGGCCCGCGCACAGCGGGCTGGTCAAGCCCCGGCGCGTTCGGCGCTGGCGCTCGATGAGGCCGCAGGCTCAGCCGAACTGCGCGACGAACTCGAACAGGCGCGCGCTGAGATCGCGGTGTTGCGCGCGGCGCTCGACCAGATGCGCCGCGAACTCGCGCGCGCGACGACAAAATTCGCCATGAGTGTTGACAACGGCCGATCGTCGGACTAAGACTTCGCCCGCTGTTTCGGGGTGTAGCGCAGCCTGGTAGCGCACTTGCATGGGGTGCAAGTGGTCGGAGGTTCAAATCCTCTCACCCCGACTCGCAGGCCGCGGGGCTCTCCCCGCGGCCTTTCGTTTTTTTACAGCGCGGAGCTGAGATGACCGACCGCCCGCTGATCCTCGTGACGAACGATGATGGCATCTCGGCGGCGGGCATCACCGCGCTGAGCGGAGCGATGGCGCCCCTCGGCGACGTCTGGGTCGTCGCCCCTGACCGCGAGCGGTCCGGCGTCGGGCACGCCATCACCCTGCATGACCCGATCCGGGTCAACAGCGCCGGCGAGCAGCGCTTCGCCTGTGACGGGACGCCTACGGACTGCGTCTTCCTCGGCGTTCACGCGCTCCTGCCGAAGGCGCCGGACCTCGTCGTGAGCGGCATCAACCATGGGCCGAATCTGGCCGATGACGTGACCTACTCGGGCACAGTCTCCGGGGCGATGGAGGGGGCAATCATGGGGGTCCCCTCGATCGCGTTCTCGCTGCTCGCGGGAGCCGATGCTGACTTTCGCCCCGCTGCAGAGCTCGCCGTGGCCGTCGCGCAGTGGGTTTTGGCGCGCGGGCTCCCCGCTCGGACAGTGCTGAACGTCAACATCCCGGACACGCGCGGCGCGCGAATCGCGGGGTTTCGGTGGACACGCGCGGGCGTTCGGGACTACGGGCACGCCGTGATCGAGCAAAAGGACCCGCGGGGCCGGACCATGTACTGGATCGGCAGCCAGATCGGGTTTGAGCCCCTTGAGGGCAGCGACTGCGACGCCGTTCAGGAGGGGGTCGCGGCGCTGACCCCCATCTACCTTGACATGACGCACCACGAGCTCCTCGGCGCGGTCTCGATGCAGGACCTGCCAGGCTTCGAGCGGCGTTGAGCCGCGCCACGTGTGCGGTCCGCGTCGCGGCGCTTGCGGTCGCCGTCGCGGCCTGCGGTGGACCTCCGCCGCTTGAGGACGACGGCGTCTGGTATCGCGTTGTCGCGGGCGATACGGTCGAAGGCATCGCGCGCCGAACGGGCGTGCCGGCGGCGGACATCATCGAGGCCAACGGTCTCGTCGACCCGGACCGCATCGAAGTCGGACAGCGGCTCTTTCTCTACGGGCTCAAGCGCCTCCTGAAGCATCGGCCCACCGCGAGCCGCGCAACTTCCTCGTCGGCGGATGCGCGGCCGTGGCAGTGGCCGGTCTCGACGGGCGTTGTCTCGAGCGGATTCGGTCAACGGTGGGGGCGCCTGCACGCAGGCCTCGATATCGCTGCCGAAGAGGGCACGCCCGTCTTCGCTGCAGCGGCGGGTGAGGTCGTTTACGCGGCGGATTCTGACGGTGGATACGGCCAGCTTGTGATTCTGAAGCATGGTGGAAACTGGGCCACCGTGTACGCGCACCTATCGTCAATCCTAATTGACGAGGGGGGGGAGGTCATGCAAGGTGCCCCCATCGCCGAGGTCGGCTCGACCGGGCGAAGCACGGGTCCACACCTGCACTTCGAGATGCGTCGTGACGGTGAACCGGTCGACCCGATTGAACTGTTGCCCAACAGGTAGGTGATGTCAGAGTTTTCTTCCCTAATCCGGTCCGTGCCGGACTTTCCGAAGCCGGGCATCCTCTTTCGAGACGTGACCCCTGTGCTCTCGAACCCGCAGGCGTTCGCGCAGGTCACGGCGGCGCTCTCGGCGCGCGTCAAGGCGGTCGGCGCGACTCATCTTGTAGGGATTGAGTCCCGTGGCTTCATCTTTGGCGTGCCGGTCGCGCACACGCTCGGGCTGCCGTTCGTCCCCGTGCGCAAGCCGGGCAAGCTGCCCTGCGCGAAGCGGCGCGTTGAGTATGCGCTCGAGTACGGCACGGACGCGGTCGAGATGCACGCAGACGCGCTCTCCGCTGGGGACCGCGTCGTGGTCGTCGACGATTTGTTGGCGACCGGGGGCACGGCTGAGGCCGCGTGTCGTTTGGTCGAAGAATCTGGAGCCAGCGTCGCGGCTGTGCTCGTAGTGATAGAGCTTGCCGCGCTGGGGGGCGTCGCACGCTTGGCACCACGCGCGGTCCACGCGCTGCTGCGCTACTGACGAAAAGATAGGCCTCCATAGCTCAGGTGGATAGAGCACAGGTTTCCTAAACCTGGGGCCGCAGGTTCGAGTCCTGCTGGGGGCGCACAGGGAGAGCGCAGCGATGCGCTAGGCGAGAACAGGGTGAGCGCGCGCAGAGACGCGCGTGCCACCCACGCCGAAGGTCAAGTCCACTTGGCCTAGGTGTGTACCCGACGAGCCGACCTGCATGATTGCGCATGCGGTCGGCGTGGCGGGTCGGACCCAGTGGGGCGCGTCCAAGAAGGTGTGCGTGTGTCCGCCGATGATGACATCGATGCCCGGGACGGCCTCGGCGAGCTCGACGTCACCCGGCTCGGCGTCGTGCCCGAAGTAGCCGAGGTGTGAGATCGCGACCACCGCGTCGACGCCGTGGTCGCGGCGGAGGGTCTCGACCATGGCCCGCGCGACAGGGACGGGCTCGCGGTAGCGCACGCCCTGATGCAGGGACGCGGACACGAGGTTCGCGAACGACACCCCAAGGCCGAACAGCCCGATGCGGCGCCCGCCCACCTCGCGGACCTCGTAGGGAGAGACGCGCGCGCGCAGCCCTGCGTCGTCCACGTCGTAGTTCGCGCTCAGGAAGCTGAAGCGCGCGAACTGCATCGCGCGGACGAGCGCTTCGACGCCTTTGTCGAAGTCGTGATTGCCGAGCGTAACGGCGTCGTACCCGGCGGCGGTCATCGTCTCGAACTCTGCGCAGCCGCCAAACGCGTTGTAGTAGGGCGTCCCCTGAAAGATGTCGCCGGCGTCCAACACCAGCGTGTGGGGCTGACGCGCGCGAATCTGGGCGATGAGCGCGGCGCGACGGGCGATGCCGCCTTGGCCCTGGAGCTTGCCGCGCTCGAACGGCTCAAGGCGTGAGTGCGTGTCGTTCGTGTGGAGGAGTGTTACGCGGTCCGCCAAGGGCGCCGCCGCGCGAGCGGTGCGTGAAAGGCTGGTGGCTGCCAGCGCTGCGGCGCCGAGGACAAAGTCGCGTCTCTTCATGGCTGCACTTTCTGGATGCGGTCATCGACCTTGGGCTGAAGTTGCACGCCCTGTGCGTCGCCCGCCTTGAGGCGCTCGGCGATGACGTCGCGCATCAACGCGCCTGTGCGGCGCATCGGCGCGCCCTTGACGAGCCCGCTGAGCCAGCCCGACTCCGCGAGGTAGTCGGTGGTACCGACCTGATATGTCGCGGCGGGGTCGAGCGGCTGACTAGCGACGAAGACATTCTTCGCCTCTGCGGTGTCACCCGAGCCGTGTATCTCGAAGCGTACCCCGGCGACGGGTTCGCCGCCCTTGCGCGCGATCTCGACCGCGACGCGCAGCAGTTGAGCGCCGCTGAGCGTGAGGACTACGAGCTCGTTGTCGAACGGCATGACCTCGTAGACGTGGGACAGCTTGACTTCGCCCGCGTACAGAGGGGCACGGAGACCGCCGTTGTTCGTGACGAAGCACTGCACCGCAGGCGACTCGGGGCCAGTGTTTGTGACGAACCACGCCAGCGTCTCGTCGGCGACGAGGACGCCCAAGGCGTTGCTGGGTCCACCCTCGGTCGAGAAGTCGCCCGCCGCAACGGCCAAGCGAGCGGAGAGGCGCTCGCCGAGCTGCGCCTTGTAGCGCTCAACGACGGCGCGAACCTCCGCCGACTCGGGCATCGTGGCGTCGAGACGCTGAGGCGCTGGGACGCTCAACGCGGGCCTGACGGGTAGATGCGCGCCGCACCCAAGCAGCAGCGACGCCGCAACTCCAAAAATGAACACGCGATTCATGACGGGGAAGTTACCACAGGGGGTCTCGTTGTTGACGTCGTGCGGCGGGGTGAGTAACTGTCGCCGTTCTATATTTCGTCCGCGTCGAAACGGAATCAACATGCGCCTTCGTGATGTGAGCGAGCTCGTCCGCGAGCCCCTAGAGAACGACCCGGAAGCGATGCTGGGCTCGGACCCCGGCCACCCGCTCGTGCAAGATGTCCAGTCCGCTCAAACGCTGTACCGCGCGATCGCGCCCGCGGGTCGCCGCGAAGCGCCTGCAGCGTGGCTCTCGTTCTCGTTCGCGCCTTACCGAGGACTCATCGACCCGTTTAACATCTACCCAGGGCGGTTCTGGGGGCTCGTGAGCATGCACAAGCAGCCTTCGGGCCTGCCCGAGCTCGCCGTGCACATTGCGCGTGAGCAGCCGAGCGCCTCGCAGCTCATTACGCCCGATCTCTACATTCAGTTCAGCCAGAGCGCACGCATCGAAACGGAGATCGTCAAAGAGGGGCGCGAGCCTGCGGTGCTCAAGTTCTTTCACAAGGGCGACCTCCCCGACGGGACGGGGGGTCAGCTCCCGGGTGAGTACTGTCTCCCGGGCTTCGCGGAGGGGCTACCGCCCGGCGACGTCAGCGACGGTCTCATGGGCATGGTCGAGGTCGATGGCCAGCAGCGCGTCTATCTCGGTGACTTGACCTTCTACAACCAGTTCCGCACGGTTGATCGCGCTAAGTTGCGCCTGTTCCTGTTGAACTGCGTGTCCGTCGGCGTGGTTGCGCGCTATGTGCGGGACATCGTCAAGAAGAGCCTCGCCTGAGCGAACGGCCGCAGCTCAGTCGAAGTCGCGGTTCATCGGCGTGAGGTCGTCCTTCAGGTTCTCCATGAGGGCGACGTATCGCGCGGTGACCGGCCCCGATGAAGGGAACCGGAGCCCCTGCACCACGTCGACGACGCACGCCGCGAACTCGTCGCCGGGCGCCTCGGGAGAGCTGAAGCCCGCGTTGAGGACCTGCCCCATCTGTCCGACATAGAGCGTCAGGGTGTACCCCCCCTGATAGCCGTACGTTTCGCGGCACTTGTCGATCACGGGCCTGTTGCGCGCCAAGGTCGCGTACCCGAACGCAGGCTCGCGTGACGTTGACAGCCGCTGCCCCTCAGCGTTCCATTGCAGCGGGTAGGCGAAGCGTGCGCGGCCATTCTGCGGCACCGGAAACTCGAGGAAGCGGACCTGCTGCAGGAGACAGTCTTCGGCCTTCCAAGCGCCGAGGGTCGACCGCGAGATGAAGGCGCCCTCGACGCGCCCATTCGGCTTGACCGTGACGGTCAGCTGGACCTCGCCGGAGACGTAGCTCGCGGCGGACATGCGGAAGCAGTTATTGAAGCCTGCCGCATGCTCATCGAAGACGCGGCGCACGTCGTCCTCGTCGAGCGAGCCCTTCAGCGGCGCCTCGCGGCGCGTGTCCGGCGACTCGGCGTGCTGGACACGGAACTGGATGTCACGCTCGCTCTTGACCGGACCGCCACAGGCAATCGCCGCGGCGAAGAGGAGAGCGGATATGTGAACGCGTCGAAGCGATGGGCGAGTGAGGCGCATGCGCACAGACTATCACGCCATCTGCGTGCGTCACTCCGTGAAGAACGCCGTGTTCAACGCCCAAGCCTTCCAACGCGCCTGGCTCAGCTCCTCGTAGGTGAACTCCTCGAAGTTGAATGCGCCGTCGACGTAGAAGGGGATCACCTGCAGGATCATCACGCCTTGACCGAGGCCGGCGGTGCCCGCGTCCGCGGGGAGCTCGGGCAAGACGTACTCGGTGACCTCGCTCGGCGTCACGTGCCGCCAGAGCGGCTTCGGGGGGCCGAGCGCGGGCTCCTGAATCAGGACGAGGTTGGCGTGAGGCGGCGTGATGGGGCCGTCATAGCCGTCGAAGGGCGTCCAGTCGATGCGGCGCGTCGGACCGAGCACACCCTCGACACCGGGATTCACGATTTCGGGCGCGCCGAGGAAGGGCGTGATGAACACGCCGTTCTCGATGTCCCGCGTCTCCTCGATGGTGATCGCGAGTGGCTGGTTGGAATCGGTCGGACTGAACGCCAAGCCAAACAGGTAATAGGTAATGTCAGCGTCCCAACCATCGAGCGACGGCATGCTCCCCAAGTTGAGCGCAGGCTCCAGCGCGACGGCCTGCGTGTCGATCTCCCAGAAGCCTTCCGCGCCCAGGTTAAGCCGCGGCAGCACTGCGTAATACTCGGGGCCACGCTCAGGCGCATACGGGGGGTTGTCGAGATCCACAGGGACGATGATGTCCATCGGGTGGTCAATCGTGACGTCGGCGCCGTCGACCTGTTGTCCGGGGCTCGCCGAGATGAAGCGACGGAGGCCCATCGCGAGGGGCCTGAGCGACTGCCGCATCGTCCAGTAGTCAATCTCGTCGTTCTGGAACTGCTGCAGGACTGCGCGGTCGATCTCACCCGCTGTCGCCACGATGGCGAGCTCACCCGGCCGCGCGATGATCTCGAAGGGCCCGTCCTCGTAGAGCAGGCCCCCGGGGCCTGGTGGCGGCAAGTCCGCGCGGTTGAACGGGCTCGAGTGCGAGGTCTCGACAACAATGATGTTGACGCGACTCTCGACCATCGGCTTCGGGATGTCGTCCAGGCCAGTCACGACGCCGCGCAACACGGCAGCGCGCACGCCGGGGGGCGGCGGCCCCATCTCACTCGTGTTCGGGCTCAGATAAATCGTGACGTTCTCGGCCTCGTTGTCTTCGATGGTCGTGACCTCGAAGCCCTCCTTGGCCGCTGTGATGTTCAGTGGTCCGCGCAGGCCCGCCGCGGACAGCGTGACCTGGCCGTCTGCGTTCGTGACGCCCTGCAGACGCGTATCGGCGCCCAGCGCAAGGACGTTGACCTCGTCGACGGGTTCGCCGGTGTTCGCATGCAGCGTTGTAATGTTCACCGCGCCGCGGATCGGGTCGCCCCACACACCACCAAAGCGCGTGAGGGGGTCGAAGTACAGGTAGCCGGCCGGGAGCGTAGAGCGTGTGAGGGGGCTCTCGGCGCGGACATCGACGGGGCCCGCGGTATTGGGCGGGGAGTAGCCCTCGATGCGCGTCGAGTCGACGATGCGCGCGTCACGCAGGGGCAACCCGCCCAGCGTCACGATCGTGCCATCGACGAAGCCCGAACCCGTCAGGACGACAAATGTGCCGCCGGCGATTGCGCCTTCGTCCGGGCGAATCGAGACGAGCTCGAGGCTCTCAAAGTAGGTGTAAGCGCCCTCGAGCGTTGCGGCGTCAGCGCCATCGGTGACCGTGACATCGACGGGACCCGCGCTGCCCGCCGGCATCGTGCAGCGGAGCTGGTGGTTGTTGACCAGATCACAGCGGACGTCGGCGCCGCTCGACAACCGAACACGTGTCCCGGCCGTAAAGCCCGAGCCCGCGACGACAACGGTCTGCCCGCCCTGCGTGGGACCGCTCGACGGCGCGAGGCCCACGATGTTCAGCCCGACCGCGCTCGGGTCGAAGTACACGAAGCCGCCGCGGAGCACCGCCTCGCCGTTGTCATTCGTCACAGTCACGTCGACCGGGCCGACCTGCGCGCCCGCCGGTGTGGTCAGCGTTAGCCCGGTGTGGTCGGGCGTCGCCGCGCCGACGACTGCGGCCACGCCTCCGAAGGTCGCTCCGCTGCCGTCGACGAGCCCCTGACCCACGAGGCGGACGTCGGTGCCCCCCATGAGAGGTCCGACAGGCGGGTCCACGTAATCGAGGACCATGTCCTCGTAGTAGAAGACGCCGTTCGGAAGCGTCGCGCTCCCGTTGAAGTTCGAGACGCGCACGTCGGCGCCGCCCGGCTGCCCTGGTGGGGCAAAGACGAGCAGGCTGCCGTCGTTCTGGACCTCGGGGGCGTTCGTCTCGACGCCACCGATCCGGACCTGCGTCCCCTCGACGAGGCCGGTGCCGCGGACGACGACGCGGACGCCGCCGCGGGCTGGCACGCGGCTCGGGTCGACGGCGGAGATCGCGACGGTCTCGAAGTACGTGTAGCCGCCGGACAGGAGGCTGCGGTCGACGTCACTCGGGTCCGCGAACGGATCGTTGGAGGGCTGAATCGCGAGAAGGTCGACTTGACCCGGTGAGGGCCCCGCGGGCGCGACACACGTCGCCCGGTTCGAGGTCTCAATGACCAGGTCCGCGCACTCGGTCTCCAAGTTGAAGAGCACGCGCAGACCTTCGCGGAAGCCCGTGCCAATGAGCCGAACGCGAGTGCCGCCCTCGAGCACGCCGCGGTTGGGTACGATCGAGTTGAGCAGAAGCGGTTGCTCAAGCGGCGGCTCGCCGTCGGGGACAATGAGCTGGCCGCGGTCGTCCACGATGTACGCGTCGCGCGTCGGCGGCGTTGAGTCCTCGCCGTCGTTCTCTGCGTCACGACCGGTCTCGGCATCTCGTGCGGCATCCGCACGGGCGCCGCCTGCGCCTCCGTCCGGCGGGGTGTCTGTGCGTGTCGAGTCGTCACCACCGCAGGCCGACATGCCGAAGAGCGCGAGGAGAAGGCCCGTAGCGAGCGCGAGCCGCGCCGAAGAGAGGATGGTCACTGCGCACCTCCAGCTTCACCGGTCTCTGGGTCGACGACGTTCAGGTTGAGGCCGCCGGGGTAGCCGTATGAGACGAATTGGTCATAGCCGTAGACAATCACCGCGACGGGGACGTCGGCTTGGATGAAGTGGACACCGTCGCCTACCGGGAAGCGCGCGATCTGCCACTCCGCGCCATCGCCGACGGGCTCCCAGTCCACGGGGACCACGTCGTTGTCGAACGAGACGTCGGCCGCGACGGGGGCGATGACCGAGACGTAGTCGTAGGCGTACTTGTCAGGGCAGAGGAAGACGAAGTCGTTCCGGAACTGCTCGACCGGGACGGCGAGGATCATCGAGGGGTCGCCTGTGCCGGCGTCACCGGGCTCTTCAAAGTCGCGGAGGTTCGGGTTCGGGGCTTGCTCGCTCGCAAGAAACTGACCCACGAGCACTGGCTTGTCGCTCAGGATCTCGAAGTGCTCGCGTGAGCCGAACTCGAACCACTCGCCCGCATTGAGTGTCGGCAGCATCGCCTGCGGAGGCACTGTCTCGACCTTGGTGTCGTTCTCGACCGCGAGGATGCGCCAATAGTCGTCCTCGTTGCCGCGGTCGAAGCTCTTCGTGGCGATGTAGCGCGTCCCGAGGGTCTCGACGGGGAAGAGCTGTTCCTCAAGGTGGTCAGCGCAACAGGTGTTGAGTCGCGCGTCGTTGCAGTCGTAGTTGTCGCTGCAGGGCTCGTCCCGCTTGAACTCACAGACGCCGACGCCGGTCATCGGGTCGATGTCGACGCAGTGGTTCGTGTTCGGGGCGTTCGCGGCCTCGCTCCCCCCGAATACAACCACCTTGGCGTCCGCCTCGACGAGCGAGCCCGTAAGGTCGGCGCCTGGGGCGTTGGTCTCGATGTTCAGGACATCGTACTGGCTCAGGTCAGTCTCGAAGGTCTGGCCGGGCATGAGCGCGGGAATGCCGCCGGGTCCCGGGCGTGTCTGCGCGGTGACGGTCACGCGGACACGGGTGGGGCGCTCGCCCTCGATGCCCATCACGGTCAAGTAGCCGCGCAGGTTGTCGAAGCTCTGCTCGCGCGTCATCACGTAGTACCGCTGTCCGAGCACGTGGCTGGGCAGCAGGAGAGAGGCGTCGTTGCTGAAGACGTTCTCATTCTCCAGCGGATTGAACTGGTAAGCCACGATGGGAATGCTGCTCTGCACGCGATAGGCGAGCGGGGCGCGGATCGTGCCGTCGACGTCGCGGCGTGGCAGGTTGAAGACGTGCAGCCCGAGCGGTGGCAGCACGGCCTGCTCGACAATCTCCTCGTTGTTCCGGACAGTGACCTCGCCGGTGTACTCGGGGTGCGGGTTCGACACCACGACCGAGAACTGCTCAGAGGCGGCGTCGAGGAAGCCCTCGGCGCCTCCGGGCACGAAAGCGTTGTCCAAGTCAGCGGCCCAGTAGTCGCAGCCGATGTTGGTCTTCAGCTTCTCCGTGAGCTTGCAGATGGGCTCGCACACGCCGCGGTCGCACTGCCGGGCCGTGCGGGCGCCGTTGCAGTTCTCGACGAACTCGTACCCCGTGCCGTTTGCGTTGCACTCGACGACGATCTGGTCACCCGAGCAGGAGCGCGCGCCCGCGGTGCACACGACATTGTCACACCGCGCCCCGGTCCCCGGATCGAGGCAGCTCCCGTTGCAGGGCAACTGCATGAAGCTCGTGCCGTCGGGCGTACAGATCTCAAGCGTCGTCTCGTCGGAGCAGCGTGTCTCATTCGGGACGCAGACGCGCGGAACTTCGCACGTGCCATCGACGCATCGCTCGTTCGGTGCACAGGCGTCGTCGAGCGTGAAGGAGAGTCCGTCGCGGCAGACCTCAGGCCGGCCCTCGTCCCTGCAGCGACGCGCACCGCGTTCGCAGCCCTCGCCGCTGTCCGGCATCGACGCGGGCGCGCCTCCGGGCTGGCCGGCCGCATCAATCGAGGCGTCTCGCGCGTCCCCCGTGCTGGCTTGGTCACACGCGCTGAGCGCCAGAAAGAAAAAACAAACCGTGACGGCCTGTCGTCCGTTGAATGCTGTCATGCACTCGTTCTATACGCATCGCCGACGCTTGGTCAACGCGCGCAAGGGGGCGCGCCGCGCACGACGAGGACATCGCGCGCTGGCTTGCGCGCCAGCGAGTTCGGGCTATGATGCGGCCGTCGACTTCCGGAGTTGCATGTCGCGCGAAGAATTCTCTGCGGACGCCTTGCTCGGCGCGGTCATCGACGACCGCTTCGAAGTGATCGAGAAGCTCGGCGAGGGCGGCATGGGGGCCATCTACAAGGCCCGTCAGCTCTCCGTCGACCGCGTGGTCGCCCTGAAGATCCTGCTCCACGACCAGCGCGGTGACCGCATTTCGGTCGAGCGGTTCCGGCATGAGGCCTATCTCGCGTCGCGGCTCAAGCACCCGAACGCCATCGTGATTCACGACTTCGGCCAGACCGGGGACGGACTGCTCTACATCGCGATGGAGTTCCTCTCGGGCGAGACGCTCAAGCAGCGCCTGCGGAGGGTCGGCCCGCTCAGCTTGGACACGTCCCTGCGGGTAATGTCCCAGACCCTCCGAACGATCGCCGAGGCGCACCGTATGGGCATGGTCCATCGGGACCTCAAGCCCGACAACGTCTTCCTCACCGAGATGGACGGCGACCGCGACTTCGTGAAGGTCC
>Ga0114972_10000757_pt1 | contig 24194 bp, 18 predicted proteins | sample M_140807_EF_Meta_FD_87354 | JGI IMG/M metagenome (GOLD analysis project Ga0114972, IMG submission 87354) | Freshwater microbial communities from Lake Montjoie, Canada to study carbon cycling - M_140807_EF_MetaG | ecosystem: Environmental > Aquatic > Freshwater > Lake | place: Lake Montjoie...
TTGCGCAGGCGTAATTCGTGCAGCAGCGGGCAGGGGGCCACCAACCCCAAGGCCGCGCCGCCGCTGCGGGGGGCCCGATCCAGCTGCTGGGCCCAGGCCCCCAACACCAGGGGCTCCACCTTGGGATGGCGTCCCACCCGAAAGGCAATCCCTTCGGCACCTTCCAGGTAGCCGGCCAGCTTTTCGGCTAACTCATTGATGGGATGGGCCAGGTCGGCACCGAAGTGCTCCACAGCCCCTTCGCAACCCCAGCGGAAGCCGTTCCACACCTCGGCGCTGGGTTCCTTGGGCGCCACGAACAGCACAAACGGATTTTCAGGCTTGTGGGGCAAGAACAACGCCACGGCGCCGGGTTCATCGAAGCCGGTCAAATACCAGAAATCACTGTTTTGGCGGAAGGCGTGTTCGACATCGGCGTGGTGCGTCACCAGCGGCGCCGCTGGAATCACCGCCGCCGCCCCCCCCAGGCGATGCATGAAGCGGTCGCGGCGATCACGCAAGACGGCCTGGTCGATCACGGGGCTGCGGGGCGGCTGGATTCAGCCCATCCTGCCGGTCGCCCCGGAGGGGCCTGGGCCCAGTGGGCCGGGGCCCAGTGGGCCGGGGCCCGGTTGGCCTGGGGCCCTGGGGCCCGGAGCCCGGTGGCCTGGAAATCCGCCTAAGGGACCCACCTCCCTGGGGGTTCTCCCCACCACCACGGCTTGCCCCGAAACTTGCCCGCCGGGATTTAATGGGGCCAGGCCCCCCGTTGGCACCCCCCTGGCGATGACCTCAGCGCCCCAGCGCCATCGCCCGCCACCAACCCCCGAGCGGGCCTGGCTGCTGCTGCGCCAGTGGCGCCGCGACCTGGCCCTCAACCCCCGCGAGCGGGAGACCCTGCGCCCCGAACTCGCCGCCCTCGACCGCCAACTGCAGCGCCTGCAGCAGCGCACCCCCCGGGTGGCCGTGTTCGGACGGGTGGGGGTGGGCAAGTCCAGCCTGCTCAATGCCCTGCTCGGCGACGAGCAATTCGCCACCGATGTGGCCCACGGCTGCACCCGCCGCCAGGAGATGCGCCCTTGGCCCCAGGCCATCGACGGCCTCAACGGCATCGACCTGGTCGACACCCCGGGCATTGATGAGATCGCCGCCGCGGCCCGCGAGCGGCTGGCGGCCCGGGTGGCCCTCGGTGCCGATCTGGTGTTGTTGGTCATCGACAGCGACCTGACCCGGGTCGAACTGGAGGCCCTTGATCCGCTACTGCGGGCCGGCAAGCCGCTGCTGTTGGTGTTGAACCGCAGCGACGCCTGGCCCCCATCCGAACTACCCGCCCTGCTGGCCAGCATCCGCAGCCGCCTGCCCGCCGCCGCGAGCCACCTCGATCCCATCGCCGTGGCCGCCGCCCCCCGCCAGGCCCAGCTGCTGGCCGATGGTCGGGTGCGCTCCAGCCCCCAACCGCCCCGCATTCAGCCGCTGCGCCAGGCCCTGGTGTCGTTGCTGGAGCGCCATGGCGAGCTGCTGCTGGCCCTCAATGCCCTGCTGGCGGCCGATCGCTTCAGCCAATCACTGCACCGCTGCCGCCTGCGCCAGGGCCACCGCCAGGCCCAGAACCTGATCGGTCGCTATGCCGCCCTCAAGGCCACCGGCGTCGTCGCCAATCCGCTGATGCTGCTCGATCTGGCCGGCGGTCTGGCCTGCGACAGTCTCCTGGTGATGCAGCTGTGCGATCTGTATGGCCTGCCGATGACCCGCCACGGTGCTCGCCAGCTGGCCCTCAGCCTCTCTGGCCAGAACGCCCTGCTGGGGAGTGTCCAGGTGGGATTGCAGGTGCTGCTGGGGGGCCTGCGCCAGGTGCTCACCCTCAGCGCCCCCTTCACCGGCGGCCTCAGCCTGGCCCCCGCCGTCCCGGTGGCCCTGGCCCAGGCGGCCCTGGCGGTCCACACCACCCGCCGCACCGGTCGCCTCGCCGCCGAGCAGCTGTTGCGCAGCAGTGACGCCGCCGGCCGGCCCGGGGCCATGTTGCGCCGTCTGGCGGCCCAGGATCCCGCCACCCGCCAGTGGCTGGGCGAATGGGCCCCCGCCCGCGCCCCCCGCCAACGGACGCCGCGGCGACGCCGGCGGCCCACCCCTTAGGCCATGGCCGCCATCGCCCTGTTCGGCACCAGCGCCGATCCCCCCACCTGCGGCCATCGGGCCCTCCTGGAGGGCCTGCTGACCCTGTTTCCCCTGGTCGCCACCTGGGCCAGTGACAACCCCCTCAAGCAGCACGGAGCCCCCCTGGAGATCCGGGTGCAACTGCTGGGGGCCCTGGTGGCCGCCATCGCCAACCCCCGCCTCAGCCTGGAGCAACATCTCAGCAGCCCCTGGACGGTCGAGACCCTGGAGCGGGCGTCCCAGCGCTGGCCCGACCACGAACGGGTGTTTGTGGTCGGCAGCGACCTCCTGCCCCAGATGCCCCATTGGCGCCAGGCCGATCGCCTGTTGGCCGACGTGAAACTGGCGGTGGCCCCCCGCCAGGGCTGGCCCCTCCACGAAGCCGACCTGGAGCGCCTGCGCCGCGCCGGGGCCCGGATCCAGCTGCTGCCCCTGCAGATTCCCGCCAGCGCCAGCCGGCTGGTGCGGCAGGCGCCGGGGGGCCATCCCGATCCGGCCCTGGTCCCGGCCGAACTCTTGCCCCTGCTCTATCGCCACGGGCTCTACGGTCTGGCCCAGCCTCCGCCAACCCCCTGATGCGCCTTGCCCTGGCCCAGCTCAATGCCCTGGTGGGGGACCTGGAGGGCAATGGCGATCGCCTGCTGGCGGCCTGCATTCAAGCCGCCGCCGCTGGCGCCGACCTGGTGGTCAGCTCCGAGTTATCGCTCTGGGGCTACCCGCCCCGGGATCTGCTGCTGCAATCAGCCCTGGTCGAAAAGCAGTCTCTGGTGTTGGAGCGGCTGGCGGCGGCGATGCCCGCTGGCCTCGGGCTTTTGGTGGGAATCGCCGAAGCCACCCTGGAGCCGGGTTGGCCCAGCCTCTACAACGCCGTCGCCCTGGTGGAATCAACCGGCTGGCGGGTGGTGGGCCGCAAGCGGTTGTTGCCCAGTTACGACGTCTTTGATGAGCGTCGCTATTTTCGACCCGGCCAGGAAGCGGCGGTGCTCAGCCTCGAAATTGGCGGCCGCCCCTGGCGCCTGGGGCTGACGATTTGCGAAGACCTCTGGGTGGAGGACGATCTCCACGGTCAGCGCCTGGCCGGTGCCGATCCGGTGGCCGAACTGGGGGCGGCCGGCATCGACCTGTTGCTCAATCTCTCCGCCTCGCCCTTTGGCCAGGGCAAAGCAGCCGTGCGGCGCCGGCTGGCGGCCCGGGCCGCCGCCCGACTCACGGTGCCGGTGGTCTACGTCAACCAGATCGGTGGCAACGACGAACTCGTCTTCGATGGCGCCAGCTTCGTGGTCAACGCAGCTGGCAGTGTGGAATTGCAGCTGGACTGCGCCGCCGAAGCCGTGGCCTGCTGGCAGCTGGGACCGGGTGCCCTCCCCCCAGGCCCGCCGCTGCAGCCAGCCCCGGAGGCGGACCCCCGCGAGCAGCTCTTGAGGGTCCTGGTGCTGGGCCTGGCGGACTACGGCCGCAAATGCGGCTTCCAGAAAGTATTGCTGGGCCTCAGCGGTGGCATCGATTCGGCCCTGGTGGCGGTGCTGGCCGCCGCTGCCTTTGGCGCCGACCAAGTGGCGGCCCTATTGATGCCCTCCCCCTGGAGCTCCCAGGGCTCCATTGACGACGCCCAGGCCCTGGCCCAGCGCCTCGCTATGGGCACCTGCACCCTGCCGATTGCGCCCCTGATGGCGGCCTGCGACCAAACCCTGGAGCCGGCCCTGGGCGGGGTGCCCACTGGACTTGCCGCCGAAAACCTGCAGTCGCGCCTGCGGGGCCTGCTGCTGATGGCCCTGGCCAACCAGCAGGGCCGACTGCTGCTGGCCACCGGCAACAAATCAGAGCTGGCGGTGGGCTACTGCACCCTCTACGGCGACATGAATGGCGGCCTGGCCGTGATCGGCGACCTATACAAAACCACCGTGTTTGGCCTCTGCGAATGGCTTGATTCAGCTGCTGCCGGCCCCTGCCGCAGGTCTTTGGGTTTGCCGGCCGAAGGGGAATTGATTGGCGCGGCGATTCGCGGCAAAGCCCCCAGCGCCGAGTTGCGTCCCGACCAGAAAGACAGTGATTCGCTGCCCGATTACGCCGTGCTGGATCCAATCTTGAAGCGGCTGGTGGAAGATCTGGTTAGCCCTGAGCAACTGGTGGCGGAGGGGGCCGATGCGGCGTTGGTGCAGCGGATCTGGTCCCTGCTGCGGCGGGCGGAGGTCAAGCGGCGCCAAGCGGCGCCAAGTTTGAAGGTCAGCCCCCGCTCCTTTGGCAGCGGTTGGCGCATGCCGATTGCAGCCTTTTAAGGAAGTTGTTTGCCTCAGTCCCGATCTCGGCTGCGGTTAGCGGAGCCGATAGCGGGCCCAAATCGCCAAGTTGGTGCTTCAGTTGGGGGTGGTCACGAAGGCTTGGCCCATGCGCTCGCGAAACAGTTGGGCGGCCGGAGTTCGCCGATGGGGGTGCAGAAAGGGTGTGGCCATCAACACCGGGGCGGCATAACAGCGGCGCCGCACGCTGAGTTTGAGCAAGCCGATCGCTTCATAGGACCGATCCAGGGCCAAAGCCGCCAACCCCCAATAGCCGAGGGCCCCAGCCGCATCGGGATCCTGGGTCACCAGGCCCAGGGCTTCATCCAACAGCTGGTGGGCTCGCTTGGCCAGCCTGCCTTGGGCCAACCCATAGGCCACCATCGACATGGAGCCTTGAAACGGCCGCTCCAGGATGCCGCTCTCTTCCACCAGCCTGGTGGCCAGCTCAGCCTCGCCGCGCAGGGCCCCCAGCATGGCCAGAAACAATTTGCTACCCACCAGCGCTGGATTCACGCGCAACTGTTGTTGGGCCGCCTGTTCAGCCGCCGCAATGTCACCGAGGGCGCAATGGGCCATGGATTGCACCAACCAGCCCTGGCTGAGGTCTTGGCGCAGTTGTTCGGCCATCAGCCCCAGGGCCTGGCGTGGTCTGCCTGTGAAAATCAGGTGGCGGGCCCAGGCAAAGCGCGGCAAACCGGCAGGCAGGCTTGGACCAAGCCAGTTGGCATAAAGACGCTGGCTGGTTTGCGGTTGCCACAACAGTAACGACATCGTTTCGGCCTTGATGGCCTCCCAGCCGGGCGCCTGGCTTGCCTGCTGGTCACCTAGATCGAGACAACTTTGTAGGTCTGGGAGGGTGCTAGAGGCTGTACGCACCCCCCAGAGACATTGAAGAAGGTAGAAATAACAAAGCTCGAGACGCCCTTGGCTGAAACTAGGATCACACTCAAGGCTTTGCTGCAAAAGCCATTGCTGTCGAGGCAGGCGATAGGGGTCGCGGTTGGGCCAGTAATCATGGGCCTCGAAATAAAATAAACGACTGGCCATGCTGCGATCATAGGCTTTAGGCAGGATTTCTTTGCTGATGCTTGCCGGGGCCGATGGCAACCCATCGGGTTTGGGTGCAGGCGTATACATCAGTTCAACCGGGGCCTCAAAGCTATATCCCTTGCCATAAATGCTTCGAATCACCTCGATACCCAGGGGCCCCTGGGCGAAGACCTGGCGCAGGCGATGCACGGCTAAGCTGAGGGCAGGGCGCTGGGTTTTGGCTGCCTGTTGATCCGGCCAGAGCCGGCTAATAAGCTCCTGTTGGGTTAGAATTTGTTTGGGTTGTAAAACAAAAATTAGCAACATTTTTTGCTGTAACGGCATTATAATGATTCCGGTCCCACCTAGGCTAAGCTCTCCTGAAATGGTAAGCCGATAGGGTCCAATTCGCCAGCCAGTTTGAGATTGTGGGGCCAAGGTCTGTTTTGGCTAGCGAAACAAAAATCGGACATGCTCATGGATGATAAAAAAATAGTTGATCAGCATGCTTACTAAGCCAGGGGAACGCTGACGAGGCGAGGCTATTTTAATCTTAGCAAAAGCTATTCTGCCAAAACTGGGGCCAATCTGTCAACCGAACCTGGCGCTGGTGGCAATGTTTCGTTGCTGGTAATGACAATGTACCGCGCTCGAAAATATAGAGTTTATATTATTATTTCTACTTCACTTTCTCTAGGTCGATAAGCAGTCGGGACTTGGGCTGGAGCCGAGGTTGGAGCTGGGGGCTGAGCGTCGCGGCCAGGAGGATGAGGCAGGGCTTTGAAAGATTTCAGAAATGATTGGCCAGATCGAGCGGGGTGGTTCATTGTTCGATCGATGGATAAGGCAATCGGCTGAGCCGGACAAACCCAGCTCATTCAAATGCTCTCCATTTCATGACCATAGACAGAGAAAGTCAACTCCAAGTTCTTCCAGCAAATGCATCACCCATGGCATTGCCAGCAAGTTCAAGTTCTTTCAATTCCGCCGGCGCCCCAATCTCTCATTGCATCGCTCTGGCCTCTCTGGCTAGAACCTGCAAGGGCTGCAGCTCATGATGCAGGCGAGCGAGCGCCAGGGCCCCGGCATGGCGATCAGGCAATTGCTGATGGAGGCAAGCGTGGATGCAAGCGAACTGCCCAAGCATGGCAGTTTGGGGGGCCAAGGGGGCCAGCAAGCTGGCCGGAGGTTACGGCTCAGCACGGCTGGCCATCTGCTATTGGCGGGCGCGATCCTGGCGATGGCCTTCAGCGTGGTTTTGGTTTCACGCCAGGCGGCCCAGAACCGGCAACGCAATTTGGGCTATTGCAACAGGGTTCCACTCATGTTGCGGCAACCCTATCCCCAGCAGCAACAACAACCAGGCGATCCGCTGCCGCTTGCTACCAGCATCAAACTTAAAGAATTGGTTCTGGCCTTACCAACCGCGTCTCCACTGCAAAAGCAACGCCTAGTCCAACAAGCCATTGAATTGAAGGAGCTTTATCAATACCATTGCCAGAGTATGCAGATTTTTTCTACAAACTATCAGGCATTGGTTGGCATGGCCAATGGGGCAGCAATGCTATCGGCAACGATGCTGGCATTGCTCAGTCTGCGTGGCTTGCAGACTGAGATCCAATGGCCCTTCAGCGTACTGGTGGCGTCGGGCTTCGCCTTGGGTATGGCGGTGGTGACGATCAACACCTTCAATCTGAAAAGCAATCAACAGATGAGCGCTCGTCTTTACAAGCAGACGATTGCCCTAAGCCGTAGCTTTGCTACTGCGATTGCCAATCAGGAGTACGGAAGTGGATCCGATCGGCTGTCCTTGCGTGATCGCTATGAACTGGGCAGGTTTCTCGATTTTGTTGATAAGCAATTAGCACTCAATGATACTCCAGTTTTTGTCACGGATGATCAATTCGCTATCAAAGAGGCCGCCGCTTTGGTCCATAAAGCGTCGACAACCGATTCTACCCATTGAGCAACAATCGCAGTTATTGAAATGAAGAATCTGAAACTTCATCGGCTGATCATGCCTTCAAGGTCCAGGCTGATGGTTTGTTTGTTGCTGCTTGGCCTTTCGCTTCCTGCGGCGGCCCAGGAGCAACTGGGTGATGCCGCTGGCCTCTGCCGAAGTATGGGGCCCGAGCTGGTGATGGCGATCAGCACCGGCATTTTTGCCACTGTTGTTGTCACGCTTGTCGTGATTTATTGGCGATTGCAGCGCAGTGGCTGGTCGCTCGCCAATGCCATCTCCGAGCCCACCCATCTCTCGATTCCTTTAGACGAGCACTGGGCCCAATCCCAGGGAGATAGCCAGGCTCGGATCAAGGCTCTCGCTCTGCAGGGCCCACCCACGGCGGTGACCCTGATGGAGGCCAGCAGCAGCCGACTGATTGCCCTGGCGGGCATGGTGGTGATTCTTTTGATCTATCTGGGCTTTGGTGTTTTTTCGCTATACACCTTCGGGCTCACCTGTCAGATGCCCGCATCCACTGTTGCAGTTAGCACCTTTCTTTATTCGGGTCTCACCCTGTTTGTCCCCTACGTAGCCAACAAGGTTTCCGGGCTACTGCAACCAACGCGACCGTCGCCAGCAGCGGCCGCGTCTGCCGTTGCTGTGGATCCGATCGTCCTGCAGCCCAGGCCAGCGCCACTGGTTCCAGAGTCCAGCCCTGGACCAGTGTTGCGCCCAATCCTGGCCCGATCGGTGCCGACGTACGGCGCGATCACCCCACCCCATCGGCTCGCAGGCCCTGCGGCAAAGCTACCCCTGCTAGCTGCGGAGGCCGCTGCTGCCACCCCTGCGGAGTCCCCTACCCACCCCCCTGCCGTTGGCAATCGCGACGTCGCGCCTACCTATGAACCCGCCCTGCAGTTGATTGCCGAGTTCGAAGGATTTGTGGATCACGCCTATCCGGATCCAGCCAGCGGCGGCGAACCCTGGACGATCGGCTACGGCTTCACCAGCCTTGATGGGCGTCCAGTGCAGCCGGGTGACACGATCAACCGCGACGAGGCCGATGCCCAGCTGCTCGGTGGTGTTAATGCTTGCGCCCGCCACTTAGCCAGCCGCGTTCCCTACTGGAGCGGCATGGCGGAAGATCAGCGCTGCTGCCTGATCTCCTTTGCCTGGAATCTCGGTGAAGATTTCTATGGTGGTGCCGGCTTCGACACGATCAGCCGCCGTCTCAGGGAAAAGGACTGGGCTGCGGTACCCGAAGCCCTCCTGCTGTATTGCGATCCGGGCAGTTCGGTGCAGGCGGGGCTCCTACGGCGCCGTCAGGCGGAGGCCGATCTGTGGCAGCAGGGGATGGCCAGCTTGGCTAGCACAGCGGCCCAGTCCGCCAGCGCCGGCCAACCCAGCCGAACCCCTCCAGGCCTGCTCAGTACTGGCGGCGGGCCTAGGGGAGTCGATCGGCCTGTCACAGCAGCCAGTGCAGCTGTTGCCAGCCATCCCAATCCGCTCAACGTACCTTGGTTCGACCAATTGGCCATGGACGATGGCCAGGGATGGCGCGATTGCTTCTCAGCCAGTTCGGCCATGCTTGCCGCCTACTGGGGCAAGGAACCCAACGAAGATGATTACAACGCTCTGCGCCAACAATATGGCGACTCCACCACCTCTGAGGCCCAGCTTGCAGCGCTGCGGCACCTGGGCCTGAAGGCGGAGTTCCGCACCGATGGCACTTTACAGACCATCAAAAGTGAGATCGATGCGGGCCGCCCGGTGGCGGTGGGCTGGCTGATCAACGGCCCGCCATCGGCGCCGAGCGGCGGTGGCCACTGGACCGTGGTGATCGGCTACGACGCCAGCGGTGTGATCATGAACGATCCCTACGGCAGCTGTGATTTGGTGAATGGCGGCTATCCCCAAAATCACAACGGTGCTCGCCAGCATTATTCCTACGCCAACTGGGAACCTCGCTGGCGGCCCCAAGGAAGTGGTGGTTGGTATCTAGTCGCGCAGCGCTGAAACGGAAACTATCAAACCAAGCACAGATCTAAACCAAGCACAGCTCTAAAGCAAGCACAGCACTAAAGCAAAAAAAGTATGAAGCCCGCAAATAATCAGGTGTACCCCCCCTGATGCTGATCGAATGTGTCAAGCAACTCCAAGCAACCCCCTTGATCCTGGAGCCCCATCGATAGGCTGGTTAGCTGATTCTCCTGCAGATTAGCTATTTTGCCTTGCTCACTCTGTGTTTCATTCAACCAACAAACCGTTTACCTTTGATCTCTCATGTCCCAAACTCCCAGCACCAACACCAGCACCACCTCGACCACTCCTACGCCGCAAAACACCTGCTCCGTTACCAACAACCTCATCCTGCCCACGAGCCCCAGCACGCCAGCCCAAACGGATTGGGATGGGGGCATTGTGGTGATCAGTGGCTACAACACATCCAGCACAAGCACGGCTCAGGGTTATCTCCAGAGCGACTTGACTCTGCTCAGTTTCATCGATGAGGGCGCCAGTTCCAGCAGCGAGAGCAGTACAACGTCCAGTGTTCTGCCGGTCAATGAAACGGGCACGCTCAACCTGCTGCCCTATTACCAACCCGGCACCCAAACCCAAAATGTGAGTTACAACCTTCTAGTTTCGCAAGCTAATAACTACTTCCCAGTGGCGGCGGTAGGCGAGATCAAGATTGGTAGAAACTTTGCGGCCGTCTCCCTGCCCCAGGCTGCTCCTAGTAATTCCAGCTCAGGGGCCAATGCCTACATGTTTTTGCAAAACATGATGGCCTATCCTTCATCGCCTTTGGCCCAGCAGTTTACGGCTGCGCTGAATCAAGATAACAGTGCCAGCCCAGCGACTGGTTCAAGTGCAGCAGTTAACACATTCTTTGCTGGCACCACCAGCTTTGCGAATGTGAATTTCAATATCTATAGTTCCGTTAGCAGCTATGCTTCAGCCTTCGCTTACGTTTGGGCAAACTTTCAGCAGTCATACACCTATCACTTCTACACGGACACCCCAGCAACCAGTAACAGCTCCAGTGCCACCGACAGTACCAGCGTGACGGAGACAGAGCAATTTTCCAGCCTGGGAACCGTTGTTTTCACCCAGACGGGGGCCACGCCGGCAGCGATTTCCGATGCCAACGCTGGCTACACGATCACCTGGAATCCCGAGGGTGGCACCGCCGTTGGCCTCAATTTCCAGGATGGACAGTTGCTGGCTAATAATAACGATGGCTTCAGCGGCTTCTGCCTGCAAACCACTTTTATGGATATGGCCCAACTGACGGGTAATTCCGCAGATCTGGGCACCCCCATCCAAGCGTTGGTAGGCGTGATTAATGGCAGTAATGTCATCGGCTCTTCCGTTGTCTTGAAGGAGTCAGAAGGTGCCAAGTTTAGCAAAGGTCTCAACGATGTTTTGACATCCAAGGCTTTCCGGGTCATCCAGATCGCGATGTCTCTCTATTTTATGATTGATATCGGGGTAAAGCTGTGCGAGTGGATTAAAGAGAAGTGTAGCAGTGATGAGGCGCCATCCGAGGGCGAGATTGCAGACAAGCAAGCCGATCTCGCGGAGGAGTCTCAGGAGAAATTAGAAGATGCTGGCAACGATGAGGAGTTGAAAACGGGCGACGCCGTGGGCGAGGAGCAAGCTAATGCTGAGTCAACTGTCTTGAACTCCGAGGCAGAAGAGTCTGAAGCGTCTGAAATTGATGAGCAATTTACGGAAGAAGAAGTTCAGGCAGCCCTTGATGATAATTCAACTATTAATGACGAAGTTGAGAACACAGATGAGGAGGAGACTGAACTTGAGGACGTTAATCCTGAATCCAGTGATGCCAGTAGCGAGCTTGAGTCAATCCAGGATCAGATATCCTCGACCCAGTCGACGATTGTTTCGGAGAATCAAGCTCTAGGAGATGCGTCTTCCGCTGAAGTTCAACAGCAAGATGCGACGGTAGAGGAGGAGGATAGCGACGAAGAAGAGGACCAGAAGGAGGAGGAAGAAGATGAAGATGGTGATTTTGACGATGCAGACGACCTGGCCGACCTCGACGTCTAATTCAGCGCCGTTTTTTCTACAGCCCCACTCGCACAGGAGTGGGGCATTTCTTCAAACTCAATTGCAGCTCATTGAGATGACAGCATCAGGAAATTCCAGCAGTACAGGGTCGGCAAGTAGCGGCAACCCCTGCACGGTCACCAACCAGCTGGCAACTCCGCTGATTGTGTACTACACCTTCAGCGCCAGCCCGCCCAGCTCACCGCCTAGTACGGACGCCGCTGACTATGCACCGACCTACACCCAGATTGCCGTCATTCCCGCCAATGGCAGTGGCACCTTCACCCCCTCCACGCCAGCGAGCCGCCTGGTATTGGCCCAGCAGTATAACCAATTCCCTGTATTGGTGTGGGTGCCTTCGCTGACTAGCAAGAAACCTGCCACAATCGTCACCGAGGCAGACCTGACAACGGCCCAGAGCTGTTGGAGTTTTTACCTGCAGACCATGGCCCAGCCCTATTCACCGGAGGCTCTGCAGTTCAGTGAAATCTATTATACGGCCACCAGCCCGGCTGTGCTGGAAACCAACGTAGCCGCCTTTTGTACGGCCAACGGCATGGCTGGCGGCACGGAACCGCAGATGGCAGCCCTGGCCTACTGGGCCAACAACACCCTCTTCCCCTGGAGTGGCACCTACTTCTGCTTTGAGCCAGATACCACTTCCACCAGCAATCTGGTGCTGCCCACCGTCTGCGTTGGCACCCTTACGATTGCCAATGGTGCCGCCAGCTACGCATCCGCCGATACCTCCAGCGCACCCGCATTCACCCCACCCCTAAGCGTCAGCGCTGGGGTGTTGAGTTCGAGCGGGGGCAGCAGTACCGAAGGATTATGGCTTGCTGGCATCCCGCGCAGTTTGTCCTGGGAGGGCAGTCCTGATCAGATCGTGCTCTGTCTGAGCGGTACGTTGAATGGCACCAGCCTGATCGCCCAGCCCTATGCCAATCCCACCATTCCCTGGTGGGTGGCGGCCTACGACATGGCCTTCGTGTCTTTTCGCACCGTGCAGTTGCTGATGGTGCTAAACATGGCGGCATTTGTACTAGAGGGTGTAGCCGATGGCATGGCATTCCTCTTCACCAACCTTGGCAAGCTGGTTGCCTCGATCAATGAAAAGCTCTCCAGCCAAGCTGCCACGGCCGATCCGATTGCGGAGCTGGGCGAAGAGATCGATCCGATCAATGTGGATGTTGATGTGGATGTCGATGTCGACACGGACATCGATACTGATATTGTCGAGGACACCGACACAGTGGTGGACACCGATGTTGACACGGATGTGGATATTGATGTAGATGTTGATATTGATGTAGATGTGTTTGCCATCATTGATGTAGATGTTGATATTGACGTTGACATTGATAGTGACGTAGACGTTGTCACCGATACCGACAATGTTACGGATACCGATACAGATACCGACACCGATATAGATACGGATACCGACACGGATGTCGAAGTGCCCGCGGGCGGGGTCACCACCCTGCTCAATCAGCTTGGCGGCTGGATCATGGAGAAGGGTTTCACAGCCCTGGTGGAGAATTTGGAAATTGTGTGTTGCATGATTTCGGCCCAGGAATTGCTTGGCGTCTGGAAATCAGCTGCGGTAGACGATATGAATTCCATGGCACCCCAGCAGTCCACTGGCTTGGGTTTGCTGGTGAATTTCATGCTTAATCCTAATAACACCCCACAGCAGTGCTGGAGCACTTTTGCTGATTGGGTGCAACAGGCGCAGCCATCCATCACCAGCCAGCAAATGGTGCTCAGCTCCATTCTTTCCACTCCGAATAGCACAGCTCAAGCCGCCGCAGACAATTGGCAATGGACGCCTCAGGCCCAGTCAGCGCTCGTGAGTCAAATGAGCGCCTTTGCCAGCAGTAGTAATCAATACGAAGCCTACAATCTTTTGGCCAACTACACCTATACCAACGTCTCTCCCCCGATATTGGTGGGCTGCCAGACATCGCTTAACTATCTCTCTGCCATTACAACCCCCTATTCGCTGCTCCAGATCGTCGTGGGACTCGGCGATGCTGCCGTGGAGTACTACGACGGCAGCAGCTGGATCCAATTACAAGCACAGGGATGGGATTCTGATATCTCTTCGATGGCGGTTAATTGGAGCGTCTACGGCATTCCTGAAGTCGTCGTCGGTCTGGCGAATAGCTCTGTTCAATATTACAACGGCAGCGGTTGGATGCAGCTGGTCGGTACCGGATGGCAATCAAACGCCAAGCAGTTGGCGGTGCAGTGGACATTTGCCAATCCGTTGGTGGTGGTAGGGCTCAGCAGTAGCGCGGTGGAGTATTACAACGGCAGTGGCTGGAGCCAGCTGCAGGGCACGGGCTGGGACAACTCTGTCAATTGCATGGAGGTTAATTGGACGGCCAGTGGCAATCCCCAGGTGGTGGTGGGGCTGGGCAACAGCTCCGTGCAGTACTACAACGGCAGCAGCTGGAGTCAGTTGCAAGACACAGGCTGGATGAACTCCGTAGGTTCGATGGCGGTGAATTGGAACGGCTCCGGCACGCCTGAGATCGTCGTGGGTTTGGGCAACGGTTCGGTGCAGTACTACAACGGCAGCTCCTGGAACCAACTGCAGGGCATGGGCTGGGGTTCCAATGCCGGCCAGCTGGCGGTGCAGTGGACATCAGCCGATCCGCAGGTGGTGGTGGGTCTAAGCAGCGGTGCGGTGGAGTATTACAACGGCAGTGGCTGGAGCCAGCTGCAGGGCACCGGCTGGGGCTCCTCTGTAACTGGCATGGAGGTGAACTGGCCGGCCAGTGGCGCTCCCCAGGTGGTGGTGGGGCTGAGTGATGGCTCTGTGCAGTATTACAACGGCAGCAGCTGGAGCCAGCTGCAGGGCAGCGGCTGGAATACCGACGTGAATTGCATGGAAGTGAATTGGAGCGTCAGTGGCAATCCCCAGGTCGTGGTTGGACTTGAGGATGGCTCAGTCCAGTTTTACGACAGCTCCGACTGGACCCAATTGCAGGGCACGGGCTGGGGATCGGCGATTGGCTGCTTGAACGCCTACTGGAGCATGGTCACCCTCTATAGCAACAATGGGCCTTAGTTTCGGCTCTGCTTCAGCTTAGTTAGCGGTTTGCTTCAGGCTTACAAGCGTTGCTGGATTTAGAGACGAGCGTGGCATTTATTAGCTTCTTGAAGACTCGCAGCCATTTAATCGTGATGGCAAATGTTAATCTTTTGCCGAGACTTTCCGATAGCCCAACTTCCTTAATCCCCCCCACCTGTTCCTAACACCATGACAATCACCACCAATCTTTTCCCCAGCCAGGAGCACCATGCCCGCGCCTGGCAGCAGCTCGCCGCCCAGATCGCCGCCCAGGCCGATGCCATTCAGGAATCCCCTGCCGCCAGCCCTCCCCCACAGCCCGGCAGCCTCACGATCATCGGCTCGGGCATCGGCATCCTTGGCTTCACCATCGGCGATGAAGAGCTGATTCTTGGCGCCGATGCCGTCTACTTCTGCGTAGCCGATCCCGCCACGGTCACCTGGATCAAGCAACGGCGGCCGGACGCCCTCGATCTTTATGTGCTCTATGACGACAGCAAGGTGCGTTACACCACCTACATGCAGATGACCGAAGCGATGTTATTCCCGCTTCGGCAGGGCAAAAAGGTGGTGGCAATTTACTATGGCCATCCGGGTATTTTTGTTCTTTCCACCCACCGTGCCATTCAGATCGCCCGGCGCGAGGGTCACCATGCCGTGATGCGACCCAGTGTTTCGGCCTTGGATTGTCTGTGTGCCGATCTGGGGGTCGATCCCGCCCATCCAGGTATGCAAATGCATGAGGCCACTGACATGCTGATCCGCAAACGGCTGCCCTCGACCCAGCTGCACGTAGTGCTCTGGCAGGTAGGCTTGATTGGTGAGATGGGCTATCGCCGCAAGGGCTATATCAATGATAATTTCTCCATCTTTGTTTCCTATCTACAGCAGCACTACGGCCCCGACTACCAGGTTACCAACTATATCGCTTCCCGCTTCCCCACGATTGATCCCGTGATCGAGCACTATCCCCTCAGTGCCCTGCACGATCCCGACACCCAAGCCAAGGTGACGGGTATTTCAACCTTTTATCTAGCGCCGAAAGACTGTGCCGCCCCCTGCGCCACGATGATGCAGCAGCTGGGCATGTTGCAGCCTGGCCAGCAGCCAAAGCCCGTGGCCACCCCGCTGCGCCAGATCGGCAAATACGGCCCGCGGGAGCGTAAGGCTTTTCCTGCCTTTCACCAGTTCCAGGTGCCCGCTGGTTACCACTGGCAAGGCGAAACCGCCGCCAATCGGTTTTTGATCGCCCTGCGCCTCGATCAGGAACTGGCCGATCGCTACCGGGATAATCCCCACGCCGCCCTGGCCAGCGCCGAATTTGCCGATCTCACGGCCCGTGAGCGCACCCTGTTGGCCAGCCGTGATGCCGGCGCTCTCCAGGTGGCGGCCAAGGGTAGCCAGGTGGTTTGCGCCGCCAATCGGCAGTTGTTGGAGGCCCTGTTCCGGCAGCGCCCTTTGCTGCGCCGCCTCGCCCAACTGCTTAGCCAGGGCCGCTGCGATACCACCGATTTGGAGGCTTTCGCGGCCGCCTCGGGCCATGGCGATTGCGAATGGGGCAGGTTGCGCACCGACATCGACCTACTCCAGCGCGATCTGTTGTTCCCCTGGAATGGCGTCTACCAGGCCAACCAACCCGACCAGTTGTTGGTGTTGCTGGGCGAAGGCCCGCGGGCCCGGCTGTTGCTGCAGGGCAAGCTGATTAACAATTTCCGCTTTAAGCGCGGTGTTTTGCGTTGGCAGGCAACGTCGGCGCAACCCAACCACGGATTTCTACGGGTTGATGTTGATACCCGCGGCCAGCGGCGCTTGCTGGGCAGTATCTGGCCCGCTGGCGAGGCCGTACCGGCCGACCACCGCCTCGTGTTCCATGAGGTGCTGCCTGGCCGCCAGCATCCGGCGATGGCGGTGGGCAGCTATCGCTCCGACGCCGGCCGTTTGGTACTGGAGGTCTGCGACACCAGCGACCAGGGCCGTTGCTTGAAGCTGAGTCTCAATGGCACCGATCTAACCGGTGCCCTTGCCTTGCAGGGCCGCCACCTGCTCTGCGGCAACCAGCGTTTTGCACTCGATGGCAGTTGGCAGAAGGATGCTCAAGTGGCCCAATCCCTTCGCGGCGAATTTGTGCTCAAGGGGCATCCTGTGCTGCGCAGCTTGCGGCTCACCGCGGACAGTCTTATCCTCAATGGCATCGCTACCCCAGGCCAGTGGCAGCACGACCAAATTAACTGGAGCGATGGACCGGCCTGGGCGCGGCAGGGGCAATTATCGCTATTGCTTGATCCGATCACCTTGCACCCCATGCTCCATGGCCAAGTGGATGGCCAAGCGCTCGTGGGCCTGGTGCCGGTGAGCGAGGGGTTAATGCGACTTCAACCGGAGTTTGGTCTTACACCTGTTGCCTGGCGGCAGTTGTATGGCGCCCAGGCCCAATCGCCCTGGGCGATGGGTGGGATGGTCTGGCCTAAGTGGGAGCGGACCTCTCTATACTGCCAGATCGTGAATCGTAGCCTGGTCAAGCTATTGCCATGACTGACAACCTGCTGAAGAGCTGGAGCCAGGTGGCTGGCATGCAATCAGCCTGGCTTCTCAACTACGATACTGAACGCTATCCCTTCGCACGCTGCCTTCGCGATCAGGTTTTCCGCATTGACGACCTGGAAAAGCTCCATCAAACCAGCCTTTGCAGGCCAGGCTCTCCGCCTGGCTACCCGGATAATCTGCGCCTGCGCCAAATGATGCAACGCCTACCGTTGAGCTCGGAGTTCTACACAATCTATACACGCTTTGTGCATGAATTAGTGGTCCGTTACTTTGGTGGTCGTATTTCCTATGCGGCCCGACCAAAAATGCGAGTCCACCTCGCCGGCTCGGGTTCGGTGAGTCGCTGGCACCGTGACGCCAATGTCACCGGTCGCCTGGAGCAGATCAACATCTGGTTGCCAGCCACAAACTGTTTTGCCGGCAACACCCTCTGGGTGGAAGATGATTACGGAACTGAATGTTATCAACCGATTCCTGTTCGGCTTGGTCAGGCTCTCTTTTTTGACGGTGGTTTGCTTGCCCATGGCAGCGTCTCTAACGATACCGATACCAGCCGCGTCAGTTTCGATTTGCGCTTCTCGCCATCAAGTCCCACCCCCAGCGCCATGACCAAGCGCCTCTTGGGCGAGCGCCCGTTGGCGTCGATCGTGGCGCAGCTCTGCCCCTCGCTGTCGCTTTCGCCCTAGCCCATCTGGAACAGACCCCGATGACCCCCCTAGACGTTGGCGCCTGCCGATCGCTGCCCTGTTGCGCCAGTCGCAGCAGCCCATCGGCCCCTGAGGGCCAGGCGGTGCTGATCCCAGGCTTGGCGATTTCGCTTCCCTGAGGCCACAGTGGTAGGAATGTTCGTCAATTTTAAGCGCCATGGCAGCAGCACGGCTGGCGGCACCCATGGCGAGTATCGGGGTACCCGCCGAAATCAAACAGGATGAACAGCGGGTCGCCCTCACCCCAGATGCCATCCGCGAACTGGTCTCCCTCGGCATGGAAGTGCGGGTGCAGGAGGGGGCCGGCCTGGGGGCCGGCATCAGCGACGACGACTTCGCCGCCTCCGGTGCCCGGCTGGTGAGCTGTGAGGAGGCCTGGGGGGCCCACCTGGTGGTCAAGGTCAAGGAGCCCCAACCCCGGGAATTCACCTACCTGCGCCCCGACCTGGTGCTGTTCACCTACCTGCATCTGGCGGCCTACCCAGATGTGGGCCGTGCCCTGCTGGAGGCCGGCACCACCGCAGTGGCCTACGAAACGGTCCAGCTGGAGGACGGCAGCCTGCCCCTGCTGGCGCCGATGAGTGAAATCGCCGGCCGGCTGGCCGCCCAGGTGGGCGCCCGCTTGCTGGAAAAACCCCAGGGGGGCCGGGGGCTGCTGATTGGGGGCTGCACCGGTGTGCGACCCGCCAATGTGGTCGTGATCGGGGCCGGCACCGTCGGCTGGCATGCGGCCCGCATCGCGGCGGCCATGGATGCCCAGGTTTACCTGCTTGATCGTTCGCCCCAGCGGCTCAGGCAGCTGGATGCGGACCGGCGCGGTCGCCTGGTGACCCTGGTCAGCAACGACGCCCTGATCGAGCGCCTGGTGCCTGATGCCGATCTGCTCATCGGCGCCGTACTGCTCCCCGGGGGCCGCGCCCCCACCCTGGTCTCTGAAGAATTGGTGCAACGCATGGGCGCCGGTTCCGTGATTGTTGATGTAGCAATCGACCAGGGCGGCTGCATTGCCACCAGCCGCGAAACCACCCACACCGATCCGGTGCTGACCATCCACGGAGTTCAGCACTATGCCGTCGGCAACATGCCCGGCGCCGTGCCCTTCACCTCCACCGAAGCCCTGGTCAGCGTCACCCTGCCCTACATCCAGGTGATGGCCGGCCGGGGCCTCAGCGAGGCCGTCGTCGACCGGCCCGAACTGCTCTCGGGCCTGAATACGGTCGATGGCTCGGTCTGCCACCCGGGCGTGGCCAAGGCCCTTGATGTGGCGCCCCGCCATCCGATGGCTTGCCTGCGCTAACGGGGCAACAGCAGGCGGACCTGACGGCCCCCCAGGTCCGGGCTACGCCCCAGGCTTAATTGGCCGCCATGGTTGCTCATCGTGATGCGCACGACATAAAGGTCCAGATCTTCGCTGCCATCAGGGGCCTTGGCGGCCTCGGTCTGCGGGCTCCACCGGCCGCTGTCACTGATCACCAGTTCCGCCGCACCAGCAGTGGGGGCCAGATGGATGCTGATCTGGCGATCCGAGGGGGGGGCTTTCGCCAGGGAAGCCAGCGCCTGTCGCAACAGCAAGGTGAGGGCGGCCTGCAATTGCTGGGGATCGCCGGCGATGGGCAGGGGCTGCTCCAGGCCCCCACTGCTGAGCCGAACTCCCGCCACCCTCAGCGGTCGTTTGAGATAAAGCAAGACGGCCTGCACCACCCTGGCCAGATCGACGCTCTCGAGGCGGGTGTCCTGACTGCGCAACAGCAGGCGCAGGGCTTCCGTAATGCTGACCAGGCGATCAATTTCGTGTTCCAGGCGGCCCATCAGGCCCTCAGGACGTCCATCCTGGCCGGCTGCCCCCGCCGGAACTTCAGCCTGGGATTGCTGGGCCAGCAGGCGCATGGCGCTGAGGGGCTGGTTGATTTCATGGGCCACGCTGGCGGCCAATTGGCTCGTGTGTTGCAGCTCCTCCAGACGCCCCTGCAGCTGGCTCAGCATCGACCGGGCGGCGGCAAGGTCGGACTGGGTCTGGTGGAGGACCCTTTGGCAGCGCTGCCACTGGCGGCGCCGCTCCTGAAGGACTCCCATCGAAACCAGCAGGGCCAGCAAGAACAGTCCGACTGGGGCCATCGCCATGGGATTAAAGAAGATCGGCATGGAGGACCGCATAACGGACTAGGGCGGCCCCACGAATTCCCAGCCGCGCGGCGATCTGCCGGCGGTGGGTGTTCACCGTTTCCAGGCTGACACCGAGCTGAAGGGCCACATCGCGGCTGCTGGCCCCCTGGCCGATCCTTTGCAGGATCTGCCGTTGCCGCGGGGTCAGGGAGTGGAATCGTTTGCTAAGGATCTCATCGGCCGGGTCCGACGTGGGATTGGGAGTTGGCAGGAGCAGGCCGATCTCCTCCAGGAGATCGGCACAGGAGCCGGTTTTATCCACGACGGCAAGCAGCATCGGCGCGAGATGCTCGGGGCACAGAAAAGTATTGGCCTGCCCGGAAATCACAATCATGCGAGCCTCCGGCTGGAGCAGTTGCAAGGCTTCTGCCACCCTGGTCCCTGGGGCATCCGGCAGGCTCAGGTCCAACAGCAGCAGATCGGGCCGGTGCTCCACGCAGGCCTGGATCCCGGCCGCTGCCGTATGGGCGACGGCAACGACCTGCAGACCACTCAACTGATCCAGCCTTTCAGCGAGCAACTGGGCAATCATGGTCTGGTCTTCAACCAGGACGCATCGCAACAGGGACCCTTCGGCCCCAGGGAATGGCAGCACAGGGACAGGGGCCTGAGGCACCTGAGGCGGATCGATCCAGGCCATTCTGGGGGCACCGGGAGGACCCAGTCGCTGGCATGGGCCTGCTTGTTAAGCCTTCGTCAAAACCAAAAAAACAAAAGGCTTTATAGTCTCTTTATGTTTAGGGATCCGGGCCGATCTCAATTATCCCAAGCGAGTCTAACTATTAATTCTGTTGATTTACCCCATGACCTGTCGACTCGTCTTCATTTTGGCACCACGATCTGCCTTGCCCCAACCCGGGGCCGGATGGCATGAACTGGTCAAAGCCCAGGGCGAGAGCCTTGGCAGTGGGATCTATCTACGCTTATTTCCAGCCCAGCAGGATTGGCAGGGCAGTCTTGACGATTTGATTATTGATGGCAAGGCAGACGTCACTGGCGAAAATCCTTTTATCCAAGGGACCAATCCCAGCAAAGAAGAGACAAACAAGCTCTTATGTGATTCCTTTATACCTTATGTTGAACCAAAATTACTGTGGCTAGCCGTTTATAAAATTGAGGGCGAAACCATTAATCCAAAAGGAGTCTACCCCTCCCAATCCCTTGATATTGATAGGGTCGAATGCCTAGACCAATTTCCCTTACGGGAAGCAAGTAACGAAACATGTTGGTTTTACCCGACGGAAGATGGTCGCTATTTAAGTTGGGAAAAAAGAAGCAGGATCATTGTCCAGCCAGGTTTTCTTCCCGACATTCTAGACCAGGATGAAAGCTTAGATTATCAGCGTAGCGAAATTAATTTACTTTGGTCGCTCATGGCTGATGACCAGAGTCTCACCTGCGTCGGCCTCACCTACAAAAAGAGTCGTATCGAATGGCCCCTTCTCAAGGTCGAGCCGGAACCTTTCGCCACCTGGCGCTCCTTCCGGGTCGACTACAGCAGCGAAACAGGCCACGTGGAAGAATCCTGCATCACCGTTTTCGGTCCTTAGGATTACAGAGAATTTTTACTGCTGTTTTCATTTGAATCGAGTGAATCGAGCCTGATACTTAGGTATCAGCCCTCCGCTTCGTTGCCCTCAGAGTCAGGCCCATCGCCCCCAATGCCATCGGATTCGTCGATGCCTTCGGCCCCATCAAGTCCTTCAAATTGCTGCATCAGCAGGCCCCGCTGGTATTCCACCGAGAGGGCTTCAAGGTGGGCTCTCGCCTGATCCCTCAGGGCAGGATCCACCTGCTCGAGGGTCGTTCCTTCGGGCACCCGCATCCGTAACACCAGGGCCAAAGCATCAAACAAACGCACCTGATCGTTCTGCCAGCCCTGGTAATCGGTGACCAGGGCGATCAGGGCTTGATCCGGCTGTTGGCCGGCGCGCACCTGGGTGCGCAGTCCTTGCATTTGGGCCAATCGCGATGAGGTGACCATGGCATGGGCCGCTCCAAGGGCCGCCAGGGTATCCGCCGCTTCCCGTTTCAAAAGACTCATATCCCTTTGCAGCACCGCCTGTTCCATGGTCAAAGGTTCCCGCAGCGCCGGGTAACCGGCGCTGGACCCCGCGCCGTCGCTGCCGGAGAGACCCGACCCATGGGGCTGATGGGGCGCAAACAGGGCCGATCCGCCCTTGGCCCGCTTCTCCTGGCCGCCCGGAGTCCAGGTTTGGGGAGGGGGTTGGCCGGAGCCTGGCAGGGAGGAGATAGGTGGGTCTGCAGGCTTGACGACCAGGACCCATCCCTGCAGAACTTCGGCGAACCAACGGCGCAATCCTCGGATCGCCAGCGGCAGAGAAGAACTTCTCATCATTCAACGATCAGTGGCATGGCCGAAATCTGACTGAAAATCTTGCCCCTGACTAGGGCGGTCTTCAGGATGGCCCCAGGCGGGGATCCGAAGGGCCAAGGCGGCAGGCAGCGCCTGCAGACCATGACTGGGAAACCAGCGCCCCACTTTGTGTTTCTACACACAACGGTAAGCAATGCTGCTCATTCTGTTTGGATTCCCACACGAATCAACCTAAGGTTATTGCAGTCCCACCGAGGCGATGCCATGAACAGCTGGATCCCCGTTCCCACCGGCGAAGGTCTGAAGTCCGAATTCCCATCCTCCATAGGCGAAGTCGCCAGCAGCAACCACGATCCGATGGAAGTCTATTTCGAATGCATCACCACCTGCTCCCTCGACGATGGTGAATGCATCACAAGCTGCACGGAGGTGTTCCGTCAGAGCCACTAGGTCAGCACCCTAGGAGAAGGCGGCAGAAGGCGGGGACACCTAGCCTCGGAAAGCCTTCTTCCTAGGTCGTGACGCCTGCCCCCCTGATTTCCTTGTCACCGTTTTCCCCCACCCTGCTGGCCATCAGCTGGCCCCCTTCGGCCTACCTCTGGTTCAAGACCCTGCATCTGGTCGGGGTGGTCGTCTGGTTCGCCGGTCTTTTTTACTTAGTCCGCCTGTTCATCTATCACCGCGAAGCCGAAACCCTGGCAGCGCCGCTTAGGGAGGCCTTCGAAAATCAATACGGGTTGATGGAACGGCGTCTGGCGAACATCATCACCACACCGGGCATGGTGGTGGCGGTCACCATGGCGATCGGGCTCCTGAGTGTGCAACCGGCCTGGCTCCATCAAGGCTGGATGCACGCCAAGCTGGCCGTGGTTGCCCTGCTGCTTGCCTATCACGTCTTTTGTTATCGAATCATGGGTCAGCTCCAGCAGGGCACTTGCCGCTGGGGGGCCCGCCAACTCAGGGCCTTCAACGAATTGCCAACCCTGCTCCTGGTGGTCGCCGTGATGTTGGTGGTCTTCAAGCAACAGTTCCCCACCGGCGCCGCCACCTGGTTCCTCGTAGCCCTAGTCGTGGCCATGGCGGCCTCGATTCAGTTTTATGCCCGTTGGCGGCGGCTAAGGGCCGAGCGGCAGGCCAGTCAGGAGGCCGGCGGTGCTGCGGCCTGAAGCCCAGGCCCACCCCCTGGCCACCGTGCTGGGCCAGGTCACACGTCAGAGCTGTCCAGGAGCGTTCAATTTTCATTGCCACACCACTTACAGCGACGGCTCCCTCCATCCCGGCGAACTGGCCCGCCAGGCGGCTCACCTTGGCCTCCGCCAGCTGGCCGTCACCGATCACCACAGCCTTGAGGCCCACGCTGAAATCGCTGCCACCCTGGCGGACCTAGCCCAAGCAGGAGAACCGGTACCCGTGTTCTGGCGCGGTGTGGAGATCAGTTGTCTCCTGGAGGGTTGCCTGGTCCACGTGCTGGCCTTGGGCTTCGGCGCTGACCACGCCCCCCTGGCGCCCTATCTGCAACGGACGGCCACCGTTGGGCCCGACCTGAGGGCCGATGCGGTCGTGGCGGCCATCCGGGCCTCGGGCGGCCTGGCCCTGCTGGCCCATCCGGCCCGTTATCGCTTGCCCCACCAACGGCTGATCGCCGCCGCCGCCGAACTCGGTTTTGACGGGGCGGAAGCCTGGTATGACTACGCCATGCAGGGCGTCTGGAGTCCGACCCCCCTGGTGTGTGAAGAGATCGCCGCCGATCTCAACAAGCGTGGCCTTTTGCTGAGTTGCGGTACGGATACCCATGGAGTCGAGCTGCGGGGCCGCTAGGGTTCGCTCACACATTCCTCTCGGATCTGATGGGTCTGTTTGATCGCCTTCGCGGCCTGGGCCAACCTTCCAACAACGCGGCCAA
>Ga0114972_10000758_pt1 | contig 24177 bp, 16 predicted proteins | sample M_140807_EF_Meta_FD_87354 | JGI IMG/M metagenome (GOLD analysis project Ga0114972, IMG submission 87354) | Freshwater microbial communities from Lake Montjoie, Canada to study carbon cycling - M_140807_EF_MetaG | ecosystem: Environmental > Aquatic > Freshwater > Lake | place: Lake Montjoie...
AGGGAGGCGAAGGGGTCGGCGAATGCTCGAGGAGCGTTTGGACCGAGTCTTCGAGGGCCACAGCGACGAGACTTTTGCCGCCCCGAAGCCGGCGACGGCTCCGCCGGCGGAGTGGGTAGAGATGCTTTGACAGGCTGAAGCCTGGCCCACATCGGGCAGGGTGCCTACCGGACGAGTGCCGGCGTGGAGGCGGTTCGTAGGGCTGCCGCCTGCTGGATGCGGAGGCCGTCGATCGTGGCGACGATCTCCCGAAAGCGGGTCTCGTCGACCGTGCCGGAGAGCACGCTGTGGACCTCGCCGACGGTGTTGATCAGGACCACGTTCGGCTTGCCGGTGGCCACGCCGAAGAGGTGTTCGAGGCGACCGTCGAAGTCGAGCCAGACAGGCACGTGGGGCGACTCCTTCCGCAACTGGGCCCGGGCCACGGGCTGCAGGGCCTTGGGAATCTCCGGCAGACTGGCGACGGCGATGCAGCGGACGTCGGGCGGACGGACGCCGGGGGGCATTCCCGGGATGCCGACGACCGGCTGCCGCGACCATTCGCTGGCCGGAACCTGCTCCGCGGTCGGATGGTAGTGAACGTGCAGCCGACGACCGACCTCGTGGGCAGCCTCGCCCCCCTTGCGTTCGGCATAGACGAGCACGACCACGTCGCCCCGCATCGCGCCCGTCTCGTGCCGGGTCTTGAACTGGTCCTCCATCGCGATGTTCACGGCCCGCAGCGGCGGCTCCGCTGAGCCCGTAACGGGCAGCAGATTGAACGCGAGAAGCAGGCCGGCAAGAACTGACCACGAGCGGCGCATAACGGCGTTCCAGAGTTGGGTGAACCGGTGTCGAAGAATCGGGCAGGGAGGAAGTCTGGGGAGTACCACGGCCTGCGACCTGTCCACAAGACAGGTTTTCAGTCGCTGCCGTCCGATTCGGGGGCTTCCTCCGGTTCGCGAACGGGCAGGATCCTGAGGATCGCGGGCAGAAAGATGAGCGATGTCAGCGTGCAGGTGGTGACGCCGAGCGTGAGCACGCGGCCGAGGCTTTCGAGCCCCTTGTGGCTGGCCACCATCAGGGCGCCGAAGCCGAGGATCGTGGTCAGCGCGTCGACGAGCACCGAATTGGCGGTCGAGGGACTGATCCGGTATGGCCCGGGCCGCTCCAGCGCGTCGTGCACGACATGAACGCCGTAATCGACGGCGATCCCGAGAACCAGCGGGATGCCGATCAGGTTGGCGGGATTGAGGTCGATGCCGACGAGGCCCATGATCCCGAAGGCCTGGGCCATGCCCAACGCCAGCGGCAGCGTGGCCAGGAGCGAGTGGCGGATGCTGCGGAAGTCGATCCAGAGCACCGCCAGCACCACCACCAGCGTGTAGATCGCCGCCTGCTCATAGCTCCGCTTCATCTCAAGCGACGCCTCGTAGGCCTGGAGCGGGTTGCCGGTGGCCCGGGGGTCGACGCTGCGGACGTCCTGCACGAATCGCTTCAGGGCGTCGAAGTTCCAGATGTCGCCGCGGCCGTAGATCTTGAGCAGGTGCTTGCCGCTTTGGCCCACGAACCGGTCGACCAGGCTCGGCGGCAGGTCGTCGAGCGAGGGAGCCTCCGGATCGGCGACACCGGCCAGCGCGTGGAGTCGGCTCAGGAGGTCGCCGGCCGAACGCTGCTGGAAGCCGGCCAGCGCCCGGTAGCATTCCTCCGGCGAGAGCCGCCGGAGCGACTCGCGGGCCCGCTCCAGATGCCAGGCCGTTCGCAGGGCCCCGGGCCGCTTCGAGGCCTCCGTCTGGGCCCAGCCGAGCGTCTCACCGAGGGCGTCGAGGCGGTCGATCGGGATCTCGGGCGGCCGCTCCGGAAGCGACGCCAGCCGGCCGCGGATGCGTTCGATGATCGGCCGCTTGAGCTGCTCGTCGACCGGCAGCAGCGAGGCGATCTCGTCGACCCGCTCCACGCTCGCAAGCGCTGTCAGCTGCTTCTTTCGCTCGAGCAGCTGCTCGCGTGAATCGGCGATCGAGAGCGCATACCAGACGCTCTGGTCGCACTCGGCGAGCAGCTTCTTCTCGATCTCCACGCTCTCGAGCCCCTCGGGCTGCATGTTGAGCAGGTTGTGGTCGTACTCGAGGTCGTGCAGGCCGGCTGCGATCGCCATCGTGGCGGCCGCGAAGGCCAGGGCCACGAACCGCGGATGCCGGAACACGGGCGCCAGCCAGGTGTGCACCGGCACCGGCTCCGGAATCCGCCGGCCGAGCGGTCCACGGTCGACGATCGCCACCAGCGCCGGCAGCACGAGCAGTTCCGCGGCGCAGCAGAGCAGAATGCCGCCGCCGGCGATCATGCCCAGTTCGGCGACGCCGACGAAGCTCGTGAGCGCCGCGGAGAAGAAGGCCACGGCGGTCGTGATCGCACCGGTGAGGATGCCTGGTCCGACGGAGCCGCTCGTCTGCAGGAGCGCCTCGTCGCAGTCGAGCCCGCGGCGGCGGAGTTCGAGGTAGCGGCCGATGTAGTAGGTGCCGTAGTCGATGCCGACGCCGATCATTGTCACCGTGAAGGTCACGCTGAGGATGTTGAGGTGGCCGACGCTGGCCGTCGCCCAGGCGAAGGCCCATGCCATGCCGATCACGAGCACTCCATTGGCCATCAGCGCATGCCTCACGCCGCCGAAGCCGGCGACGATCACCACGATCACGGCCGCCAGGGAAAGGCCGCTCGCCCAGATCATGGAGTTCTGGCTGGCTCGCATCTCGTCGTCTTCCATCACGGGCAGACCGGTGAGGCCGATCGTGGCCTCGGGGTGCCGGTCGCCGACGAGCCTGATCAGCCGCCGCAGTTCGTCGGTGGCCGCCGTCGATCCGGAGAAGCCGCCCTTCGCCTTGACGAGCCGCAGGAGCACGAAGCCGAGCCTGCCGTCCTTGGCCAGCAGGTTTTCGCTGGAGAGATCGCGGAGCGTGGAGAGCGATTCCGGCATCCCCGGCCAGGGCGAGACATACTCCGCGGGCTTGGCGTCGGCCGGACGCATCACCGCCTCGAGACCGGCCAGCAGGCTTTCGGCGTAGCGTTCCAGGGCCGCGATCGGAGGCTCGTCGCCGGGACGGCCGCCGGGAGGCCGTCCGGCCACCATCTGGCCGGCGAGGCCGCCGACCATGGTCGCCACCTTCAACTGCGACCAGCCGCCGTCGAGGATCGGCTGGGTGCGCTCGATGAACCGGTCGATGTCGGCAAGATCGGCGGGCGAGAGGTAGTGCAGACCCTTGGCGCGGATCTTGGAGAGATCGACCTCGTGGAGCACCGAGCGAAACAGCGACCCGTCGCGGGCGACCTGCTCCGACACCTCCTCGAGCACCGCGATCACGGCCTCACGGGAGGGTCCCTCCACGACGACGACCGCGTCGTCGTCCTCGCCGAACTCGGCGATGTAGTCGATCCAGAGCTTGTTGTATTCGCTCGATGGATCGAGCAGGTCGGTGCGATTGACCTTGTAGCCGAGGGATTGCGACGTCCACCAGCCGGCCGCGACGGCGGAGAGAACGGCAACCGCGAAGATGCTCGTCGCATATCGGAGGCAGAGATGCGTCCAGCCGACGAGCAGCCGGCCGAGCAGACCCGGGGCGTGGCCCGCATGGCCGCCATGGGGCTGCGGCTTGGAAGCCGGGCCGTCGACAGCGGCTTCTTCGTCGTGGTCGCTTTCGGTCTGCATCGGGGTCGCGGTTTCCGCTCGGAGGGGGCGGCGATGGTAGGAAACCTGCGCAGCCCGGCCAACCCATGATTGCCTGGCTTTTGGCAGGCAGGGAAGGATGGGAAGACCCTCCATTTCAATTGGCGGAATCATTGGCCCGAAACCCTTCCGCAGGCCGAAAACCTTCTCTGTCCCGACGCGACCGTAGGCGTCGGGACGGGACCGTTGTCAGGGGGGAACCTGTCCATGCGTGCGCCCGTGCTGCCGGAGTCCTTCCCGGCGTTGATCCTGCTGCTGGCGGCCGTGACCGCTGCCGCCCCGTCGTCTGCCGCCGAGGACGCGGCTCCGCTGGTGCTGACGGCGGGGCTCTCCGACGGCGGCTCCTCGAGCCGCGAGTCGAGGCAACGGGCCATCGACGCGATGCCGCTCGGCAGAATGGAGGCCTCGCAGCGGCGGGCCGTCGAGAAGCAGCTCAAGGCGACGACGCTCTACCGACGCCTGCCCGTCGAAACATTCACCTGCGATGCCGATCTGCTCGAGTTCGCGCTCGAGAGGCCGGAGTCGATCGTCGACATCTGGCGGGTACTCGGCATCAGCCGGCTCGCACTCGATCCGTCCGGGCCCCGCCAGTGGCGGCTTGCCGACGGCTACGGCACCGTGGGCCTGATCCGGCTCGTGCACCAGGAGCGGACGGGCCACTCCGGCATGCTGCTGTTTCACGGCAAGGGAGGCTACTCGGGCTCCCTCTCGCCGCGGCCGCTCTCCGGCTCCTGTCTGCTGCTGGTGCAGCACAGGCCGGCCGGCACAACTGCCGACGGGAGGCCCCGACAGACGGTCCAGATCGATGCCTTTCTCGACGTCGATGGGGTCGGCCTCGAGGTCGTGACCCGGACACTGCAGCCGATCATCGTCCGCTCGGCCGCCTCGAACCTCCACGAGATCTGCCTCTTCATGGCGACGCTCTCGCAGGCGGCGGCGACTCGGCCCGAGGGCGTGGCCGTGCTCGCCAACCGGCTCACGCGGACCGACCCTGAAGACCGCAAGCGTCTGGTCTCGATCGTGCGTTCCGCCGGCCGCCAGGCGGCAGGCGACGACGACGGCGAATCGCTGCGGACCGATCTCGCCTCCCGCTGGATGCCCGTCGACGAACTCAAGACACGGTAGCGGCCGCTACCGCATCGTGTCGCCGCTCAGGGCCGGGGCCGATGCGAGCCGGGGACGGGCCTCGGAGGCGACCACATAGGGTCGCTTGTATTCCGGCATGTAGCCCTGGGCACCGCGGACCGACACCTGCTGGCCGACCAGCGGCGCGAGATTCAGCCCGCTCTGCGGGGCGATGAAGGCGAGCACGGTGTTGTTGTCGTCGACGATCGCCCAGCGCGGTGCGTCGGGCCGGCGGGAGACGACGGTCGCCAGCCGGCCCGTCGTCTCGAGCGTGCTCGGGGGGGTCCAGGTTGGCTGGCCGTCCGCCGACACGCCGCCGGGGAGAACGCCGGGACGGATCGGCCGCGTTCCCACGGCCGACAGGCTCGACCACATGCTCCCCAGCCGCAGCGGCGAGGGATCGGGGGGGGCCGCGGCGATGATCTCCTGCTGCCGGTTCTGAATCGCCTCGAATCGGGCGAGCCGGGCGTCGATCGCCTCCGCCCGGAGCCGGTCCCCCTGCGTCGTTGTCTTCGAGGCGGCCAGTCGGAGTCGCTCGCGGATCCCGGGCAGGTTCCAGGTTTCACGCGGTCCCGCGACGGCCAGCGAAAGGGCGAGATCGATGTCGGCCAGTTCGTCGCTGGTGATGCCGGCGCCGCCGGTCGCGGATGCGGCCGTGGCCGGACGCGGCGTGGTGTCGAACACGCTCGTGCCCATCGGCAGCCAGCCTGAGAAGAGACGCTGCGAGAGCGGCACCGGCTCGAGCGTCGGAGGAGCCGACGTCGCCAGCGGCGCGGTCGCGACCTCGCGGGCCTCGTTCACCGCAAGCGCGATCGCCTCGCCGGCCTCCTTGATGGCGTCGACGGCCTCGGCGGCCGATGCCCGTTGCGGAGCGTCCGCCACCAGCTCGGCGGGAGGAATCAGTCTGGCAAGCTCGGGCGAGAGGTCGAGATCGGCGGCCCGGGCCCAGCGAAACTCGCCGGCGGGCGGTTCAATCCGCAGCCAGAGGCCCGCATGGCGTCCCTCGTTGATCCGCACCTCCTCGATCACCGTCACCCGCTCGCCGGCCTCCAGCCGCACCTGGGCGACATGCCGCAGGTCGTTGAGCTGCGATCCGATCCGGGCCACCGCGCCGTCGGCCACGACCACACCACTGCCGCTTCGCCTGGGAACCCCGCCCACGGTCGAGGCGTCGAGTTGCGACTCGGCGTCGATCTCCGCGGCACGCACCCAGCTGAAACTGCCCGCCACGGGACGCACGGCACAGGAACCGGAAGGATCGATCGACCAGATCTCGACCGTGTCGCCCGCGACGAGTCGTTCGGTCGGATAGAAATCGTTCCCCGGACCGGCGCGGAGATAGGTGTGCGACGCGACGACCCGCGCGGTCGCCGGAAATGGAGACGCCGGCGGCTCAGCACCGACCCTTGAGAGCGGAATCCAGCCGGCGACAAGCAGGATCAGGATGCCGCCGTGGCGGGTCAGCGAATGTGTCCTCTCCATAACTGCGGTCGTCCATCCTTGGCCGGCCTTTTCGGCATCCAGACTCGGTCTGGAATGCGTGGCCACAGAGGCGCGTAGACGAGGCTTGGGCACCCTCGTCTACGCGCTGTGGCCACCCGGCCCGAGGGCCGGGGACATGCGTCTTGTAGACCACCGGCGCGGGATGCTCAAGCGACGATTTCGCAGCCTTCTGGGCCCTGGCCGGAAGGCCGGCCGCAGGCTCTGCCAGGTCTTCCCGCTCGCCGTGAAACGCCGGCTTTCCGCAGGGTTTGGCGGTGTCGGGGGGGTCCTGGCAGGCTGCGACGGCCGCCCGTGCCGGCCTCGCTGGCATGCATCGGTGCCGGCGCCATCACGACCTGACAGCAACCGTCAGACCCTGCCGCTCACCAACGGTCGACGGGCCGTTCGAGCACCTCGCGGAGCAGGATCGCCCGGCGGATCGTCGTCGGATCGCGAAACGCCTCGACGAGTTCGGCGGCGGCGGGGCTGAGCGGCTTCCGCGGCCGCGGCGATGCAGATCCGGATGCTGACGTGTCTGCTCCGGCCGGGATGTGACCGACTTCATGGTTGAACACATCGCGGACATGGCGGGAGACCTGGGTCGGCGCGTCTTCGAGCGATCCGACATGCCGATCCGAGCCCGGCCGCAGCGGCGAGGAGTCCTGAACGCTCGCGGGAGCAGGTTTCGCAACGACAGGCCGGACGGGTGCCGGTGGCGGCGGCGCTGGACGGCGGATGCGGTCGGCCGGAGTCTCGATCGGCCGCCGCGATCCGGACGTGCGAAGAAACTCCTCGATCTGCTGCTTGAGTTCGTCTTCGGGGCGAGGGGCCGGCGGCATCGCGGGCCGCGGCCGTTTCGGCGGAGCAGCCAGGGGCTTTCCCGGCGGCTCATTGCCCCCCCCCGCAAGCCGGCGAAACGCGGAGAAGATCTGCGAGAAGATCCAAAACGCCACAAACAGAAAAGGCAGCAGCGATTCCAGCCAGTCGAATCCGGCGGCGATGAGGATGAACGCGTGCATGGGGGATTCGGCTGCCGGTACTTGAAAGTCTGGTGGACGCTCCTGGCAGTCGCTATTGGGCGACGGCCGGCGCGGTGGCGCCCGTGCCCGCGATCGTCTTCCGCATGTCGGTATCGGCCTGGAGGTTGCGGAGCTTGTAGTAGTCGAGGATCCCGAGGTTGCCGCTGGCGAGCGAATCGGCGATCGCCTTGGGCACCTCGGCCTCCGAATCGACGAGTGCCGCCCTGCTCTCCTCGATCCCCGCGACCATCTCCTGCTCGCGGGCCACGGCCATCGCCCTGCGGCCCTCGGCGTTCGCCCGGGCCACGCGGGTGTCGGCCTCGGCCTGATCGGCTTGGAGGCGGGCGCCGATGTTGGCTCCGACGTCGATGTCGGCGATGTCGATCGAGACGATCTCGAACGCCGTGTTGGCGTCGAGCCGGCGGGCGAGCACCGTCTTCGAGATCACGTCGGGGTTCTCGAGAACGTCGGTGTGACGTTCGGCCGAGCCGATCGCCGAGACGATCCCCTCGCCGACCCGGGCGATGATCGTCTCCTCGGTGGCTCCGCCGATCAGCTGGTTGAGGTTCGTCCGCACCGTCACCCGGGCCCGCACCTTGAGCTGGATGCCGTTTTTGGCGACGGCGTCGAGCGACTCGCGGCCGCTGTTCTTGCCGGGGCAGTCGATCACCTTCGGATAGACGCTCGTCTGCACCGCCTCGCGGACGTTGCGGCCGGCAAGGTCGATCGCGGTGGCGAGCTTCCAGTCGAGCTCCTTGATCTTCGCCTTGTTGGCGGCGATCAGGGCCTGCACGACGAGCGGCACGCGACCTCCGGCGAGATAGTGGGCCTCGAGCGCCTGCCGTGTGATGCCGGTCGAATCGCCGAGCCCGGCCTGCACCGCCATGATCTTGCTGCGGACGATCACGGTGGGGTTCACCTTCTTGAAGCTCATCGCCACGAGATCGAACAGGCCGATGCCGGCGCTCGACGCATACGACTGCAGCCAGAGCCGCAGGTAACGGGCGAGCAGCCCGAACAGGAGCAGCAGGGCGAACACGCCCAGCCCCAGCAGGATCAGTGTCGGCATCTGGTCATCTCTCCGAGGACGGTAGGCAGAAGGGTGGCGGGCAAGAAGGAACCCTTCCTGTCAGCCTTGATCCGGGGCGGGCGCGAGTCAAGTTCGCGGCGGCTCGAAACCGTCGAATTCGAAGGTTTCGAGCGTCGGCGAGAGCCGGGCGGCTGTTTCCTCTGCCTCTTGTTCCGCCTGCGCCGGTCGTCCGGCCAGGGTCGATCCGGCGGCCTCATCGGGCTCGGCGATCCGGGGCCTCGGCGTCGCCGCCACCACGACCAGCGCCCGGCCCTCGACCCTGACGGCCTCGACGATCGCCCCCGGCTCCACCGGCCCGCTCTCGCTCATGGCGTCGAAGGGCGTGCCGTCGATCTCAACCACACCCCAGGGGAGCATCTCGGTGGCGGCCCGGCCGACGCGGCCGACCATCTCCTGCAGCCGGCGGCGGCCATCCGGATCGGGCAGCGTGTCGGCGGCATCGGGGGGAGGCGGGAGCACGCGGCGACCGAGCGGTGTCTCGGGAAACCAGCGAAAGGCGAGCGAGAGCACGATCGGCACGACGACCGTGGCCACGGCCAACGCCGCCATGCCGGCGGCGGTGCCCATCTCGAGAAAGGCGGTCGAGATCGCCGCGATCAGGGCCGTGATGCTCAAGAATCCGAGGATCCCGCCCGAGGGGAGAAAGACCTCGAGCACCATCACTCCGAGGCCGAGGACGAACAACATGACGACCCAGACGAGCGCCATCATGCCTCGCCACCCCGAGCGGAGTCTGCCTCGAGGATCGGCTGCACCACGAGGCGGCTGCCGCGGACCTCGACCACGCGAATGGCCTGGCCCGGCTCGATGAGCGCGCCGCTACTGACCACCTCGTGCACCCGGCCGCCGATCCGGGCCTTGCCCGCCGGGGCGAGCCGTGTGGTGGTCGTTCCCTCGACGCCGAGCAGGGTGTCGAGTTCGTCGGCTTCAATCCGGTCCTCCGTCTCGGACGGCGGTTCGAGGAGCACGTGCCGCAGGCCGGGGGCCCGGGGCAGCAGCCGGCGCAGGAGCACGCCCAGAAGGGCCACGCCCACGGCGGCCGCGAGGATTCCGAGCAGCGACCACTGCAGCTGCCTGATCTGGTAGTCGTTGGCCGGGAGTACGAACGACTGGCTGGCGAGCACCAGCGAGGCGATCACGAGCAGCCCGCCACCGAGCCCGAGCACGCCGAAGCCCGGCAGCACGAAGATCTCGGCGGCGAGGCAGAAGAGCCCGGCGAGAAACAGCATCACCTCCAGCCAGCCGCTCGTGCCATGCAGATACTGGCTCCAGAAATAGATGATGAACGCCACCATCGACACGAATCCGCCCAGCCCGACGCCCGGCGTGTGGAGCTCGATGTAGAGGCCCGCGCCGCCGATCAAAAGCAGCAGCCAGGCCACGCCTGGACTGGCCAGGGCGTCGAGCAGCCTGTCGGCCCAGCCCGGCTCGATGGTGGCGATCTCGGCGGGCAGACCGTAGGTGCGGATGAGCCCGGGAAAGCCATCGACCAGATGGGTCGCCAGACCGAGCGACTCGGCGGTTCGGCCAGTGAGCTGGATCGGCCCGGCACCGACCTTGCCACCGATCTTCCAGCCGTCGCGGTCCTCCCGCGACAGCAGTTCTTCGTCGCTGAAGTATTCGACCCGGCCCGTCGCCTCCTGCACGGCACGGTGCACGATCATCCCGGGCTTCAGGAGCGCCACCGGCAGCGACCATGACCGACCCCGCTTCTTCGCCACCCCTTCCCGCCAGGCGACCGCGATCGCGTCTGCCTGACGCTCGTCGATGGTCGCGGCCCCCTCGCCGCCGAGCACCGCCGTCGGCGCCATCACCAGTTCGTCGCAGGCAAGCGCCACCAGGGCCGCATCGGCCCTGGCCGAACTGGGAACGTAGGCCACCGTCCGGACGCGGGCGGGATCGAGCCGCGCCAGCCACGAGGCGAGCACGAGGCTCTGCTCCGGCTCGCCACCCGGGCTGTCGATCCTCAGGCAGAGAAAATTCGAACCGCCGGCAATCGCCTCGTCCATCCGGCTGCGGGCCCGGGCGACGGCGTCGGCCGTGATCGGACCGTTCAACACGATCTGGGTCGCCTTCCAGCCCCCCTCGATCGAGAGGTCGGCCTGAAGAGCCCGCTCAGCCACCCCGAGGCCACGGGCCAGATCGGCCGGCGTTCGAGCAAGCAGGCGGACGATCCCCAACTCGCGGCCCCGGCGGCCGGTGACCGCCAGAGGGAGCGGTGCCATCTCCTCGACATCGAGCACGGCCCGATTTTTCTTCAGTTCGGCGAGGTCCTTTTCCTCGATGTACTGCTCGCCATCGTCGGTCGACACCCGGACGACTTTTGCAGCCGGGTCGAGCAGCGCAAGCGCGAGCGCCGGTGGCAGCGTCTTTCGCCGGGCGGCGATCTGGGCGTAGGCGGCCCGCATCGCCTCGTCCACATCTGGTTCATCGGCGTTGGCGGGGCCGAGCACGGCCTCCGGCGCCATCACGATCTCCTCGCAGCCGAGGGCGACGAGAACGGCGTGGCCCTTCACGTCCTCCGGGATGAACGCGACCGTCTTCACGCCGTCGAGTCGGCCGTCGCTGAGAAACCGGGCCAGTTCGAGCGAGCGACCAAAGTCGCTGGCCAGCGGTCCGTCGGCATCGTCGGCGGTGAACTGCAGCACGAGCACGCCCCGCTCGCCGGGGCGGCCCCGGAGCCGATCGATCTGCCGCAGGATCGCGGCCTCGACCTCGGTGTCGCGGGTACCGGTGATCGGCAGCCGCACCGCGACCGTGACGGTCTGCGGCCCGGCTGCCACCCGTTCCTCGGCCCGCGCGCAGGCGAACCCGCCGGCAGCGACGACGGCCAACGGTCCAAACCAGCCCGCGAAGCAACGTCTGAAAACCCGCGGCCAACGCATGACCGTCATTCTAAAACGGTGGACAGGCGAGTCAAAAAACAGGCTCTGCTCCTGCTATACTTCCCCGCTTTTCCCAATCCCGAGACGCCCATGCACGCTCGCACCCCAGCCCTGCCGTCGCCCGTGATCGCCGAACTCATCGATCTGATCGGCACGAAGGCCCTCAGACGCGGCACGTTCCGGCTCGCCTCGGGGCGGGAGGCGAGCTTCTATCTCGACGCCAAGCAGGTGGTGCTCGACTCGCGGGGCTCGATGCTCGTCGGCCAGGCGATCCTGGAAAAACTCGCCGCCCATGGTCGCATGCCCGACGCGGTCGGCGGAATGTCGATCGGCGCCGATCCGATCACGAGTGGCGTCGTCACGATGGCCGGCGTGCAGGGCATCCCCCTGCTGGGGTTCATGGTCCGCAAGGAGTCGAAGGACCATGGCACGAAGAAGTTCATCGAGGGACCCGTCCAGCCGGGGGCCCGTGTCGTGATCGTGGAGGATGTGACCACGACCGGCGGCTCGTCGCTTTTGGCCATCGACCGGGCCCAGGAATTCGGACTCGTGGTGGAGCGGGTGGTGACGGTGATCGACAGGCTCGCCGGGGCCGAAGCGGCCTTCGCGGCCCGGGGCATCCCGCTGGAGTCGCTGGTCACGATCCGCGACCTCGGAATCGAGCCCGATGCGGCCTGATGCCGGCCGCGGCGGCTTGCCCGTGGCCGCGGCCCAGGCGTAGGCTTGAAACACCTTCGAAGCCGTCGGCCTTGTGAGCCGGTCCGAAAAAATTCTGGCGAGATCCTGCGAATGCGGAACTCCCTTCGTCTGCTGATCGTGACCCTGGCCGTGTTGATGCCGCGATCGTCGTTGGCCGGCACGGCGTCGGCCGGTCCGACCTCTGAAGAGCTCGGCGGTTCCGAAGAACTCGCGGCCCTGATCGCCGGTCTCGGCGACACCGACTACCACCGCCGCGAGTCGGCTGCGGCCAGCCTCAAGCTGCTCGGGCCCGCCGCCGTCGACGCCCTGCTCGCGGCGGCCGAGACGAGCGCCGATCTCGAGGTCTCGCTCCGGGCCCGCTGGCTGGTCGATGCGATCCCGCTGGTGCAGCCGGGCGATCCTCCGGCCGTGGTCAGTCAGCTCGAGGCCTTCAGGAAGGGCGACCTTCGGGCCCGGGTGATGGCGATGCGGCGGCTGCTGCGGCTCGAAGACGACGCCGGCATCGAGCCTCTCGCCAGGGTGGTCCGGCTCGACCGCTCCCCGGCGACCGCGCGGATGGCGGCGGCGATGCTGGCCTCCGAGTGGCGGCCCGACGCATCGCACTGGCCGGGAATGGCCAGCCGCATCAAGGCCGGACTGGGAGAGAGCCGGCGTCCGGCAGCCCGGTTTCTGGAAGGCCTGATCGGCTTCACGACGGCCGCCGAGGCCGAGGCTCGCGAGGCCCATCTCGCGGCTGCGACCTCGGCGCTTGAATCCCTCGCCGGCCAGCCGGCGGAGGCGGCGGCAGCGCCGGCCGTCCAGCCCGAGGGGGAGATGGCGGTCGCGACCCATTCGGTCTTCGACCGCTGCCAGATCCAGATGCTCGTCGCAGCCGGCCGCCGGGACGAGGCGGTTTCGAAGACCCGCTCGCTGCTGGCCGCCTGCGCCGCGCCGGGCCGCGACGATGACACGATCGTGGCCGAGACGGTGGAGATTCTGATCTGGGCCGTCGAGGAGGGGATGCCTGAGGTGGTCGCCGAACTCGACACCCGGGCCGAGTTCGTGGCCTCCCAGCCGCTGCTCGGCCATGCGGTCGCGGTCGCCGAGCGGGCCCGCGGCAACCTGCCCCGTGCCGAATCGCTGACGGATGCGGCCTTCGCCAGAGCGGCAAACTCGTTCCCCGAAAGGCTCCAGGCGGCGATCAATCTGGCCCGCTGGGGCTGTGTCGACTGGGCCGTTCGCGGCTACGGATCGATGCTCGAGGATCCGAAAACGCAGCCGGCCGAGTTTGCCCTGGCGGCGATCATGTATTCGGAGTTTCTCCACGATCTCGGCCGCGACGACGAGGCGGCCCGCTGCCTGGGGTCGATCTTCGATGGACGCGGCGGTGCGAAGGACGGCGGCAACGACCCGGCCCAGTGGCTCCAGCAGGTCGGCCGGGATCCGAAATCGACCCGTTCCCGAATGCACTTCTTCGAGGCCTGTGCCGCAGCCGCCAAGGGGGATGCCGCCGGACGCCGCGCGGCCGTCGAGCGGGCGATCGCCGCCTATCCCAAGGATGTCGATGCCCTGATCGAGCTCTCCAGGCTGCCCGACAACACTCCCAAGCAGAACCGCGATGCGGCCGCGCGGGTCGTGACGGCACTCGCCCAGATCGAGGGAGAGATCGAGGCCGTGCCGGAGGATGCCAACGGCTACAACGAATACGCCTGGCTCGTGGCCAACACCCAGGGAGACATCTCCAAGGCCACCCGCTACTCGCGGGTCTCGCTCTCGAAGTCGTTCGACAACCCCAGCTATCTCGACACGCTCGCCCACTGCCAGGCGGCGGCCGGAAAGCCCGCCGCCGCGGTTCGGACCCAGCTTCTGGCCCGGCGGCAGGAGCCGCACAACAAGACGATCCGTCGGAATCTCGAGCGGTTCGAGAAACTCGCGCAGCAGCCGTAGAACATACGGCCACGCTTCGTCACTCTTGGTCACTCCGGTCATCAGGCCGAGGCCCACATGCAGATCGTTCCGCTGGCCGACACGTCGCTCGCGGTCCATTCCCGTGGCAGCGGCATTCCGCTCCTCCTGCTGCACGGCTTTCCGCTCGATCATGCGATGTGGTCGGGGCAGGAGCCGCTCGCCGAATCGCTGCGGCTGATCGTGCCCGATCAGCGGGGCTTCGGCGCCAGTCGCGATGCCTTGCCCGAGAGCATCGAACAGCTCGCCGACGATGCCGTCGCCCTGCTCGACGGGCTGCATGTCAGCGAGCCGGCGGTCGTCTGCGGCCTGTCGATGGGCGGCTACGTCGCCCAGCAGATCGCCGTCCGGCATCCAAGCCGCGTCCGCGGGCTCGTGCTCGTCGACACGAAGCTGGAGGCCGACACGCCCGCCGCCCGGGCCGGCCGGGCCGATCTGGCCGCCAAGGTGGCACGGCTCGGACAGGCGGTCGCGGCCGAGGCGATGATCCCAAACCTTCTCGCCGGCTCGGAAGCGGCCCGCGGCCGCCCGCGACGGGCCGAGATCGAGTCGCTGCTGAGGCGCACGATCCTCGCCACGCCGGTGCCGACGATCGTGGCGGCCCTCGCCGCCCTCGGAGCCCGCCCCGACATGACCGAGGCCATGCGGCGGGTGACGGTGCCGACGCTCTTGGTCGTCGGTGCCGAGGACATTCTCACCCCGCCCGAATGCATGGAGCGGGCCGAGCAGATTCTGCCCGACGCCAGGCTCCTGATCGTGCCGGACGCGGGCCACATGACGCCGCTCGAGGAGCCCGAGACGTTCAACGCGGCGCTGCTCGATTTTCTGCGGGAGACGGCCGGCCATTCTCCGGCTGCGACGGGCTGACCGGTTCCCTCGGCTGGTCGCGACGCTGCTGCTCCCGCCGCCGCCACTGCTCGATCCGCTCCCGCTGCTGGGTCTTGTCCCGCTCCTCGAGTCGTTCGAGCCGCTCGATCCGCTCCATGATCTCCGACCGCACGTCGGCCCGATCCGACGGAACCGTCCAGACCCGCGGCTCCGGTGTGGGGGCGGTCATCCGGCCGAGAATCAGGCCTCCGACGAGGGCCCCGATCACGGCGGCGGCGGGGAGGGCCCAGTGGATCATCGAGATCCGCTGCTCGGCCGCCGGCCGATTCCGAGGGTCGCTCGAACCGAGCGGCCCTGCGGCCGATGCGGCCACCATCGCGATCGTGGAGGCCGTCATGCTCGGCGGCGTCTCCGCCCGCGGCAACACATCGAGCATCTCCCAGGCCGGGCCGAGGGCCTCGGCCGGAGATCTGGCGGCGTCAGCATCGGGATCGGGAAGCGACGAGTCCGCGCCGGTCATGTCGAGCCCTCTCCGGCGTAGGGCTCGAGCGCGGCCCGCAGCTGGTCGCGGGCCCTGAAGAGCAGCGACTTGACTGCGGGCACGCTCAGCTGCATCGCCTCGGCGATCTCCTCGTAGGAGCACTGCTCGAACTTCGCCAGCAGCACCGCCATCCGCTGGTTGTCGCCGAGCCCGGCGATCGCCCGCTGGACGACGTCCTGGATTTCGCCCCGATCGGCCTGCCGGGACGGCCGCTGGCCGCTGGCCGCGACGGCGATCTGCTCGAGGCCAATGCCACTCGACGAGGCCGAGACGCTCATCGGCAGGCCGTGCTCGCGGCGCCGGTAGGACCGCTGCCTGAGGTCGCTGGCGACGTTGTTGGCGATGGTGTGGATCCAGGTCGTAAACTTGGCCGTCGGCCTGTAGCTCTCGCGGGCCCGATAGACCCGCAGGAAGACCTCCTGGGCCAGATCCTCGGCCGTGGAGTGATCCCCCATGTGATGGCGGAACAGCGTCACGAGCCTGTCCTGCCAGAGGCTGACGAGTTCCTCGAAGGCCTCGGCGTCGCCGTCGCGAACCCGGAGCATGAGCGCCGTCGAGGGATCGGCCGCGGCAGCCGTCATCTCCGCCGATGACCTCTTCATGGGCAACATGGGCAACTCACCGGCCGTTGATGGCCGTGCCGCCATACAGGAATGGAGCGGAGGAGGATCGAACTCCCAACCTCGGCATTGCGAACGCCGCGCTCTCCCAGTTGAGCTACCGCCCCGAAGGGGAGCTCGCGGGAACCCGACGAACACCCTCGGAAGCATCGATCCTAGGGGAGCCGCGTGGCACTGTAAAGTCTGCCGCCGGGGGCTGGCCGACGCGCTACAATGCGGCCATGCACGTGCCTCCCATCGTCGTCCGCGGCGCCCGCGAACACAACCTTCGAGACGTGACGGTCGGGCTGCCGCGCGGCCGGCTGGTCTGCCTCTCCGGCGTGAGTGGTTCGGGCAAGTCGAGTCTCGCCTTCGACACCCTCTATGCCGAGGGGCAGCGGCGCTACGTCGAGAGCCTGTCGACGTTCGCCCGCCAGTTCCTCGGCCAGCTCCCCCGCCCCGACGTCGACAGCGTCACCGGCCTCTCGCCGTCGATCTCGATCGCGCAGAAGTCGGCCGGCACGAACCCGCGGTCGACCGTGGCGACGATGACCGAGATCCACGACTTCCTCCGGGTGCTCTATGCCCGGATCGGCACGGCCCACTGCCCGGAGTGCGACAGCGTCCTCGAGGCCCAGCCCCGCGACCAGATCGTGGAGCGGATCCTCGCCGCGAAGCAGGGGGAGCGGGTGCTGGTGCTCGCGCCGCTCGTCCGTGACGCCAAGGGGGAGCATCGGGACCTGTTCACCGACCTCGTGCGGCAGGGCTTCACCCGGGCCCGGGTCGATGGCCGGATCGTCCGGGTCGAGGATCCGCCGCCGCTCGAAAAATTGCTCAAGCACACGATCGACGTGGTCGTCGACCGGCTCGTGCCCGGCGACGGTAGCCGCAGCCGGCTGGCCGAGGCGGTGGAGCTGGCCCTGCGGACAGGCGGCGGCCAGGTGATCGTCGCGGCCGACGGAGGGAGCGACACGACCGAGAGCGACCGCGGCGACGACATGATCCTCTCCAGCCGCTACGCCTGCGTGGCCTGCGGCGTGAGCTACTCGACGCCCGAGCCGCAGCTCTTCAGTTTCAACAGCCCCACGGGCGCCTGCCCAACCTGCGACGGCCTCGGCGACATCTACGGCATCGACCCGGCGAAGCTCGTCACCGATCCGGAGAAGTCGCTGAGGAAGGGCTGCATGGGCGTGCTCGGCACGTTTCGAGACATGCCCCGCTGGATGCGGCGGCTGTTCACGGGAGTCGCGGCCCATGCCGAGGCAAAGCGGAAGTTCAAGCCCGGCACGCTCCTCGACACGCCCTGGCAGAAGCTCACCCCGCTGCAGAAAAAGATCTGGCTCAGCGGCACCGGCGTCGAGGAGATCACGATCGCCTGGAAGCGGGGCCGGGCCGAGCGGGGGGGGAAGACGAAGTTCGAGGGCATCCTGGCGATGCTCGCCAACCGCTGGCGAAACGCCAAGAGCGGGATCATGCGGCGGATGCTCGAGAAGCTGATGAGCATCACCCCCTGCCACGACTGCGGCGGCGCCCGGCTCTCGCGTCAGGCCCGGGCGGTGCGGATCAGATCGAAGTCAAAAACCTGGCTCGCTGGAGCAGGCACGGAGGCCCGGCGTAGTGCCGCCGCGGAGCTTTCGCTCGACGCCCTCTGCGGCCTGCCGATCGCCGATGCCCGGGCGTTTCTCTCGGAGCTCGTGCTCGACGGCACCCAGACCCTGATCGCGGTCGAACTGATGAAGGAGATCTCCTCGCGGCTCTCGTTCCTCGATCAGGTGGGCCTCGGCTACCTGGCGCTCGACCGCAAGGCGCCGACGCTCTCGGGAGGCGAGAGCCAGCGGATCCGGCTCGCGGCCCAGATCGGCTCCGGGCTCTCGGGGGTGCTCTATGTCCTCGACGAGCCGTCGATCGGCCTCCATCCGCGGGACAACGTCAAGCTTCTGGGAGCGCTCGAGGCCCTGCGTGACAAGGGCAACACCGTCGTCGTCGTGGAGCACGACGAAGACACGATCCGGGCCGCCGACTGGGTGGTCGATTTCGGTCCCGGCCCCGGCAAGCGTGGGGGCGAGGTGGTGGCGGCGGGCACGCCCGACGACATCGCCAAAAGCGACCGCAGCCTGACCGGGGCCTTTCTCTCCGGTCGCGACGCGATCGAGGTGCCGCAGAAGCGACGCAAGCCCTCGGGCAAGACGCTCCGGCTCGAGGGGGTGCGGCACAACAACCTCAAGGGGATCGATGTCGAGATTCCGCTCGGGCTCCTCGTCTGTGTGACGGGCGTCTCGGGGAGCGGCAAGAGTTCGCTGGTCGGGGACGTGCTCGAGCCCGAACTCCGCCGGCTGCTCGGCAGCGAGCTGGCGACGCCCGGCGACTTCGACGCCATCAAGGGCGCCGACGAACTCGACAAGGTGATCGTCATCGACCAGTCGCCGATCGGCCGCACGCCGCGGAGCAATCCGGCCACCTACGTGAAGGTCTGGGATGACATCCGCACTCTGCTGACGATGCTGCCCGACTCGAAAAAGCGCGGCTGGAAGGCGGGCCGGTTCAGTTTCAACGTGGCCGGCGGCCGCTGCGAGGCCTGCGAGGGAAACGGCTCGACCCGGCTCGACATGGATTTTCTGGCCGACGTCTGGGTGGCCTGCGACGTCTGCGGCGGGGCCCGCTTCGCCAAGGACACGCTCGAGATCCGCTGGAAGGGGAAGAACGTCGCCGAACTGCTGAACATGGAGATCGGCGAGGCGTTGGAACTGTTCGCCGACGCCCCCGACATCGCCCGCAAGCTGCAGACGCTCTGCGACGTCGGCCTCGACTATCTCCATCTCGGCCAGCCTTCGCCGACGCTCTCCGGAGGCGAGGCCCAGCGGGTGAAGCTCTCCCGCGAACTGGCCAAGCGATCGACTGGCAAGACGCTCTACATTCTCGACGAGCCGACGACCGGCCTGCACATGGCCGACGTCAGGCAACTGCTCACGGTGCTCGAGCGGCTCGTCGAGGCGGGCAACACGGTGCTCGTCGTCGAGCACAACCTCGACGTCGTCAAGCGGTCCGACTGGGTGCTCGATCTCGGGCCGGAGGGAGGGGCCGGCGGCGGCAGGATCGTCGCCGCGGGAACGCCCGAGCAGGTCGCCCGGGTGAAGGCGTCGCAGACGGGCAAGGCGCTCGCCCCCGTGCTGGCAGCGGCCAAAGACCGGGCGGCCGCACCCCGCCCGAGGCCGGCGGTCCGTCGCCGCAGGGTGGCCGATCCGGCGGCGGAGATCGAGAAGACGCTCGACCTGGTGGCCAAGTCGTCGCGGGATCCGGGGCCGCCGCAGATCCTCGTGCGGGGTGCGGCCCAGCACAACCTCAGGCAGGTCGATGCCGACATCCCGCGTGGGGCGATGACGGTCTGCTGCGGCCCGAGTGGCAGTGGCAAGACATCGCTCGCCTTCGACACGCTCTACGCCGAGGGGCAGCGGAGATACGTCGAGAGCCTCTCCCCCTATGCCCGGCAATTCGTCGGCCAGGTGCCGAAGCCGGTGTTCGAGCGGATCGAGGGGCTCTCGCCGGCGGTGGCGATCGAGCAGCGGAGTTCCGGCAGCACGCCGAGATCGACCGTCGGCACGCTGACCGAGATGTACGACTACTTTCGGGTGCTCGCGGCCCGGCTCGGCCTGATGCACTGCCCCGATTGCAGCACGCCCGTCGGAGCCCAGAGCGTCGATCAAACGGTCGAGCGGCTGCTCGAATATCCGGCCGGCTCGCGACTCCTGCTGCTCGCTCCGGCGGAGATCCGGGTCGGCCAGTCGCCCGAGGCATTCTTCGCCGGGCTCAGGGCGGCGGGGTATGTCCGGGTGCGGATCGACGGCCAGACCGTGCAGCTCGATGCGACGCCCACGCTCGACCGCAAGCGGAAGAGCAGGATCGAGATCGTGATCGATCGCGTCACGGCCAATCCGGCCGAGCGGAGTCGGCTCGCCCAGAGCGTCGAGGCGGCGTTCGAGGCGGGGGGCGGCACGATGCTCGTGGCCCGGGCGATCGACGGCCACGACGGCAGGCCGCTCGCCGAGCCCGACTGGCCGGTCGAGGTCCACAGCCGCCGGCTCGCCTGCCCATCCTGCGGTCGGGGCTTCAAGCCGCTCGAGCCGCGGCAGTTTTCCTTCAATAGTCCGCTCGGCTGGTGCCCGAGCTGCGATGGCCTCGGCACGCGGACCGGCGTCGAGCACCGCTCGCTCGTCCGCGATCCGTCGCTCTCGCTCGGCGACGGCGCCCTCGACCTCTGGCCGAGCCTCGACAGAAAAGACTGCGGCGTGATGAGCCGGCTGATGCTCGAGGCCCTCTGCCGGGCGACGGGCCTGCCGATCGACCGGCCGCTGGCCGATCTCTCGGGCCTCCAGCAGCGGGTGCTCTTCGAGGGCACGGGTGAACGCTGGATCGAGGTTTCGCGGCCGAAGGGGGTTGCCGGAAAGGGGCCCTGGTTTTCCTTCCAGTTCAAGGGGCTCGAAAACGCCTGCGAGGAGGCGGCCCGGCTCGTGGTCGGCCTGCGGGGCAAGGTCGATGCGGTGATGGGCGAGGTGCCCTGCAGCGAGTGCGGCGGCAGCCGACTGGCCGACGTGGCCAGTGCGATCACGCTCTGGGGCCGGTCGCTCGATGTCTGGTGCCGGATGCCGCTCGGCAGGCTGCAGCAGGAACTCGCCGCCGTCTCGCTCTCCGAGGCCGAGAGAAAAATCGCCGGCGACCTGCTCCGGGAACTCGTCTCGCGGGTCAACTTTCTGGTCGACGTGGGGCTCGAGTATCTCGACATGGCCCGGCCTGCGGGCAGCCTCTCGGGGGGCGAACTGCAGCGGATCAGGCTCGCCGCCCAGGTGGGCAGCGGCCTCACCGGCGTGCTCTACGTGCTCGACGAGCCGACGATCGGCCTCCATCCGCGCGACACCCACAGGCTCATCCGGGCCCTGGGAAAACTCCGCGACCTCGGCAACACGCTGGTCGTCGTCGAGCACGACCGCGATGTCGTCAACTCGGCCGATCATGCCCTCGACTTCGGTCCCGGCAGCGGCCGCGAGGGGGGCAGGATCGTGGCCCATGCGCCGCCAGCCAGACTCGAGGCGACGAAGCAGAGCGTGACCGGCCCCTACCTCGGCCGGCGGCGGGCCTGCGACGCGGTCCTCGCCCGGAAGGAAAAGCAGGGCCGACGCGAGCCGAAGCAGTGGCTCGAGATCCGCGGCATCCGCCATCGGACGCTCAAGAACATCGACGCCCGCTTCCCGCTCGGCCTGCTGACGGCGGTCACCGGCCCGAGCGGCAGCGGCAAGACGTCGCTCGTGCTCGAGGTGCTCTGGCGGGCCCTGGCCCGCCGGCTGCATGCGGCCCGCGAACAGCCGGGGCAGCACGACGCCCTCAAGGGTCTCGATCTGATCGACAAGGTGATCCTCGTCGATCAGGAGTCGATCGGCTCGACGCCCGGCTCGACGCCGGCGACCTACACGGGCGTCTTCGACCACATCCGGCAGCTGTTCTCGAAGGTGCCGGAGGCCCGGACCCGCGGCTTCACCCCGCGCACGTTCAGCTTCAACGTGGCCGGCGGCCGCTGCGAGGCCTGCGAGGGGCTGGGGCAGCGGCGGGTGGAGATGCACTTCCTGCCCGACGTCTGGGTCGAGTGCGAGGCCTGCAAGGGCCGACGCTATTCGAGCGAGACGCTCCACGCCAAGTGGCATGGCAAGAGCATCGCCGACGTGCTGGAGATGAGCGTCGCCGAGGCGGCCCAGTTTTTCGACACCGTGCCGGCGATCGCGCGGATCCTCGGCACGCTCGTCGATGTCGGCCTGGGCTACATCACCCTCGGCCAGCCGGCCCCGCAGCTCTCAGGCGGCGAGGCCCAGCGGGTCAAGCTCTCCCGCGAACTCGCCAAACCGGGCACCGGAAGCACGCTCTATATATTGGACGAGCCGACGACCGGCCTGCACTTCGCCGACATCGAGAAACTGCTCCACGTGCTCGAGCGGCTGGTGGAAGCCGGCAACACGGTGCTGGTCGTGGAGCACAATCTGGAGGTGATCGCCGCGGCCGACTGGGTGATCGACATGGGTCCGGAGGCGGGCGACGGCGGCGGCCGGATCGTCTGCGAGGGCCCACCCGAAGACCTCGTCATTCACGCCGGCCAAACACCCGAGCCCCATCTCCGCAGCCACACCGGCGAAGCCCTGCGAACGTTCTTCGGTGCGTCAAAGCCGAAACTGCTCGTTCCATAGACGACGGACGGCCTCCCGATCCCCGTCTGCCAGACAACCAACACGTGCGCGAAGCAATGGCTTCTCGATCGTGACCAGCCGAGAGACCCGGATCGTCGAGGGTTTGTCGAGGCCGGCAGCCTGCCAGTCTACGGGTGCGATATCGAGAAATTCGGAATGTGGCATCGATGTGATCCGGCAGACGAGGCAGTCGACACCGAAGTCGCGGATCACGAGCACCGGGCGGGCCTTCGCACCGCGGCCTGATGTGAAGGGAAACCGACACACCCAGACTTCAGCAAATCGGACCGGAACGAGTTCAGAGGAATCGATCATACGAGGCATCGGCCTCCGAATCGTCTTTCAGAAACTCGTTGTAGGCTGCAGTTTTCCAGGCGATGTCGTCGGCCTCACCTTCGACCATGACCACAACGGTCGCGAGACCGCTGTCGGGCAACTTGGCCGCCAGATCGGCTGGAATTTCAAGAATCCGGCCGCCGTTCAGCGGAATTTTGAACTGGATCGGCTTCACGATGCGTGCCTCCTCACCTTGGGAAATATACACGCGTACACACCCGCGTCAAGCCCGCACCGCCCGACAGGGCCTACCAGCGGGCCTCGAGGCCGGTCGTTGCACCGTGGAGGAGCACCGACGAATAGGGGCTGATCGAGGTGGTCGGTGCGGCGGGATCACTAAAGTTCGAAAGCGAGAGCTGGTTGGCGGCATTGGCCACGCCGCCGAGCCAGAAGACGGTGTAGCCGGCCCGCCAGGAGAGCCAGTTTGTGAGCCTGTATTCGCCCACCAGGCCGACCTCGCCGACGAACGAGGTGGTGTCTTTGGCTGCGGCGATGGACGCGACCTCGCCGGTCGTGCCGTCGAGATAGCTGCTCCGCTGAAAGGCCTGGTAGTTGTAATAGACGCCGCCCTTGGCGAGGCCGTTCACCTTGAACCGGTTGCCCCGGTTCCAGAGCATCATGTCGGCCCCGAGCTGTCCGCCGTAGAGGTTGTTGCCCGTCTCGGTGGCGTAGGCGTCGACGAGAATCTCGCCGGCCCCGGAATCGAACGCGCCCGCCGTGAACAGCTGCTGGTTCCACTGCACCCAGCGGAAGCCGCCGATCCAGGTAATGCTGCCGCCGTTGTTGCGTCGCAGGTTGAACTCCCAGCTCTTGATTCCCGACGTCGTCTCGACGCCTGCGCCGAGGATGTCATTGAACGGCGCGCCGCCGATGTTCTGGCTCGAGAAGGTCTCTCCGTCCGGGGCGATCGAGTCCGCGATGCCGTGGAACGAGCCGACCGAGAAGTAGTTGATCTCGAACGCCCGGCAGGCGTCGCGATTCCAGATCACCGCATACCGAGGCGCGGCCGACATTCCCGGATTGGCCTCGGTGAGATTGAGGGCCGAGGCCCCGGTGGCGTCATTGATATAGAGCGTTCGACTGGGCACGTTGCCGAGAAACAGAAAGAGGGCATCGACCTGGGCGACCCAGTTTGGGCAGCGGGTCTTTTCGGCGGCGACCGAACCCCAGCTCGAGCCCCAGTCGGAGACCGTGTATTCGCTGATTCCGGCCTCGTCGCCAGACTGGGTCGAATTCCATTGGCCGGGATCGACCGCCAGATCCTTCCCTGCGGCGTCCTGCGGCGTGCCCCCCTGCTCCACCAGAATCGGCTCCCCGACGAGGACGGGCATTCCTTGGACCGGATCCCCGACGAGAACCGAATCTCCGAGCGACTCTTCGCCGACCACGATCGGGGCCGGTTCGTCAGGCAGATCGGAAACGGAGTATTCCTGGGCGATCGTCAGGCCGGGGACGAGGCAGGCCGCCCCGAGCAGGATTCCGGCGAACCGTGTGCCTGCCGACAGTCCACGAGAAAAAAGGCCCGCGCCAGCACGACGCAAACCAGGCTCACAGGCGGCAGATCGGGAAGAAGCGTTCATTTCGGTCAGGTCCTCCAAGGCGGTAGGGTCGCCTTGGAATCGGCCGCCGGTCGCAGCGGTCGTGACTGACGTGCCTGAAATACCGGTCGCGGAATCTGGGGCGACCTGACCGCCCGGGGGGACTTTCC
>Ga0114972_10000760_pt1 | contig 24158 bp, 19 predicted proteins | sample M_140807_EF_Meta_FD_87354 | JGI IMG/M metagenome (GOLD analysis project Ga0114972, IMG submission 87354) | Freshwater microbial communities from Lake Montjoie, Canada to study carbon cycling - M_140807_EF_MetaG | ecosystem: Environmental > Aquatic > Freshwater > Lake | place: Lake Montjoie...
GTCATGCCCGGGAAGATGTACATCAGCACCATGCACAGGATGACGATCAGCATGTAGGGCATCATCCCGGCGAAGATCTGGTTGAGCGTCACATGCGGCGGCGAAACGCCCTTCAGGTAGAAGGCCGACATCGCGACCGGCGGCGACAGGAAGGCGGCCTGCAGGTTGACTGCCACCAGCGTGCCGAAGAACACCGGATCGATCTGGAAATGCGCCAGCAAGGGCAAGAAGATGGGCACGAAGATCACGATGATCTCGGTCCATTCGAGCGGCCAGCCGAGCACGAAAATCAGCGCCTGGGTGAGCATCAGGAATTGCAGCGGCGTCAGGTTCATGCTCATCAGCCATCGCTCGATCAGTTCCTGGCCGCCGTGCAGCGCAAAGACCGCCGAAAACAGGCCCGAACCCACGAACAGCCAGCAGACCATCGCCGTGGTCTTGGCGGTCAGATAGATCGATTCCTTGAGCTTGTCGAAGGTGAAGTTGCCGGAATGCCAGGCCAGCAGGAAGGCCCCCGCCGCACCGACCCCGGCCGACTCGGTGGCGGTGGTGATGCCGAACAGGATCACCACCAGCACCAGGCCGGTCAGCAAGGCCAGCGGCATCACCGACGAATAGAGCAGGCGCTGGACCTCGAGGTTTTCGGCGGTGAAGCTGCGGTAGAACACCGCAAGCCCGAGCAGCGTGGCGGCGGCGAGCCCCCAGAACCAGTTGTAAAAGCCTTCGGGCACGGCCTCGCGTGCGGCCTGCTCCTCGACCGCAGGCGGCGCCGACAGGCCCTGTTCGACCGGTGCGGCGGTGGCGGCGGGCGCAGCGCCACCCTCGCTCGGCGGCTCCTGCAGTCCGACGGATGAAGTGGATCCGGCTGCCGAAGGTGGCTCCTGCACACCGCTCGCCGACGGCGGTTCCTGAACACCACCGCTTGCCGGCGGCGGCTGCAAACCGGCCACCGACGACGTCGGCTCCGACAGCCCCTGCGAGGCCGAGACGGCTTCGACCTGCGCCGCCTCGGGCGCATTGTGGATCACCACATACCACCAGGCACCACCGAAGACCGTCGCCGCAATCAGCACCGGCCCGAGCGCCACGCCCAGACTGCCGAGCAGTCGGCCGATACCGGGTGCTTCACCCTGCGGATAGGCGGCTCGCAATCGACCGGGCGAGAACAGGCCACGGACCACCGCGCCAAGCGCATTGCCACCGAAGGTGTCGGTCAGGCGCTGCAGCCAGTCGGGCACCTCCATGCGCTGCTCGTTTTCGGGCAGCTTGGGCGCCACCTTCGGGTCGATGATCGCCCAGCCGACCACATAGACGAAATAGAGAAAGGCGAGGAAAAAGCCGGGCACCATGGCTGCGGCGTAGAGCTTGACCACCGACTGCCCGGCCACCGCCGCATAGACGATGATCATCACCGAAGGCGGAATCAGGATGCCGAGCGTGCCGCCGGCGGTAATCACACCGGCAGCCAGCCGCGTGTCATAGCCGGCCTTGAGCATCGGTCGCATTGCAATCACGCCCATCAGCACCACCACCGCACCGACGATGCCGCTGGCAATACCCCAGAAAGTGCACACCAGCAGCGTGGCCACCGCCAGTGACGCCGGCAGGCGCCGGAAGGACAGCTGCACCGCGCGGAACATCTTGTCAACCAGCGCGGCACGCTCGATCACATAGCCCATCAGCACAAAGAGCGGAATCGACAGCAGGGTGTCGTTGGTCATGCCGCCATAGGTGCGCTGGACCATCAGATCGAAGATCCGGTTGGCCACCATGCTCTGCGTCGGATCGAAATAGGCGACATAGCCAAAGAGCATGCCCAGACCCATCAGGGTGAACGCCGTGGGAAAGCCCATCATGATCGCGACCACGATCAGACCGAGCATCAGAAGACCGAGATAGCCGCTGGTCATTTCGCGCCTCCACCCGACTGGTTGGCGGCGGCGCCACCGAGGCGTCCATGCGCCGCCTCGTCGATACCGGAGACATTCTCGATGGCGGCCCGCCGGGCATCGTCGTCGACATAGGTGGATTGTTCGAGCTGATCCTTGACCACGTCGATTTCCTCGACGTCAGTCAGACGTTCGGGCCACTTGCCGGTCTTCAGACACACCACGCAGCGCACGACTTCGGCCACGCCCTGCAACAGCACCAGGGCGCCGGCCAGTGGAATGACCGACTTGAACCAGTAAAGCGGCGGGCCATCGGCGGTGATGCTCGAATGCTCGCGGATCGCCCAGCTCGAGCCGGCGTAATCCCAGCCGGCGTAGAGCAGCGCGATGATTCCGGGAAAGAAAAAGAGAAAGTAGAGCACCAGATCGAAGCCGGCCTGGCGGCGCGGCGGCATCGAGCCGTAGAGAAAGTCGCCGCGCACATGGCCGTCCTGGGCCAGGGTGTAGGCCCCGGTCAGCATGAACAGCGACCCATACATCATCACACTCAGCTCAAACCCCCACTGGCTCGGGCTGTTGAGCGCATAACGCCGGAACACCTCGATGCACACCAGTGCGGTGAGCGCGATCAGCAGCCAGGCTGCGGCCTTGCCGACAGTCGTGCTGATCCGGTCGATCGCAAACAGGAAAGATTGGATGGTCATCGAAAAATCCAGGCGGTGCGCCGCAGTACGCCTGCCGCGTCAGATGAAACGGCCGGGCGCGTGCCCGGCCGTTGTGCGGCAAAAAAAGCGACTGCCGATCAGGCCTTCTTGCCGAAATAGTGGTTGAAGGCCATGCGACGGTTGACGTTGGTGTCCATGTCCCAGCGCACGGTGCGCTCGGCAAACGCACGCTGCGACGCAATGATCTCCTTGAAGAGCACGCTGTCTGCGGCCTTCTTGGTGACCACCTCATCGTAGATCGACAGCTGCTTTTGCAGGATGGCGTCAGGCGTCTTGTAGAACTTCACACCCTGCTTCGACTGCATCTCGGAGTAGTCCTTCGAATAGCGGTCGACCGCCTTCCAGGACATATCGGCCGAAGCCGCCTCGACCGCATTGTCGATGATCGCCTTCATCTTGGGCGGCAGCGCGTCGAGCTTGCCCTTGTTGAACATGATCTCGAACTGCTCGGCGTTCTGGTGGAAGCTCTGCAGCATGCAGACCTTCGAGACATCCGGAAAGCCCAGGATGCGATCGGAGGTCGCGTTGTTGAACTCGGCCGCGTCGAGCAGACCGCGATCCATCGCCGGGATGATCTCGCCGCCGGGCAGCGCATTGACCGCTGCGCCCAATGCGGTGAAGACGTCGATCGAGATACCGACGGTGCGGTACTTCAGGCCCTTGATGTCCTCGGCCTTGGCGATCGGTTTCTTGAACCAGCCCAGCGGCTGCGTGGGCATCGGGCCATAGAGGTAGGAATAGACGTTGGCGCCGATTGCCTCATAGGCCTTGGCCAGCAGCTCCTTGCCGCCGCCGTATTTGTGCCATGACAGCAGCATGTTCGAGTCCATGCCGAAGGCCGGACCCGACCCCCACAGCGCCAGGGCGTTGTTCTTGCCGTAGTGATAGACCAGCACGCCATGGCCGCCGTCGAGCGTGCCCTTGGAGACCGCATCGAGCAGGCCGAAGGCCGGCACCACCGATCCGGAGGGCAGCACTTCGATCTTGAGCTCGCCGCCGGTCATGTCATTGACCTTCTTGGCGAAGTCGTTGGCGTACTCGTGGTGGATGTCCTTGGCCGGCCAGGTGCTCTGAAAACGCAGCGAGGTGGTCTGGGCCTTGACGATGGCGGGGAACCCGAGCGCGCCGGTTGCAGCGGTGGCCGAGGCGGTCGCAATGAACTTTCGGCGGTTGCCGACGGTTGAATCCATGGGTGTCTCCTGACTTGTTATTGGAATGTGTAAAACGCCGGCCAGTCTAGAAGAAACCGACCGCAACCTGAAACAGTTTTTCAACCTTGGGGATCATTCGCTTGTTGGCCACGAACACGATCACGTGATCCTCGGACTCGATCACGGTATCGTGATGCGCCATCAGCACTTCGGATTTGCCGCCGGTGCGTGCCCGCACGATGGCACCGATGATGGTGCCCGGCGGCAGATCGAGCTGCTCGATGCGCCGTCCGACGACCTTGCTTGATTTGCTGTCGCCATGCGCGATCGCCTCGAGCGCCTCGGCCGCACCCCGGCGCAGCGAGTGCACCGCCGCGACGTCGCCGCGGCGCACATGGGTGAGCAGCTCGCCGATCGTGGCCTGCGCCGGCACGATCGCAATATCAATACGCCCGCCCTCGACGACATCGGCATAGGCGCGCCGGTTGACCAGCGCCAGCACACGCCTGGCGCCCATCTTCTTGGCCAGCAGCGAGGCCATGATGTTGTCCTCGTCGGACGATGTCAGCGCACAGAAGAGATCCATTTCGCCGACGCTTTCTTCCTCGAGCAGGTCCTCGTCGGTGGCATCGCCATGGAGCACCAGCGTCCCACTGGGCAGTTGGGAGGCAAGCAGCTCGCAGCGCTTGAGGTCGGGCTCGATGATGCGCACATCGAGCCGCCCGGACAGGCGCTTGGCCAGGCGCAAGCCGATGCGTCCGCCGCCGGCCAGCATGACCCGCCGAACCGGCTTGTCCATCTTGCGCAGCTCGGTCATGACGGTACGGATATGCTCGCTCGCGGCCACGATGAAGACCTCGTCGCCCGGCTCGATCATGGTGTCGCCGTCGGGCGCGATCGTGCTTTCGCCACGAAAGATCGCGACGATGCGCGAATCGACATTGGGGATGTGAGCCCGGATCTCGCGGATCGGGCGCTGCACCAGCTGCCCGCCGGCATAGGCCCGCATCGCGATCAGGCAGACCCGTCCGCCGGCAAACTCGAGCACCTGCAGGGCCTCGGGAAACTCCACCAGCTTGACGATCGATTCGGTGACGGTGTGCTCGGGAACGATCAGGTGATCGACCGAAAACGCGCCCTCCCCGACCAGCTCGGGATGATCCTGAAAATCGGGTGAACGCACGCGGGCGATGCGCGTGGGCACATTGAAGACCTGCGCGGCCAGATGGCAGGCCACCAGGTTGGTTTCATCGCTGGGGGTGGTTGCGATCACCATGTCGGCATCTTCGGTGCCGGCCTCGCGCAGCACCGACGGCTGGGCGCCATTGCCGACCACGGTACGCAGATCGAGACGATCCTGGAGCTCGGCGAGCCGCGCCGCATCGGTATCAACAATCGTGATGTCGTTTTGTTCGGACACCAGACTTTCGGCCACCGACGCGCCGACGCGACCTGCTCCGAGGATGACGATTCTCAAGGTCGCAACAGCCGAGTGCCGATCACTGAGACACCACGCCGCCCTTGCGGTAGGCACCCTTGGACAGGTCGATGCCGAGTTGCTTGAGCTTTCGGTAGAGGTGGGTGCGCTCGAGGCCGGTCTTTTCGGCGACCCGGGTCATCGAGCCATGCTCGCGCGCCAGATGATGCTCAAAGTAGGCGCGCTCGAAGGCATCGCGGGCTTCGCGCAGCGGCAGATCGAGCGCGAGCGACCGGCTGGCGGCCGACACCACGCCGGCCGAGGCCAGCGGCACATTGACGAACTGCGCCGGCTGCTGGGCCTGTTGGGCGGCAGACAGGCCGTTGCCGACCGGCAGCATCACGATGGCCGGCGAGGCGCCGATACCGGAAGACATCGGGGCGAAGATCGGCGAGGCCGGCTTGGGCAGGGCTGCCGGCGGGCGGTTTTTGGCCAGGCCCTGCTCGACCGCCCTGAGCAGCTTTTGCAGTGCGATCGGCTTTTCGAGGAAGTCGAGTGCGCCGATCCGGGTGGCCTCGACCGCGGTATCGATGGTGGCATGGCCGGACATCATGATGACCGGCATGGTCAGCTTGCCGCCGCTGGCCCATTCCTTGAGGAGCGTGACGCCATCGGTATCGGGCATCCAGATGTCGAGGAGGACCAGGTCGACCGGATTGCGCTCCCGGACGTCACGCGCCTGCTGGGCGCTGTCGGCCAGCAGGACCGAGTGCCCTTCATCCCCGAGAATCTCGGACAGCAATTCACGAATGCCGATTTCGTCATCGACGACGAGTATCTCTGCCATGGCGTCCTAGGTGTCAGCCGGTCGGTCCAGCGCGATGACTGGCAATCCGGCCTCATCAAGTGTTGTGTGCACACCGCAATTGTCGTCGTTTTTTACCAACTTAGTAAATAGCAGACTCACGCTGGCCCCAAGCGTCCTGGCTTGTTCGTCGCTCAGGTTGGCCGCTTCGATGCGAGCACCGTGCTCTTCGACGATCTTGCGAACGATTGCCAGACCGAGTCCGGTGCCCTTGGGCTTGGTGGTGACATAGGGCTCGAAGGCGCGCGACATCGTCCCCGACGGAAAGCCCGGACCATTGTCGCGCACGATCAGACGCACGCCCGGCGCCGATCCGCCCGGTCGCACCGCCTCGGTGATCACATCGACCCGCCGCTGCGGGCTGCGCTCGGTCGCCTCCAAGGCGTTCTTGATCAGATTGAGGATCAGACGGCGCAGCTGAGAGGCATCGCCCATGATCAGCGACACATTGGTGTCGAGATCGGCATGCAGCGGGCCACTGGCCTCGGGCGGGGCATAGAGGGCCAGCACGTCCTGCACCAGCGCGTTGAGATCGAGCGGCGCCAGCTTTGCCGCCGGCAGCCGCGCGTAGTCGCTGAATTCGTCGACCATCATATTGAGCACGCCGACCTGATCGACGATGGTCTTCGAGCTGCGGGTCAGCATCTCGGCATCGGCCGGCGGCAGCTTGCCGACCAGCTTGAACTGCAGGCGTTCGGCGGCCAGCCGGATCGGGGTCAGCGGATTCTTGATCTCGTGGGCCAGACGGCGCGCCACCTCGCTCCAGGCCACCGCTCGCTGCGCCGACACCACCTCGCTGACATCGTCGAAGACCATCAGCCAGCCGCGCTGCGGGCCGGGCAGCGGCGCGCCACGCACCAGCAGGGTCAGTGCCGGCGCGGCATCGGCGCCTTCGCGGGCATCGCGGCGAATCACCAGCTGGCGCTGCCAGGCGCGCTGCGGGCCGGTATCGAGCTCGGCAAAGGCCTCGGTGATCGACACGCCGGCCTCGCCCAGCCGCGGCAGCTCGGTGATCGGCAGTCCGATCATGGCAGCGGCATCGGACTCGAGGATGCGCTCGGCGCCGATGTTGGCGAGCGTGACATGGAGCCGATCGTCGAGCACGATCACACCGGCCGTCAGATTGCCCAGCACGCTGGCCAGCTGGGAGTTGGCGCGCTCGAGCTCCTGCTGGTTGCGCTCGACCAGGGCGCGCGCCTCTTCGAGCTGGCGGGTCATGAGGTTGAAGGACTGGGTCAGCATGCCCAGCTCGTCGCGGCCGCTGTAGTCCTTGACCGGCCGGAAGTCGCCCTCGGCAACCGCCCGCGTGCCGGCCGCCAGCATGGCCAGCGGGCCGGTCATCCAGCCGGCCAGCAAGAACGACGCGGCAATCGCCGAAAAGCCGGTCAGCATCAGGGTGACCGCCATGGTGATCCGAAAGATCCGCTTCAGGCCGGTGCGCGCCAGCGACAGTTCCTGATAGTCGCGCCAGCCCTGCTGCACCGCCTCAGCATTGCCGGCGAGCGTCGGCGGCACCGCCTGCAGCAGTTGCAGCAGGCGCGGCTCGCCACCGAACTGACCGGCGACCGTAATCGACTCGATCACCCGCAGCTTCAGACCACGCGACTCGCTGCTGGCGTCGGTGGGCTCGACCGCGGCATAACTGCGTGACGCGCGCGCCTGACGCAGCGAGGCGGATGTCGGCAGGTCGGGCACCAGCTGCGCGAATCCGCCGCCGCTGGCCAGCACGATGCGCCCGTTGCCAGCAACGATCAGGGCTTCCTGCGCACCGGTCCGCTCACGGAGTCGATCGAGCATGGACGGCCACTGACCCGGTGGCTGCTCGGCGAGCTCCAGCGCCATCGAACGGGCCTTCGACTGCAGATCGGCCAGCAGCGCATCGAGCGAGGCGCGCCCGAGGGTCAGACCCGATTCGAGCGCGCGCTCCATCGGCACGTCGTACCAGGACTCGACCGAACGGCCCAGAAACTGCACCGCCACCACAAAAATCAGCAGCGACGGCAGCAGCGTCATCAGGGTAAAGGCCAGCGCCAGCCTGGCCATCAGCCGGGTGCCGAACACCCCCGCACGCCAGCGCTGCCACAGGCGTCGCGCGAGCTCGGCCGACAGCACGAACAGCGCGACGCCGATCGCGATGTTGAGGCCGAGAAGCAAACCGTAATGACGCTCGAGCAGGCGGTCGTTGCCGCTGGCCACCGCCAGCAGCGCCAGCAAGACGGCTGCCAGCACCAGCGACACCAGCAGTGACAGCCGCAAGGTGCGGGTCACGGAGCGCTCTTCGGGAGCTCCTGCTTGATATTGAACCGCTTCCATTCGGATTGAGGATTCCAGTCTCGGCTGGTGATGGCGGTGATCTGAAAAGGTTTGGGCAGCTGATCGGTATCGAGCCGCAGCCTCAGCCAGCCTTCGTAGCTGACACCCGGACGGACCCGCTCGCGCGGCATGACCCGCCAACCCCGCAGATGCGACATCGCGTCAAGGGCCTCGGACAGGGTCGAAAAGCTGAGCGATACGCCATTGAGCAGCACCCTGTACTGCCGGGTAAGCGCGAAATAGGAGAGCCGGTGCGTCTGGGTCGCGACCGCCGCCCGATCATCCCACCAATACCAGCGCGGCCGGCGCATTTCGAACTCGACCAGGAAATAGAGTGGAACGCCCCGATTGACCGCATCTTCGAGCGCCGGACTGAGGGTGAGCGAGAAGTCGGACGACAACACCCACGCCTCGCCGTCGGCAGAGGGCTCGAAGGCGACCTGCTCGACATCGATGGCGTCGGCGCTGTGAGCGGCAGGCAGCAAGGCCATCAGCGCCACATTCAACAGCGCCCTGATGGCAGTGCGTCGCTTCAAGGGCGCTTTGTCAGAAGGGCGAAAAAGTAAGCGTCATGCTCGCGCATGGGGTCCGAGCGAGGTAGCAGCTGTCCGACCGGTTCGGTGTGTCCATCGGGCCAGGTCCAGTCCAGGGGCAGATGCAAGGCATCCGAATGCGACTCGAGAAAGCGTTCGATGATCACCGCGCCCTCATCAGGAAATACCGAGCAGGTGACATAAAGCAATTTACCACCTGGCCTGAGCAAGGGCCAAAGCGCCTGCAGCATCCTCCGCTGCCCGGCGGCTAATGTGGCGATATCACCACGGCGGCGCAGCCAGCGGACATCCGGATGTCGCCGGACGATGCCGGAGGCGCTGCAGGGCGCATCGAGCAGGATGCGATCAAAGGGGCGGCCATCCCACCAGGTGTCGGGGCGCAGCGCATCGGCGGCGCGTACCTCGACGCTTGCCGGGGCGACAGGCAGCCCGGCGCGGGCGAGATTGGCCTCGATGCGCCGGCAGCGGTTTGGATCGACATCGATCGCCAGCAGTTCGACCTGCGCCAGTTCAAGCAGGTGGCAGGACTTGCCGCCGGGCGCAGCACAGGCATCGAGCACCCGCTGGCCGTCGGCCAGATCGAGCAGCCGTGCCGCCATCTGCGCGCCGGCGTCCTGCACCGACACCTCGCCTTGCGCAAAACCCGGAATCGCCTCGACCGGCACCGCGCGCTCGAGCGCCAGCGCCTGCGGCCCGACCACGCGGGTGGCGATGCCGGCCTGCGCGAGCCTGGCCGCACAGGCGGCGAGATCGATGCGCTGCAGATTGACCCGCAGCACCAGCGGCGCATGTCGATTGCCGGCCTGCGCAATCGCCTGCCAGTCGTCGGGGTAGTCTTCGGCGAGCCGATCGAGCCACCACTCGGGATGCTCGTAGCGCACCACTCGGTCATCGGCAATTTCGGCGAGCAGGCTGTCGCGCTCGCGCCCGAAGCGGCGCAGGGTGGCGTTCAGAAAGCTCGCCGCGCCCGCCGGCGAGCGCGACAGGGTGCGGGCGGCCGAGACCGCCTGATCGACGATGACCGCAGCCGGACGGATCGGATCGAGCAACTGGACCAGCGCCACCCATTGCAGGGCGGCGATCGACGGCAAAGGGTCACGGCCGTTCAAACGAGAAGTGAGCGCACGCAAACGACCAAGTGCGCGAACCGTCTGATAGGCCATGTCGCGCGCCGGCGCCCGCGACGAGGCCGGCAGCGACGCGGTGCGGGCATCGAGCGCGTCCGGCAGGCGATGGCCAGTCAGCAGATCGGCGACCGCCTCGGCCGCCGCCAGCATCTCGTCCGACAGCGGCGCTCGATCGGCAGGGTTCGAGGTCAGCGACGCGTTCCCGGCCGGGCGGCGGCCATCTGCATCAGCCGGTCGACACGCTCTTCGGTCGCCGGATGGGTCGAGAACAGGCCGCGCAGGCCGCCGCCCGACAGCGGATTCATGATCATCATCTGGGCGGTCTCGGGATGCCGTTCGGCGGTGGCAATCGGCATGCCCTGCGCAAAGCGATGGATCTTGTCGAGCGCCGAGGCAAGCGCCGCCGGGTCATTGGCGATCTCGGCCCCCAGGCGATCGGCTTCGAATTCGCGCGAACGCGAAATCGCCATCTGGATCAGCATCGCCGCAAAGGGCGCCAGTATCGCCATCGCCATGGCGGCGATCGGATTGCCCGGCCGGCCTTCCGAATCACGCCCGCCAAAGAACATCGCAAAGTTGGCGAGCGCCGAGATCGCACCGGCCATCGTCGCCGACACCGTCGAGATCAGGATGTCGCGGTGTTTGACATGGGCGAGCTCATGGGCCATCACACCGCGCAATTCGGCCGCGCTGAGCGCGCGCAGGATACCGGTGGTTGCGGCCACTGCAGCGTGCTGCGGATTGCGCCCGGTGGCAAAGGCGTTGGGCGCGTCCTCGTCAATCAGATAGACCCGCGGCATCGGCAGCTCGGCGCGCTGCGCAAGCTCCTGAACCATGCGATAGAACTGCGGCGCGCTCGCCTCGTCCACCTCGCGGGCGTTGTACATCTTGAGGACCATCCGGTCGGAGAACCAGTAGGCGAAAAAATTCGACAGCAGGGCGAACCCAAGCGCCAGCAGCATGCCCTGCTGCCCGCCGATGGCAGCGCCGACTGCACCGAACAAGGCGGTGATGCCGGCCATCAGGACGGCGGTCTTGATCCAGTTGAACATTGATTCCTCCAGGTCGGCCGCTGCCGACGATCGACGATCAGTCCGTTGAATACCCCGATGAACCCGAGTTCGGCCGGGCAGGATACCCGCGGGGCGTGACATCCTCCAGATATCCGTGCAAACCGGCGGGAATCAACCGTGCGCCGGGGTCGATGCGGCAGCTGCCGGAGATTGCAGCCGGTCACCGGCGCGGATCGGAAAGCCGGCGACGAACTCTGTGGCGGGCAGACGCCGCCCGCCCGCCCGCTGCAGCTCGAGCAGATCGACCGCGCCCGGCTGATCGGGACTGCCGCAGGCCACCCTGAGCGCGCCGTCGAAGATCCCGATCACCATGCCCGGTGCGACGCCGCCAGGCTGCGCATCGGCGGGCGCCGCGAGCTGAGGCATGAACGGCGACATGAGCTGCGGCGTCGGCTCGACCGCACGGGCCCGCCAGAGCTTGAGCGACGTGCCGGGCAGGCGCGCCACTTCGGCCACGCAGCCCGGCGCCGGATCGAAGGCACGCAGCTGATCGACAATCGCCTGCGCCGGCCGCGACCAGTCGATCAGGGCATCGGCCTTGACGATCTTGGCCGCGTGGGTGACACCGTCGGCCGGTTGCGGCGACATCGGCAGCCGATCGGCTTCAAGCAGACCGATGGCCTCGACGATCGCCTGCGCGCCAAGCACCGCCAGCCGGTCGTGGACACTGCCCGAAGTCTCGTCGCGACCGATCGGCAGCGGACAAACCAGCCGGATCGGTCCGGTATCGAGCCCGACGTCCATCTGCATGATCGTGATGCCGGTCTGCGCGTCGCCGGCCTGCACTGCCCGCTGGATGGGGGCCGCACCGCGCCATCGCGGCAAGAGCGATGCATGGATGTTCAGGCAGCCCAACGGCGGCACCGCCAGCACGTCGGGCGGCAGCAGCAGGCCGTAAGCCGCGACGACCATCGCCTGGCAATCGATGTCATGCAGCCGCTGCGGCACCTCGGGGTCGCGCAAGGTGCGCGGCTGCCAGACCTCGATCCCATGGGCCAGCGCCCATTGCTTGACCGGACTGGCGAGCAGTTTTTGCCCGCGCTGCGCCGGCTTGTCGGGTCGGGTCAGCACCAGCGCGATCTCGTGACCGGCCTCATGCAGCGCCTGCAGGGCGAGCTGCGCAAACACCGGGGTGCCGGCAAAGATCAGCTTCATGAGGGCGTCAGTTCGGCCGGCGAGGGCGCGCCGGCGGCTTGATGGAAGTTACGGCGCAGGCGTCAGGCCGTCTGACGGTCGAGTTTGAGCATCTTGCTGCGGATGCGACTCTGCTTCAGTCGGGAGAGGTATTGCACGAAGACCTTGCCGAGCAGGTGATCCATTTCGTGCTGGATACAGACCGCGAGCAAGCCGTCCGCGGTCAGCGTGAACGACTTGCCATGCTCATCCAGCGCCCTGACGGTGACCTTCTCGGGGCGTTCGACCTCGTCGTAGATTCCCGGCACCGACAGGCAGCCCTCTTCATGAACCGATCGCTCATCGCCGTGCGAAACAATCTCGGGGTTGATGAAGACCTGCAAGCGGTCTTTGGTCTCGGAGACGTCGATGACGATGACCCGCTCATGCACATTGACCTGCGTGGCGGCCAGACCGACGCCCGGCGCGTCGTACATGGTCTGCGCCATGTCGCTCACCAGTTTGCGGATGCGATCGTCGACATGCTCGACCCGCCTGGCAACGGTATGCAGGCGCTGATCGGGATAACGAAGGATGTCAAGGACGGCCATCGGATTAAGACGACCGTTCGATTCCGCGACGGGCGATCGAACGATCAATCAACGTAATATTGCGGTCAGCGATCCACGAATCAGAAACACAAACCTGAACCACGGCCAGGCAGCGTCGACATGATCAAAAAGTTTAGCATGGGGTTGATCGGATGCGCGGTCTGGCTTGCAGCCAGCATCGCCCACAGTGCGAGCGGCCCGATCGAGCTTTCGCCAAATGCGCCCGACAAGCATGTCGTCGTCAAGGGCGACACCCTCTGGGATATTTCCGCCCGGTTCTTGAAGTCGCCCTGGCTGTGGCCCGAGGTCTGGCAACTCAATCGCGACCAGATCAGAAATCCCCAGCTGATTTATCCGGGTGACATCATCTATCTCGACCGATCGGGCGCGCAGCCCCGGCTCAGACTGGGCAAGTCCGTTCCGGGCACCGGCGCTGGCGAAACCACCGTCCGGCTCGAGCCGCTGGTGCGCTCCACGCCGCTGGGGGCCGATGCCATTCCGATGATCAATCTGGCTGCCGTGCAGGTCTTCCTCAATCGGCCGCTGATCGTCGATGAGCAGGGTCTGCGCAGTCATCCCCGCATCGTCGGTACCCAGGATGGCCGGGTGCATCTCGCCGCAGGCGACCTCGCCTATGTGAGGGGGCTGCCCGACGAGGAGATGACCGTGAACTCGGAGTGGTACATCTATCGACCGGCCAAGCCGCTGCTCGATCCGGTATCCCGCAAACCGATCGCCTGGGAGACCATCTCGGTCGGGTCGGCCCAACTGATCCGCAAGGGCGATCCGGCCACTTTCCGCCTTCGTACCGCCAACGAGGAAGTCGGCGAAGGCGACCGGTTGATGCCCGCCGCGCCGGCCACGGTGCCCTCCTTCGTCCCCCGCGCCCCCGACGATCCGGTCTCGGGTCAGATCGTCTCGGTGTATCGCGGCATCGACCAGGTTGGCAAACTCAGCGTGGTGGCCCTGTCGATCGGCAAAGATCAGGGCCTTGCCATCGGCAATGTGCTGGCCGTCCTCAGCGCCGACCGGGTGGTAGTCGACAGGGAAACCAAAGAAAAAGTCGTCCTACCCAACGAGAAGATTGGCGAACTGGTCATCTTCCGGGTCTTCGATCGCATCGCCTATGCACTGGTGGTGTCGGCATCGGAAGCGATCACGGTCGGCGCAACCGTCAAGAATCCCTGAGTCGCTGATCCGGCGGTGCGCCATGGCATCAGACCCGGACACCGCCGACCTTGAGCTCTGGCTGCGGCTGGTTCTGACACCCGGCATCGGTCCGGTTCACGCTCGCCGCCTGCTTGAGCGATTCGGGTCGCCCCGGGCGATCTTCGAGTCGGACGCCACCGCGCTGTCGGCCTTTGCGGGTGAGCGCATGGCACGCCTGCTGCAATCCGACGATGGCGCGCGCGAGCGAAAGGCGGCGCAGACCCTCGAATGGGCCCGCGCCGAGTCCCATCACCTGATCACCTTCGCCGATGCCGACTATCCCCGGCATCTGCGTCAGATCGACGATGCGCCGCCGCTGCTTCATGCCGTCGGCCGCCGCGACATCCTGAGTCGCCCGATGCTGGCGATGGTCGGCGCACGCAATGCCACCGCCGCTGGCGCCGCCAACGCCCAGGCCTTCGCCCGGGCCTTATCTGGGGCCGGCTGGACGATCACGAGCGGTCTGGCGCTGGGCATCGACGCGGCCGCCCACGACGGTGCGCTGCAGGGCGGTGCCAGCACGGTCGCGGTCGTGGGCACCGGCGTCGACATCGTCTATCCGGCGCGGCATCGTGCGCTGGCCGACCGAATCGCTGCCGATGGCCTGATCGTCTCCGAGCTGCCGCTCGGCACCCCGCCATCGGCCGGGCTCTTCCCGCGCCGCAATCGACTGATCGCCGGCCTGTCGCATGGCGTGGTGGTCGTCGAGGCGGCACTGCAAAGCGGCTCACTCATCACCGCGCGTCAGGCAGGCGAATTCGGCCGCGAGGTCTTCGCCATCCCGGGCTCCATCCACTCGCCGCTGTCACGGGGCTGCCACGCCCTGATCCGGCAAGGCGCCCTGCTGGTCGAGTCGGCGCGCGAGGTCATCGACGAGCTGCCCGCATTGACTGCCGCGCCTGTCGTCGACACCCCGTGTGCGCGGCTCGGGCGTGACAGCGCCCACCCTGCCAGCGCGGCCGCTTGCTTGCGAGCGCCCGATGCCGACCCCGATGCTCACCGCGATACCGACCCAGGCGTCTCCCACGACCCGGTCATGGCCTCGATCGGGCATGATCCGGTCCATCCCGATACCCTGGCAGCGCATGTCGGCCTGGAGGCCGGCGAGCTCGGTGCCAGATTGGTCATTCTCGAGCTCAGCGGACTCATCCTGCGTCTGCCCGACGGCCGAGTCCAAAAGCCCCCACCGTTCGGCTGACTTGCCATTGCGGCGATCCGGCTCTTATGATTGGCGCCCCCAACGAGCCGCCGACCCCGTGTCGACGAGCCTCATCCACTCACCCTGCGCACCGACCTGGCCACCAACACAATGGGAAAAGCCCTGATCATTGCCGAGAAGCCTTCGGTCGCAGCGGACATCGCGCGATCGCTCGGCGGGTTCGCCAAACAAGGCGACTATTTCGAAAGCGATGACTACCTGCTGTCGTCCGCGGTCGGCCATCTGGTCGAGATCGCGGCACCTGAGCAATTCGACGTCAAGCGGGGCAAATGGTCCTTCGCCAACCTGCCGGTCATCCCGCCGCACTTCGATCTCAAGCCGATCGACAAGAGCGCCGAGCGTCTGAAGCTGCTCACCCGGCTGATCAAGCGCAAGGATGTCGACTCGCTCATCAACGCCTGTGACGCCGGACGCGAAGGCGAACTGATCTTTCAGCTGATCGCCCAGCACGCCAAGGCAAAGCAGCCGGTCAGCCGGCTGTGGCTGCAGTCGATGACGCCCAGCGCGATCCGCGAGGGCTTTGAGCGGCTGCGCGACGAAACCCAGATGCAGCCGCTCGCTGATGCCGCCCGCTGCCGATCCGAAGCCGACTGGCTGGTCGGCATCAACGGCACGCGGGCCATGACCGCGTTCAATTCGCGCGACGGCGGCTTTTACCTCACCACGGTCGGCCGTGTTCAGACCCCGACCCTGGCAATCGTGGTCGAGCGTGAAGAGCGGATCCGCAAATTCAAGCCGCGCGGCTACTTTGAGGTGAAGGCCACCTTTGACGCCAAGGCCGGGCAATACGAAGGCCGCTGGTTCGACCCGTCATTCCACCGCGATCCGGCAGACGCCGAACTCAAGGCGGAGCGTCTGTGGGATCAGGCCCGCGCGCAGGCCATCGTCGACGAGTGCCGGGGCAAGCCGGGCACGGTCGAGGAAGAATCCAAACCCTCAACCCAGCAGTCGCCGGCGCTTTTCGACCTCACCAGCCTGCAGCGCGAGGCCAATGGCCGATTCGGTTTTTCGGCCAAGACCACGCTGTCGCTTGCCCAGGCGCTCTATGAAAAGCACAAGGTTCTGACCTATCCGCGAACCGACTCCAAGGCCTTGCCCGAGGACTACGTCGACACGGTCAAGCAGACCCTCGACATGCTCGAGGAGGTGCCGCCCTACGGCCAGTTCTCGGTCCAGATCCTGAATAACAACTGGGTCCGCCCGAACAACAAGCGAATTTTCGACAACACCAAGGTGTCGGATCACTTCGCCATCATCCCGACGCTGCAAGCCCCCAAGGCCCTGTCGGAAGCCGAGCAAAAGGTCTACGACCTGGTGGTCAAGCGCTTCCTTGCGGTCTTTTTCCCGGCGGCCGAATTCCGCGTCACCACCCGCATTACCAAGGTCGAAAGCCACGCCTTCAAGACAGAAGGCCGGGTGCTGGTCAGCGCCGGCTGGCTGGCCATCTACGGCCGCGAGACCGCCGAGTCAAAGGCCGCGCAGGGCAAAGACGCCGACGATGCAGCGTCCAGCGGCACGCTCGTGGCAGTCGAGCCAGACGAAAAAGTCGCCACCCAATCTATCGACGCCATCTCGCTGGCCACCCGACCGCCCGCGCGCTTTAACGAAGCCACGCTGCTGTCGGCCATGGAAGGCGCAGGCAAGCTGGTTGACGATGAAGATCTGCGCGAAGCCATGGGCACCAAGGGACTTGGCACGCCGGCTACCCGGGCGCAGGTGATCGAAGGTCTGATCAACGAGAACTACCTGATCCGCGAAGGCCGCGATCTCATCCCGACCGCCAAGGCCTTCCAGCTGCTCACGCTGTTGCGGGGCTTGGGCGTGGCCGAGCTCACGATGCCCGAGCTCACCGGCGAGTGGGAATTCAAGCTCGCTCAGATGGAGCGCGGCAAGCTCGATCGCGATGCCTTCATGAACGAAATCGCCGAGATGACCCGGCATATCGTCGAACGCGCCAAAGGCTACGGCACCAGCGATGTGCCGGGCGACTATGCCACACTCGATCAGCCCTGCCCGCGCTGCGGCGCGGTGGTGCGTGAAAACTACCGGCGCTTTGCCTGCAGCGGCTGCGACTGGTCAATCACCAAGTCGCCGTCATCGCGTCTGCTCGAGCCGGCCGAGGCCCAGGATCTGATGCGCGACAAGACCATCGGTCCGCTGCATGGCTTTCGCAGCAAGATGGGCCGTCCGTTTTCGGCCATCCTCAAGCTGGTCGAACCCGACTGGAAGATGGAATTCGATTTCGGCCAGTCGGATGCCGGCGGCGACAGCGACGAGGTCATCGACTTCTCGACGGCCGAGCCGGTCGGCGCCTGTCCGCGGTGCCAGTCTCGCGTCTATGAGCACGGCATGAGCTATGTCTGCGAGAAGTCGGTCGGCGCCGCTCGCACCTGCGACTTCCGCTCGGGCAAGGTGATCCTGCAGCAGCCGATCGAACGTGCGCAGATGGTCAAGCTGCTGTCGGATGGCCGAACCGATCTGCTCGACGCCTTCGTGTCATCACGCACCCGCAGGCGTTTCAAGGCCTTCCTGGTGCGCCAGCCCGATGGCAAGGTCGGCTTCGAATTCCAGGCAGCCGCACCGAAGTCGCCGGCCGCCGCCGCCGCCGCAGCGGAAAAGGCCAAGGCCAAGGCCAAGGCAGCAATCGCTGCCGCTGCAGGATCATCGGACGGCGACTCCGACGACGCAGTGCCCGCCTCGGTCGGCAAAAAGACCCCTGCGGCGGCAAAGTCCGCGCCAAAGTCCGCGCCGAAAACTGCTTCGAAAGCCGCCACCAAAGCGGCGGCCAAGCCGCCCGCCAAAAAAGCGGCTGCCCCGCGGGCTCGCAAGGCGACCTAGCGTCTTGCTGCATGGGTCGGTCGGCGCCGCCCGCTGCGACCGACTCCCCGGTCGCAGCGATTGCCTGTGGATGGCCGCAAGCCCGCGCAGGCTCAGCCCGGCGAGCGCCCGGCGGGCAGCCACAACTCAAGGGCGACTCGCTGCGCATCGTTCAGGTTCGCCACGTCAATCCCCTCGGCGCGTTCCCAGATCAGCTGTCCGTACAGACCCCCCAAGGTCGCAACCTCACGTGTCAGCGAGCCTTCTGCCCCTCGCGCCGGTTGAGCGGCTCGCGCCCGGTTGATGGCGGATTCGAGATCTCCGATGCTGATCCAGCTGCTCATGGCAAGTCGACGGCTAAGCCAAATCAAAAGGGGGACTGAACGCTAGCACACCGGCGGGTGGCAATTTGACGACGCTCACCCCCTCAGGTATTCCTTTCGCGATTTGCGACCGTTAATCTGACTGTAATGATGACGTTCGACAGCTCCTCCCTGAATCAGCCGGCCGGTGAAACGCTTGCCGAGCGGTTTTCCCCGGTCACTGAACTGGTGGAAGCCGACTGGGTGTTCGGTTATGGCTCGCTGATCTGGAATCCGGGTTTCGACTTTTCGGAGGCCCGACTCGGTCGGGTTCACGGCTATCACCGCGCCTTCTGCATCCGCTCGACCCGCTACCGCGGCACGCCCGAGCAGCCGGGTGTCGTGCTCGGACTCGATCGCGGAGGATCCTGCATCGGCATGGCGTTCAGGCTCAAACCCGAGTCGCGCCGCAGGGCAATCGAAGCGCTCTACGAACGCGAGATGACCGGCGGCGTGTACGTCCCCCGCATACTGAGCGTGTCAGTCCGGGGCTCTCAACAGGTGCGGGCGCTCACATTTACCGCCAATCAGCGCAGCCCGTCGTACGAGCAGCTGACCCAAAGCGAGATCGTGCGGCGCCTGTCGTCCTGCTGCGGCCAGCGCGGCCTGAACCGCGACTATGCGCTGCTCACCTGGCGCAGCCTTGCCGAGCACGGCGTCCAGTGCTCGCATCTCGGTCGCCTGAGCGTCGAGCTCGAAGCGGCCCCTTGCAGCAGCCCTCTCGAGGCCAAGCCGCTCTGACGGGTCGGCTGCCGGCCCGTCGTCATGCCTGAATCGACCGCGCCGGTCCTTGAGCGGCCCGCCGGCCCGAGCCCCTCGCTGGTGAAGGTGCTCACCGACATCGGTCCGGGCTATGCGGTCAACGGGCTGGTCGGTTTCATCTTTGCGGCGACCGGTCCGGTGGCGATCGTGCTGGCGTCCGGCTCGCAGGGCGGACTCGGCCAGGCCGAGCTGGCATCGTGGCTCTTTGGCGCCTTTTTCCTCAACGGTCTGGTCACGATTGCGCTGAGCTGGCGCTTTCGCACACCGCTGGTCATCTTCTGGACCATTCCCGGCACCGTCCTGGTTGGCCAGGCGCTGCTGCACACCCCCCATGCCGAGGTCATCGGCGCCTTTGTCGCCACCGGCCTCTTCGTGACGGTGCTCGGGCTGTCGGGATGGATGCGTCGCGCCCAGGCTTTGCTGCCAATGCCGATCGTGATGGCCATGGTGGCCGGCGTCTTTCTGCGTTTCGGTCTGGATCTGGTCCGCGCCGTTCACCATGACCCGGCGGTCGCCGGTCCGATGGTGGTGGCCTTTGTTCTGCTGAGCGCCCTGCCGCGGCTGGCCCGCTGGTTACCGCCGATCATCGGGGCGCTGCTGATCGGCGCGGTCGCGGTTGCGGTGACCCATCCGATCGACTGGTCTGCGGCGTCGAGCCTGTCGATCGTGGCGCCGAGAATCGTCCTGCCGGTCTTTTCCTGGCGGGCCTGCCTCGAACTGGTGGTGCCCTTGGCAGTCACCGTCCTGGTGGTCCAGAACGCGCAAGGCTATGCCGTCCTCAAATCAAGCGGCCATGACGCGCCGGTGAACTGGGTGACGCTCGCCTGCGGCCTCACCTCGATCGTGAGCGCCTTCGTCGGCACGGTGTCGAGCTGCCTGACCGGGCCGACCAATGCGCTCGTTTCGTCCTCGGGCTCACCGGGGCGCCATTACACCGGCGCGATCGTGGTCGGCATCCTGGCGCTCGCCTTCGGGCTTTTCGCGGGCACCGCGACCAGCCTGCTGCTGGCCGCGCCCAAGGCCTACATCGGCGCACTCGCCGGGCTGGCGATGCTCAAAGTCCTGCAGACAGCCTTTGCCAGCGCCTTTCGCGACCGCTTTGCGCTAGGCGCGCTGGTGACCTTTCTGGTCACGGTGGCCGACCTGCCAATCCTGAACATCGGTGCGCCGTTCTGGGGACTGGTCCTTGGCCTGGTGGTCGCCTGGCTGCTCGAGCGGCCAGATTTCAGCATCAGGCAAGGTCCATCAGCGAATTGACCGGTTTCAACCGGGCTCGCAGGCTTGTACGGTAGAGTGGCGGCGCCGCGACATCACCCCCGAGCCACCACCATGTCCGATCAGCCCTCCCAATCGGTCCAGCACGACACGACCGCCACCATCCCGACCGGGAAAGCCGCAGCGATTCGACCCGATGCCGATCTGACACGATCGGTGCTGGCGATCGTCGCGCTGGCCGCGCTCATCGGCGGCAGCCTCTGGGTGCTGAGCCCTTTCATTCCGGCGCTGATCTGGGCGGTCACGATCGTGGTGACCACCTGGCCGCTGATGACCCGGGTCGAAAAAATGCTGTGGGGCCGCCGCGGACTGGCGGTCACCGTCATGACGCTTGCCCTGCTGCTGCTGTTTTTCGTGCCGCTCACCCTGGCGATCATGACCGTGCTCAACAACGTTGACACCATCAGCGGCTGGATCAAGCTGGCCTCGAATCTCAAGGGCAACGAGCCGCCGTCCTGGCTGGTGTCATTGCCGGTGGTCGGGCCGCGCGCCGCCAGTTTCTGGGCCGACCTGGTCCAGCATGGCGCAGACCCGCTGCTCGGCAAGGTCATGCCCTATGTCGGGACCGTTGCCGGACGGGTCCTCAAGGAAGCCGGCCTGATCGGCTCGATTGGCATTCAGTTTCTGCTGAGCGTGCTGCTGTGCGCGGTGCTCTATGCCTATGGCGAGGCCGGCGCGCGCGCCGTGCTGCGATTTGCCCGTCGCCTTGCCGGCGAGCAGGGCGTGCGAATGACCCGGCTTGCGGCGGCCTCGGTGCGCGGCGTCGCGCTCGGTGTGGTGGTGACCGCGGTCGTCCAGTCGGTGCTCGCCGGGCTTGGCCTGGCGCTGGTCGGTGTGCCGGCGGTGCCGCTGCTCACCGCGCTGATGTTCCTGCTGGCGCTGGCGCAGATCGGCGTGATCCCGGTGCTGCTGCCCGCGGTCATCTGGCTCTACTGGAGCGGCCAGATCGGCTGGGCCATCGGGCTGCTGATCTGGACGGTGGTGGTTTCGACCATGGACAACTTCATGCGCCCATGGCTGATCAAAAAAGGGGCCGATCTGCCCTTCCTGCTGATCTTTGTCGGGGTGGTCGGCGGGCTGATCGCGTTCGGGCTGATCGGCATTTTCGTCGGGCCGGTCGTGCTCGCGGTCACTTACACGCTTTTCGATGCCTGGACCTCGGAACACCCCCCGGCGCTCGAGCACTGAGTATCGGATGCTCATGACCGGGCATTGAACATTGCTCACCGAGTCGCGGGCGTCGGGGATAGCATCAGCAGCTAAGCCTGCGACACGCCCGCAAGGGCCGCCCGGATCGCCAGCGCCGCGCGCGTCGAGGCCACGATCGACAGTTTCATCGTCGCCCTAGTGGCGCCCACGAAGAGTTTTCTGACACTTCGCTCATCCATTGATTCGAAGTCGACTTCGCTGAACACCACCGCCGGGGCAGCCTGGCCCTTGAAGCGATAGACCGACTCGACCAGCAGTTCGCCGCCGGTATAGACCGGCTGCGCCAGCAGATCGTAGCGACCGGTGAAGCGGCGAACCGGATGCGGGCCGATGGCGTCGAGCGAGAGCAGCGCCGACTGCTCGCGGCCGCGAAAACTCACCACCGCGATGTCGTGACGCCGAAAGCCCGCCGCGAGGCAACTGCGGATCGCCTCCTTGGTGGCCGTGAGCATCTGCGCGGTGTCGGCATAGTCGAAGATCTCGAGCTCGGCCCCGGCCAGCGGCCCGGCCGCCTCGATCTGCACATCGGCCGGCAGGATTGCCCGCAGCAGCCGCACCACGTCGCGCGGGCTGCGATAGTTGGCGCGAGCGTGCAGGGTGACCCAGCCCGGCAGTCGGCTTCGCTCGCGGGCGTAAAGCGACTGCATCGGGTCCTCGAGCCAGATCAGCCGCGCGTCGTCGCGGGCATGACGCAGCACCTGATCCCGCCAGGCCGGTGAGAAATCCTGGCCTTCATCGACCACCACGGTATCGAACCGCCAGCGATCGTCGATCGGCACGCCTGCCGCCGCCTTCTCGAGCCGCTCGAACCCGTCGGGAGCGGCGATGTCGACCGTCTTTCCGGCATCGCGAACCAGTCGCTGACACAGCGTGTGGAAAGTACAGACCTCACCGCCCGACGGCGCCACCTCGGCGAAATGGTCGGCCAGCGGCCGGTTGTAGCAGACATAGAGCGGGCGCAGACCCCGATCGATCGCGGCACGAAACTCGGCCAGCGCCAGCTGCGTCTTGCCGGAGCCCGCGGTGCCTTCAACATGCAGCCGGTAGGGTGAGAAGTCGAGCTGACGGGCCCAGTGCGCCAGCCCGCCCGAGACCCGTGTGACCATGGCCTGCGCGCGTCCGACCAGCGCACTGACGTCGGTGTCGAGCTCGATCACGTCCCGAAAGAAGCGGTCGACCTGCTGCCACGCAGAGGTTCGCCGCAAGGCGCCGCCGGACCCGCCCGCCGATACGCCCGCCGATATGCCCACCGATACGCCGGACACCGCGCCGACCGACCCGGCACCCACCGCCCGAGCGCCGTCAACCTCGACCGACAGAATCTCGCGAATCACTGCCAGCAGCCTGTCGCGCCGGCTCGCATCGACGATGCGTTCAGCCGCGACGCCGGCGGTCTCGAGACGCCTGACACTGAAATCCGGGCAATAAAGCAGCGCGTCGACCTTCACCGACTCGCAACCCGGACGCCGCGCGAGCTTGTCGCGCAGTCCGGCCGCGGTTCGGGCCATCTGGACCGATACATTTCGCGATCGACCGCGTTCGCGCCGCATCAGTCCGTCGCCCGACTCCTCCAGAAAACCGGTCTTCTGCTCGATCAGGAGCAGATCGCCCATCCGGTTGACCACCACGAAGTCGATATCGTCGATCACCGCGAATCCGCGCTCGATCGTCGTCCAGTGCACCGCGTGATAGACCGTGAAGTCGTCGGACAGACCGGCAGCCATCAGGGCAAGGGTTTCGTGGTGGCGCTGCGCGCTCGGCGGCAACCCTGCGCCGGCGGCTCCCGGAGCGGCATCACTGTTGGCCAATTCGCGCCAACCGTCTGGAATGATCCGGGCCATCCCACGATTCTAACGGGCGCCGTCCCGACGAACGGCAATCTTCGCGCGACCGATGTCACACCGTGCACGGCGAGGCTGGGCGACCATGGGGCTCAGAGTTGATTGGCTGACGCGGACCGCTTCCTTGCAGTCCGCAGACGGCCATGACCGGACCGCAATGACGCCCGAAGCGTTCGACAACGTGATCAGATTTCCAGCCTCCCCGTTGGGCCAGACGCGCGCCCATGACGCCGGCCTCGCCATCGAGTCCGGCCGTGACCGCGCACGGGAGTCGCAGCAGTGAGTCAGGTCGTCGACAACCCCCAGCTGATCAGGCTGCCGACCTCGCAGGTGTGCGTCGGCATGTATGTCAACAGCTTCTGCGGATCCTGGCTGCAGCACGATTTTTTCCGAACCTCTTTTCTGATCGACTCGCCCAAGATCGTCGAACGCCTTCAGGCCAGCGGCCTGGAAGCGGTCATGATCGACCCGTCGCGCGGCGTGGCGCCAGTCGCCAGATCCGCTGCAGGCGCTGCGCCCCTCGCGCCCGAAGCCCTTGCGCAAGCGCCGGCCGAGCCGGTCGCGGAGGTCACCCCCGACGCCCCGAAAGAGGCGAAGCCGAAGCCGCTCGCGCCCTTGTCGCAAGA
>Ga0114972_10000763_pt1 | contig 24143 bp, 17 predicted proteins | sample M_140807_EF_Meta_FD_87354 | JGI IMG/M metagenome (GOLD analysis project Ga0114972, IMG submission 87354) | Freshwater microbial communities from Lake Montjoie, Canada to study carbon cycling - M_140807_EF_MetaG | ecosystem: Environmental > Aquatic > Freshwater > Lake | place: Lake Montjoie...
TAGCACATAATCTATCTATAGCACCACCAGCCCCACCACTTAACTCTGTAATATAAGCACCAGAAGGACAATCTAATGAATTTACACTTGATGGTAAAGGAATACAATTAATACTACTAACCTGATGCGCCCAACCTCTGGTAGTATCTCCAACATATGATATTTCATTCATAATTGTTCCATTTGGACATGTAAAATCTTTTTTATTAACACCACCCAATGTAGTGCCTCTTTTAAAATCAGTACCATTATTATTTATACCAAATCCAGTCATATCATCATTTCCATAACCATAATTAGAAATATTACTAAAACCTTTTTTATTTGCTGTAGAAAACCAACCACCACCTTCACCAACTCCATTGCAATGTCTGGAACCATCAGAACATACAGCACAAAATTTATCTACAGAGTCTCCCGATTTTCCTTCAAATACAGTAATATAAGAACCAGAAGGACATGTTAATTTTGACATTTTATAATATTTTTTATATAATATTTTATATATATAAAAAATAAATATATTAAAAAAAATAAATATAATTACAGAATTTAATATGAAAAATCTATTAAATTATTAATATTGCCTCATTGACATATTTTGCATAGGCATATTTTGCATAGGCATATTATTCATTGGCATATTTTGCATAGGCGTATTATTCATTGGCATATTTTGCATAGGGTATTGATTATACATATTATTTTGAGGATATTGGTTATACATCATTCTTCTTTTATTTTTTGATTCACCATCTCCCATAAATAATAAAGACATAACTATTACTACAACGATGAATAATATAATGTATAATGTATAATTTGGAGTATCATCCTCTGTGTTATCCCCAGTGGTATAATTAGTATTTTCAGTTTCCGTGTTTGTACCAGAACCACTACCAGTGCCTGTATTTGAGCCTGTGCCAGTTCCTGTTGTAGCTACTGGTTTTTTGTAACATAATACTGAACTTAAACTAGGTGTAAGAGTACTATTTCCCCAATTACTAATTGGAGTAATAGAACTAATTACTTCACCATCATTACATTTTAGTGTTGATGAAGTTCCGCCAGTATCTCCATATCTAGGAGAAGTAATATTTTTTCCATAAAATGTTATATTTCTTAATATTTTATCATTATTATCTGTAATTTCTGATATATCAAATTTTTCAAATCCATCATTAGAAGTTTGATTAAATGGAATTCCTCCACCAGAAACTCCTAAACATCCTAAATTAGTTCCATCTGAACATTTAGCACATAATCTATCTATAGCAGCACCAGCACCGCCACGTAATTCTGTAATATATGAGTTAGCAGGACATGTTAATTTGTATTTAGGAGTTGGGATGCTTATACATCCAACACCTTGAACATGGTGAGCCCAACCAGTATTTGTATCGCCAACATATGAAATATTATTTATAACTTGATTAAGTGGGCATTTATAATCACTTTGAGTTATACCTGATGTTGTTCCATACTTTGTGACACTAAGTCCATCAGGATTATTAATAGCAAATCCTGACATATCGTCATTTCCATAAGAATAATTAGAAATTTTATTAAAACCTAATCTATTATTTAGTCCAAAATCACCTCCACCATTACCAGTTCCATTACAATGATTTGTTCCATCAGAACATAAAGCACAAAATTTATCTATTGATGAACCAGCCCTACCATAAACTCGTGTAACATAAGCCCCTTCCGGACATGTTAATTGTGACATTTTATATTATTATTTTTATATTATTTTTTTTATACTAATATCTAAAAAAATATAGTAATATTTAAAAATATCTAAATATATTTAAAAAAAATATAGTATATAAAAAAATATATTAATCAAATTCTCAAATTTTACTAAAATTTGATATTTACTCAAATTTAACTTCGTTTTCACCATAGAACCATTCAGAAGTTAAACCTTGTTTGATAGCTGCGTCTAATTCATCTAATTCTTTAAGCCAGATTTTAGAACCTTTAAACTTTCCAGTTTCATCTTCTAAATATTTAACTCTTTCTTTGTATTCTTTAATTTTTTCATCTCTCTTATTAAAATTAATAGAAGTTAAATCTCTATAAGATAATTTCAATAAATAATCATAACTTGCATCTGTTTCTGTAATCAATTTAATGAGTTCAGAAACATTTGTAAATTTCGGTGATTCTAAAACACTATGATTGAATTTATCATAAGAATTATCTTCGAATATCTTATTAGCCATTTCTTCTGTAGTTTTATTTGTAATTTTATATGTATCATGATTTTTGCTAAACCTTTGAATATTTTCTAGCATTTTAATATTTAATTTACATAAAATGATTTCTCTTTCTATTCTTACGGCATATAGATTTTTTCTATATACAAACCAATCATCAAATACTTTTTCATATGTATCGTATTCTACAACTTCTCCTTTTTCATTAACTAGATTTATTCTATCATAAATAGGAGCGCGTAGTTCGAAATAATCTTCGAAGCAATCAAAAATTGCATTGCCTTGTTTATCTACGATTCCATATTTACTATTATCAGAGCTGATTTTTTCAAATGCTCCTTCTTTAAGATATAATTTAATATCAACACCATCCATTGTTGTATCATCATCGAAATCATCAATAAATTCTTTTGTTTGAATTCCTTTCTTATCTTCTTTATCTTTTTCATCATCAGAACCCTTTAAATATGTATTACTAAATACTCCCAATGGAAGTTCTGTAATATGAACAATTCGTTTCTTAGGGTCATAATCATAATTTCCTACTGAATAGTTTCTACCATTATATTTTCTAATTGAACCCTTAAAGCATCTATTCCACATCGGAAGAGGTTTGCAATGAGAGATTTCGCCATTAATCATTAATCGTAGATTTTTTATAATGTGGTCAATATCTCTAGCTTGTATATTTATAGCCCAACCAGTAGCTGGTAATTCATTTGTTTCACATAATACATATGGAATAATTGGAACATAATATTTTGGTTCATATCGTTTTCCATCTTCTATTTCATATTCTAAAATGAATTCGTCTTCTTTTCTGAATAATTTATCAGCTAGTTTATTATTAACTTTTGTATAAATATATCTGCTTGATGCATAGTCCTTATATCCTTTACTTCTAGTTCCATATTGTCCGAGAGGTAATAATAATGGAAGATTTCTTGCCATAGGATAACCTTGTGCCATTCTTGTAATTGTAGATTCCAAAGATGCTTCACCATGATGATAATTTGCATCTGCTACAACTTTTCCAGCCAATCCTTGAACCTTAATTTCTCCATTACCATGTTTTCTAATAGTATAAAACACTTTTCTTCTACTAGAAACAAACCCATCAACTAGATTTAGTAATTTTCTAATAATATTATCTCTTTGAAAACTCTTAGAGTCAATTTCAAAATGTTCGCTAATAGGAATATTTTTCTTATCGCTATAATCTTTATTTACTGGAAATGATAAAGCCTGTTTTCTATCAGAAGTTTCAGTTCCATAATAAATAAACATTGTTTTAATTGCATTTTCATCCAGAATATATGTTACAATTTTACTATCAATATTTTTAAACATTTGAGTGACTTCTTTAAAAGATTGTCTATGAGTTCCCAATCCTTTGTAATATTGTATCTTATATTTTGCAAGTGTTTTTTCATCTAGTGAATCCATCCAAATCTTGGCTTCCTTTTCACTATAGAATTCTTTTACAAAATCTTTTTTGCTAGTTGGATATGCTCTAATTACTGGAGTATTTATTCTTCTAATAAATCCTTTTTTAACTAGGGCAGGCCAGTATGTCATAATAAATGTTGATAATAAACCAAAGATATTAAAACCGTCTAAATCCTGATCCATTAATCCAACAAGAAATCCATATCTTAATGTTTTGAATTCCTTATCATCTTCATATGTTTTATTAAAATCCAATCCAAGAACTTTAATTAAACAACTGATGCGGTCATTATCATTAATTTTCTTTTTTGGAATTCTTTTTACAGTTCCTTTATTTATTACTTCTAAGCTTTCTTTAAGCCCATTCATCATAACTCCTTGGATTCCAAAAACTCCATAATAATCATATGTGAATTCGGGTGTTGCTTTATCTAATAATCCAGTATCTGCAGTTCCAGATGCACTATCTCCTTCTGTAATAATTAAACCACATTTAAGACATTCCTTGGCATCTCTGCAAAATTTAGCTTCTTTATATTTGGGAACATCTATTTTACTTCTATTGGTTCTTGTTTTAGTAGAACCAATCTGTGTTTTTAAAAAGCTATCTAAAATAGCAGGAGCCAATAAATCCCATAATTTTTTATAAAAAGTTTCTGGAATTTTATAGTTTTTAAATTTTTCTATTGGGTCGCTAATCGCTTCTTTTGTTTGACTCAAGAATTGAGGCGATGGAATAGAACCTTTCATAAATATATGAACATTATTTAGAATATAGTTTTTATTAAACTTTACTCCAGCTTTCTTAATTTCTTTTTCTACATACTCTTTCAAGTTTTCCACTAGCAATTTTTGAATATGTAAAATATGAGTTCCACCTTTTGGCATATGAACTCCATTAACAATGGATAATTGGCATTCTTTACCATCGCTAACAGCAAATCCAACATCCCATACATATTCAGCATTAATAGTAGTTGTTAATACTTCATTACATGTAAACATTCTACAGAAACTATTAAAACTAGGAATATCAATTAGAACATCGTTATATTTAAATTTTGCTTTAACATAAACGGCTCCTTGATAACTTCTAGTTGTTAATAATTTATCTAAAGTTGGATAAAATGTAGAATCGATATTGAATTCTTTATAATTAGGCTCGAATGTTATTCTTGTATATGGCTTTTCTTTTGTTTTCGTAATACTTGGAGGTTCAATAATAGTTAAACCATTTTTAAAAACTTGCTTATATAAAAATCCATTATCTATGGTTTCTAATATCATAATATTAGAAAATGCATTTGCAAGTTTTAAACCTACGCCATTTGTTCCACCTTTAATATTATCTCCTGTATCATCTATATTATCTCCTGCTAAGAATTCAGAAGCTATCATTTGTGGAATATACATTTCTACTCCATTAATATTTTTAGTTTTTTCAATAGAAATACCAGGACCATTATTATAAACACTAATTGTTCCATTATCAAATTTTACATTTATTTCTGTAACAGTCTTAGGATTATGGACAAAATGGTCTAAGGCATTTACAATAACTTCATCAATAATTTTTAATAAAGCTGGAGGATATTTTAATTCTTCTAATTTAAAGCATTCTTGTTCTAAAACATAAGTTTCGATAGTTTGCATTTCTTTGCTACCTGCCCACATGCTTTTTTTCTTAGCATGTTCAAGAAGTGAAATCTGTTTAACCTTTCTTTTTCCTCCGTCCATTGTTATTTATATAGTGATATCATCCTATAATAAATTCAAATTTTGGATATAAAAAATACATAAATTTTGGATATAAAAAATACATAAATATTTATGTAAAAATACATAAAAAATATTCAAAAAAAAATATTCAAAAAAAAATAATACCATTTATGCTATATTAGAAATACCATTTAATATTCTTTTTTGCATTATTTTTAATTCTTGAATTGCTTCTCTAATATCAAAGTCTCTAACTTTATCATTCATTACAGGAGCTTGTTTAACACATGATTCTTCTTCTGTTTCATTAAATTGATTATATGCATAATAGAATAATAATAATATTAACACTATTACAAGTATATTAGTAAAATTGTTAAAAATAAATACGATTAATGTTACTAATATATTGGACTCTTTAGATGATTCATCTTTTGATTTAGTTTGTTCTTCTTTTGTTTTATCTTCGTCCATTGTATATTTATGTATTTGTTCTATTTTAACCCGAAAATTATTTAAAAAAAATATATATTATTTAAGTTTTTATAGTATTTTTAGTTATAATTTATCTTCCAGAAAGAGAACCTACGAGCATTCCCTCATTAACTGAACGACCAGCTGCAAATCCGCTTAATGGTTCCTTCTGCATCTCAGCAAGTCTATTCATATCATGCTCATCTACAGGAGCAACCCAGAAGGAGGGTGATTCAAATCCCTGACGGTGGTGATGGGGATTGTGGCGTTTAGCTCTGAATCCTTGGTTTGTTCCACTGAATTCAGTGTTACGACCTGGTGCCCAAAGTGCTGTATTATTTAAAAATCCAGATGTTTTAGATACATCTGCTGTTGTTGCTGTTGCGGGTCCTGTTAAAACAGTTAAAGCATCTAACTTAAGGAAAACCAACAGAACTAATACCAATATAACTGATACCATTACGGCTAACCATTCATCTAAGAATCCTTTTTCTCCTGCCATTTTATTAAAAGTCTATATGTATATTATACTATAAAAAATAAATTATTAAAAAAAATATTAAAATTTAATTAATTAAAAGACGTATGCAAACTTTCATATTTAGTGTTTGGATTTATAAATAGGTTATTATTAGCAAATCCAGATAATAAATAAGATTCATCAGAACAAAAATATAACATTAATAAATATAATATTATTATTACTATTAAAATTTCATTAAGCATTTATATATTAAAAAAAATATATATTTATTTTAATATTATTCTATGTCTCTAAACCCAATTGCTTTTGCTCTTAGAGGAATATCATCTTCTGATTTATCTTGATATTCTACGGTTAGTAATCTTCCATTATATTTTTTATTGAAATTTTTTAAGCATTCTTTGTATAATTCATATCGTTCATCATATGTTTCTTTTGGTGTTACATTAAACTGAATACCATTATTTTCGCAAATCCAAATTACGGCTCCTTTATCTTTACCTCTTTTTCCTTCTGTATAATTTACACATTTGAATTCATCAGTAAATGATGGTTTCATTTTTACTAAATCATTTGACCGTGTAGTTGCTTTATCTGGATTTCCTACATATACTCCATTTATATTTCTGAGCATTGCTCCTTCATATTCTTGTTTAATGAAATCTTTATATTTTTTATTAGCTTCTGCTTTGTTTTCTACAAGAAATGTTGGAACTTCCTTGACATATTTTATTTTATTATTAATTTCAGAATTGAATTTATCTAATAATGAATGTCTATCATTGAATGGCATATCCATCTCATCTGGATAAAAGCAGTCATAAATATGATATTCATTATCCTTTTTTTCTTTTTCATTTCTGCTATCTCCCGATATTTCTTGTAGAGATTTACCATGTTTATATAATTCTCCATCCAAATATAAACTATTTTTTTTATAAAATTTCTTTAAGAATGGATATAATAATTCTTTTATGTAATCAATACTAGGAAATATTTTTTTAGTTCTAGTATAAGCAACTACAGAATTAATATCATCTTTATTTTTTAAATAAATAATACACCTTACACCATCCAGTTTTGGCTGAATATATAAAGGATATGTTAAATATTTTTCGGCATCTTTAAATGTTTTAGCTAACATAGGAAAATACATTTCAGGAGCTTCCTTATGTTTTTGGTCTTTCTTTTCAGATAAACCTAAATCTTTTTTCTTTAACCAAGTCGAACGGCTTTCTATTAAAGCTCTCTGGAATACGTTTCTTTCATTACTTCTTCCTTTGTAAATTGGCTCTTCAAAATATGTTGGTGAATTTCTGGTTATTTTTCCTCCTTCAATTCCTGTTTCTACCCACATTTCCGAAATAATACTATCTTCTATTTTATCCGTAAAATATTTTTGTTCAATAGGAACCTGAATTTCTTTTAACATATTCCAATCAATACCTTTTAATTTGTCTCCTTTTTTAATCATTCTAATATGAATAGTCCATTTTCTTAATCTATCTAATTCATCTTTATGCCATAACGTAGGCAATACATAATATCCGGAATCATTGAGTTCTCCGGGAAAGTCTTTAAAGTCAGTAAAATTTCTTTTTGAACTTGCCATTTTATTGTTATATAATATATATATTCAAATTTTAAAATGTTACTTAGCAATATTTATAATACAGAAATAACTATTGATATTTTTTTAAAGCTTATAATTTCAAATTATGAATGTGAAAAAGCTATATTGTGTTGGAAAAATAAATTATGGTATATATTGCCAGATTTTACATTAATGAATCTAGAACCTGATATAATACGAATAACAAAAAAATATAATTTTAATATTTCAAACTATAAAGAAATATTACTAGGTGGAACAGAAATAATAAGCAAAATTGGATATAAATATAAATTGTTTTTATGTAACGTAAAATCCGAAATTACCATAAATGATAATGATGCATTTATACTAACATCATATATAGATAAATTATACCATAAATTTTTATTAGATAAACAAAAAAAAGAACAAGAAATAATGTTAAGTAATATTAGCCATAGTATAAGAAATCCATTAAATAATATTTTACAACTTGTACCAAGCGATGGAGAATTAAAAATGTCTGCTCTTGCTTTATCTAATTCAATAATTGATATTATAGATTTAACAAAATTAAAAATGGGAAAGCTTCAATTAAATATTACTAGATTTAGCTTAACAGATTGCATACAGAATATTTTATTTATTATAAATGATATTAATAAAAATGATATTCCAATTAATGTTGTTGTAGCCGATTCTATTCAAGATATTATTTATACTGATGAAATAAGATTAAAACAAATTATAATTAATATATTAGAGAATTCTATTAATTATACATATGAAGGAGCAATTGATATATATGTTAGTTCAGTAAATAACTTAATTAATATTATTATATCAGATACTGGAATTGGAATGAATAAAAACATATTAGATGAAACATATACTAATATTGATGGAATAAGTATTAGACTAAGCTCTTATTTAGCGGAATTATTAGGAGGTAAATTAAAACTAAATTATACGAATAGTAAAGGAACATCATTTGAATTGAGTATATTGAGTGAATGTAATAGTATAAAAAATATAGATAAAAATATATTGGTTATTGGAGAAAATAAAGATGTTATCAAGTTATTAAATTTTCATAACATATCATTTTTATATACAAGTAAAGAAAACCAAAAATATTATGAAGACTTTGATTTAATTATAGTCAATGTAGAAACTGATATAAGCCAAATGAAATATAAATATTCTATAGCAATTAATAATAATACTAAATGCGATGAATCTATGAACAAATTATCATATGACAAATTAATAAGTATTATGACTAATCCAAATTTATATTATTCTGTTCTAATTGTAGAAGACGATATCATAGGAAGAAAGCTATTAGTTAAAACAATAAAGGAATTAAATTTTAAATATGTTGAAAACGCAAAAAATGGATTTGATGCTATAGAATTAATTAAATCTTATTTTTATGATGTTATGTTAATAGATATTAGAATGCCTAATATGTCAGGGTTTGAATTAGCAGAATTTATAAGGGATTATTACAAAGAAAAAAAATGTCCAAAATTAATAGCAATTACCGGACAGATAATAGAAGAACAAAACGGAGTATTTGATGAATATTTATATAAACCAATTAATATTTATGAATTGAATAGTAAAATAAAATATGTTTTGAACGGAAAGTAGAGAATTTTTCATAGATTTTTTATTTATAGATTTTTCATATAATAGAAAATCCGATTTTTTTATGAAATGAAAAAATCTATAACATATTCAATCTATTTATAGCCCAATTGGTATCTGCTTTATTATTATAATTTTTTATTTCTTGTTTAAATTTTTTGTCAGAATACATATTAATTAAATTAGTCATATCATCTTCATATGGTATATTTGCATCTTTGCATTTTTTAATAAATTTTTGCTTATCAATATATGAAATATCAGGGTCTCCGAGTTCTATTATATTTAAATCCTTAGTTAGCCAATAAATATATTCATCTTCAGATTGTTTTTTAACATCAGGTTTTAGAATTTCACTGTCAATTTGTTGGTATAGTCTCTCATATTTAATGCATTGGTCTTTACAGTCACTAACTATTTTATCAAAATTAAGATGATTTTTTAGCTTAATTATAGCAGCAGTCAATGTGCTAATGATTAAAATAAATTTACTAAAATTTACTACTTGAATTTCGCTAATTAAAGAAAGAACAGGCACGATTAAAACAAAACTCCATTGTATTAAATTCAATCCCATATCAAATTTAGAATATCTTTCAATCATAAATCCTAATATTATTTTCTTTTTTAATATCAATTTTTTCATGCTATCTATCTTGTTTTTCGTTTCATCTGACCACATTATTATATTTAATTATTATTTTTTTAATATTTATATTCCAAAATATTTATTAAAAATAACTAAATTCTCGCTTAAAAAACTATTTGCATTGTCTGCTATTCTATCTTTATATTTTTTATTAATAATAATTTCCATCATTTTTGTTAAGTTATTCAAATTACTTTTGATTTCTATATATTCATTTGTTAGAAAGTTATATAAAACATATTTATAATTAACTCTTAATATTTTTGCTAAAGGAGTATCTAGTTTTTTTAATATATCCCCGAGTCTTTGATTTGCTATTTTTTGTAATTTTAATATCATATACTTTTGAATTGCTAAATAAATATAGTTTTCTTTGTTTAGTTCTTCTCTACATTCAAATTTATATATAATTTTATTATCAAAATCCACGCAATCAATATAACTACGTAATGGAACCCCTAATAATTCAGTGCAAACCTTGTCATCAATATCTAACATAAAATTAAATTTGCAATTTTTTGATATAGAAAGGGTTTCTATTCTTTGCATGCATTCTTGAATATTCTCTAAATATAACCAATCGTATTTGTTAATATATAAATTCTTAAATAAATATCCTTTCTGAAATAAATCATATTGTGTAGCTAATTTTAATAATTTATCTATAGAAAACTCTGCAATATCATCACATTCTATTTTTGATTCTTTCATAATATCTATTATTTCTATTTTTCCCGTTATTTTTAATTCGGTAAGCAATATTATAGAAATTTTATTAATATTATGAACATTCATAACAGTATTGGATGCTTTTATTCTATCAGTCATCATAATTAAATTTTCTGGATTTCTTTTTATTTCATATTCGAATAAATTAACGGAATTTATAATAATATTAATAGGAATATGTCTTATAATATCTTCTATCAAAACTATTTTTATTTTTACATCTTCTTTTAATGGTTTTTGTTCTACTTCATTATATTTAATTACATCACAGTATTCTTCTATTTTTTTAAGAAAATATAAATATCCAAATTCATAATTATGAATAAGTGATATTCTTTCTATAGACCTCGTTACAGCAACATATAATTCATTAGTGCAAGAATAGTCACTATTTTTTTTGAAAAAATAAAAATAAGAAGCATCAAACCCCAGTATAATAATAACCTTTCTTTCTAAACCTTTTACTTGATGAAAAGTGGATATAACCAATTTTTTTTTAATATTATTGTTCATTATTTTGGTTTCTGCAGAAGGAATAAAAATAGGTATCTTTTCTTTAATCAATAACTTTTCTACTAAACCAGCCGGACCTTGTTTATTTTTAATAGAAGAAGCCAATATAAAGATATCTTGAGGATGATAACCAAGATTTAAATAATATTTAACTTCTTTAACCACATAATTCGCTTCTCTATCCCATGTATCACATACAATATATCTTGGTTTGTTTCCGGAAATTTTATTAAATTTAATTCTGTTCTTATCAATCATACATACATTAACAAAATCACATATTTCTTTTGGAACTCTATAACTCGTTGATAATTTACATTTAACCCATTCATAGTCATTTATATTGAATAAATAATTAGAATACATCATATACCTTGAATCCGCATTATTATATTCAAAAATACTTTGATATTTATCTCCTAGAATACAAAATTTAGGTATTTTTTTATTATCATTACAAATTTTACAAATTAATTCATAATATAGAGGCGTTAAATCTTGTGCCTCATCTATAATTATAATGTCAAAATTAATATCTTCTTTTGGATTAACTTTTTTTTGCAACATATAATATATTTTTTCATCATTATAATAATTTCCATAATATTTATAACAGAAAGCATGAAAACTATGAGCTTCCATATTTTTTATATGTAATGAATCTATTCTAGTTCTAGTTTCGAGTTTCAAACGTGCATTATAAGTTAAAAGCAATATATTCATTTTATTATAACATTTAGCTATAAATAAATTTGTAGTAGTTTTACCTGAACCAGCCACGCTATCTACTATTACATTATTATTTTCTAACTTTTCTATTATATTTTTTTGTTCATCTGATATGTTTGGTAAATTCATAATATATAATAATCTTAAAATTGAAATTTTATATCAATAAAAAAATGCTTGAATACACAACAATGAAGGTTTATGTCAATAATATGAAATATGGGTTTCTATCCACTGATATAATATTTATGGTAAAGGCAACAATAAATACATATTTTACAGAAGAATTTTATGAACAAAATATTAATCTGGATAACTTATTTTTGAAATATAGACAAGATATGGAAACATATAATCTAATTAGTAATATTATATGTTTATCCGGAGTTTTAGGTTATAAGGAATATGAAATAGCACATAATCTTTCTAAAAGAATATATCAAATAATGACTGATAATATGTTATATCATTTAATTAAATTCGATATAGTTAAAGCAGCTATGCATATATATTGTTCTACATATTCTATAAGAGATTTTAATTTTACCAGTATTTTGGATAGATTAATTAAAATAATAGAAATAAATGAATTAGAGATTTCTTTAGCTGAATTTTTAGCAATAAGAATCAATATGAATTTATTTAAGGTTAAGAAATTGACAATAGTTAATGAAAAGTATTATAAAATAAATAAATTGGATTTAAGAAATTATAAATGTTTGGAAGAATTAAAAATAACACATACTGGATATGAAATTATCTTACCAGATACAGACATTAAAAAAATATATATTATGTATGAAACTAGTTCAAAAATACATCCTATATTTACTTTGACAGAATTTCATAGTCCGACCCATTTAACTGTGCAAAATTGTGCAGTTATTGCTCCACTATCTGCATTTAATAATTTAATAGAATTTGATATATCAAACTCATATTTGTCTTTACCTAATAAAATTTTAAAATTAAATGTAAAAAATAGTAGAATAAAGAAATTAATATGCAATAATCAGCTTACAGGATATGAGAACTTGACAACATTGGAATATTTAGAAATCAATCATATATATCCCGATAGTTGCACAGTATCTATTGATAATATAGGATTAAAAGAATTACATTTAAATGATGTTAATGTAGTTTCTATAAATGCGCAAAGCTTGCAAAAGTTGGTATTAAATAAGATATTCATCAGTAACTTAATTTTACCTAATTTAAAAGAATTATATATGGTTGAATCTAAGTATTTATCTATATATGCGCCAATGGTTACTACTCTTTCGATTTCTCACGATATGAATTTAGACCCATTTTATAAATTATCAACATTAGAGCTATCAAAAACCTCTGATGCGTCTTGGTTTATATTTAATTCTATGTTATGTCAGCAAATCGAAAACTTGTATGTAAATAAACATAATGAAACATTAAATCTATCTCTATTTACAAACTTAAAAGAATTATATATAAATTATACTGATAAGCTAGTAATTAAAGATAATATAAAAATAAATATAATTCCTAGTTACAACGAAGTATTATTAAAAGGATTTAAAAAAAATATGTCTATAGAATTATTGCGATAAAGGATTTTCTAATGTGTTTTCGAAATCATTTTTCTAATTTATTTTTTTTTTAGAAAAACGTGTTTGCTTAGCAAATCGTTTGCATAGCAAACTAATTATTCGCTTTCTTCTATAATTACATATGGATGACACATAAATAAATTTTTTGATAAGTTAGACCAATTCCAATGTTTATCGACATTTCTTTTTAATATCTTATCTGTTATATTAGGATTTAACGAAACATAATACCAATCGTCATCTGTTGCATTTTTTTTAATTAAATGCCAATTGATATTAGCTTGTGAGAATATTAAACTAGGATTAACAGAATTTTTTTTAAACTTATTAAGATAAGAATAAATATCCCATGTTATAGCTGGGTTTTCTGTGGCTTTATTATTTTTCTTAAACTTAATAATATTGTCATGAACAAATTCTAGTGTAATATTTTTATTTAATAATATTTCATTCCAGTTCCAATTATACTTTGGGTAATCGTTGATTATATCCATAGTAATATTAGGATGTCTAGAAATAATAGCAGGATTAAATAATTCAATATTATCGGATACTATATCCCATGTAATATTTGGATTTTCTGAAACACAATCCCAATCCCAAGGTTTATTCTTATTTTTTTCTATAATATTCCATGTAATATTTGGATTTTCAGAAATACCAAACCAATCCCACGGGAATTCCTTATACATATTTATTATTTCCCATGTTACACATTTATGTTTTGATATCTCATACCAATCCCATTGTTCCTTATAATTACTATATACTAAATCCCATACTAAGTTTTCATTAAGAGATAACATAGACCAATCCCATAATGGTTTCGGAACTTGTCTAAATTGTTCTACTGTTACGTTTTTATTAGAATAAATATATTTCCATACCCATGGCTTGCGATTATTATTTATAATATCAACGGTAACATTGGGATTGGCAGACAGATAATCCCAATTTAATTTATAAGTATCAACGTTCTTAATCATCCAAGATACAGACATTTTTATACTGTATAATAAAAAATCAATTTTTAAATTTTGAAATGTATATATTGTATAAAATATGCAGGAAATCGGATACATTTATATTAACAAGGAAGGAGAATATAGAACATTATCATATTCTGATAATTTTAAACCATCGGACCATATATGCTTAAAAATAAAAACTATTACTGAATATTCCATAGAAGATATATTTACCTACTTTAATAACAAATTAACCAGATATACTGAAGAAAACGATTCTGAAAAAATATTATACAATAAGATAATTGAAAAACTAATAGAATATGAAATTATAGACTTAAAAAAATTAGGTATATTTATTAAACATATGGAAACATATTCTAGTTTTGTAGATATTAACATGAACTCATTTTCTATATGTTAGAGATATTTTCAAATATTTTTTTTTAAAATTTGATTTATAAATTTATAATTATAACATACAAAATGAGTTCTGTCGGATATATTTATATAAGAAATCACCCATCATATGAAATTAATGATGCATGCAAGATGGGAAAAACGAATAATATTCCTGATAGAGATACCCAATATGCAACTGGTGAAATTAAAAGAGGATATTTTGAACTAGTATTTGAATTACCTATTGAATTAATAGGATATGTTGAACGTTCATTACAAAACGAGTTTTTTGAATTAAATATAAAGTATGATGCAGGAACTGAATTTTATGATAAAAAAATTATTAATCTTATTGAAAATCATATAAAGAATTTAGGAATATTATATAAAAAATTATCAAAACAAGAAATTGATAACTTGGTAAGATGTAAAAGAAATAAAGAATTAAATTATTTATGGTATGAACGAGATTATCAGAAATCCACAATAAAATATAGTATAGATGAACTTTTATTAAAAAATAAAATATATATAGAATTACCAACAGGAGCTGGTAAAAGTTATATAGTATATAATTTATTTCAATATCTTAAAAGTGATTTTATTATTATAATTTCACCACGAAAAATAATAAATTTACAAAATATCGCAAAAAAATATTTGAAAATATTAACAGATATTTATATTACATTTAATTATTCTATAGATAACAATTTTGATGATTATTTAAAATTACCTAATAAAAAAATAGTAATTTGTTGCACGCAATCTGTTGATAAAATCTATGAAAAAATAGTATTGAATAATATAACTAATATAACAATCTGGTTTGATGAAGCTCATTGGAGCATTGAAGAATATTTACATAATAAAAATGCCGAATTTTGGTTATTGAATAATATAAATATAAAATATCGTATATTTACATCAGCATCTCCAAACAAAGAAAGAATAATAAAAAACGAGCATATTTTTGGTAAATTATATGCACCTATAAAGATAAAGGAATTAATAAAATTAAAATGGTTATCTACTATAAAACCATATGTATATAGTGAAAATATCGAGAGTGTTAATAGTATAAAATATATTATTAATGATTTTAATAAGCAAAAAAGACATTTTGGATTTAGTTTTCATAACAAGCAAAGAAATGCATTTAATTTATTCTACAATCATTATACAGAATATAAAAATAATAAAACAGATATAAACCCATTTTTATTAGTTAGCGATAATTTTAATATCGAAAAAGAGTCAAGATTACAGGAAATAAAATTAGATTATGACTATAGAGATATAAAAATATACGAATCTACTATAAATAGTATTGGTTATGTTGTAGCTAAATATAGTATGGGATATGATTTTAATAAATTAGACTTTATTTGTTTAAGTGACCCTAAATTATCAATACAAGATATAAAACAATGTATAGGTAGAGGTATTAGACCTGATGAATTAGGGATTTATGGTTCTAATAAAGAAAAATCATTAATTATATCATTGCCTGTATATATTAAAGAAAATAACAAGTATGAAACCGTAATAGAAGTTTTAAAATACTTATTACATGATATTGAAATTCCATTAAGCGAAATAGAATTTAAAAATAGACATAAATCTATTGTAGAAAAGGAAAATACAACATCTGAATATACGGGAATAAATGACGTGAAATCTATATTATTAGATTTATTGGAATTAGATAATAAAAGAGTATCTACTGGAATAACTTATGAAAAAGCGAGAAAAATTATTGCAGATAAGAACATAAAAGATAAGGAAAGCTATTATAAGTTATGCGAAACTGATAATAGATTATCTAAAGAACCAGATATAATATATAAAGGTCAATTTACAAACTGGATTGATTATTTAAGTATTAAAAGAGTATATTACGAATTAGAAAACTGCAAGAGCAAAATTAATGAATATTTAACGATATTTCCAGAAATCAAAAAGAACTATTTAAATTTATCTATTATTAGCAAACAACTATCAGAAATAGATGACAAATTTCCACCATATGGATTATGGGTAGAATATTACAATGTTAAAGACCTAAATGATATAGTTATTATTATAAATAAGAAAAAGAAGATGGGTGCTGTTTTATAGTATAGTTAAAATTTCTTTTTTTATTAAAAAAAATAAAAAGTGAATTATCTTAATATAAAGAAATAACATCTTGAATATATAAGTATGACAAAGGAATACATCTGCGACTTGTGCAAAAAGGTTTTTAATCAAAAAATCGATTTTACTAGACATAGAAATAAAAAAGCACCTTGTATTACATTAGATGAATTACAACAAATTAGTCAAACAAAGGAGGTAAAAATGGATAATAAAACTAGACTTATTAGCGTATTTAAAAATTGTTTGAATATATTAAGAGATAATGAAGGCTTAACTGGCGAGAAAGCATTAAGAACTATGTCGTATTTGCTAATATTGAAATTACTCGAACCACATTTTGGGGGTGAAATAGATATCGATAATTACGCATATGATTTTAGTCATATTGAAGATGAAATGATTTTTAATCATAAAAAAAAATTATTAGAAATTGTTCGTTTTACTAACCTATCAAATGAAAATGAGGATAATATTCCTGTAAATATGAAATATTTATGGGATGACATATTATCAAATCATCCTACTACAAGAAATATATTCTTGAAAGGTAAAGGGTTCGATATTCAACATAAATCAACTTATAAAAAATTAATTGATAAATTAATCTCTCTTGACTTATCTCAAACTGAATATGATGTTTTGGGTAATGCATATGAAGAAGTAATTCAAGATATTATGACAGGTAAGGTATTAGGACAATTCTTTACGCAACCATTAATTAAAAAAATGATGGTAAAGCTAATAGACCCACAAATATATTCCGACGGAACAATAGATACTTGTGGAGACCCTACTATGGGAACAGGTGGTTTCTTAATTACATATTTACAATATATTTTACAACAATCAAATACAAAAAATATTAATCCTAATTGGGAATTTATTAAAACAGAAGGACTATATGGAAAAGAATTAGAACCTGACACATACCAATTAGCAGTATCAAATATGTTAATCTCATCAGGTCATATGTTCGAGAAATTAGATAGAGGTGATAGTATTCGTGAGCCTATAACAAGAAAGTTTGATAATATTCTTGCAAATCCGCCATATGGAATTAAAGGACTAAAATATGATGATTTTCAAAGTCCCTTAAAATGCGAATATGTTCCTATCAAAACAGATAATGCTGTATCTCTATTTATTCAAGCAATTATTTATATGCTAAAGATTAATGGTAAATGTGCTGTTGTATTGCCTGATGGTCAAGATTTGTTTTCAAAAACAAATAAATCATTAATAGCAATTAGAGAATATCTTATGAAAACTTGCGATTTGAAAGAAATTATATATCTACCATCAGGTATATTTACATACACATCAATAAAAACGTGTGTGTTTTACTTTATAAAAAAGAGAGATGGAAATGATGTTTTAGAAACAAAGGTTAAAATATCTAGAACACAAAAGGAAACTAGTAGAGAATATAAGTTTTCAAAAACACATCAAACAACCAAAGTTAAATTTTATGATTATAATCCATATGAAGATATTAAAAATTTATTAGTAGAAGTTCCTATTGAAAATATTTCTAATAATTCATATTCGCTTAATTATGCTGAATATATAAAAGACGAAACAGAAGAACCACAATACAGTGAAGATGTTATTATAAAAACACTTGGTGAAGTATGTGAATTTGATATTGGAGGAACTCCGTCAAGAAATAAAAATGAATATTATGAAAATGGAAATAACCTATGGGTTTCAGTAAGAGAATTAAATGGAGGTTATATTTATGATACAAAAGAAAAACTAACTGATTTAGGAGTTAAAAATAGTAGTGTGAAATTATTTGCAAAGGATACTATATTATTCTCATTTAAGTTAAGTATTGGTAAAACTGCTATTGTAGGTAATCCATTATACACAAATGAGGCAATTGCTGGGATAATAAGTAAAAATAATGATGTATTGAATAATAGATATTTATATTATTATTTAACTATTAATGATTATTCAAAACTTGGTTCTGGGATGATTGGAAATGGTTCATTAAATAAGAAATCAATAGAACAACTTAAAATCCCAATCCCATCTATTGAACGCCAACAAGAAATAGTAAAATATTTAGATTTCATATATGAAAAAGCAAATAAAACAAGTAATGAGAAAATTGCAGAATTGAAGAAATTAAACGAGTTTTGTTTGAATAATCAAAAAATATTTGGTGAGAATGTTGTGAAAGAATTAGGTGATATATTCAAAGAAGTAAAAACTGGTAAGGATGTTGTTGCTACTGATAGAAAAAAAGGTGAATATCCATTTTATGGAGCAAATGGAATTATTGATTATGTTGATAGTTATATCTTTGATGGTAAATATTTATTAACAGCACGAACTGGCTCATTAGGTTCATTACATATATCAAATGGTAAGTTTTGGTGTTCTGGAGATGTGCATAGAATAGAATTTGAAAATGATACTTTATTATCATATATATATTATTACCTACAAACGATAGATTTTCAAAAATTTAGAACCGGATCAACACATCCAAAATTAAGTGGTTCAAGTTTAAAATCAATTAAAATTCATATCCCATCTCTTGAAAAACAAAAAGAGATTGTTGAATATTGTGAGCATAATGATATGCTTATTAATCAACTAGAAAAAGAAATTGAGAATAATAAAAAGCAAGCACAATTATTTATTAATAATAATATTAAATCCAATATAAATTTAGAAAATGAAATAGTTCAAGAAGAGATAGTTTAAAAAAATATAATCATAAAAAATATTTTTGAAAATATTAAAAAAATAATATTATATTTTTTTTAAACTAAGTTTTTAACTTATATTTTTAAACACTCATATTTTCAAATACTAAATATTTTTCATATTTTTTAATAAATTTTAGTGTAATTGTTTTGTTGGAAGATATAGCATTCCAATTCCAGTTATAGTTGTAAATATTTTTATCTATAAATTTAATATCTATATTTCTAGACATGGATTCCCAGTCAATTATAATATTATTATATTTTTTTGATATCTTAATCATTTTTTTATATTTTGCACAGTATCCAACTGTAATTCTGTCTGTAATTTTTCTAATATATTTCATTCCTATATGTTCATGATATATTAGATACTCATATTTATGTAAATATTTTTCAACAAAACTTAATGCAGTTTCAAAAGGAAATTTAGGAAGTAATTTATACCAATTCCAATCCAAATCTTTATATTTTTCTAATATTTCTAATGGCGCATTTTCTATTTTATTTACGCTATGTTTCTTAGAAAATAATTCTAAATATTCCAAGTCCATATTTTCAAAATGAAAATCATTCCAAGCATAATCGTAATTATCATAAATAAATTTCTGTGGAACGTTTTTATGTGAATTTAATAAAGATAATATTTTTTCGCTATGAATATGCTCGTCATGAATATGTTTGCTATAAAACTTATTTATTAATAAATCCACAGGAATATTATCTGTTTTTACCCAATTAAGATGTAAATTATCTAACATTAAATCACATGGCGCGTTAGAAGATAAAACAATATCTAATCTTACATCATCATATTTCATAAAATTCTCATATGGAATATCAGTTCTTTTTGATAATGTATTAACTATTTGGTTATCACTATATTTTAATATCATTGGTAATATTAAATACCATGGGGCTTTATCATCAGTTAATAGTAATTTATTTAATATAATATGATTGCTAATTTTATCATATGGAACATCGCGTAATAATGATGTATCCCATTGTATATTTGGAAATTGTATTATAATATCCCAATTACTCATTTTATTTACTAGCTTAAATAAGATATTTTTATTTATAAATTTATTATCCGTATCGGTTCCTAGATATCTATATATTATTTTTAATATATCGGGTCTATCTGTTAAATCCCAATTGAAATTTATATTTTCTACAATTATATTAAAAGGCACGGTTTTGCATTTTCTTAAAATCTCATATGCTGTAAAGTTGTTTTTTTCTATTCTTAATAATCCTATAAAAGGAATATCATTTCTCCAAATTAAACTATCAGTATCAAAAATAATATCATAATTATCTAATAATAATTTCCAATTAAATTTTTTATATATATTTCCATACGGAACTTTATTATTTTCAACATAGATATCGTCCTTTAAATATCTTTTATTAATTAACCAAGATTTCATTTTTTTATATAAATATACATCCCAATTTTTATATAAAAAATGAGTAGGCAAGAACAGATGGAAAGAATTCAAAAAGAAGCTTTGGATATTTTTATTAAAAAAAATGCTGATTATGGAGATGCTTTCGCAAAATATGGAATTGTTGGTGTATTAGTTCGAATGGATGATAAGATACAACGAGGTATTAATATAACAAAAAATAAAATTAGTCTAGTAGAAGATGAATCTATAAGAGATACTCTTCTTGATTTACATAATTATGCTGCTATGGCTATTATGTTACTTGATGAGAATAAACTATAATAAACTATATACAAATCTATATCTCTATACAAATCTATATCAAGTTATAATAAATTATAGAGAAATAGATTTCTCTATACAAATCTATTTCTCTATAATAAATGAGTTCTCTTCATTCTTGTATATTCATTCTTATATTGAAAATACCATACATTTAATGGATATGTTCTACCAATTCGGTAACCTCTACCGATTGTCTGTTCTTCCACATGTATATTTAATAGATTATGTAAAAATATAATATCCGTTGATGTTTGTAAGTTTAACCCGCTGCAGTGATTTTCTGAATTAACTAATAAAGCACAATTTTCCGTAGTTTCGGTAAATGTATTAGCTATATTACTTATTTGCTTTGCAGTTCCTAATAAGTGCCAGAATTTTATTCCGTATTCATTTAATGTATTTTCTGCATTATGTAAAATTTCGGATTCGCTAGCAAATATAATTACTTTTTTATATGGGGGCATTTCAGAATTCCTATTTCCTTTAAGAATATTTCCCATTTTAATATCTACTTTTTCATAAATAATATTATCATTAAATAAATTAATAAGGTTATCAAACTTATTATTAGTAGTTTTATTTACTATTTTTACATTCTCTATTTTTTTTATATCTTTGCAATTTTTAATATCATTAAATATTTCTATTTTATTACCTAAATATATAATATCATTCATTATAACATTAGCTCTACACATTGGACAAGAAAAATTCCCTGTAAAATCCATTATGAATTTAATGTTAAATGAACTTAATATACAAGGCATACAGAATATTTGATTACAACATTTCAAAATAACACATTCAGCGCATTCATCTGTATTTAAATCTCCATAACAAATAGGGCATGCATTATGTGTTATATGTGATTTAATTCTATCTATTTGCATTTTGAACTCATTTTTAATTTTTTCATTTGCTTGTTTTTCATCTAATAATAGTTTTTTAATAGCAGGATTTGTAAATTCCGGAATTATCTTCTCGTATAAATTTACTTTTTTATATGAATAATCTTTATTTGTTTCGTATTCTTTAGATAAAATAGTATCTATGAATTCAATCATAGATAAAGATTTATTATATGCAATGTATTTATTACCAATTATGCTTTCGAAAACTTCATCAATAGACTTGGCTTCGATATTTAGTAATCCTGATATTTTTTTAATAGCATCGCCATTTAATAATTCTATAATTTTATCATCAGTTTCGTATTCTCCACTTAACATATCCAAAAATATATCATTTTTATTTGTATGTTGAACTAGATAAAAATTTATTATTGGTAAAGTTAAAGATAATTCTAAATATCTTGAATCATTTTTAACATTAACAACATTATATAAGAAATTATTTTTAATAATATCTTTGGAATAGTTATTAAACCTCATAATATTATCATATGACATAAGAATATCATACATATTTTTCGGTTTGCGCTTTGTAGATGAAATATACCATGTAAAATTTGCCTTTAGATTCTTAAATACACCATTGAATTTAATATTATCAAAATCATCTATAATAAATCTTTGCCATATAATATTTAATAAATAAATTCCTTCATAAATATAAATATCTTCATACACTAGGTTATTAAATGATATTTTCCCGTTTGTTTGACTATGTTTAACTAATATAATATCATATTTATTTAATTCATCTACACTAAAGCTCATTACCTTTCGTAAATTAACAATATTATCTACAGAAAAATATGTTAAGTCTGTAAAATCCGTTATTGCTTTTTCCCATTGTTTAATAACTGTTGTATTTACGACAATAATATTAGCTTTTACTTTCGGCATATAAAAATTCTTAATTTCTATATTAGGTATATCTGCGCTACCATCATAACATACAATATTATTTATATATTGAACGTTATTAGATGCGATTAATCCTAAAATATTAATTGTTTTTCCGGAACCAACGGGGTCTGTTAAAAATCCCATATTATAATCTATAGTGTATTCGCCAAAATTTAAAGTTCTTTTATTTTCTAATGAAATCATAGCTTTGATAATTGTTTTTTGATGAGTATATAATCTTGTTTTAAGTGTTTTTATTTCTTCAATAGTTTCAAATGTTTCATCTAATAAACAATACGGATTTGATTTAGAAATTTTTCTAGTTTTAATTAATGGCAATCTATTAATATTTAATAATAAATTCTTCTCAATTTCTTCAGTAATATTTTTCATCGTGATATTATTATATTATTTTTTCAAATTTTACAATAAAAATATTTTTCATGTAAATATTTACAATAAAAATTTTGCAATATATATTATATATATTTATATAATATGGATAATGAAGAAAATGCTCCGTCATCTTCTATACAGGAAACCGCCAAAAA
>Ga0114972_10000764_pt1 | contig 24116 bp, 25 predicted proteins | sample M_140807_EF_Meta_FD_87354 | JGI IMG/M metagenome (GOLD analysis project Ga0114972, IMG submission 87354) | Freshwater microbial communities from Lake Montjoie, Canada to study carbon cycling - M_140807_EF_MetaG | ecosystem: Environmental > Aquatic > Freshwater > Lake | place: Lake Montjoie...
CGGCGCCGATGGCGACCACCTCATCGGGGTTGACGTTGCGGGCCGGGTCCTTGCCGAAGAACTGTTTGACGGCCTCGATCACCTTGGGCATGCGGGTCATGCCGCCTACCAGGATGACTTCGTCGATCTCGCCCGCCGTCAGGCCAGCATCCTTCAGCGCATTGCGGCAGGGCTCCATGGTGCGCGCCACCAGGTCATCCACCAGGCTTTCCAGCTTGGCGCGGGTGAACTGCATGACGAGGTGCTTGGGGCCGGAGGCATCGGCGGTGATGAAGGGCAGGTTGATTTCTGTCTGCTTGGCAGAGGACAGCTCGATCTTGGCCTTTTCGGCGGCTTCCTTCATCCGCTGCAGGGCGAGTTTGTCGCCACGCAGATCGATGCCGTTTTCTTTCTTGAATTCATCGGCGAGGTAATCGATCACCCGCTGGTCGAAATCCTCGCCGCCGAGGAAGGTATCGCCATTGGTGGACTTCACCTCAAAGACGCCATCGCCGATTTCGAGCACGGAGACGTCAAAAGTGCCGCCGCCGAGGTCATAGACCGCGATGATGCCGGAGGTCTTCTTGTCCATGCCATAGGCGAGGGCCGCGGCGGTGGGCTCGTTGATGATGCGCAGAACTTCGAGGCCCGCGATGGCGCCGGCCTCCTTGGTGGCCTGGCGCTGGGCGTCATTGAAATAGGCGGGGACGGTGATGACGGCCTGGGTCACCTTCTCGCCCAGGAAATCCTCGGCGGTTTGCTTCATTTTGGCCAGAATATCGGCCGAAATCTGCTGCGGCGCGTAGGTCTTGCCTTCAACCTCGACGGCGGCGTCACCATTGGCGGCGGCGACGATCTTATAAGGGGCGAGGCCGGCCTCCTTCTTCACCATCGCATCCTCGAACCGGCGGCCGATGAGGCGCTTGGTGGCGAAGAGTGTGTTGGTGGGGTTGGTCACCGCCTGGCGCTTGGCGGCCTGGCCGACGAGGCGTTCACCATTCTTGGCGAAGGCGACCATGGAGGGGGTGGTGCGGGCACCTTCGGCGTTCTCGATCACCTTGGGTTCGCCGTCCATAATGGCGATACAGGAATTGGTGGTGCCGAGGTCGATACCGATGACTTTGCTCATCCGGGTGTACTCCTGGTGTGCGGCGGCTTGGATGCGGCCCCAGAAGGCACCGCGCCCGGCCCCTCGCGGATGGGGTTTGGGTTCGTAACCCCGCTCAGATATTCAGCGGGTGGCGGCTGGGCAAGGGGTTATGCGCGGCGAAATCGGAAAAGCGCGGATTAATGCCTCGGCGCGGCGCGGGTATAGCCGCTGACGGGGTGGCCTTCGCGCATATGCGGGCGGACATGGACCGGGCCGCCTGGGGCCTGATCATTGGCTGGAACGCCATGGCCGTCTGACCGGATGTCATGTCCGGGATAGGCGCGAACCCTGGGGTCGGCGGAGAGATCGGGCCATTGGCGGGGGGCCAGTTTTTGCCCTCTTCGGTGCCCAGATTGGGCTCTGTCCATCTGGCGGGTGGCAGCCAATCCGCGCCGCCACTAGTTCCGGCGCCCAATTGCCATGCCCGCTCGATCTGTTGGCGGGCGGCTTCGAGAATCGCATCTGGCGATGCGGCATTGAGGCCGATGCCCTGACCGATGGCGTTGTTCGCGCGGTCCATTGTTCGGGAATCGGCGCGAAGCGAAGGTGCCACGTGTTCCCCGAGATTGGCCCTCAACTGCTCAAAAACCCAACTCCGGCTCTCGTTGAATTCGGTCACTGCCCTGGCCGGCCAAAAACCCAGCCTGCGTGTCAGTTCGGCGCTGCCCACGATGTGGCGGAAGGCATCGCGCGGGCCAAATTGGCCGCCGGGGAGTTGCGAAGCTTCGGCTGCCGCATTTGCAAATGTGACGACCTCGTCAACAACTTCTCTCATACGCAGCATATCAAGCATCGACATGACGGTTTCCTTTCGACTCGTTTTTTCCGTAGATAAAATCTTCATAGCATTCGGATATTTTTATCCCTTCAATATTCAATCTTATATTTATATGGCAGTAATCTTCGCGCAATAATGTTGGGATAATAAAATTCTGTCCAGACATTATTTCTGTGGATCCATGCAAACGAAAATGAATTTCGATTTTCATTTGTTTTCGGCCAATGGGAGTTGCCCAGCCTGACCAGGAATGAAATGGGCGCTCACCAGAACGGTACTGGAGAATTATATTTCTGGAACTTGCCAGTGGAATGCCATCAATATTGATTTCAACCAATTCGACGGGCAATTCGCTTATTGCCGTCACAGTGAATTTGAGGGTAGTGCGTTGCCCAGTCCATTCCCTGGCAGGCCAGGTCGCCCATAAGCCATAGGCTAACGCCGCCAAAACCGCGGCCAGGATGCCTAAAAACAGCCGCAGCCATCCCAACAAGGCACAACACTCCCGTTGATGCCAAGCCTATATCAGAACATAAGCCGATATGCAAGGATAAATTCCTTTTCCGGCGCATTTTTGAACCAGAAGCAACGCCGCGGCTTGCTCAGATCTGCGCGCCGGGTCCGAGATTCGCAGGGCCGGGTCGCCATCACCCCACAACACGATGGAGGATACATCAGAATTTTTCTTACCGCGATTATCTCATCGACAATTAATGTCGAATTTAATTTCTAATATTTCTGATCCTCAAAACATTCTGATATCACTATATTATCTAGATAAAATCTTATGTTCAAGCTACAAAGCATTTCAGGCTCCAATGGAGGAGAAATAATCTGTCTTCCAATTGTAATTTCATCATTTCCGGCAACTCTAATCATTACTTCGATATGCATATTTTCACGGCCAATTGGATTTTCTATAGATCTCCAGACGTAATAGGGCTGGTTCCCTGCCACGTATTGCAGGGGTATGTTTTGCGAACTTGCAACTGGAACGCCATCGATATTGATCCCAACCAGTTCGATGGGCGAGTCGCTGGTTGCCGTCAATGTAAACCGGAGAGTGGTACGCCGCCCCCGCCACTCGCTGGCCGGCCAAATCGTCCAAAGCAAGAGCGCAAAAGCCGCCGCCAGGACGCCTAAAACAACACGACGCCATCCGAGCAACGCACAAGACCTCCGTTGATCCCAAGCACCACGTCAGAACATAAGGTGAAAAACAAGTCAACAATCCTATTTCCAGGCAAATTTATGCGTGCCGCCGATGCGGCGGCGCCTGGTTATGGCCGCCGGCCGCTCAGAACCGCTCAGCCGGCGCGGTTGCCGAGAGCAAAGGCTGCAGCCGCTGCTCCACAGGTTCCGGGCGACGGGCAAGGCGGCTGCATGTCTGCGACTCCGCGCAACCGCGAGAGATCATCGCAACCGTGTCCCGCCATAGACGATGGGCTGGCGCGATGCTCTCGCTCAGGAATTCAGTCGAGCGGGCGACGCCCTGGCCGGCCTGCTCGACCGGTTCGGCAAGCCGCTCTGACAGATCGATCACCATCGGCGTCAGCGCCTGACCCACGGTGCAGAACGTGGCGAAGACCACCCCGAAAAGGCCCATCGCCAGCACACCCACCCCAGCAGGCACGGCGGCGCCACCGGCCACCACATTCACCAAATTCATCGGCCCCACCAGGAACGCAGAGGTGGTGCCGCCAATCCCGGACACAAAGCAGCCGTAGCTGGCACGGACCGCCTCCGACATCGCAGCAGGCTGCTGGAGCGCTATAGGCTCCTCATCGGCCAGCATTCCCACCTCGCCGTTCAATGCACCGGTTGCGGGAACGGCCAATGCTTGCGAAACAAAAAGAACGGATGCGGTCAGCACACCAACTATCCGGGACATATTCATTTTGTTGTCTTTCAATATAATACAATAAATCTCTCCCCAGCATACCACTGAAGACTCAGGCTGGACCTTCAGTCCATGGCAAACCGTAGACGGCCACCAAAGACAAATACGGGACCGCGAACAGCGTCATAGCCTGGATGGCCAATGATTTGAAAATTCGCAGCGATGGAAGTGCCGCGCATGGGGAGGGCGGCATTATAGTAGACTTCCCCAATATATTCTTCTGAGTACGAGTGCATGCTGCCCACAATCAATCCGATGCCGCCCGCTCGCAGCACACTGCGATGCCCGTGCGAGAGGGCATTCACAGCGCCGGCCAGCCCCAATGTATCGTGGGGCCGCTGCCATGATGTTCCTGCCAGGCTGAGACCGGCGGATAGGCTCCGGTCTATCTGGGTAAAAGATATGTCCTCACTGCGGCCATCATCCCAGGACGCACGCAGAAACGCCCCAAGCTGCGGCGTCAACGCCTGCTCGGTGTTGAGAACGAAACCGATCTTGGGGGTGCCGAAGCGGCGCAGGGCCGGCATGGCTTCCTCCGCCGGTAAAGAACTGGCAAGCACCTCGCTGAACCGGGCTGCATGCGCGCGGCTGTAGAAGCCGAGCAGGCGCACAACCCCCGGCAGCCCGGCGATGACGTGCTCGCGGGCCAGTTCCACGACATGATGCAGCGAACCGAAGCCATGCCAGGTGGTCTCGGGCGGATTGTACCGTGTGGGCATGGTGAAGCTGCCGTAGCGCAGCGCATAGTCACCCAGGATCAACTCGACCGCGCCACCCCAGCTATATTGTCTGGCATCGGAAGCGAAATCCCATGCCCCGGCTTCCAGCAGCGACCAGTTCATGAATTGGGTGCGGGCGTCCCGGCTGTAACGATTGTCGCCGAATACATCACCCACGGCAAATTTTCCTGCCGTGAAGACCAAACGCCTGGGGCTGTATGAGCCTGAGAGTTGATTGGTCTCGGTGGGGACGAAGACGCGTTCGCCGTCAAGGTTAACCGTCTGCCGCAGATAGGCGCGGGCGATATACTCCCGCGGCCAACGATTGCCGGCCTTGGATGCGTCGCCATTGGGAAATCCGGCGATGCCGAAAGACCGATTGATGCCGAAGCCCTGGGCGAGTTCCGGGTTCAGCCAGATTTCTGTCCCTGGCAGTAGTCTTGCGCCCAGATAGGCCGTGGCAGTCAATGTCTCGCGCCCCTGCCCGCCCGATGGCAGGCTGGCATCGCCCGATTGCCGCCCCCGAAAACCCGGATAGCCCTGCCAGATCGCAGTGCTCTGAAAGCGCAGCTGGTAGCGATCGGCCTCCTGCTGCTCTTCCGGCGTTGACTGCGCCCTGGCGGCGGAAGCAGCCCATATCAGCAAAAACCCGATATGGAGGAGACGCAATACCGCGCAGGCCCTGGAGGACCGGAACGGTTCGCAAACCGCCGCTATCGTAAGCCAGCGGCGCAGCCGGCGGTTACGGGATGATTTTCTCCAAGATATAGAAGTAATAAGCTGCGCCTAAAAGAAAAATATTCAGTATTTGCATTGGTATATATAAAGTGGGCTGGCCTCGCTTACGCCGCGTCAGGCTTCGCCTCACCGGCCGCCACCACCACCATGGCCGGCTTCAACAGCCGCCCATTCAGCGTCCAGGCTGCGCTCCAGGCCTGGATCACGGTGCCCGGCGCCACACCCTCGGGCGCGGGCTGTTCGGCCATCGCCTGGTGCAGTTCGGGGTTGAAGGCCTCGCCCGAAGGGTCCTTGCGGGAGACGCCGTTGCGCTCAAGGATCGCCCAAAAGCTCTTCTCCACGCCCTCGAAGCCGCCGCGGAGTTTTGTCAGCAGTTCGGGCTCCGCCTCGCTGGGGGCCGGCAGGGCGGCGAGACCACGGCGCAGGTTTTCTGCCGCCTCCACCACGTCGGCGGCGAATTTCTGCACCGCATAGGCCCGGGCGTCGGTCACCTCGCGCGCGGCGCGGCTGCGCACATTCTGCGTCTCGGCCTCCGCGCGCAGCCATTTGTCGCGCATCGTGTTCAGCTCCTCCGCCAGCAGCTGAAAGCGCTGTTCGAGGGTCATCTCCTGGGCCTCGGCCTGGGCGTCGGGCGTGGCTTCGGCTTGCTGGTCAGGCGTGGGGGTCTGGTCGGTCATGCGTGCTGTCTAGGTCCTTGAAGGGTCCGCGCGCGCCCATTGGGGCAGATGATGGCCCTTCACCTAGGCGGCGAGGAGGCCCGCCGCAGGTCTCAGGCCCCGTCCTCGCCTTGGATCAGGGGAATAGGCGCTGCACGCGGCCAAGCAGTTCATTCATGTCCTTGCCCGCGGGCTCGGGCTCCTGCTCGCCGGGCGGGACTTGGCGCATCGCGCTCAGCTCCTCCGCCAGCCGCTGCAGGCGCTGTTCAAGGGTCATCTCCTCAGCCTCGGGCGTGGCTTCGGCTTGCTGGTCAGGCGTGGGGGTCTGGTCGGTCATGCGTGCTGTCTAGGTCCTTGAGGGGTCCGCGCGCGCCCGCGAGGGGCTGATTACGACGCTTCACCTAGGCGGCGAGAGGGCCCGCCGCAAGTATCATGCGCCTTGCTCGCCCTGGTTCAGGGGAATAGGCGCAGCATGCGGCCCAATATTTCACGCAGATCATTGCCCTCGGGGGCCGGCGGCTGCGCGCCCGGCGGGATTTGCCGCCGCAGCGCGGCGATGGCGTCGCGCGTGCGCTCCAACCGCAGCTCCGTCGGCTCCACCGTGCTGCCAACGCCGGTGCCCAGGCTGCTGACACGCACCAATAGCCGGTCGGCGGCGGCGAAATCGCGCTCGATGGCCGCTGCCTCGTTGGCGCTGGGGAAGCAGGCTAGGCTGCGTCCCTCCAGCGTACAGGCCATCTCGAACATGGGGTTGGCGCCAAAGCGCATCTGCACCCGGCCGGCCAGCGCCATCAACCCGCGCGAGGCACCATCCAGCCCCAGATCGCGGGCGGTGACCACGGGCACCAGCCGCCCGCCGCGGTCCTGAATCTCCAAGGCAAGGCCCGCGGCATTGGCAAGGCCCACCCCCGGCCGCTCCACCCAGTCGCGATGGCGCAGCTGGCAGGCGGCGCGGTCGGTCATCCGGTCGGTCGCGCAGCCCAGGCGCCAGGTGCCGATCTCCTCCGCGACCGGCATCTGGGCTGCCACCGGCAGGGTCATCAGCGCTAGAATGGCAAGGGTGACGCGCATGGAGAGCTCCCGCAGATGCAGATGGTGACATGGCCGAACGGCACCTTAGTGCCGGCCCTGGGTCAGGGCACGTGGAAAATGGGTGAGGATAGGGGCCGCCGACAAGGGGAGATCAACGCTTTGCGGGCCGGTCTTGATGAAGGTTTATCGCTCATCGACACCGCCGAGATGTATGGCGAGGGCGCGGCCGAGGAGCTGGTGGCAGAGGCGATCGCCGGCCGACGGGATGAGGTGTTTCTGGTCTCCAAGGTCTATCCGCACAATGCCTCGCCCACACGCCTGCCGCAGGCGCTGGCGAAAAGCCTGAAACGGCTGAAGACCGATGTGCTGGATTGCTACCTGCTGCATTGGCGGGGTGCCGTGCCGCTCGCCGATACGGCGGAGACGATGGAGCGGATGCGCCAGGCCGGCCATATCCGCTCCTGGGGCGTCTCCAACCTCGACATGGACGACATGGCGGAATTGGACCGGCTGGATTGCGCCACCAATCAGGTCTTGCTGAACCTGGGGGAGCGCGGCCCCGAATTCGACCTTCTGCCCTGGATGCAGGCACGCAAGATGCCGCTGATGGCCTATTCGCCGCTCGGCCAAGGGCCATTGCTGCGGCATCCCGCGCTGGTCGGGCTGGCCCGGCGGCAGGGCGCCACCCCAGCGCAAGTGGCGCTGGCCTGGTGCCTCAGCCGGCCGGGGGTGGTGGCCATTCCCAAAACCGGCGATGCGGCGCGGATGCGGGAGAATGCGGCGGCGGGGCAATTGCGCCTTTCGGCCGAGGATCATGCAGCGCTGGATGCCGCCTTTCCACCGCCCCGGCGCAAGCGGCCGCTGGCCATGCTGTGATCGCGCTTGCGAAGTCTGGCCCAGGCGCCAAAATCAAGCGATGGACCAAGATCACGGCTTTGCCGCCCGCTGCCTCTTCCGCGCCGCCGCGGCCTCCACCCTCGCGACGCAGGGTGATGGCCAGCCCTTTGCCAGCCTGGTCACCCATGCGATGGCCCCCGATGGCACGGCTTTGCTGTGGCTCTCCACCCTCTCCCAGCACACAAGGCAATTGGCGCGCGAACCACGCTGCGCCCTGATGGCGCAAGGCCAGCCCACCAGCCCCAACCCACAGACAGCGCCGCGTGCCACCATCACCGGCCTGGCCGAACAGATCGAGGACCCCGCCCTGAAGGCGCGCTGGCTGGCGCGGCACCCCTATGCCGCGCTCTATGCCGATTTCGGCGATTTCGGCCTGTGGCGGGTGGTGCCGCAATCGGGGCTGCTGGTTGGTGGCTTCGCCGCGGCGCATCGGCTGCGCCAGGCCGATCTGGCACCCGACGCCGCAGCCGTCGCCGCGCTGGCTGCGGCCGAGGCCGACATCATCGCCCATGTGAATGCCGACCATCCCGAGACCCTGGCATTGCTGGCCGGCAGCGATACCGGCTGGCGCATGGTCGCGCTGGATTGCGATGGCTTCGACATGGCGGCGGGCGATCTGCTGCATCGCCACGCCTTTACCAGCCCCGTGGCCGATGCCGATGGCGTGCGCCGCGCCCTGATCCTCGCCGGCCGGGCGGCCCGCGCGCGGTAACCGTTTCGGTACCGTTTTTGTGCACTGCACATGACGAATACTGCCCCCGCCAAGATTGACCATTGCAAAGCCGCAGCCGTAATTCCGCCCAGAAGCGGGCCTAATGCCCCCGCCCTTACTGGGACATAGCGCCCGCCCCGCAGACTGGAGAATTGCTTTTATGAGTGCAGCCGCCCTTGCCGGTACTGGCGTCGCAGCCATTGGCCCCGTCCATTCCAATCTGACGGCGCCCGGCCTTTACGCCCAGGCCCTGCAACGCGGCGAGGGCCGACTTTCAGCCGAGGGCGCCTTCATGGCGATCACGGGCCAACACACCGGCCGTTCCGTGCAGGACAAGTTCGTGGTGGATGACCCCGAAGCGACCCAGGAGATCTGGTGGGGCAAGATCAACCAGAAGATGTCGGTGGAGAATTTCGCCAAATTTTCCACGAAGGTGCGCGACTGGCTGGGCCAGCGGCCCGTACTCTTTACCCAGGACCTTTATGCCGGCGCCGATCCTGAGCACCGCATCCGCGTCCGCCTGGTGACCACCAATGCCTGGCACGCGCTCTTCGCCCGCAACATGTTCATCCGCCCGCCGGTGGAAGAACTCGCCGGCTTCACGCCCGATTTCACCATCCTGCACGCGCCGGAATACGAGGCCGACCCGGCCACCGATGGCTGCCGCACCACCACCTGCATCGCGCTCAGCTTTGCCAAGAAGGTCATCTGCATCGCCGGCACCAGCTATGCCGGTGAGATCAAGAAAAGCATTTTCACGGTGATGAACTGGCTGCTGCCGGCCCGCGGCATCCTGCCGATGCATTGCTCGGCCAATGTCGGCAGTGCCGGCGATGTGGCGCTGTTCTTTGGCCTCTCGGGCACTGGCAAGACCACGCTCTCCTCGGACCCTGAGCGCGCGCTGATCGGCGATGACGAGCATGGCTGGTCGGCCAATGGCGTCTTCAACTTTGAGGGCGGCTGCTACGCCAAGGTCATCCGCCTCTCGCGCGAGGCTGAGCCGCAGATCTGGGACGCCTCGCACCGCTTTGGCGCCGTGCTGGAGAATGTGGTGGCCGATGCGCGCGGCCATCTCGACCTCGATGATGGCAGCCTGACCGAGAATACCCGCTCCTGTTACCCGGTCGAGTTCATTCCCAATATCCATGTCGGTGGCCGGGCCGGCCTGCCGAAGAATGTCGTGATGCTGACGGCCGATGCCTTCGGCGTGCTGCCGCCGATCTCCAAGCTCTCGGCCGCGCAGGCCATGTATCACTACCTGTCGGGCTATACCGCCCGCGTGGCCGGCACGGAGAAGGGCCTGGGCAAAGAGCCACAGGCGACCTTCAGCACCTGCTTCGGCGCCCCCTTCCTGCCGCGCCATCCGGAAGTCTATGGCCGCATGCTGAACGATCTGGTCGCGCAATACGGCGCCGATTGCTGGCTGGTGAACACCGGCTGGACCGGCGGCGCCTATGGCACCGGCCAACGCATGAGCATCCAGCACACCCGCGCCCTGCTGCGCGCGGCGCTGGATGGCAGCCTGGCCCAGGTGGAGTTCGAGCGTGACCCGTTCTTCGGCCTGATGATGCCCAAGGCCGTGCCCGGCATCCCTGCCGGCGTGCTGAACCCGCGCGACAGCTGGGCCGATAAGGCGGCTTATGACCGCACGGCGCAGAATTTGGTCGGCCTCTTCGAGAAGAATTTCGAGAGCTTTGCCGGTGCGGTGGATGGCAGCGTGAAGGCGGCGGCGATTCGCGCCGCAGCCTGATGCCCGACGGTTCAAGCTTCCGCCGGCCGGAAAAGCCCAGCGCGTTGAACGTGCTGGGCGGCGCGCTCGAATCCTGCTCCCTCGCCCCGCTCACCGGCTGGTTTCGCGATGGTTGCTGCAACACCGATGTGCGCGATATCGGCCTGCACACCGTCTGCGCGGTGCTGACGGCGGAATTTCTGGAATTCAGTCGCGGCGTGGGCAATGACCTCAGCACGCCGAGGCCGGAATATGGCTTTCCCGGCCTCACCCCTGGCCAATCCTGGTGCCTCTGCGCCGGGCGTTGGGAGGAGGCGCGGCAGGCCGGCCATGCGCCCTTGGTCAATCTGGCCGCCACCCATGCTGCCACGCTGGCGGTGGTGCGGCTGGAGGATTTACAGGCTCACGCGGCGTAACTCGACGGCAGTGAGCCAGACCCCAGGCGGCACCTCAGGGCCCAGCCCGGTGCGCGCCCGGACCTCCAGACGGAGACGTCCGGCCTTGACCGGCAGGATCAGCATGCCAGTCGGCTGCGCCAATGTCAGCGACAGCGTGACGCCACCCGCCGAAAGCTCGGCCGGCTCCCGCGCGGCAAAACGCAGGCCGATATCCCCGTCTTCCGTGACGGCGAGGTGCAGCATGGCAACATCGCCCGCCATGAAGGCACCCTCCGGCCCCGGCTTCCACCAGCCCTCAACCAGCATGAGGCGCGGCTGGAAGGCGAAGGGGGCCGGCCGCTCATCGGCGAAGCGGCTGGATGGCCGGTACCGGATGCCCGGCCGCAACAGCGGCGCGGCCAATTCACCGGCCGGCTGCCCGGCCAGCCCTGCGAGTGCTGTGAACATCGCCTCGGTGACCTCGGGCCAGCCGCGTGGCCGGAAATTCTCCCGCAGGGTCTGCTCGGCCTTCCGCAGCACGCCAGGGGTGAAGATCAGGCGGCGGAAAACCGCCGTCGCCGTGGGCACGTCCAGCGGATCGATGGTGATGGCTGCGGCCTCGCCCACCTCGGGCATCGAGTCCCGGTCCGAACAGACGCAGACGCGCCCGCGCGCCAGGCTCTCGCCCACCGGTAGGCCCCAACCCTCGGCCAGGCTGGGAAACGCCGTGAAGAGGCATTGGGTGTAGAGCGTCTCGATTTCGGCATCGGACAGATCGGACATGATCCGAACCCGCTTGCGCAGGGCCGGCGACCATTCGAGTTCGGCATCGAATTGATCGGTCAGCCAGCCCCGCTTGCCGGCGATGACCAGCAGCGGCGGCTCCAGCCCCTGTTCCAGCAACGACTGCCAGACCCGCAGCAGCAGTATCTGGTTTTTGCGGGGCTCGATCGTGCCCACGCAGAGCACGAAGGGCGTGTCTCGAAGGCGGGCAATCTGCTTGGTCCAGACAGGGGCGGCGGGCGGCGCCTCGGCCAGCCGATGCGCCAGCGGCACCGCCACGATCGGCACAAGCGGGTAGCCATGGCGCGCCATGAAGGCAGCGATCTCGGCCGCCGTATGGGCGCTATTGGCGATGATGGCGTCAAAGCTATGCGCCGCCTCGCCAAGCGCCATGCTGAACTCCTCCACCAGCTCGGGCACGCAGACCTCGGGCATGCGCACCGGAATCAGGTCATGGATCAGCGGCACCACCTTCATGCCCGCCGCACGCACCCTATGATGCAGCGGCGGGTTGCCGCCACCAATCCAGAAGGCACCGGGCTGGAACAGCACCAGCCCTGATTGAGGCTCGGCCTCCGCCGCTGTCTCCAGCGCATCCTCGATCACTTCGCGCATCTCCGCGGTGCCGCCACCCCTGCTGTCGAGCAACTGCAGCATCGCCGCTATCTTGCTCGGCGAGAGGCTCCAAATCCGCCGGTCCCAGGGTATGGTGGTGACGATGGCAGTCAGCCCAAGCCTGGACATGGCCTGGCGCAACAGCTCCAACTGCACCCGCTGGATGCCGCTGGGGTGACGATTGTTACGCAGAAAGATCAGCAGATCGGCGATATCGATCCAAATCATGGCTGCGCCCGGCGCGGCATCGGCAGCGGGACGAAGCCCGGGGGCGGAGAGTTCCCGCAGCGCCTGGCGGGTCTGTTGATTGGCCCCCAGCGCCACCGCACGGGTGAAGGCGGCATGCGCCTCGCGATCGCGCCCGGTGCTGCGGAGAAAGCGCCCCAACGCGGCATGCACCCGCCAATAATGCGGCGCGAGGGTCAGCGCGCGTTGGTAGCAGGGTTCAGCCAGGGTTGGGCGATGCCGGTCACGATAGACCTGACCCAGCATATACCAGGAGATCGGGTCATCCGGCCGCAATTTGAGATAGCGGCGATACAGCGCCTGGGCCAGCCCAAGCCTTCCTTTGATGCGCGCCTGATCGGCCTTTTTGCGAAGGCCGGCGCTGTGGAGGCGCCATGGTTGCCGGGCCATGAAAACGCGCCAGAGGTCCACAGGATCAAGGGCCAATAACATCCTCTCCCGCTGCCGGCGCCAGATATGGAATATAATGCCTCAGAAATATCAAAACATCAATGCCGCCCCCGGCCCCTTGCAGGGCCGTTGGCGCGGCAGGCGCTGCGCTTGGCAGATCAAAGCTCGGGGGCAAGCTCCAAAGGCGTCAGCCGCCATTCCGGCCAGGCTGGCTGCGGCGGCTCGACGAAGATCGGCAAAGCATTGGGCGTGCGAACATTGGAGGGCAGGCCCGCCTCGTAGCGAAACGCCCGCCACAGCGCGCCATGCGCCACCACCAGCACCGGCCCGGCCAGCGCCGTGGCGCGGTTGATGGCGCCCACCGTGCGGGCGCGCAGAGCGGCGAAGGTCTCGGCACCCTTGGGGGTGTATTCATCGGCGATCCAGCTGTCATACCAGTCGCCCATGGGCTGGCCTTCCTGCTCACCGAACTCGACCTCGCGCAGGTCATGATCGATGGTGAAGCCCTGCCCCAGCACCGCCGCCACCGCCGCCGCCGTATCCCGCGCGCGCGAAAGGGGCGAGGCGATGATGCTGCCAAAGCTATGGCCGGCCAGGGTGCGCGCCGCACGCTCGGCCTGGGCGCGGCCGATCGCGTTCAGCGGAATATCGGTCACGCCCTGGGAGAGGCCGCGGGCATTCCAGTCCGTCTCGCCATGGCGGAGGAACCAGAAGGGGATGGGGTTGAGGCTCACGCCAGGCCTTCGGCGGCCATGGTGCGGGCCACGGCGGGGCGGGCCTTCATCCGGTCATAATGCGCCGCGACATTGGCCGGCAGCGCATGGCCCAGCCGCGCCGCCCACCAGAAGCAAACATAGAACAGCGCGCTATCGGCCATGGAGAATTCGCCGCAGAGATAGTCCTGGCCTTCCAGCGCGCGGTCCATCACCGCCAGGCCCTTCTCATAGATCTCGCGGCCGCGGGCCTTCACCGCCTCGTGGTCGGCTTCGGAAGGGGCGAAATTTGCCGGGCGGAACATCCGGGCAAAGCCCTGCATATGCATGGTGGCCACGGCGAAATCGGTCAATTCCAGCGCGCGGGCGGCCATGGCGGGGTCGGCCGGCAGCAGCTTCGCCTCGGGGTTTGTCGCCGCCAGATAATAGGCGATGGCGGGGTATTCGGTCAGCACCGAGCCATCATCGCGCACCAGGGTGGGCACCTTGGACTTGGCATTGATACTGGTGAATTCCGGCTTGAACTGCGCACCCTCGCGCAGGTTCAGGAACTCGGCCTCATAGGGCTTGCCGATTTCCTCGAGCAGCACGTGAATGCCGATGGAACAGGCGCCGGGGGCATAGAACAGCTTCATCGTGTGGTCTCCTTCAAGCGGCTTCGGCGGCCAGGGCGCGGGCCACGGCCGGGCGGGCCATCATGGCCTCATAATGGGCAGCAATGCGCGCGGGCGGCGTGATGCCGGCGCGCAGGCACCAGCGCTCGACGAAGAACAGCGCGCAATCGGCAACCGAGAAGCCGCTGGGCAGCAGCCAGTCCGAGCCCTTCCAGCTCTGCGCCAGCAGGGCCAGGTATTTCTCGGCCAGGGCCTTGCCCTGGGCCACCACACGGGGCTCATCCTCGGCATCGCGGGCGAAATTCACCGCGCGGAACTGCCGGGTGAAACCCTGCGGATGGATGGTGCCGCAGATATAGTCGAGCATTTCCAGCACCCGCGCCTCGCCCTCCAGATCGGTGGGGATCAGCTTTGCGCCGGGGTTGGATTTGGCCAGCCAGAAGGCGATGGTCTGAAATTCGGTGAGCACCGAGCCGTCATCGCGGACCAGCGTGGGCACCTTCGACTTCGGATTCATCGCGATGAATTCGGGCGTATAGGTCCCACCATCGCGGGTGGAGAAACGCTCGGCCGCAAAGGGCTGGCCGATCTCCTCGAGGATGACGTGGATACCCAGCGAACAGGCGCCAGGTGAATAGAGCAGCTTCATCCTCATCTCCCCTTCAGGATTATCAGTCAAACAGCGACGAGACGGAACTTTCCTCGCTGATGCGGCGCATCGCCTCGGCCAGCAGGGCGGCGATGGGCAATTGCCGGGTATTGGCGGAATTGCGCACCGCTTCGGTGGCGGCGATGCTATCGGTCACCGTCATCATCTCGATGGGGGCCGCCCCCACCCGGGCGACGGCGCCGCCCGAGAAAACCCCATGCGTGACATAGGCCGAGACCGAGCGCGCGCCATTGCGCATCAGCGCATCCGCCGCGTTGCAATGGGTGCCGCCGCTGTCGATGATGTCGTCAACGATGATGCAGTCGCGGCCGTCGACATCGCCGATCACGTTCATCACCTCGGAAACGCCAGCGCGTTCGCGCCGCTTGTCGATGATGGCGAGGTCGGTGTGCAGGCGGGTGGCGATCGAGCGTGCCCGCACCACGCCGCCGACATCGGGGGAGACGACCATCAGGTCGCGCCCGGCATAGCGTTCCTGGATGTCCTTGGCGAAGAGGGGGGCTGCGATCAGATTGTCGACCGGAATGTCGAAGAAGCCCTGGATCTGGCCGGCATGCAAATCCATTGTCAGCACACGGTCGGCGCCTGCCTCGGTGATCAGGTTGGCCACCAGCTTGGCTGAAATCGGCGTGCGCGGGCCGCTCTTCCGGTCCTGCCTTGCATAGCCAAAATAGGGGATGACCGCCGTCACCCGCCGCGCACTGGAACGGCGCAGCGCGTCGAGCGTGATCAGCAGCTCCATCAGGTGGTCATTGGCCGGAAAGCTGGTGGATTGGATGACGAAGACATCCTCGCCACGAATATTTTCATGGAACTCGACGAAGATCTCCATATCGGCGAAGCGCCGGATGGAGGCCTTGACCAAAGGCAGTTCCAGATTGTCGGCAACGGCCTGTGCGAGGGGCATGTTGCTGTTGCAGGCGACGATTTTCATGCAGGCTCCACAACTCCGCCTCGGCGCGCATGACGTATCAACGTAACGCCGCCATGGCAACCGGGGCATCCAATGAGATGGTTTGGCTCAGCGCAGCCCGGGCGGTGCCGGGGCGCCGCCCGCAGCCGGCATGTCCTGTGCTGTTGCGGGGGGCTGGGGCGTGGTCGCGTTGCGAATGATGGTCTGCACCCCGCCGCTGGCCTGCTCGGCGGCGACATAGGCGATATCACCCCAGAAGCGGTTCAGCCGCCCGGCCGGCACCTCATTCACCTGCACCACCCGGCCCAACTCCTCGCCATCGCGCCGGGTGACGATCCATTGCAGGTCCACCACCTGGGCATTATCGGCCGGGGGCGTGATTCGCACCTCGGCGGTCAGACCATATTGCGCGCCCTCCGCCGCATCCTGCACGACGAAGCCGAGATTGGACATGAATTCGCGCATCCGCGCGGCCAGCGCCTGGGCACCGTCACCCGGCGCGCCGCGCACCGGCAGGAAGCGCACCCGGGGCGGCCCCGAAGAAATCGCGCCGGGGGTGGCCGAGGCGCGGGCGGCCTGCACCGAGAGCAATAACCGCGTCAGCCCCGGCGTCGCCTGGGCGGCCACCTGGGCGAAGAGCGGCGGCGTGGGCTCGGCCCAGGCGCGGATGGGCACCGGCGCCCCCTCATGCACGCCCTGGGAGCGGCCATCGGCATTGACCAGTTCAAAGCGCGGCCGCACCGCATTGCCGGCACTCTCGGCGGTGATGACCAACTGCCAATCAAGCGGCAGCGGCCGGTCGATGGCGATGGCCGGCACCTCCTCTCCCTGCAGCGCCACCGTCATCGCCTCGGCCAAGCCCCTGGCATTGGCCTCGTCGAGCAGTGCCTGCGGCGGCGGCGGCACGGCCAGGCGGATGGCCAGCGGAATGGCCAGGCTGCGCGCCTGACGGCCAGGATTGCCACGGAAGGGCTGCGGCAGATCACCACAACCCGCCAGCAGCAGCGGCAGAACGGCAAGGCAGGCGCTAAAGAATCGCACAGGTGGCCACCATGGTGAGAATGCAAAGAAACAGGAAGATCACGACATAAGGCACGGCTCAGATCCCGATGGCGGAGAGTTGATGGCCAATCGGCCCTTCCCCCGCCAGGGTGCGGCGGCGATGGCTGAAGAAGTGTGCCGGCTGCGCCAGCGTATCATCGAAGGTGGCATGGGCATCGGCGCCCGCCGCGCGCAGCCGGGCCAGGCAATAGCCGGGCAGGTCGAATTGCCAGCGCTCGGGCCGCTGCCCGGGGATGAAAAAGCCCTCGCCCTCGCCGGGCTGGGCCAGCACGGCGTCGCGCAGATCGGCGCCGACCTCATAGCTGCGCTGACCAATACAGGGCCCCACCACGGCGGTGATCTGCCGCGCACCCAGGGCGCGCATGGCCTCCAGCGTCGCTTCCAGCACCCCGGAGACGGCGCCGCGCCAGCCGGCATGGGCAGCCCCCACAATGCCGGCCCGCAGATCGGCAAAGAGCACCGGCCCGCAATCGGCCGTCACCACGCCCAGCAGCAGGCCGGGCCGCGCCGTCACCAGCGCATCGGCCACCGGCCGGCTTTCCCAGGGGCCGTCACACACCGCCACGGCGACACCATGCACCTGATGCACGCCCACCAGGGCTTCGGGCGCAAAACCCAGGCTGCGGGCGGCGCGGGCGCGGTTCTCCGCCACCCGCTCGGGCAGGTCGGCGCTGCGGTCGGAGCAATTGAGCGCGGCAAAGCCGCCCTCGCTCACCCCGCCCTGGCGGGTGAAGAAACCATGCCGCGTGCCGGCCAGGCCAGGATGGAGGATCATCATGCGAAGCCTGCTGGCACAGCGAGGCCCGGCTGGCAAAGGCAAAGCACCTTGAAGAGCCGGCCCATGCCCTCGGATGTCACGAGGCGTTGCGCGCCAGAGAGGATCATGCCGGCCTGTTGCGGCGCGGATTGCGCCAGCATCGCGGCCCGGCTCATCAGCCCCAGCCGTTGCAAAAACAGCCCCTGCGGGATGGGGCCATGCCTATCCGCACCCGCCGCCGCCCGCGCCAGCGCCGCGAAATCGACATGCGCGGTCAGATCTGCACTGCCCGGCGGGCCCAGCGGGTCGGCCGCCTGATGCGCGCGCAGCGCCTGTAGACTGTCGCCCAGCGCGGTTTCGGCCGGGCCGTAATCCAGCAGCAGCGCTGCCCCGCCCTGGGCGGCGATGCGGGCAGCGAGATGGGCAGCCAGCGCCTGCCCGGCCTCGCCCCGCTCCAGCACGCTGCCCTCGGGGGCTTCGGGCAACGCCTGGTCACAGGCCTGCTCGAGGAAGGCGCCCTGGGCGACGAAGCGCTCCATCCAGCCCTCTTGCCGCCGGATGAATTGGCGGATCGGCAGGGCATCGAAAAACTCATTGGCCAGGATGATGGCGGGGCCCGGCGGCACATCCTCGGCCCGGTCAAACCACTGCACCGGGATGCCGGCCAGCACCGCGCCCTGCCGCGCCCGCAGATGGGCCGAGGTCTCGACCAGCGCGATCCGCGCCGCCGCCTGAAAACCCGGTACCATCTCGCCCACCGCGCGCCAGGCATCGGCCATCAGGGTGCCGCGGCCCGGCCCCAGCTCCACCAGCCAGACCGCCGCGGGGGCACCCATTTGCTGCCACGTCACCGCGGCCCAAAGGCCCAGACATTCACCGAAAGCCTGAGAGATCTCCGGCGCGGTGGTGAAATGCGCCAGCGGGTCGGGCTGGGCATAAAACGCGGCATTGGCGCGCGCCATGAAGGCGTCCAGCCGCTCCATCACGGCCGCCGGGCGCGCCACATGAGCACGGCCCCGATGAGCATCATCGGCAGGGAGAGCAACTGGCCCATCGTGGTCCCCACCAGCAGGAAACCCAAATGCGCGTCGGGCTGACGAAAAAACTCGCCGATGCAGCGCGCCGCGCCATAGCCCGCGATCAGCGCGCCGGTCAGGAAGCCCCGGCGTTCACGCAGGCCAGGGCGCGAGAACAGGGTGATCATGAGCAGGAACAGCGCCACACCCTCCAGCCCCGCCTGATAGAGTTGGCTGGGGTGGCGCGGCAGGCCCATGGGGTCGGTGGGGAAGACCATCGCCCAAGGCACATCGGCGGGCCGGCCATAGAGTTCGGCATTGACGAAATTGGCCAGCCTGCCGAAGAACAGGCCGAGCGGCACGCCCACCGCCACCCTGTCGCCAAAGCCCAGCAGCGAGAGTTTCTGCGCCCGGCAGAACAGCCAGGCCGCCACGATCACGCCCAGGGCGCCGCCATGGAAGGCCATGCCGCCCTGCCACACCATGGGAATTTCCCATGGCGCAAAAAGGTAATGGCCGGGTCGGTAGAACAGCACATAGCCCAGCCTGCCACCAATGATGATGCCGAGCGTTGCCCAGGAGATGAAATCATCCATCTGCTGCGGCGTGGCCACCGCCGGGGCGGTCTGCACCAGCCGCCGCCCCAGCCGCCAGGCGGCAATGATGCCGGCGATATAGGCCAGGGCGTACCAGCGGATTCCCAATGGGCCGATCTGGATGGCAACCGGGTCGATCATCGGGAAGGCCCAGATGGGCAGAATGGTGGGAATCATGCGGCCTCGTGGGCTGTGACGGAGTGCGGTATAGGCGATTGCAGCAAGGAGATCATCATGGCGGGTAGCAAAGACGGCGTTCGGCAGCGGCTGGACGATTTGGCGGGAATGGCCGGCGGCGCCTTTAGTGTTCTGGCGGGGCTGAAGAACGAGGCCGGGCAATTGGCGAAATCACGCGCCGATGCCTTCGCCCAGCGCATGGAGTTGGTCCGGCGTGAGGAGTTCGAGGCAGCCCTGGAACTCGCCCGCCGCGCGCGCGAAGAGACGGAGGTTCTGGCCGAGAAGCTGGCCGCACTCGAGGCCCGGCTCTCCCGACTGGAGGCCGGCCGGGGCGCTGCGCCTGCCAATATCATGATCGCGCAGGCCGATTCGTCCACAGAAGCGTAGCAATTCCCCCCTTGCGGCGCGGGATTCAGGCCTCATACGCTACGGGTAGTGGTGCCGGGCGTCGTTGACCCCAATACCTGGGCCGGGGGGCCTAGGGGGAGAGCGGCGAAATAGCCCGGCATCGCGGTGGCGCGTGGTTCAGACCCCGGGTGATTTCACCCTCGGTCATCACGCTTGAGAGGGGTACTGCGATGTCCGGCATGTTGACCCAGGAATACCACGAAACCGCGACCAATCCGCTCGATGTGCTCGAGCAGATTCTCAGCTCGAATGAATGGGCCTGCGAACGGCAATCGGATGGGGAGATGGTGGCGGAGGCGCCCGGCAAATGGGGCAGCTACGCCATGTTCTTCTCCTGGGCGCGGGAGATCAGCGCCATGCATTTCTCCTGCGCCTTCGATATGAAGGTGCCGGCCAATCGGCGCAGCGCCCTGTATGAATTGCTGGCGCTGGCCAATGAGCGGCTCTGGATCGGCCATTTCGGGCTGGAGAGCGATGACGGCGTGCCGGTGTTTCGCCATGCCGTGCTGCTGCGCGGCGCCCCGGGGGCCAGTGCCGAAAGCCTGGAAGACCTCGTCGATATCGCGCTGAACGAGTGCGAGCGCTTCTTCCCCGCCTTTCAGTTCGTGCTCTGGGGCGGCAAGGCGCCGAAGGATGCGCTGGACGCGGCGATGCTGGATTGCGTCGGCGAGGCATAGAGCCTTTTATTTGATTGCTTTTTCCGAGCCGCCTTGCGAAGCCGCGAGGCTCGAAAATGCTCTGAGCCTCAGTCCAAAATCTCCAGCAGCGAGGATAGAGGGGGCGGCGCATCGGGCGGCGCCAAGGCGGCCCATAACCCCCGCGGCACATAGAGAGCGGCCAGCCCAGCCGCGCGCGCTGGCAGAATGTCATTATCCACCCTGTCACCCACATAGGTGATCGCCTCAGGCGGGGCGGCGCAATGTTCGATCACCCGCTCGAAAAATCGCGGATCAGGCTTTTGCACCCCCCAACCGGCGGAGGTGGCGATGAAATCGGCGCCAAGGTTCAGTGCCTCCAGGGCAGGCCCGGCCTCCAGCGGCTGGTTGCCGGCGATGCCGATGCGAAAGCCGCGTGCCCGCAATGCAGCGAAGGCGGGGCGGACATCGGGATAAAGATCCGCCTCCAAAGGCGCATCCTGCGCCAGCCGGGCGCGGCGAATGGCCATGATGTCATGCCCCGGCGCCAGGCGCTGCATGGTATGACGATGGCTCAGCCCCTGGGCGATATCCTCGCACAAAGCACCCCAGAGCGTTTCATAAGGCACCGCCAGATGCGCGGCCCAGCCCTGCCAAACGCGGGTCTCATCGACGAGAACGCCGCCGACATCGAAGACAAACCAAGCATCGGCCGGCGGCGGCAAGGCGCTCAGCTCTTCTCGATGGTCAAATCCGGCGCATCCGGGTGCTTCATGCCCACCAGATGGTAGCCGCAATCCACGTGATGCACCTCGCCGGTCACCCCGGCCGAGAGTGGGCTGAGGAAGTACAGCCCCGAGCCGCCCACCTCCTCCAGCGTCACATTCCGACGCATGGGAGAATTATACTGGTTCCACTTCAGGATATAGCCGAAATCGCCAATACCGCTCGCCGCCAGCGTCTTGATCGGGCCGGCGGAAATCGCATTCACGCGGATCTGCCGCTCACCCAGATCGGCCGCCATATAGCGCACCGAGGCCTCCAGCGCCGCTTTGGCCACGCCCATCACATTGTAATGCGGCACCCAACGCTCGGCGCCCAAATAACTGAGGGTGAGCATGGAGCCACCCTCCTTCATCATCGCCGCCGCCCGCCGCCCGGTGGCCGCGAAGGAATAGCAAGAGATGTCCATCGCCTGGAGAAACGCCTCCCGCGGCGTATCAATGAAGCGACCGCGCAGGTAATCCTTATTGGCGAAGCCAATGGCATGCACCAGGAAATCCAACTCGCCCCAGCGTTCCTTCAGCGCATCAAAAGTGGCGTCGATCTGCGCGTCATCGCCCACATCGCAGGGCAGCACGAGGTCGGAGCCGACCGAGGCGGCCAGGGGGCGCACCCGCTTCTCCAGCGCCTCACCCTGGAAGGTGAAAGCGAGTTCAGCCCCCTGCGCAGCGCAGGCCTGGGCGATGGCCCAGGCGATCGAGCGATGATTGGCCACACCCATGATCAGGCCACGGCGGCCGGCCATCAATGTTCCGGTGGGGATCGCAGCTTGGCTGGCAGTGTCCGGCATGGTGCTCGCGGCTATGGTTGAAGAGGCTGGGTTGTGGTGGCACATGGCCATGGTCCGGGCAAGGCCCGGTTCATTTCTGGATATTTCGCATGAGCCCCACGCCACCCGCTGACCCCTATGCGATCTTCGCCGAATGGATGGCCGAGGCCACGGCCTCGGAGGTGAATGACCCCAATGCCATGTGCCTGGCGACCTGCACGCCCGATGGAAGGCCAAGTGCCCGAATGGTCCTTCTCAAGGGTGTCGATCCGCGCGGTTTCGTCTTCTACACCAATCTCGAAAGCCGCAAGGGCATGGAATTGGCCACAAATCCGCAGGCAGCGCTGTGCTTTCACTGGAAAAGCCTGGCCCGCTCCATTCGCGTGGAAGGCCAGGTGGAGCCGGTGACCGAGGCCGAGGCCGACACATATTACGCCAGCCGCTCCCGCGGGAGCCGGATCGGCGCCTGGGCATCGCGCCAGTCCCGCCCGTTGGAGGGCCGCTTCGCCCTGGAGAAGGCGGTGGCGGAATACACCATGAAATTCGGCATCAGCGAGATACCCCGGCCGGCGCATTGGTCGGGTTTTCGGGTTCTGCCGGCGCGAATCGAGTTCTGGCGCGACATGCCCTTCCGGCTGCATGAGCGGCGGGTCTTCACCGCCACCGCAGATGGTTGGGGCACCGAGGCGCTGTTCCCCTGATGGCCATTCCCGACGCCCAGCGGGAGGTGGCGCAGTTCCTCGCCACCATCACCGGCCAGGGGGTGGTGGAGACGCATATCTCGGCGGTGTTTCTTGGCCGCGACGAGGTGCTGAAACTCAAAAAAGCGGTTGATTTCGGTTTCTTGAATTTTTTGTCGCTGGCCGAACGCGGCCGGCTGATCGCCCATGAGCAGGCCCTGAACGCCCCCGCGGCGCCAGGGCTCTATCTCGGGCCGGTGGCCATCACCCGCGGCGGCGATCGCGCCCTGGCGCTGGGCGGCCAGGGCGAGGTGGTGGATTGGGTGCTGCGGATGCGCCGGCTGCCAGCGGGTGACTTCCTCGATGCCCATGCCCCGCTCGACGGCCCAGGGCTCGATGCGCTGGCCGATGCGGTGGTGGCGCTGCACCAGGCCGCGCCCCAGCGCGCAGCCGGCGACCCTGGCACGCTGCTGGAGGGCAATCGCCAATCCGGCCTCAGCGCCGGCCTGCCGCCCGAGGCCGTGGCGGCATGGGCGGCGGCCGCCACCGCGCTGCTGCAGGCCCTCACCCCATGGCTGGCCTCGCGCCGGGCATTTCAGCGCCGCTGCCATGGCGATTTGCATCTGGGCAATCTCTGCCTGATCGAGGGCCGGCCCACGCCCTTCGACGCGCTGGAATTTTCCGAAGACCTGGCCAGCATCGACACCGGCTATGACCTCGCCTTCCTGCTGATGGACCTTGACCAGCGCTGGGGCCGCGCCGCCGCCAATCGGGTGATGAACCGCTACATCGCCCGCAGCGGCGATGTTGGGTTGCTGCGGGGCCTGCCGCTGTGGCTTTCGATGCGCGCCTTCATCCGCGCCCATGTCACGGCGCGCAGCGGTGCTGATGCCACAGCCCTGCTGGGGGCCGCCCTGGCCTATCTCAACCCGCCGCCGCCCCGGTTGGTGGCCATTGGCGGGCTGCAGGGGACCGGTAAATCCACCCTGGCGCGCGCCCTGGCACCGGGGCTGGGCGCCGCCCCCGGCGCGCTGGTCCTGCGCAGCGATGAATTGCGCAAACGCCGCGCCGGCGTCTCCCCTGAAACGCCTCTGCCGCCCGAGGCCTACAGCGCCGAGGAAAGCGCCGCCGTCTTCGCCACCCTGCGCACCGAGGCTGCCGAGGCGCTCGCCGCCGGCCATGCCGTGGTGGCCGATGCCGTCTTCCAGCGCGCGACGGAGCGCGATGCGCTCGCGGCCCTCTTCACCCCCTTCCAGGGTTTCTGGCTGGAGGCACCGCTCTCAGTGCTGCAGGCGCGGATCAAAGCCCGGCACAATGACGCATCGGACGCGAACATCGCCGTTCTGCAAGCCACCGCCGCGCGGGATTGCGGGCCCATCGACTGGGCCCGGCTGGACGCCACCGCCGATGCGCAGGCCGCGGCCCGCAAGATGCTGCTGGACGCACCCCCTGCCGCTTCGCCATAACGGCTGCTCAAAGGGTTCGAGGGAGAAAAACATGGCATTCCGTCGACTGCTGGTGCCGCTGACCGGCACCGCCGCGGGCGAGGCCGCCATCGCGACCGCGCTGATGACAGCGCGCATCTGGGGCGCGCATGTGCATTGCCTGCATGTGCGGGTGGA
>Ga0114972_10000765_pt1 | contig 24105 bp, 17 predicted proteins | sample M_140807_EF_Meta_FD_87354 | JGI IMG/M metagenome (GOLD analysis project Ga0114972, IMG submission 87354) | Freshwater microbial communities from Lake Montjoie, Canada to study carbon cycling - M_140807_EF_MetaG | ecosystem: Environmental > Aquatic > Freshwater > Lake | place: Lake Montjoie...
CCCACACACAACTCGAAAGGAACACCATCATGACTGACGCAGGCGACATCGGCCCGCGCTATGCGGAACTGCACTGCACGAGCAACTTCTCCTTTCTGGAGGGCGCGTCGCATCCCGAGGAACTCGTGCGGCGGGCGCATGCCCTCGGCTACGAAGCGCTGGCGATCACCGACAGGGGCACGCTCTCCGGCATCGTGCGGGCGCATGCCGCCGCGAAAGACCTCGGGTTGAACTCGGCACTCAAGCCGGCGCTGAAACTGATCGTGGGCGCGGTTCTCGAGCCCATCGACGCGCCCCCGCTCGTGCTCTGGGCTGCCGACCATACCGGCTACGCCAACCTCTGCCGCCTGCTCACCCGCGGCCATATGCGGCGGGCCGAAGCGGGGGCAGCGGATCCGCGGATCGAGAAGGCCGCCGCCCGCTCTGGCGGTTGTGTGGTGACGCTCGACGATGTTGCGGCTCATGCCGCGGGCCTGCTCGCCGGCGCGGTGATGCCGGCAGCACGCCGCCCCGGACGACACGAGCGGCATGAAGCATTCGGCGACGCGGTTGGCGGCCTGTCTGGGTGGCGCGACGTGTTTGGCGATCGGCTCTGGACGCTCGCCGAGGTGGCACTCGAAGGCGATGACGACGACCGCCTGGAGTGGCTCGAGCAGGTGGCCGAGCAGGCGGGCGTGCCGCTCGTGGCCGCGGGCGATGTCCGCTACCACGAGCGGGCGCGGCTGCCGCTCTTCGATGCCCTCGCGGCGGTGCGGCAGGGCAAGACGGTCGAGGCGATCCGCGAGTCGCTCTTGTCCAACGGCGAGCGGCACCTCCACGAGCGGCGGCGGATCGCTGGGCGGTTCGCCGCGCTGCCCACAGGACGCGGCACGGTCGATGCATATGGTCGGCGATTCCTCTGGCCCGCCGCCGTGGAGCGATCGGCCGAGATCGCCACCCGCTGCACGTTTTCGCTCGACGAACTTAAATACGAATACCCCGACGCCATCGTGCCCGCCGGCCGCACTGCAGGAGAACATCTCGCCGACCTCGCCTGGAAGGGGGCGCACAAGCGGTATCCCGAGGGCGTGCCGGAGAAGGTGCAGGGGCTGCTTCGGCACGAACTCGCGCTCGTCGCCGAACTCGGCTACGAGGCCTACTTCCTCACGGTGTTCGACGTCGTGAGGTTCGCCCGCCGCCGCGGCATTCTCTGCCAGGGCCGCGGCTCGGCGGCCAACTCCTGCGTCTGCTACTGCCTCGGGATCACGTCGGTGGATCCAACACGGATGAACGTGCTCTTCGAGCGGTTCGTGAGCCGCGAGCGGCGGGAGGCGCCCGACATCGACATCGACTTCGAGCACCACCGCCGTGAGGAGGTGCTGCAATACATCTACGACACCTACGGCCGCTCTCGCGCGGCGATGACGGCCGAGGTGATCTCGTATCGGCTGCGGTCGGCCGTCCGCGATCTCGCCAAGGTGCTCGGCTTCTCGCTCGACCGCGTCGAGGCGATCGCCGGCGTGATCGATGTAGGAGACCACGTGGAGGATCTGCCGACGCGGCTGGCCGAAGCGGGGCTTGACCCCGCGAGCGACGCGTGCACGAGGCTCGCGACGCTCGTCGGCCAACTCGTCGGCTTTCCCCGCCACCTCGGCCAGCACGTGGGCGGCATGGTGATGACACGGGGCGAACTCTGCGACCTCGTGCCGATCCAGCCGGCCACGATGGAAGGCCGCTCGATCGTGCAGTGGAACAAGGACGACCTCGACGAACTCGGCATCCTGAAGGTCGACTGCCTCGCCCTCGGCATGCTCACGGCGATCCATCGGGCGTTTGACCTCGTGAAGGAGGCTGAAGGGGCCGATTTCACGCTCGCCACCGTGCCCGCGGAAGACCCGGCCGTCTACGAGATGATCTCGCGGGCCGACACGGTGGGCGTGTTTCAGATCGAGAGCCGGGCGCAGATGAGCATGCTGCCACGGCTCAAACCCGCTTGCTTCTACGATCTCGTGATCGAGGTGGCGATCGTGCGGCCGGGGCCGATCCAGGGCGACATGGTGCATCCGTATCTGCGGCGGCGGGCTGGCGAGGAGCCGGTGACCTACCCCAACGACGCGATCCGCGAGGTGCTGGAGAAGACGCTCGGCGTGCCGCTCTTTCAGGAGCAGGCGATGCGGCTGGCGGTGGTGGCTGCGGGGTTCACGCCGGGCGAGGCCGACCAGCTCCGCCGGGCGATGGGCGCCTGGCGGCGGCCGGGCGTGATCGACGAGTTTCATCGAAAGCTCGTCGACGGCATGCTCGCCCGCGGTCTCTCAAAACAGTTTGCCGAACAGGTCTTCAACCAGATTCGCGGCTTCGGCGAATACGGCTTTCCGGAGTCGCATGCGGCGAGTTTCGCGCTGCTGGTGTATGTGTCGGCATGGCTGAAGTGCCACCACCCAGCGGCGTTCACGGCGGCGTTGCTCGGCAGTCAGCCGATGGGTTTTTATGCGCCCGCGCAGCTCGTCCGCGACGCTCGGGCGCATGGCGTGACGGTGCTGCCCGCCGATGTGAACGCCAGCGGCTGGCATGCGTCGCTGGAGACACGTGGGAAAAGCCATCCATGGCCTTTTCCCACTGGATCGACCGTAGGAAACGCCAAGGGTTGCCCGGGTCGAGAGCCGGCGATCCGGCTCGGCCTGGAGCAGGTGCATGGCCTCGGCGAGGTGGCAGGGCTGCGAATCGAGGCGGCCCGCCGCGACGGCCCCTTTCGCCTGCCGCGGGATCTCACGCAGCGGGCGGAGATCGATCGCGAGTCGCTCCTGCACCTGGCCCGGGCGGGGGCGCTTTCCTCGCTCGGCCTCGATCGCCGTCGCGCCGTCTGGGAAGCGCTCGCCCCGCAGGACCGCGTCGGCCGTCGGCCGCTGCTCGACGGGCTTGATGACGACGCCGATGACGACGCCACGCTCCTGCCACCGACGACCAGGCAGGAGGAGGTGATCGCCGACTACAAAACCGGCGGCCTCTCGCTCGACGCGCATCCGCTCGAGTTCGAGCGGGGCTGGCTCGAATCGCTTGGTGTGGCGCCGATCAATGAGGCGGTGGCGGCGCCGGAGGGACGCCGCGTGAAGATCGCCGGCATCGTGCTCACGCGGCAGCGGCCGGCCACGGCGAAAGGACTCTTCTTTCTCACGATCGAAGATGAAACTGGCGCGGCCAACGTGGTGGTCTATCCCGATGTCTGGGAGGCGGCGCCGCATCCGGCCCGCCGCGCGGCGGTGCTCGTGGTGCATGGCCGGATCCAGCGGCGTGGCGCGGTGGTGCACGTGCTGGCGACGCAGCTCGAAGCGGCGGTGCCGGCCCGCACGGGTCCCGGAGTCGGATCGCTTCCCTACCCCACCCCACCGCTCGCCGCACTGCCACGGATGTCGCGGGACTTCTGCTGACGAGCCTCGTCTCGCGCCGCGGACAGGTGATACGGCTCATGCGTGAACCCGAGGCGATCATGAGGCTCGGGGCCTCTCGTAGCACAGGTTGTCAACCTGTGTGTGTTCCCGGTACGCCCTTGGCTCGGGGCTGCCCATGCCCGTCGCCGGACGTTCGCGGATGCCATCGTGGCATCCGCTCTCTGCATGTCCGCTGCGCTTCGCCATCCTGGCTGCGCTTGCTCCCATAGCCCGGCTCTCGGGCACGGGCAGCCCCTCGCAGCATCACCGCTCGCATGTGATTCCGGAAGGGAGGGCACGTGTCCGGATGGCTGCTCCCCCCCGCCCGAATCGGATGCGAGAGATCACGGAGCGAGTGGCTGCCCATGCCCCGGGAGCCGGCGTATGTCGACCAGCGAAGCCAGGATGGTGAAGCGCAGGCGACATCCGAGTGAGCTCAGGCCTGGAGGGCCGAGGCGAACGTCCGGTGACGGGGCACGGGCAGCCCCTCGCGGCGCGGCACCCACGATCCCCATCGCAGACGCGATTGGGCTTCATGACGGATGCGATCTGCGGGGATTCTCGGGGCCTTCCGGGCCGCGTACAACACACACATGACCGCCTCCCCACGCGACCCCGTCGTCCGCACCGATCTCCCGCTCGGACCGCCGATTCGCGGCAAGGTTCGCGATTGCTATCGGCTCTCAGGCGGCCGCCACGGCGACGCGATGCTGATCGTGAGCACCGACCGGATCAGCGCCTTCGACTGGATCCTGCCCACGCCGATTCCCGACAAGGGCCGCGTGCTCACCGCGATCTCTGCGTTTTGGTTCGACCTGCTCTCCCGTGGGCCCGATCCGGTGGCGCACCACCTGATCACCACCGACGTCGATGCGATGGACCTGCCGGCAGACGTTGACCGCGAACCGCTCCGCGGCCGCACCATGCTCGTGAAGCGGGCCGAGGTGATCCCGTTCGAGTGCGTGGTCCGCGGCTGGCTCGCCGGATCGGGGCTCGCGGAATACAAGCAGCGCGGCACTGTCTGCGGCGAACCGCTTCCGGCGGGGCTCGTTGCCGGCGGCCGGCTGCCCGCGGCGATCTTCACGCCCGCCACGAAGGCCGAGAGCGGCCACGACGAAAACGTCTCCTTCGCGGTGATGGCCAAGCAGATCGGCGCTGACCTCGCCGCCACGCTTCGCGACAAGAGCCTCGCCGTCTACGCCCGGGGCGCCGCCCATGCGGCGCTGCGCAGGATCGTGGTTGCCGACACGAAGTTTGAGTGGGGCCGCCTCGCCGACGGCACGGTGATCCTCGTGGATGAGGTGCTCACCCCCGACAGTTCCAGATTCTGGCCGGCTGATGCGGCCGGCTCGGGCCGCGTGCCCGACTCCTTCGACAAGCAGTTCGTTCGCGACTGGCTCGAGGCGAGCGGCTGGGACAAGGCGAGCGAGCCCCCTGCCCTGCCGGCCGACGTGGTCGCCAAGACCCGCGACAAATACCTTGAAGCCTGCCGGCTCCTCACCGGCTCCTTCCCCGAAGGCCTGGCCTGATTCCGCTGCCGGGTTGGCTTTCACGCCGGGGCGAACCGCTCTAGGGATGCCCCGGACGCGACACTAGAATCGGCCGGCCTTTCCGTGCCTTCGGACCTGCCTTTTCGGACCCCACTCGATGCTTCGCTACTGGACTGCCGGCGAATCCCACGGCCCCGCGCTCGTTGCAATGGTGGACGGCTTTCCTGCCGGGCTCACCGTCGACATGGCCGTGATCGACCACGAACTCAAGCGGCGGCAGGGAGGCTACGGCCGCGGCGGTCGCCAGCGGATCGAGACCGACACGGTGACCTTCCTCTCCGGCCTCTGGCGGGGCGTCACGCTCGGCAGCCCGCTGGCGCTCGAGGTGGTGAATAAGGATTACAAGCTCGAACGGCTCGACGAGGTTGAGCGTCCGCGGCCCGGCCATGCCGACCTGCCCGGATCGATCAAGCATCTCGGTGGCGTCCGCGCCGTGCTCGAGCGGGCAAGTGCCCGCGAGACGGCGGCCCGCGTCGCCGCGGGTGGCCTCGCCCGGCAGCTGCTCTCCGCGTTCGGCATCGAGGTGGCCGGCTGGGTGACGGAGCTCGGGCCCGTCGTGCTCGGCGGCCGCGCTGGCTCGCTCGCCGAACTCCGCGGCATCCGCGATGCGAGCGAGATCTATTCGCTGCATCCTGACCGCGATCCCGAAGTCACGGCCCTCATCGACACGATCGGCAAGGAGGGCGACACGCTCGGCGGCATCGTGGAGGTGCATGTGGACGGCCTGCCGGTCGGCCTCGGCACCCATGCGCAGTGGGACCGCAAGCTCGATGGCCGGCTTGCGCAGGCCGTGATGGCCGTGCAGGCGATCAAGGGCGTGGAGATCGGCATGGGCTTCGAGGCGGCGCGGCGCCGCGGCTCCGAGGTGCACGACCCGATCGGCTTCGACGCCGCGGCCCGCGACACCCACACGCTTGGCTTCACGCGGCCCACCAACAACGCCGGCGGCCTCGAGGCGGGGATGACCAACGGCCAGCCGCTGGTCGTCCGCGCGGCGATGAAGCCCATCAGCACGCTCCGCAAGCCGCTCGGCTCGGTGAATCTCCGCACGAAGCAGCCTGAAGACGCCGCCTACGAGCGGAGCGATGTGTGTGCCGTCAGTGCCGCGAGCGTGATCGTGGAGAACGTGGTCGCGTTTGAGGTGGCGGTGGCGCTGGTCGACAAGTTCGGCGGCGACAGTGTCGAGGAGATGAAGGCCCGCTGGGACCTCTACCACCAACTGGCCCGCAGTCGCTGATTCGGCCCGACGGAACGGGCGATGGGAGGACAGGGATGTTCATCGAGCGGTCGGCTGGACGGATCCGGCTGACGAGGCTGATCTTCGTGGTCGCGGGGCTCGTGCCCTGCCTGCTGCTCGCCGGCTGGGCGGTGCACCGCGGGTCGACGGCGCATCGCGATGCGGTGCGGGCCGCCTGGCAGGCGGCGGTCGGGCTCCCGCTCGATGTGGCGGCGATCACGCATCCCCGGCCCGGGGTGATCGCGGCCACCGGTGTGGTCGTACGGTCTCCGGCAGGGCGGCCTTTGCTCGAACTGCCCGCCGTGGAGGTCGAATCGGCCGCGACCGAGAACCGGCTCGTCATTCGTGGCACGCGGGTCGATGCGGCCGCGGCCTCGATGCTCGGGACGCTGGCCCGCGAATGGCTGCGGAGCGACGCCCGGCATCCGCGGAACTGCGTGATCGAGGTGGCGGATGTGACCTGGGGCGGCCCAGAGGCCGGTGAGGGCCGCGGCGAGAGCCTGCGGATCGAGTGCGTCGGCCAGGGCCCCGCACGGGCGATTCGCCTCGTCCGCGGCGATGGCGATGATGAGATTCGCGCGGTGCACTTGCTTGATGGCGAGGGGCAGTCGAGTGCGGAGCGGTTTGAGGTGGAGGGGCGTCTGTCCCGGCCGCTGCCCGTGGCGGTGCTCGCCGCCGTGGCGGGCCTGCCCCCTGAAGCATCGGCTGCCATTGCCCCTCGGGCGACGGTCGTGGGCGACCTGCGGGCCGCGCACGACGCCGAAGGCTGGAGCGGTTCGGCATCGGGACGGATCAACACACTCGATCTCGGCGGCTGCTGCGCTGCCGTTCAGGCCAACGGAGCCGGAGCCGTTGACATGTCAGTGACCCGATTTGCCTGGCGGGACGGCCGGTTGGTGGATGCGGCGCTCGTATGCGACTGCGGTCCGGGATGGGTCGATGCAGCGCTCTTTGACCGACTCGTGATCGCGTTGGGCTGCCGGCCGGGCCCGGCGTTTCAGTCGTCGGCCGGCACGCAGGCCTTCGACGCCGCGGGATGCACGCTCGAACTCGACGGCGGCAAGGTGATGGTCCGGCCAGGAGACATCGCGAACGGCCTCGCCGCAGCAAACGGCACGCTGCTCCTCATGCCTCCCGCTGCGCCCGTCGCATTCGAACGATTTGCCTGGATGGTGTCGCCGCCCGCCTCCACCTTCGTGCCGGCCGACGGCCCAGGGGCGTGGCTGATGTCGATCGTGCCGACTCCCGCACATGGTCCCCAGAGGGCCACAAATCCCCCCGTGCGAGAGGGTTCTCGGGGGTTTTGACGCATTTTTGACACGCGCCCGACTCACCCCTGACCGCGTCCGGCTGCACAAGAAAACCCCTTGGCGTCAGAGTAGTGGCGTTGCCGATGACGACGGCAGCGGGCATCGCCTCGTGAGGGGCGGCCCGCGGTGCTGCGGCCACGGCCCACTTCGTGAAGCAAGGATTACCGATGACGCCCCGTTCTTCCGGCTCGGATGCCCCCGTTCTCGACCGCAAGCGCCGTGGTGCGAACGTGGCCAATGTCGCCGACGACTTCGGCCGTTCGGCCATCCACGATCCTCTGGCCGATACGTCGCAGCCGGTCGTGGAGCCTCGCCGCGAGCTCGAGCGGGTCAGCAACTGGTTGGCCGACCTCGACTGGCCCGCGGTGATCTGGATCGGCGCGATTCACCTCGCGGCCCTGGCGGCGCCCTTCTACTTTACGTGGTCCGGCCTGGCGATTTGCCTCTCGCTCTACTGGGTTACCGGCGGGCTGGGGGTGTGCCTCGGCTACCACCGCCTGCTGACGCATGGTAGTTTTCAGACGTCGCCGGCCATGCGGTTTCTGTTTGCGTGGCTGGGCGGAATCTCGGGCGAGGGCTCGGCCGTCGCCTGGGTGGCCAACCACCGCAAGCACCATGCGTTCAGCGACCAGGAGGGTGACCCCCACTCGCCCCGCGACGGCGGCCTCTGGTCGCACATCCTCTGGATGTTTCCGGGGCATGCGCCGGGTGAACTCGAGGCCCATGCGAAGCGGTGGGCGCCCGACCTCGTCAAGGACAAGGGCGTGGTCTTCCTGCACCACACGTTTCTGCTGTGGCACTTCCTGATCGGCGGCGCGCTGCTCGCGTCGGGCTGGCTGCTGTATGACCGGTTCACCGGCATTTCGTGGCTGCTCTGGGGGCTCGCCATGCGGATGGTGATCGTGTTCCACGTCACCTGGTTCGTGAACTCCGCGAGCCACATGTGGGGCTACCGCAACTACGAGACCACCGACGATTCCCGCAACCTCTGGTGGGTGGGCCTGCTCGCCTTCGGCGAGGGCTGGCACAACAATCACCACGCCTATCAGCGGATGGCCGCCCACGGGCACCGGTGGTGGGAGTTCGACCCGACGTATTGGGTGATTCGCGGAATGGAGGCCCTCGGCCTCGTATGGGACGTGGTTCACACCCCCAACGGCGTTGGTCGGAAGCCCGGGCGGCGGGCCGCTTTGAATCAGGGCTGAGAACAGGGCCGAGAACGAGCCCAGGTTGCAAATATCCAGAGCCCGGATAGAATCCGCGGCTGAATCCAACACCTACACAATCAATGCCACCCGCGGCGGGTGGATGACGGCTGATGTCGCTCACGAAAGAACGCAAAAAAGAGCTGATCGGTGCCAACCAGCGGGGAACCGCTGATACCGGCTCGGCTGAGATCCAAATCGCCCTCCTGACGGGGCGGATCTCGCACCTGACGGATCACTTCAAGAAGCACACCAAGGACTTCGCCAGTCGGCGGGGTCTGCTCATGATGGTGAGTCGTCGACGCAGACTTCTCGACTACCTCAAGCGGATTGCTCCGCAGCGGTATCTTGACATCATCCGCCGCCTGGAGATCCGCAAGTAGCGGATCCGTCCCGGTTTGCCGGGGCGGTCACGGCTGGCGTTGATTGGGTCGGTCCATCCGACGGTCGCAGGGCATCGTGTCCGCGTCCGCCGAGGGCCTTGGGGACGGATTCCGCGCGGACGCTTCGGTGCGTCCCGTGGGAAACGGAACAACGGGTTCAATCACCAGACGGCACGGTTTCCCTCATGCGATCCATCGGTCGCGGGGCAGCCGGGCATAGCAAGAAGGAATGCAAACGTGAAGCAGCGTGTTGAACGGCAGATCGGCGACCATGTGCTCGCAATCGAGACGGGCTTTTTGGCCAAGCAGGCGGCGGGCAGCGTGCTCGTCAGCTACGGAGAGACGGTCGTGCTCGTGGCCTCGGCCACTGGAGCGCCCCGCCCCGGCATCGACTTCTTCCCACTCACCTGCGACTACCGCGAGCGGGTCGCTGCTGCCGGCAAGTTTCCGGGCGGCTTCCTCAAGCGCGAGGGACGACCGACTCTCAAGGAGACGCTCACCGCCCGCCTCATGGACCGGCCGATTCGGCCGCTCTTCCCAGAGGGCTTCTACGACGAGGTCCAGGTGCAGGCCAACGTGCTGGCCAGCGACCGTCAGAACGACCCCGATGTGCTGGCGATGATCGGCGCTTCGGCGGCGCTGTGCATCTCACCACTCCCCTTTCAGGGTCCCCTCGGCAGCGTTCGCCTGGCTCAGGTCGACGGCCGGTTCGTGCCGTTCCCCACGATCGACCAGCTCGAAGAGAGCGACCTTGATCTCATCGTCTCCGGCAGTCCCACGGCCGTCCTCATGATCGAGGGCTTCGCCCGCGAAATGCCCGAAGACCGGATGCTCCAGGCGCTGGAGGAGGCCCACCGCATCATCCGCGTGATCTGCGAGATGCAGGAGGAACTCATCCGCACGGCGGGCAAGCCGAAGAAGGAATATGTCCTCGCCGACTACTCGGCGCTGCGTGACCGCCTCACCCGCGACTACCTCGGCGAGCTCAAGGCCGCCAAGGCGATCATGGGCAAGCAGGAACGTGGCCAGGCCGTGAAGGCGCTCAAGGAGAAGGCCAAGGCGGCCGTGGCACCGTCGGAGCCGGCCTTTGGCTTCAAGCCCGGCGAGGCCGGCGGCATCAGCGATGCCGACTTCTCGCACGTCTGGCATGGTCTTGAGGAGCGGGCCGTCCGCGAACTGATCCTCGAGGGCAAGCGTCCTGACGGCCGCGACCACAAGTCGCTCCGGGCGCTGCACTGCGAGGTCGATCTGCTCCCCCGGGTGCACGGCTCGGCGCTCTTCCAGCGAGGCGAAACGCAGTCGCTCGTGACCATCACGCTCGGCACCGGCAGGGACGAGCAGCGGGTCGACGGCCTGATCGACGAGTATTCGAAGAAGTTCATGCTCGACTACTACTTCCCCTCCTTCTCGGTGGGCGAGGTGCGTCCGATCCGCGGCCCCGGCCGTCGTGAGCTTGGCCACGGTGCGCTGGCCGAGCGGAGCGTGAAGCCGGTGCTGCCCGATCCGGACGTGTTCCCGTACACGATCCGCGTGATCTCCGACATCCTCGAGTCAAACGGCTCAAGCTCGATGGCGAGCGTCTGTGCCGCGACCCTCGGCCTGATGGCCGCAGGCGTGCCGATCTCTCACCCGGTCGCCGGCATCTCGGTCGGCCTCGTGAAGCAGAGCGAGCAGCACTGGGTGCTCCTCACCGACATCATCGGTGACGAAGACCACTACGGCGACATGGACTTCAAGATCGCCGGCTCCCAGAACGGCATCACCGGCATCCAGCTCGACCTCAAGATCAACGGCATCTCGCCGGCGATCATCGAGGCCACGCTGCGGCAGTCGCGGGAGGCCCGCCTCGAGATCCTGCGGACGATGCTCTCGGCGATCCGCCGGCCGCGTCCGGAGATCTCGCCGTGGGCGCCGCGTCTCCTGCGGACGCGGATCGATCCGCAGAAGATCGGTCTCCTGATTGGCCCGGGCGGCAAGACCATCCGCGCCATCCAGGAAGCCACCGGAGCGAGCATCGAGGTGGATGACGACGGCACGGTCACTGTGGCGAGCCACGACGCCGAAGGGGCGATGGCGGCCATGGCCCAGGTCGAGGGCCTCACCGCCTCGATCCAGGTCGGCCGGATCTACGAGGGTCGGGTCACGAGCATCAAGGATTTCGGCGCCTTCGTCGAACTGGTGCCCGGCAAGGACGGCCTCTGCCACGTGAGCGAACTCTCCGACGATTTCGTGAAGAGCGTCGCCGATTTCTGTCGGGTCGGCGACATCATGAAGGTGAAGGTGATCGCGGTCGACGACCAGGATCGCGTGAAGCTCAGTCGCAAGGCGGTGCTCCGCGAGCAGGCCGAAGCGGCGGGCAACCCAGCGGCGGAGTGACGGTCTTGCACGGAGCCTCCTGAGAGCGGAGTCGGCCATGTCGTCCCCCGACGAACAGGACCGCTCGCGGGCTGAAACGTATGCGGAGTTTGCGGCTCTCGTGGGCGGTCTTGCCCACGAGATCCGCAACCCGCTGTCGACCATTCGGCTCAACATGGAACTCCTCGCCGAGGACTTCGAGAACACCGACCCCGATTCGCCGACCAAGCAGCGGGATCGCCGGGCCAAGGCGAAGATCGATCTCGTGCGGCAGGAGTGCGACCGGCTCCAGAAGCTGCTCGGCGACTTCCTCGACTTTGCCCGCCAGGAGTCGCTGACGCTCGAGCCGGGGAGCCTCAATGCGGAGATCGAGCAGCTACTCGATTTCTTCTCGATCCGTGCCACGGAGGCGGGCGTGGAGATCGTCCGCTACCTCGACCCCGAGCTTCCGGCGGTCCGGCTCGATCGTGAGACGTTCCGCTCCGCGGTGCTCAACCTGCTGCTCAACGCCGTCCAGGCGATGGACGGGACGGGCGGCCAGCTCGTCGTCCGCACGCGGCCGGCGGGGCTCGGCGTGATGCTCGAGCTGATCGACACCGGTCCCGGCATGGATGCGGAGACGCTCGGCAAGGTGTTTGGCGCCTTCTACACGACGAAGCAGGGAGGCTCGGGCCTCGGCCTACCCACGGCCCGCAAGATCGTCGAGGCTCACGGCGGTACGATCAACGTCGAAAGCGCCCCTGGTCGGGGCACGAAGGTCACAATCTGGCTGCCCGCCCCGCCCCGGTTGCCGAAAGGCGACCGCGGCGCCGCCGGCACGCCATCCTGACGACCCTCCGCAACTGGACGCCCGCCCCGCACGCTCCGTACCATCCCGTTTATGGCTTCGACACCACCACCCCCAGCACCTGAGCACGACCCGGCCGCCGACGCGGTCGCGGGGCCGGCGGCGATGCGGGTTTTGGTGGTCGACAACGACATCGTGCACGCCCGCACGATGGGCGAGGTGCTCGGCAGGCTGGGTCACACCGTGACGGTGGTGGGCAGCGGCACCGACGGAAGCCGGCGGATCGAGGCTGAGCTGTTCGACATCGTGGTCACCGACCTGATGATGAACGACATCGGTGGCCTCGAGATCCTCGCCCGGGCCAAGAAGGCCTCGACTGAGACCGAGGTGATCGTCGTCACTGGGCACGGCACGATCCCGTCGGCCGTGTCGGCGATGCAGCAGGGTGCCTTCACGTACCTGCAGAAGCCGCTCGACATGGCCCACCTGCGGGCGGCGGTCGAGAAGGCCGCCGAAGGCGTGCGGCTGCGGCGTCAGAACGTCGAACTCAATCGGCGGCTCGACGAGAAGTTTGGCTTCGAGGGCGTGATCGGCTCGAGCCCGCAGATGCTCTCGCTCATCGAACGGCTGAAGCGGATCGCCCCGACCGACGCCACCGTGCTGATTCAGGGCGAGACCGGCACCGGCAAGGAGCTCGTCGCCCAGGCCGTGCACCAGAACAGCCCGCGGAAGAGCAAGCCGTTCGTGGCGCTCAACTGCGCCGCGCTCAGCGAAAATATCCTCGAAAGCGAGCTTTTCGGCCACGTTCGCGGCGCCTTCACCGACGCTTCCAGCGACCGGATCGGCAAGTTCGAGTATGCCAACGGCGGCACGCTGTTCCTCGACGAGGTCGGCGACATGCCGATGGCGACGCAGATCAAGCTCCTGCGGGTGCTCGAGTCGGGGGAGATCACCCGCGTCGGCTCCAACACGCCGGTGCGCGTGAACGTGCGGATCCTCTCGGCCACCAATCGCAACCTGGAAGACGCGATCGCTTCGGGGGTGTTTCGCAGCGACCTCTACCACCGCCTCAAGGTGGTGACGATCGCCATCCCGCCCCTCCGCGACCGGGCCGGCGACATCCCGCTGCTCATCGAACACTTCCTCAAGCAGTTTTCGAGGCGGCACGGCAAGACCATCAAGGGGCTGTCGCTCCCGGCCCGCGTCAAGCTCGGCTCCTATGCCTGGCCCGGCAACGTCCGGCAGCTGCGGAATGTGATCGAGAGCATGGTCGTGGTCGACTTCGACGAGACACTCGACGTCGATGACCTGCCGCTCGAACTCGATCCTGACGCGCCGGTGGCCGCCACCTCGACCGCTGCCGTTGACATGACCGCCGGGCTCTCCGCCCTCGTCGGCCGACCGCTCGAGGAGATCGAGAAGGTGTTCATCGCGGAGACGCTCAAGCTCACCGGTGGCAACCGCGAGCAGGCAGCCGACCTCCTCGGCATCGGCGAGCGGACCTTGTATCGCAAGATCAAGGAATACCAGCTCACCTGAGCCCTTCGCCGCATGGGACGCATCCATCAACTCCCGATGTCGGTCGTCAACCGCATCGCCGCCGGCGAGGTGGTGGAGCGGCCGGCGAGCGTGGTCAAGGAGCTGCTCGAGAACGCGCTCGACGCCTCTCCGACGCGGATCGACGTCGCCCTCGACCAGGGCGGGATCGCGCTGGTCCGGGTGGTCGATGACGGCGGCGGCATCGAGGCCGACGACCTGCCGCTCGCGGTGACGGCCCACGCGACGAGCAAGCTGCAGGTCGCCGAAGACCTCGAGCGGATCGGCACGCTCGGATTCCGCGGGGAGGCGCTCGCGAGCATCGCCGAGGTCTCGCGGGTGGTGATCCGCTCGCGGACACCGCATGGCACGGGCGCGACGATCACCGTGGATGGCGGCCGCGCCGACGAGGTCCGGCCCGATGGGTGCGCCGTCGGCACCACGGTCGAGGTCCATCAGCTCTTCGGCAATGTGCCGGCGCGGCGATCGTTTCTCAGGGCGCCGCAGACCGAGTGGTCGCATGCCTCGGAGGCCTTCGTCCGCACGGCACTCGCCCATCCGGCTGTGGCCTTCAGCCTCGTTCACAATGGCCGTCGGGTGCACGACCTGCCGGCGACGAACTCATGGCGCGACCGGATCGCCGGACTGTTTGGTGCCGAGGTGGCCGGCAGGCTCATCGAGGTCGAGGCTGACGATGGCGAGGTGTCGGTGCACGGGTTCGTGGGCCGCCCGGAGGACGACGTGGCCAGCGGCCGGCTGCAGCACCTGTTCGTCGGCGGCCGGCCGTTCCGCGACCGCTCGATCCTCCACGCCGTGCAGGAGGCCTATCGTGGCCTGCTGCTCTCGGGACGGCAGCCGATTGCCTTTCTCGCCTTCGACCTTCCGCCCGATGCCGTCGACGTCAACGTGCATCCCGCCAAGATGGAGGTGCGGTTCCGTGAGCCGTCGCGGCTCTATCGCCTCGTGCTGTCGGCCCTTCGCACGAAGTTCCTGGCGGCCAACGTCACCACGCGGCTCGAGCCTCCGCGGTCGAACGTGGCGACCCTGCCCGAGTTCGAGCCGTTTTCGCCGGCTGGCCACAGCGGTCGCGACACCTTCGGCGAGCGGGTCGTGGCGTCGGCTCCGCGAACGCTCTGGCCCGTCGAACCGGCGGGCGGCGATCGGGAGCTTGCGTCGCGGGCCCCCGGCGACGTGGTGGCTGCCCCACCGGCCTGGGAGGTGGACGACGTCTCCCGGCCCGTGGCAGGCGAGGAACTTGCTGTGCAGATGCACGACCGCTACATCGTGGTGCAGACGGCGGCCGGCATCGAGGTGATCGACCAGCACGCGCTCCACGAGCGGCTGCTCTATGAGAAGTTCAAGGCGGCGGTGGAGGTGGGCGGGCTCGAGGTGCAGCCGCTGCTCGTGCCCGAAAAGGTCGACCTCGCCCCGGCCGAACTGGAACTCGTGCACGAGCACGTGGGCACACTCGAGCGGGCCGGCATGAAGATCGAGCCGTTTGGCGGCAGCACCGTGATCGTGACCTCGAAGCCGGCGCTCGCCGGCGACACGCCCGCCGCCGAGATCGTGCGGGAGGTGCTCGACCGGCTCTCCTCGACGGCGGCCTCGGGGGGCGGCATGAGCGTGCTGGTCGACGAGGTGCTCCACGGACTCGCCTGCCGGGCCGCGATCAAGGCGGGCGACCGGCTCTCCCAGACGGAGGTTGACGCCCTCGTTCGGGATCGCCGTATCGTCTCCGAATCGCACCACTGCCCCCACGGCCGGCCCACGTCGTTGACGCTCTCGCGGCAGGACCTTGACCGCCAGTTTCGGCGCACCTGATACGGAGAACAGATGATTTTGGCGATCAAATGCGTAGCGTGTGAAAGCCGACCGGCCGTGAGGCCGCGGGCGAACCACGCTGGATGCGGCGTCTGTTGGTGGTGCATCCCACGCCTCACGGCGTTGGGCTTGTACAACCGGCCGCGCACCGTTCACCGAGAACCCGTATGACACTCCCGGCCCCTATGCGCAAGACGTTCACTTCCGAGGACCTGCGATGATCTGCGTGAGCATTGGCCGTGGCCGGCACCGGCACATGATCGCCGAGCACAAGCATCTGGTGGAAAACGGCATCCGCCTCGTCGAGCTACGGCTTGACTACATCCAGGGCGAGGTGCAGGTGAGGCGGCTGCTCCGGGATCGCCCCTGCCCAGTGATCGTGACGTGTCGGCGGAAGAGCGACGGCGGCCGCTGGGAGCATTCGGAGGAGGCTCGGCGGACGCTGCTGCGGACCGCGATCGTCGAAGGAGCCGACTACGTTGACCTCGAAGACGACATCGCCGCGGGCGTCCCGCGGTACGGGGCGACGAAGCGGATCGTCAGCCACCACGACTTTCAGAAGACCCCAGCCGACCTGACCCTGCTGCATAAGCGGCTGTCCTCGATGGACGCGGATGTGGTGAAGGTCGCGGGGATGGCGAATCACCCCACCGATAACCTGCGGATGCTCCAGATGGTGAACGCCAGCAAGCTGCCCACGGTTGGAATCTGCATGGGCGAGATCGGCGTTCCGACCCGGATCCTCGGCGGCCGGTTCGGCGCCCCCTTCACCTATGCCACGTTCAACGACGACCGCGTTCTCGCCCCCGGACAGATCGGCTGGCGGCAGATGCGGGAGATGTACCGCTACGAATCGATCACGCCGGCGACGAAGATCTACGGCGTGGTCGCTGATCCGGTGGCCCACAGCCTCTCGCCCGTCGTGCACAATGCCGCCCTGGCCGCCGCCGGCATCGATGCGGTCTACCTGCCCTTTCGGGTGCCGGCCGAGCAGCTCGACGAGTTTCTCTCGGCCGCGTCGCGGTGGCCGCTGGCGGGCCTGAGCGTGACGATCCCGCACAAGGAGGCGGTGCTCAAGCACACGGCACACACGGATGATCTCGTGAAGTCGATCGGCGCCGCCAACACACTCTCGTTCGCCGTCGACGGGATCACGGCCGCCAACACCGACGCGATCGCCGCCGTGGAGAGCCTCGTCGCGGCCCTGCAGGGGGACGAGCGGGCGACGAGCGACGGGCTCGGACTGAAGACCACCCTCGTGCTCGGCGCGGGAGGGGCCGCGCGGGCCGTGGCGTTTGGCCTCAAGAAGAAGGGCGTGGAGGTGACGGTGACCTCTCGCACGGCCGATCGTGCCAAGAAGATTGCGGCCGAGGTGGGCTGCAAGTCGGTGGAGTGGGCCGCCCGGCACCGGATGCCCTACGACGGCATCGTCAATGCCACGCCGGTTGGCATGCATCCCAACGTCGACGAGAGCCCTTACGACAAGGAGCACCTCCGGCCGTACATGGTGGTCTTCGACACCGTCTACAATCCGGAGAACACGCTGCTCATCAAGGAGGCGCGGAGTGCCGGATGCCGAACCGTCACCGGCGTGGAGATGTTCGTGCGGCAGGCGGCGATCCAGTATCGCATCTGGCACGGTGCGGAACCGCCGCCGCAGGTGATGCGCGAGGCGCTCAAGCGGGCCACGGCGTCGGCCAAGCAGCCGTTGTGAGCGGCCCAGCGATCGCGGATGGAGAGGCGACGATGCGGCTGACACTCATCGGTTATCGCGGCTGCGGCAAATCGACCGTGGCGGCGTTGCTCGTGCCGCGGCTGGGAATCCCCGCGGTGGATGCCGACGAGGTGGTTGAGCAGCGGGCCGGCATGTCGATCGCGGCCCTGATCGCCGACCGCGGCGAGGCGGGCTTCCGCGACCTCGAGTCGATCGTTCTCGCCGAGCTGCTCGCTGGTCCGCCGCTGATTCTTGCCACCGGTGGAGGCGTGGTGCTCCGCCAGGCCAATCGCGAACTGCTCCGGGACCGCGGCCGCCCCGTGATCTGGCTCGATGCCGCCGCCGACGTGGTGCGGGCGAGACTGGCGGCCGATCCGATGACCGCCGTCCGGCGACCGGGGCTCGCGGGCGCCGATCCGCTCGCGGAAGTCGCCGACACCCTAGCGGTTCGCGAGCCGCACTATCGATCGTGCGCCGACGTGCGCTTCGACACCGGGGTCGAGCCCGCGGGCCGGATCGCCGAGCGCATCGTCGAGTGGCTCGCCACCTGGGATCGCTCCGTCACGGTGTCACCGGAGCATTCGCGATGATTTCTGAGGCGACATCGCTATCCGCTCTGGCGACGGTCATCGGGTCGACCCTGGCGGCGGTTGCCGGTCTCGTCGGCGGTCGCCTGCTCGTCGCCGGGGTGGGCCGGCTGGTCGAGCCGAGCATTCCCACGGGTTCGCGGGCCATGCTCTGGACGCCCGTGGTCGCCGCCGCGGCGGCGCTGGCCCTGTGGTGGTGGGAGGTGCTTTGTCGCGGCCTCGTGCCGGAGGGAGCAGATGCCTCGTTGGCGATGCTTGCCACGCGATTCGCCCTTCACGGAATCCTGTTCCTGTTCCTGGCCGCCGCCACCTGGGTCGATCTCAGGCATCGCATCATCCCCGACGCGATCACCGTGCCTGGTGTGCTGGCCGGTTTGGCGGCGCTTGCCGCGTGGCCCGATGGGCTCCTGCCGGTGATCCGCGAGGTGCCCCGCTCGTTTGCGCCGCCTCTGCGCGAGGCCGACGTGCTCGGGTTCGTCGGTCCGCTACGAGGCCCGTGGCCGACCTGGCTCGAGCCGGCGCCCACGCTCGCGGGGCTGGCCATCGCGATGGTCGCGTTCACTGTGTGGTGGCTCGTGGGCACGGAGCCCGGAGTTTCCGAAACCAGGCTGGGGGCGTGGTGGCGGCGGCTGGTCGCCCCGCGGCCGCTCGTCGCGATCACGGGCGCGGCGGTGGTGGTGACCGCGTGGCTGGTGGGTGGCGACCACTGGCGCGGGCTGGTGTCGGCGCTCGGTGGGCTCGGCGTGTCCGCCGGAATGGTCTGGCTCACCCGCGCCGGTGCGTCGCGGGCACTGGGCCGGGAGGCGATGGGGCTCGGCGACGTGACGCTGATGGCGATGGCCGGCGCGTGGCTCGGCTGGCAGCCCTGCGTGCTCGCGTGCTTCCTCGCGGTCTTCATCGGGCTGGCGCACGGCGTCGCGCAGCTCGTGCTCCACAGTGAGACGGAGCTCCCCTTCGGCCCGAGCCTGTGTCTCGGCACGGCGCTGGTGGTGGTGGGGTGGCGGCCCCTCTGGGGTCGGACCGAGCCGTTCTTCGAGCGTCCGCTCGAGATGGCCGCGGTGGTCGTCGCGGTGATCGTCCTGACGGCGGTGACCCTCTGGGCCTGGCATCGAATCAGGCCGATTTCCGCAGACTGACGGCTGGCTCGCCGGCCTTGCCTCCCCCCGCCCCGGCCCCCTACGATCCCGCCCCCTCAGGAGGCTCACGCGCCGTGATGCCGTCGCGCGCCCAGTTCATGCCGACCTTCATCGCGCTCATTGCGGCGGTGGTGTGCGGCTGCGCGAGTAACCCCTTCAAGAAGCAGGCCGTGCCGCCGCCGAGCCTCGAGCCGCCGCCGGGCGTCGCCGCGCCGGCCCACACGATTCCGCAGGCGTCGTCGTTGTCCCTCCCGCCCTCCTACGCCGACGTCGATGGCCGGCAACTCGAGGCGGCACTGGTGCGGAATCGGCAAGAGTCTCAGGTGATGCAGGACGAGATCGCGGCGCTCCGCGACCAGCTCGCGAGCACGTCGTCGCAGCTCGCCCAGACGCGGGCCGCCGGCATGCCGCCCGGCGCCGACAAGCCGCCACGAGTCGGCAACGACGGCGGAGTGCCCGCCACTCCCGTGGTCATGCAGTCGGCGATGACACAACTCAAGCTTCCCGATCTGCAGCCGAGGTTCGACGGCGCGGTGATCCGGATCGACATCCCTGCCGACCGGCTGTTCGACGGCGGCACCGCCAATCTCCTGCCCGAGGGGGCGGCCGTGCTGACGCAGGTCTCGGCCGAGTTGGAGCGGGTCTATCCCGGTCACTTCGTCGGCATCGAAGGACACGTCGACACGGAGCCGCTCCAAAACGCCTCGTGGACGTCGCCCCATCAACTCACGGCCGCGCGATCGGCGGCTGTCTTCGATTTCCTCACGACGCGGACCTCGATGCACGAGAACCAGCTCTTCCTCGTGGCCCACGGCGCGAATCATCCGCTGGTATCCAACGCCACGTCGGCGGGCCGGTCGCGGAACCGGCGGGTCGAACTGGTGATCTATCCCGACCGTGCGGCGGTCGACGTCGCCGCGAAGTGACCAGCCGCTAGTCGCCTGCTACACTCCCCCGCATGGTGACGATCGTCGACTACGGCAGCGGCAATCTGCGAAGCGTGCAGAAGGCGTTTGAGAGGCTGGGGGTGGCGGCCCGCATCACCGATGATCCCCAGGTGGTGGCCGAGGCGGAGCGGGTGGTGCTGCCCGGTGTCGGCGCCTTCGGCGATGCGATGCGGGCGCTTCGCGATCGGGGGCTCGTCGAGCCGATCGTGGCCCACGTGCGGGCGGAGAAACCGTTCTTCGGCATCTGCATGGGGCTGCAGCTGCTCTTCGAGACCGGCCTCGAGGGCGGGCGGCACGAGGGGCTTGGCCTCCTCCCTGGCGAAGTCGTGCGGTTCGACTTGCCCGCGGGCATGAAGGTGCCCCACATGGGCTGGAACACGGTCCAGTGGCGCGACGGGGCGTCGCCCGCGGAGGGCCCCGACTGGTACTACTTCGTGCATTCCTACTACGCGCGGCCGCGCGATGAGTCGCTGGTGGCTGCGGTCACCGACTACGGTGGTGAGTTCGTCTCGGCGGTCGCGCAAGGGCGGCTGTTCGCGACGCAGTTTCATCCCGAGAAGAGTCAGGCCGTCGGGCTGCGGTTGCTCTCCTCGTTCATCGGCCGCGGCTGACCCCTCTACCCTTTTGCGGAGCCTGTCGATGGAACTCTGGCCGGCGATCGACCTGCGTGGCGGCAACTGCGTGCGGCTCCTTCAGGGCGACTACGCCAAAGAGACGGTGTTTGGAAGCGATCCCGTGGCGATGGTCTCGCGCTTTCTTGCGGGTGGCGCGAAACGGCTCCACATCGTCGATCTCGATGGTGCAAAGGCGGGCTCGGCCGTGCAGGCCGACCTCGTCCGTCGCATGGCGGCTGCGGCGGGCATCTCCTGCCAGATCGGTGGTGGCATCCGCACGGTCGAGACGGCGGAGGCCTACCTCGACGCGGGGCTCGCCCGCGTGATCCTCGGCAGCGTGGCGGTTGAGGATCCGGCGTTGCTCGAGCGGCTGGCCGTTGCGCATCCGGGACGGATCGTCCTCGGGCTCGACGCCCGAGATGGTCGGGTGGCGACCCGCGGCTGGGTCGACACGAGCCCGCTTCTGGCGGTGGATGTCGCCCGGCGGCATGCCGATCTGCCGCTCGCGGCGATCGTATACACCGACATCGCCACCGATGGCACGCTCGCCGGCCCCAACGTCGCGGCGCTCGAGGAGATGCTTGCAGCGGCGACGGCTCCGGTGATCGCCTCCGGTGGCATCGCCACGCTCGACGACATCCGCCGCGTGGCAGCGATCGGCTGCGCGGGCTGCATCGTGGGCCGGGCGCTCTACGACGATGCGTTCACCCTTCCCGACGCGCTCATCGCGGCCGGAGAGTCGCCGCGACGTCGATAAACGTAGCCGCAGGTTGGTAACCTGCGGTAGCAGTCGGGCACAGGTTGCCAACCTGTGCTACTCCATGAGGCCGGGTCACCGATCCCGCAGCCGCAGGTTGGTAACCTGCGGTGCATCGGACCGGGGCGTCGTGCTGGTGCAGGTTGCCAACCTGCACCTACGGTGGCATGCATGAGCCCCGGCTGGGGGCGGCGGCATATCCTTCCAGGATTCCCCCGACGCGGCCCGCCCAAGGGGTTTTCCGCAGGATTCCCCGGGAAGCCTCAACATCCGGGCCCGGCCGGGCCGACCGTACGAGTGACTCGTTTGCCGGGCCCGGTTTCCCGCCTCTACCATCGAATCCATGGCCACTGACGTGCGGATCAAGGAGCAGTTACCCGAGCTGACGCGGCGGATCGTCGAGACGTACCAGGAAGTACCGCCGATCCACTACCTCGGCCACTGCCCGCTGCCGAACTACGAGTCGATCATCTCCGCCTGCGAGGATCTCAAGGAGATTCTCTACCCGGGCTATCGACGCCGCGAGAACCTCCACCTCGGCAACGTCACCTACCACGTCGGCGACCTGATCGACGGCCTGCATGACAAGCTCACCACGCAGATCGGCCGGGCACTGCGGCACAGCGTCTCCGCCCAGCGGGCTGCCGCTGAGCAGGGCGTCGAGCTGCCGGTGGCGTCGGAGGCGGCGAAGCACTGCACCGAGGAGGGCGACTTCGAGGCGCTCGGCCAGGCGAAGGCGGTCGAGTTTCTCGAACGGATTCCCGACGTTCGGCGCATTCTGGCGACCGACGTGCAGGCGGCGTTCGACGGCGATCCCGCCGTGCGGACGCTCGACGAAGTCATCTTCTGCTATCCCGGCCTCGAGGCGGTGACGATCCACCGGCTTGCTCATCTCCTCCACCGGCTCGAGGTGCCGCTCATCCCGCGGATGATGGCGGAATGGTCCCACCGGCGGACCGGCATCGACATCCACCCGGGGGCCACGATCGGCGATCACTTCTTCATCGACCACGGCACCGGCGTGGTGATCGGCGAGACGTGCGAGATCGGCAGCCACGTGAAGATCTACCAGGGCGTCACGCTGGGCGCGCTGTCGTTTCAGACCGACGCCGACGGCCACCTCGTCCGCGGCACGAAGCGGCATCCGACGATCGAAGACCGCGTCGTGATCTATGCCAACGCCACCGTGCTCGGCGGGGCCACGCGGATCGGCCACGACTCGGTGATCGGTTCGAGCGTGTGGCTGACGCGGTCGGTCGACCCGCACACGACGGTGGTGCTCGAGAAGCCGAAGCTCCGCATGCGCGGCGAGGCACCGGAACTCGACGCGGCCAACGACTGGCAGATCTGAATTGAGCGCCCGCGGGGCCATCCCTGGCCCCCGCGGGCTTGGCCCGGCGATGGTGAAGCCAAGGTTCACCATGCCGTGCGATGGCCGGCCTCGTGCCGGCCGTCGCGTAAGCCGCCGAAGGCCCGGCGGGATTCGCCGGCGCGGCGGTGGCATCACGTGCCCGACTGGCTGCTCCAGCAAAAGGGGTTGAACTCAGCGAGGGGGTGCCCGTGCCCCGAGAGCCGGCGTATGCCGCCAAGCGAAGCCAGGATGGCGAAGCGCAGGCGGCATACGAGTGAGCGAAGGACAGGATGTCCTGAGCGAACGTCCGGCGACGGGGCGTGGGCAGCCCCGAGCGGTGCGGCCGAAAGGGCGGTTTTCCCGGCGGAATCGGCATGGGCCGGGGGTGGCGGGCTTCGCTAGTCTCTGGGGGTTCCCGCCTCCGGAGACGATCTGCCATGCGTGCCCTGCTCGCGTCCCTGCTCTGCCTGATCCTGTCGGTCACCTGCCTCGGGCAGTCCGCCGCCCCTGCCAAGGTGCCGGTCGTGTTCGCGGCGTACGCCACGCCCCTGGAAGAGCCATGGAATCAGGTGATCCACAAGGCCCTCCAGGATGCTGAAAAGGCTGGCAAGATCGCCTACGCCTGGCAGGACAAGCTCGCCACGACCACCGCCATGGCCTCGGGCCTCAACTCGGCCCTGGTTCGGCGGCCCGACGTGATTGTCGCCGATGGTGTTGAGTCGCTTGACGCCATCAAGGCCGCGGCGGCTGCGAATCCCGGGATCGCGTTCCTGGTCGGCACGTCGCAGCCCCCCGTCGCCCCAAACCTCTCCACGTTCGACAGCAATCTCTCCGAACCGGCCTACCTCTGCGGCGTCGCCGCCGGCCGGCTGACGAAGTCGGGCGTGGTTGGTGTGGTTGCCGGCAAGAGCGACACCCAGGTCCACCGGGCGATCAACGCCTATATCCAGGGCGTCAAGGACGCCAACCCGTCAGCCAAGGTGAAGGTCACGTTCATCGAGTCATGGTACGACCCGCCGAAGGCGAAGCAGGCGGCACTCGCCCAGGTCGCCGCCGGCGCCGATCTGATTTGGGCCGAGCGAGAGGGGGCGATCGAGGGTGCCCGCGAGAAAGGCGTGCTCGCGTTTGGCAATCTCGTCGATCAGACCGCCGCGGGACCGGAGACGGTGCTCACCGGGCCGGTGTGGAGCATGGCTCCGCTCATCGATCACATGGTGAAGCTTTCCGGCGCCGGCATGGTGCGGGCCGAAAACTACATCGACTTCTCCTCGCTCGCCCGAGGCGGTGCGGTGCTCGCCCCCTGGCACGGGTGGAACGAGAAGCTCCCGGCGGATGTGCTGGAACTCGTCCGAGAGCGGCAGAACGCGATCAAGACCGGGGCGCTCGTGATCGCCCCGAGTGCCGACCGGCC
>Ga0114972_10000766_pt1 | contig 24104 bp, 21 predicted proteins | sample M_140807_EF_Meta_FD_87354 | JGI IMG/M metagenome (GOLD analysis project Ga0114972, IMG submission 87354) | Freshwater microbial communities from Lake Montjoie, Canada to study carbon cycling - M_140807_EF_MetaG | ecosystem: Environmental > Aquatic > Freshwater > Lake | place: Lake Montjoie...
GGCGCGCAGGCCGACAATGTGTCGTGCGAGAACGCCGCGTGCGCGGTTGAATCTACAGGCTCGGTCGCGTCACACTCTCGGCACATCTTTTGCGTTCAGTGCTCGACACTGAGAGGTTTCATGCGTCTTTCGTCCCGTGGTTCTCCCTTTAGCGTCGCCGCGCTCGCCGCGGGCCTCGCCGGTCTGGCCCCGTTCGCGGCCCGTGCGCAGGACGCCGCCGTCGATGACTCCGGCTTCAGCGTGCGCTTCGAGTCGGGCGACGCCGACCGCCTCAAGCTGCTCGGCCACGCGGAGTGCTTGGGGGGCGTGCTCACTGAGCAGGTCAAGCTCGCCGTCGAGGTCACGCGCCCCGAGAACACCTCGGGCGATTACCGCGCCGTGCTCCTCGTCAAGCCAGACGACGGCGCGGGATGCGAGGCTGCGGACGCCCAACTCTGCGCCGATGAAGAGCGCACGGACGACCCCGATCGCTGCCGCTGCGTCGCGCGCGGCGCCCAGAACGACAGCGCCTTCGAGGTCTCGCGTCCGTTTGGCAGCCTGTTGTTCGGGACCGAGTGGAGCGGCGATGGCCTGAGCGGCTGCAGCGCCACGCCCTCGGACCGGACCTACAGCTTTATCCCCGCCTTCGTGCCGGCCGAGGCCACCAAGGCCACCCAAGGCGGGCCCCCCGGCGACGGCCAAGCCTTCAAGCAGACGGACGCCGGCGTCGAGGACGCGTCGACCACGACCCCCACGGCGGATGTCGTCCTCGGGACCTCGACCGCCGAGGTCCAAATCGACGAGGTCGCACCGAGCGCCGCAGGCGCGGTCTTCGTGGAGTCGGGCGACCGCGCGCTCGTTGTCTCGGTCGCCGACGACGACGTGCCCGCGGGCCACAACATCTACGCCTGCGCCCGGGCCTACGGCGCCGACGGCAGCGCACCCACGCTGCCTGCACCGGTGGCAGGCAACGCGCTGTTCTACAGCACGACGCAGGGCAAGCCCGTCGGCGTCGAGCCCGACGATCTGTGCGCCCGCTCCAGCACAGACGGTGCGACCGCCCGAATCGAGTCCATTCGCCCTGGCGCGTCCTACGGGGTGTTCATCTTCGTCGAGGACGAGGCGGGCAACTTCGGCCAGCCGGCCTCGACGAGCCGCGCGCAGTCGGCCGAGTACCTGAACTTTGCCGAGTACTATCGCACGGCGGGCGGACGCGAGAAGGGTGGCTGCCAAGGGTTCCCAGGCGCGTCGGGTCCTGCGGGCTTAGTCGCCGTGGCAGTCGCGGCCGGTCTATGGGCGCGTCGCCGTCGCGGAGGTCGCTCATGAGCGCTTTGATTCGTCTCTCCCGCCTGAGCGCGTTCGCGCTGCTCGGCGTCGTGACCCTCGGTCCTTCGGCGTGGGCGCAGTCCCTCCGCGAGAGCCCGCGATCGGGCCTCTTCGAGCTCAGGATGACGCCCGGCTACGTGCCCGCGGTCGATTCGACCTTCAGCCCCAGCGCGGACTGTGTGTCGTCACGTCCTTATCAGAAGATTTTCGGGAACGACGGCGCCCCGCTCTTCCAACTCGGGACCGCAGCGCACCTGTACCGCGGGATTGGCGCGCTCTCCCTTGGCGCCACGGTCGGCTATTTTCAAGACACGGGGGACATGGTCCGCACGAACCCCTGCGTCGGCGACGGCGATGTCACGGAGGAAGAAGCGCAGTTCGACGAAGACCGCTCGCCGACGGACAACACCTCGCTCACGCTCGTCCCTCTACAGGCGCAGGCGACCTACCGCTTCGATCGCTTCGAGGACACCTTCCCGCTCGTCCCTGTCGTCCGAGGTGGCCTCGACTACTTTGGCTGGTGGATCGACGACCAAGACGGCGAGACGGCCTACTTCGATGCCGCGCGCGCGCAGCCGTCGTCCGGCGGCACCTGGGGTTACCACTACACGCTCGGTGTTCACTTCCTGCTCGACTATTTGGCCGAGGACATGGCGACGAGCTTTGACCTCGACGCCGGCGTGAACAGCAGCTACCTCGCGGTCGAGTACACGGTGCTCAAGGTCGACGACTTCGGCGACGCCTCGTCCCTGCGCCTCGGCAACGACGGCACCCTGACCTTCGGCCTTACGCTCGAGCTGTGAACACGCGGCGCGTCGCGTTTCGCGTCGAATACGACGGCACAGACTTTCACGGCTGGCAGCGGCAGACCGGGCAGCGCACGGTCCAAGGCCTGCTCGAGGCGACCCTGCTCGACGTCCTGGGCGAGCGCTGTGAGGTCGATGGCGCGAGTCGCACAGACGCGGGCGTTCACGCGCGCGACCAGCTCGCCGCGACGCGCCTCGCGCACCCCATCGCGCCGGCTTCGCTTGTCAAGGCGCTCAACCGCAAGCTGCCCGCGGACGTCGCCGTGCGCGACGCGCACGAAGCGCCGCCCGAGTTTGCGCCGCGCTTCGAGTCGGGCGGAAAACGCTACGTCTACCGCGTGCTCTGCGGCGGCGAGCGGCGCCCTCTGTGGGACCGCTTCGCATGGCGCGTGCTGCGGCCGCTCGACGTCGACGCCATGATGCGCGCCGGCGACGCGCTGGTCGGCACCCACGACTTCACGAGCTTCGCCGCCAGCGATGGCAGCCACACCTCGGCGGTACGGTCCCTCTACGTCATCGAGCTGCGCGCAGACGGCCCGCGGCTCGACGTGACGTTCGTCGGCTCCGCGTTCCTCAAGCAGATGGTGCGAAACCTCGTCGGCACGCTCGTCGAGGTCGGCCAAGGCAAGCGTGCCCCCGACTCGATGGCGGCCATCCTCGCGGCGCGGGACCGACGCACCGCCGGCGCGACCGCGCCCGCGCTCGGCTTGACGCTTGAGCGCGTGTGGCTCAAGACGGACCCGGACGCCCCGAAGGCCTCGCCTCAGAACGCGAGCTGAACGCCCACGCTCAGGTCAAAGTGGAAGCTCGGCGACTCCCCGATCAGGTGGTAGAAGTCGGGCGTCGCGACGAAGGCGAACTTGCGGGACAGGTCGTAGGCGTACGTCGCACCGACGGTCCAGAAGTAGGGGCCCTCGAGCGTCGTGTCGAGCAAGCTCCCGAGCTGTACGAGGTGGCGGACCTTGCCGAAGCCTCCCCCGACGCGCGCGGCCAAGCGGCTGTGACCGCTGTCCATCAGCACGAACTTCAGGCGCCCGCCCTCTGCGTGCGTGAACTCCACGATCTGGACCCGCGCGAACCCGCCAAGGGCGACGGTCGGCGTGACCCAGACGTCGGCTTCAATCAGGCCATGAAACGGCGCGGGCGCGAACCCGCCCTTGACCTTCGCGGTGGGCTGGTTCTGAGGCGTGGCGTTCTCCGTGATGATGCCGGCGCCGGTCCCGAGCGAGAGCCCGAGTGAGAAGACCTGCGTCCGCTTGCCGCCGCCCCCCGACTCCTCTTCGTCGCCCCCCCACTCGTCACCGGTGAGCGAGTCGCCCGAAGGGTAGTCCTCGACCTGTACCCGCATCGGCGCGCGCTCATCGCCCTTTGACGCGATGATGTTCTCGTCGCGGTCAAGCACGACGAGGTAGTACGAGAGGCGCGTGCCCTTGATGTAGTTCTTGGAGATGCCGATCGCGAAGGTGTCTTCCCCCGCGCTCTTCATCGCGATCCGGCGGTACTGTCCTGCGCTGTCGGTCTTGAAGTAGACCCACGCGGAGTACAGACGGTCGGCGACGTCGGGCGTGAGCCGCATCTCGACCTTGAGCGACTCGCCGGCGTTGGCGCGCTTGATAGGCCGGTGCGTAATGCCGTCATCTGAGGCGCCGCCCTCGTCGTCTCGTCGGCGCCCCCGCCCGCGGTCGTCCTCTCGGCCCATGTCATCGTCCCGAGCGCGGTCGTCGCGGTCGGCGCTTCGGGGCGGCTCCACCTCTCGCTCGGCCTCGGCGAAGAGCGAGCGCAATGTCGGCGTCTCGGCGTTCGCGTCGATGCGAATGGACGGGTCTTCCCGCAGCGCCTTCTTGAACGCGTCTACGGTCCGCGCGCGGTCTTTGTCCCGCGTGTAAATGATCAGGCCGAGCTGCAGGTGCACCTGCGCGACGGTGCGTCCCCGCAGGCCCGACGACCGGGCAGTGTCGAGCGCCTGACGCAGCAGACCCTCGGCCTTGTCCACGTCGAGGTCATCGTCGTACGCACGCCGGGCGTCGTCGAGCATCCCAACGATCTCAGCATCTCCTCCACGCCCACCGCGCTGCGCGCTCGCGGTCATCGGCGCGGCGAGCGCAAGCGCGCTGACGACACACAGGGTCCTCAACACGTTCGACTCACTTCTTGATGATGCGGAACTCGACGCGTCGGTTCGCCGTGCGCCCGGCCGCGGTCCGGTTGTCCTCGATCGGGCGGTCCTCGCCGTAGCCGATGGCCTGCAGTCGGTCGGCCGAGATGCCCTGCTCAATCAGGTAGCGACGCACGGACTCGGCGCGGCGCTGCGAGAGCTTCTGGTTCACGCCACCCTGCCCTTGGCTGTCCGTGTGACCCTCGATGCTCACGTTGAACCCGGGGTTGTCTCGCAGCGCGAGCGCGACCTCGTTCAGCAGCGGGAACGACTTGGGCAGGATGCGATCCTTAGCCGTCGCGAAGAAGATCGTCTGCTTGAGCTCGATGCGGTCATTGAGCACGACAATCGTCTTGTACAGGTCAGGGCAGCCGTCGGTGTCCGTGTCGCCGTCGTAGTCTTCGGGCTGCAACGGGCACTGGTCCGTCGCGTCCGCGATGCGATCGTTGTCGTTGTCCGGGTCTGGGCAGCCGTCTTCGTCCTCGAAGGTGTCACGGTCCTCGGCCTGGAGCGCGCACTTGTCGCTGGTGTCGGGCACGCCGTCCTGGTCGTTGTCGAGGTCGGGGCAACCGTCCTCGTCCTCGAACGCGTCCTTGTCCTCGGGCGTGTCGGGGCACTTGTCGGCCTGGTCGAGCACGCCATCTGCGTCGCGGTCGTCGACGTCGGGGCAACCATCCTCGTCCGCCACGCCGTCCTTGTCCTCGGGCGCGTCCGGGCAGGCGTCCGCGGGGTCGCTGATGCCGTCCTTGTCGCGGTCGCCCGCTTCGGGGCAACCGTCCGTATCGGCGTCGCCGTCGAAGTCCTCGGCGGCATCCGGGCATCGGTCGGCCGGTGGCAGCAGGCCGTCACCGTCACGGTCAGCGGGCGCTGCACAGCCCGGCGCACGCGCGGCGATGTCGGCGATACGCCAGGCTTCTTGCGCCGCCTCAAGGTGCTGGGTGGCGCGCGTGTACGCTCCTTGGTCCAGCTCAAGCGAGACAAACTCCAATTGCGTCTGCGCGGTCGCGAGCGCCTCGGGCGCGCAACGCTTCGCGGGCGCCTCGACGCGGTCGAGCTTCTCGCGCAGGCCATCCGCGCGCCTCGAGAGCAACACGCCCGCGTTACAGCCGACCAGCGCGGTCGCCACGAGCCCAACCCCAAAGAGCGTCTGGGTGCGGCTCACAGTTGGCTCCCCGCCTCGCCGACGGGCGCGTCCTCGAGGTCGTCCTCGGGCGCCTCGTCGGGGCGCTTCGTCGGACGAGTGCCGCGCTCCGGCGCAGACAACGCTGCGTCGCGCGCACGCTGGGCCCGGTCAATCGCCATGCCCGCGAGCCGTGTCGCCGCCTCGAAGTCGGAGTAGCCCTCCTCCTCGCGCGCTTTATCGTAGTAGGCCCGCGCGGCTGTCAGGTCGTAGAGCGCATAGGTCTGCGCGTCCGCCGCGAGCGCGGTCTCAATCGCGACTTCGGCGTCCGAGAGCGTGAGCGTCGTACGGACGGGACCACACCCTGCTGCGGTGACGACGAAGGACAGGCAGCCGAGCAGGCGTGCGTTCACGGTATTCCCCGGCAGTGAGTCGAGAGCGCGAGCATTAAACCCCGCGTCCGCGGAGTGTCAAGGATGCGCCGCGCCCCGCTTCAGCTCAGGAGCGCGTCCACGCGCCCGCCGACGTCCGCCTCGGAGCCGCCCTCGGCGACGGCGAGCTCCTGGACGAGGAGCTGACGAGCGGTCTCAAAGACGCGCCGTTCGCCGTACGAGAGCTGCTTGTCCGCGCGCGTCAAGTGCAGGTCGCGCAGCACCTCGGCGACATCGACCAAGCTGCCGCTCTGGATCTTTTCCACGTAGCGGCGATAGCGCCGGTTCCAGTTCGGCTCCTCGACGGTCAGCTTGCTCGACGAGAGCGCCGCCATGACGCGACCGACCTCGTGCGCGTCGACGACGTTCCGCAGGCCGACCTGCGAGACCTTCGTGACCGGCACGCGGATCTTCTTCTCCGAGTCCAAGCACCGCAGCACGTAGAAGCTGCTGGTCACGCCCGAGATCTCGAGCGTCTCAATGCCGGTGATCTCGGTGACGCCCTGAGCGGGGTAAACCGCCATGTCGCCCACATTAAATGCTGTTGCCAAAGTCGTTCCTCACTGTGTTGGCCGCTCCGGTGTCCGGGGCGGGAGGAGAGCGCGTCGCCCTAAGCATCGGGCGTGCCACGCAGACGAACGCACGGAGTTCGTCGCGATGAGCGGGCGTCGCGCTGTGAAAGACCCGTGGCAGACACGCCGTGCATGGCGAGCGGACTCGCCACGCGCGGCGCAGCGTTCACTTCGCGGCCTTGGCCTTGCGGGTGAGCGCCTTGTGCATGTCGAGCAGTCGGCCCGTCGTCAGCGCGCGGGTGCCAGCGAACGCCGTGGCGTCCTTCGAATCGCCGGCGCGCAGGCGCGTGACGGCCTCGGCGAGCGCCTCGCGGCTGCCGAACTTCTCCTTGACCGTGGTCGCGCGGTCGAAGAGCGTGAGGAGCTTCGAGTTCGGCACGCGGAGGAGCCGCTCGGCGAGGGCCTTGTCGGACTCGTTCGCGTCGCGCTCAATGATTGCGCTGAGCTTGTTCACGAGCTCTTCCTTGGAGCCGAAGCGCGCCTTGACCGTCTGGAGGGGTGTGGACATTTCTCTTCTCACCGGGCCGACCACGGGGTCGGGAAAAATTTGGGAGGCAGTGTATAGCATGGTCAGGGCCTCGGGGCAACCCAGTCTCACGCGAACCGCCCGCGCCCTCAGCTTCGCGGTCGTTTTCGCTGCCGCGCTCTCGGGGTGCGGCCGCCCACAAGAAGCCACACCCGCGACCACCGCCCCGCAAACGCCGCCGACCGATACCGCTTCGGCCGCGCCAGCGCTCGCCCGCGCGGGTGACCACGCCCTGGGGCTGCAGGACCTCCGCGACGCGGTCGCACAGGCGCGCGCCCTGCAGATGTGGCGCACAGGGCAGCGCCCCGCGGACGAGGCGCTCAAGGGGGGAGAGCTTCGCCTGCGCATCGCCGAGCAAGCCATTGACCGTCAGCTCATCCGCGACGAGGTCGAGCGACGCCGGCTGACTGTGCCGGCAGCCGAGGTCGAGGCCCTGCTTGAGCGCGCCGCCCAGGGTGCACCGCCCGACGTGAGCGCCGCGACGACGCCGCTCTCTCAGACAGACCCCGCCTCGCTCGAGGCGCGCCTCGTGGAGCGTTATGCGGACGACGCGCTGGTGCTCCGCGACGTGGCCACCGACCTCGTACGGCAGCGCGTGCTGATCGAGGCGTTGCTCGACGCGGTGACCCCCGCCGAGCGCGAGGCGCAATGGCGGGCCGAGGAGACGCGGATCGTCGCCACGCTGGTGTCGGTGCTGCGGGTCGCGACGTCGACCGAGATCGACGCCTGGCAGCGCGCCCATGGCGCCGAGATCGCCGCGCACTACGCCGCGAACAAAGAAGACTTTGAGACCGCCACGCGGCGCCGTGTTCGTCGTGTCTTCTTGGAATCGGACAGCCGCGACCCAGGCGAGCTCGCGCGCCTGCAAGCCGAGGCCGAGCGACTCCGCGCGCAGCTGGCGAGCGGCATAGACTTCGATGCCCTGCCCGTGGCGCCCGGGGTGCGCGTGACACCGTGGCGCGTGCTGTCGCGCAAGCAGTTCCCCCCCGCGTTCAGCGTCCCGCTCCACAGCCTTTCGGGCGTGGTCCCCGCGGCGAAGGGCCTCGTCGTGTTTCGCGTCGAAGAGGAGACGCAAGGGCAGGCGCGCGCGCTCGATGACCCCCGAGTGCAGCGCGAGATCGCCGCGCAGCTTCGGCGTGACGCAGACGACCTGCCCACCGCCCAGCGCTTAGCCGCACAGGCCCGCGCGGCGCTCGAGACGTCGACGTCCGCAGCCGCGCTCGACGCTGCCCTGACCGCGCTCGAAGTCAAGGCGAACCAGACGGAGGCTTTCTCGAGGGCAAACGGGGGGCGCGTGCCGCGCATCGGCTTCGCGCCAGAGCTGCACACCGCTCTCTTCGCGGCGAAGCGCGGCCAAGTCGTCGGCCCGCTCACTGTTCGCCAGCACCTTGTGGTGGCCCGCGTCGACTCACGGACGGAGCCGCCCCCAGACGCTTGGGTTCAGCAGGCCGCCGCGTGGACAAAGGCGTGGCGCGCTCGATCGGCGCGCGAGCGGCTCGACGCGTGGCTGGACGCGACCAGCCGGGCGCGCGGGCGCTCGATGAACCGAGAAGCGTTGCTCGCGCTCCCTTGGACGTCGCTTGCGGTCAGCGGCCCAGCTGCGCCAGGAGCGCCCGAGCTTGGTCTGCCTCCGGCCGCTTCGGCTGCGCCTCAATCAGGCGCGTCGCCATCTGCCGCGCCTCGGCCTTGAGTCCAAGCGCGCCGTAGATTTTCGACAGGGTCAGCGCAGCGGGCGCCCAGCGATCGGGCAGGTCCTGAAACTCGGAGACGACGCGCTCGAGGCGCCCGCGGGCCGAGACCGTGCGTTCGTCCCGCAGGTAAAAGCCGGCGACGTAGAGCTCGTAGTCCGCGAGGCGCTCTCGGCATCGCCGGAGCCGCGCTTGAGCATCGGCCGCGTTTCGGTCGGACGGGTACCGCTCGACGTAGACCTCGAGCGCGCGCGTGGCGTCCCGCGTGATCGCTTGGTCCTTCTCGTACGCGGGCGGAAACAAGAAGAAGTCGCTCGACTGCTGTTCGTCGTAAGACACCGCGATGCGGTACATCGCGAACGGCACTTCGGGGTGGTTCGGGCGGCTCTGGACAAAGCCGCGGTAGGCGTCGATCGCCTCCACGAACTTGTCCTGCTCGAACCATGCGTCTGCGATACGCAGCTCCGCGGTGGCGGCGTACTGGCTGTAAGCGTAGCGGTTCTTGACGACGGTCAGCCGCTTGATCGCCTCGGGCCAGTCTTCGTCACCGAAGACCTCCATCGCGTCCTCGAACGCTGCGCGGGCCGAGTCGGCGTACGTCTCGGGCTTGACCGTGGGGCCGCAGCCGATCGACGGCAGCACCCCCATGCCGAGGGCGCAGAGCAACGAGAGACGCGCGAGCTTCGACCGCATGGTGGGGCGTGGTATCATCGCGCGCCTCAGGCCGCAACTCGTCCCCGCACCGGCGAGCGAGCGCGCGGCCGAACGAGACGCACGGAGGGCTTAGCTTTGGAGAGACGCTCACGGAAAAGCGCACCACGTGGAGCCTTCGGCGCGGCCTACGCGCTCGCAGTTCTCGGGCTGAGCCTGCTCGTCCCGCGGGCAGCGCAGGCGTTCAACACGCTCGACGGCGACCGCACCGCGTGGCCCGCGGACCCGAGCTACCGGATCACGAACCGGTCTGCGGACGTCCGAGATGGGTCCGACGCTGTCGCGATTCGCCGCTCGTTCACGACCTGGCAAGACGTGCCGACTGCCGACATCGCCTTTCGCGAGGTCGCGCGGGGCGGCGACATCACGGTCTCATTTCTGGCTCAGTGGCCCCGGGAGTTCGGCCCGGACGCAGCGGGCGTGACCATCACGCAGCGGGCGCGGGGCGTGATCTCGTCGGCCGAGGTGAGCATCAACGAGGCGAACTTCGACTGGGCGACGTCGGGTGATCCGCTGAAGACGGACATCGAGGGCGTGGTCACGCACGAGGTCGGGCACGCGCTCGGCTTGGGCCACAGCCGCGTCCGCGCCGCGACGATGTACTGGTCGGGCGGCGACCTGGAGCTGCGGACGCTCGACCCCGACGACGCGCGCGGGCTGACGTTCCTCTACGGCAATGGTGCCGGTCAGGGGCGGCTCTGCGACCAGTGCGAAGCGAACGCCGACTGCGTGAACGGCGGGGTCTGCCTGACGCTGAACGACGGCCGCATGGCGTGTGGCACGCCTTGCGGGCGCGGGAACACGTGCGAAGCGGGCGCGAGCTGCTTTGAGCTGCGGAGCGGCGGCACCCAGTGCGCACCCGACGCCTTGTTCTGCGCAGACGACGGCGGCCCAGGGCAGATCGCTGAGGGTGACTACTGCTGGGGCGCGGACCAGTGCGCGCAAGGCAGCCAGTGCGTGCCGATCCCCGATGGCTCAGCGGTCTGTGCCCGCACCTGCGTCAACGACCGTGGCTGCCCCGCAGGCTCGGCATGCCTGGGCGCAGACGCGGGCCAAGGGCTGTGCATCCCTCGTGGACAGGCGGCCTTTGGCGCGGTCTGCTCGAACAGTCTGGAGTGTGCGTCGCTGCTGTGCGTGCCGCTCGACGACGTCACGAGCGTGTGCACGGCAGCCTGCGCGCCGGCCGCGGCGAACCCCGGCTGCCCCGGTGGCGCTGAGTGCATCGCCGTGCAGGACGCAGGCGACATTCAAGGCCTGTGCATCCCGCCCGGCGACGTCGCCGAGGGCGGCACTTGCGGCTCAGCGGCCGACCGATGCGCCGACGGCCTGACCTGCATCGTCGAAACCACCGGCGCTGAACCCGTGTGCCGAGCGGCATGCGCGCCTTTCGGTGCGTGCGGCCGAGGCCGCGGCTGCACGCCTTACAGCGCCAACGACTGGTTTTGCTTGCCCCTCATCGGCGGCGACGTGGGGGAAGCGTGTGACCCCGACGCTGTCTCGTGTCAGGGCGGCCTGTTCTGCATGCCGACCGTGAGCGCCGGCAGCGGCCAGTGCGTGCGCGTCTGCCGAGACACAGACGCCGCCGCATGCGGTGGTGCGGGGTGCTTCGACATTGACGGCGCGGACGGGAATTTGGGCATCTGCTCTCCCGGGAGCGGTCGGTTCGCCGACGCCTGCGAAACCGGCGCGGACTGCGCTTCTTTCCAGTGCGTCGCGGACGGAGAAGGCGGTGTGTGCAGCCAACGCTGCGACCGCACAAGCCCCTGCCCAAACGGGTTCGACTGCCGCGCACTCCGGACCGGCGAACAGCTCTGCTTCCGGTCGGAGGGCGCGCCGAGCGCCGGCGGCGAACCCAACGCGGGCGGCGGCTCCAACGCGGGCGGTGACCCCAACGCGGGCGGCGGCTCGAGCGCGGGCGGTGACCCCAACGCGGGCGGAGAGCCCAACTCGGGTCCGGGCGGCCCCAGCGCCGGCGGAACCGGCGGCATGGGCGAAGCCAATCCGCAGAGCGCGAACGACGCAGGCGCACCGGCGGTCGGCGCGGAGCGTCAGTCCAGCCCAGCGACGGGCTGCAGCGCGCGCCCCGCGCCCGCTTCACGCGGCGGTGCGCTCGTGGTCGTGGCGCTCGCGCTCTGCATCCGGCATCGTCGACGTCGTCGCACTCAGGAGGTCCGATGAACATCCGCTCGCTCACCGCTCCCCTCGCCCTCGCAGCGGCCCTCACCAGCGGGATGGCCTTTGAGGCGCGCGCGACCGTGGTCGTGCCCCTCACGATCGAGGCGATGACCGCGCGGGCGGACGTCGTCTGTGTCGGTGTGGTCCTGTCCCAACGCTCGGCGTGGAATGTCGAGCGGACGCGCATCTACACCACGACAGAGGTGCGCGTAGAGCGCACGCTCAAGGGCAAGCGCACGCAGGGCGACGTCCTCACGGTTCGCCAGCTCGGCGGCGTGGTCGAAGGCATCTCGCAGGTCGTGCCCGGGAACGCGCGTCTGACGCCGGGTGAGACGGCTGTCCTCTTCCTCGACGCAGACGAGGCGCTCCCGTTCCACTATGTGGTCGGGATGGCGCAGGGTAAGTTCACCGTTCAGGCCGCACCCGACGGTGCGCGGGTCACGCAGGACGTTCACGACTTGGCCTTTATGGCCGCCCCCGGCGCGACGCCCACGGACACGCCGCCGGCGCAGTCATCCGCTCGGCTCGACGCGCTTGAGCAGGCCGTCCGGCGAGCCGCCCAGCCCTGATGCGGCTGTCGACGCGCTGCCACTGCGCCACGCTCGCCCTCTGATGCTCCGCCGCCGACGCGGCCGCTTGCCTGGGGGCTGGTTCGCGATGTCGCGCTGCGTGACCGCCCATGCGCGCGCCGCTTGGCCGAACGAGTGCTGCGGCCTGCTCGTGCGCGACTTTCGCGGTCGTCTCTTCACGCTCAGGTCGCGTAACACATCGAAGTATAAGCGTTTTTCGTATACGCTCGATCCCGCGGCATTCTTCTGGGCTGCGCAGCTCGGCTGGGAGCCCGTGGGCGTCTACCACAGCCACGTCGAGGCCGATGCGCGACCCTCTCGGCTGGACGCCTCGCCATGGCCGGGGGCGCGCGCGATGATCGTGCCGGCGGCGCGTCTGGTCAGCGCTGCGCGACCTCGAGCGCCAGGTCGGCTGCCCTGACCGAGTGCGTGAGCGCGCCGACCGAGATGAAGTTGACCCCCGCCTCGGCGAACGCGCGCAAGGTGCCGAGCGTAATGCCACCGCTCGCCTCGAGCGGCACTCGGCCGCCGACACGCGCGACCGCGACCGCGACCTGCTCCGGTGTAAAGTTATCCAGAAGCACGACGTCCGCGCCTGCGGACAGGGCCTCGTCGAGCTGCTGAAGCGACTCGACCTCGACCTCGATCCTGAGCAGGTGGGGTGAGGCTTCACGCGCGCGGCGGACCGCTTCGGCCACGCCGCCGACGAAGGCGATGTGGTTGTCTTTGATGAGCACACCGCCGTCGAGCGCCGCGCGGTGGTTGTGTGCGCCGCCCACGCGCACCGCGTACTTGTCGAGGGCGCGCCACCCCGGCAGGGTCTTGCGCGTGTCGACGATGCGCGTCCGCGTGCCCGCCACGGCGTCGACGTAGCGGCGTGACTGCGTCGCGACTCCGGACATCCGCTGCGCGAAGTTCAGGAGCGTGCGTTCAAGGAGCAGGAGCGTGCGCACCGACCCCTCGAGGCGCAGGAGGACGTCTCCCGTCTGGGCACGGGCCCCGTCTTCGACCGACCACGTCGCCGCGACACGCTCGCCGGGCCAGCGCTGAAGTAGCCGGTCGATGACCGGGCGCCCGCAGAAGACCATGGGCTCGCGCGCCTCGAGGACGGCGAGCCCTTGCTGGCTCGGGGGCAGCAACGCGTCGGACGTGACATCGCCGAGGCCCACGTCCTCGGCCAGCGCAAGGTCAATGAGCGCGTCAATCGGCGGTCCGATGGAGAGTGTCGGCGGGAACATGGGGAGCCGGTAACACGCAGCCCCGCGCGGCGGCAAGCCCGGTTGCACCTGCTGACCCGCGCGGTCTAGCATCCGTCCACATGCTGACCGCCTCACTCCTGCTCACCGGCCTGCTCCAAACCGCAACCCCGGCCCCCGCGCCGCCCGCCGACCTCAAGGCCATGGCGCAGTCGATCTTGGCCCGCGTGGAGTCGATGCGTGGCCAGAAGCTCTCGCGCCCCCTCGTCTCGGGGGTCAAGAGCCGCACCGAGGTGACCCGCTTTATTCAGGAGCGGCTGCGCGAGGAGTATGGCCCAGCGCAGGTCGACGCCGAGGGAGAGCTCCTGACCCTGATGGGGCTCTTGCCGGCGGGGACCCGCTACGGCGAGCTCGTGACGCGACTGCTGACCGAGCAGGTGGCGGGGTTCTACGACCACACGCGCAAGGCGCTGCATCTGGCGGACTGGATCGCGCCCGAGCTGCAAGCCCCCGTCATGGCGCACGAGATTTTTCACGCGATTCAGGACCAGGAGTGGGGCGGCGGCCAGCTCATCGACTCCAAGGCGCACTCCCACGACGCGGTCTTGGCCCACGCCGCGATCATGGAAGGGGACGCGACGCAGGTGATGATCGCGTACGCGCAGTCCGCGAGCGCCGCGCAGCCGCAGGTGGAGGTCGACGCCTACGTCCTGACGCTCACGGCCGCGTCCCTGCCTGCGTCCATGGAGAGCGCTGAGTTCCCCGTCATGGGGAGCGCGCCCGATTACCTGAAGCAGTCGCTCGTCTTCCCGTACCAGTCCGGGCTGGTCTTCTTGGCCGCGCTGCGCAACTTGGGCTGGAAGTCGGCGGACTTCCGCAAGCTCTACAGCGACCCGCCCGAGAGCACGGAGCAAATTCTGCATCCTGAGAAGTACGCGACGCTGCGGGACCGCCCGACGCGGGTCGAGGTCGACCTGCCCAAGGGCGTCCAGCGGCCGTGGACGAACACCGCCGGCGAGCTGCACTACAGGCAAATGCTGGCGCAACGCCTGACCGCGGCCACAGCCGAGCGCGCCGCCGCGGGCTGGGGCGGCGACCTGACGTCGCTCGAGCAGCACCGCGTGGGGTCGAAGAGCGTCCCCGTCGTGACGGCGGTCACGGTGTGGGACACGGAGGCAGACGCTCGAGAGTTCGACGAGGCGCTCCGCGCAGCCCACGCCGCGCGCGGTGCCGACGCGCCCGCCCTTGCGAGCCAGCTCGACGGCAAGCAGGTGCGCCTGACCCTCTCCCCCGACAAGGCGCTCGGCGCGCAGGTGCTGGGCCAGCTCGCGGCCCGGACGCGGATCCTGCCTCCGCGCTGACCCACCCCCCAAGCGCAGGCTACATCGCGCCGATTCCCTGTCCAGCACACACGGAGACTCGGCCATGACCTCGACGCACCGCCTTCGCACCCTCGCCCTGCTCGCCCTCGTCGCGCCCGCCGCCGCGCACGCCGAAGGCAGCCGCAACGCCGTCGCCCCGGGCACGGCGGCGATCCCGGCGGATCGTATTGCCCGCGTCGACGTGTCCTCGACGAGCACCGCGACCGAGGCAGGGCGCCGCCTATACCGAGCGACGAACCTGGCGGACGGCCATGACTGGTCGCCGTGGGGCAGCGACGCCCGCGACGCGCGCGGCGCTTGGGTCAACCTGGCCTTTCGCCAGGTCGAGTACGTGAGCCACGTGGACTTCATCCCCGGGGACGCCCGCGCCACGGACAGCTTCTCCGGCTGCGGACGCCCCGCGGCGCTGCGGCTCGAGTCGGGGGGTGAGACCCGCACTCTCCCGCTGAGCGACGAGCGCTGGGCGCAGTCCGTCGACGTCTCCCCGCCCCTTTACGGGCGGGCGCTCCGCGTGGTCGTCGAGCGGGTGCACGGCAACTCGACGAACGCCGGCGTCTGCATGTCGGAGCTTCGGCTCTCGGGCCCCACGGACCCGCGCGCTTCGGTCGAAGGGCTGACTGCGCGCATCGAGGAGAGCGTCGCGCTGCTCGCCGACGACCTGCGCGCGGCGCGTGGCAAGGCGGCGCTGGTCCGAATCGGGCCGCCCGCGGTCGAGGCACTGCTCGCGGCCGCCGCGTCGAGCAACCCGAGTCAGGTCGCCCGGGCCATTGAGGCGCTCGGCGAGATCGGTGACGCCCGCGCGCTCTCCGTGGCGACGACGCTCTCGAAGTCGAGGGACGCCGACATCGCGGACGCGGCGCTCGGCGCGCTCGGCGCGCTCGGCAGCGCGGACCACTTCGACACGCTGCGGGCATGGTACGACCGCGCGCAGGGCGCCCGCAAGGCGCGCGCCTTCCGCGCCATCGCCCAGCTCGGGGACGAGCGCGGGCTTGACCTCGTCGTGGCGGAGCTCCTCGGCGCGGATGGCGAGCGACGCCTCATCGCCGAGCAGAACCTCGGTCGCTTCGGCAAGGCCGCCGTCGACGCCGTGACGCCGCTGTTGAGCTCGCCGGTCGCGGCGGAGCGCGCAGCGGGCCTGCGCGCCCTGGGCTCCGTGCCGCACCCCGACGCCCGCGCCCTGCTGACGGCGAGCCTGTCGAGCGGCGGTGACCCGGAGCTCCGCGCCGCGGCCATCCGCGGGCTCGCGCTGCTCGGTGACGCCTCGATGCGCCCCGCGATCGCCTCGATGTGGGACAGCCGCTACTTGTCCGATCGTCAGGCGGTGGCCTTCGCCCTCGGTCGCTTCGCGGCGGCGGAGGACTTGGAGACGCTCTCCCTGCTGACCGAGGACAGCAGCATGAGCGTGCGCCAGGCGGCCGCCGAGTCGCTCGCCGCCTACGGTGTGACCGCGCAGGCCTACCTGCGTAAGCTCGCGCTTCTCGGCCCCGACGGCGGGACCGCGGGCGCCGCGGCGCGGGGCCTGATTGGCCCGGACGCCGACGTCGACGCCCTGCTGCCGCTGCTCGGCTCGCGCCACCGCGAAGTGCGCAAGATGGTCGTTTCGGCACTGGCGGAGCGCGGTGAGTCGGGCCGGGCCGCGCTCGTGACGGCGCTCCAGCAGGACGAGGCCGATGTTCGCCAAGCCGCGGCCGAGGTCCTGAAGCGCAGCGGTCGGGACTTGGTCCCCGCCGTCGCGGCACAGGTCGTGGCCGCCAAGCCCGCCGCTCAGGCGGACATGCTGCGCGTCCTCGCCCACCACCGCGACGAGCGCGCGGTCGAGCCCGCCGCGGCGCTTCTGCGGAGCAGCCCGGACATGGTCGTGCGACGGCTCGCCGTCGAGACGATGGCCGCCTGCGAAGCGCCGGCCGTCTGGGGCCCCGCCGTGGCGGACGCGCTCGAGAAGGACATCGCCGTCGAGGTCCAGCAGGCGGCCGCGACCGCGCTGGGCCGCGCGCGGTGGACAGATGCTGTCCCGGCGCTCATCGCGCAGCTGGACACGCCGCACCGCGAGCTGCGCCGATTGACGGTGCTCGCGCTCGGCCAGATGCGAGACGCCCGCGCTCTGCCCGCGCTCTCAAGCTTGTACCAGGCCAAGGCGCTCAAGACCGACGACGACCCAGGCCTGCGGGAGAGCATCGTGGAGTCTATCGCCCGCATCGGCGGTGAAGGCAGCGTACCGGTGCTGATGGCGGCAGCGACAGACCGGGACGTGCGGGTCCGCTACACCGCGCGCGACGCGCTGCGTTGAGACCTACGGCCTTCGGCCGGGGTCTGCTACTCTGCGCCCCGGAGGCTTGACTGGACCGCTCCCCCCTCGCTGCGTTCTCGACGCTTGACACCCGCGCCCTGGTGGCCGCGGGTCTCTGCGTTTTGGTCGCGCCCGTGATTGGCTACCTCGTCGCGCAGAGCGCCGTGGTCGCGGGCGGGCTCGTCGTCGCCGTGGTCGCAGGCGCGCTGCTCGTCGGGCGGCCTTGGTGGCTCGTCCCACCGCTGCTGGTTGGCGCGTGGTTCAACATGGCCACCGTGACCTCGCCGCTGGGCCTGTTGTCGCTCGCGGACATCGCGAGCGCCGCGATGATCCCTCTGTGGGTCCTGCACAGGCTGTCGAGCAGCGAGCGCCCCCGGGTCGTGCCCGAGGTCTGGGCGCTCGCCGCGTTTGTGGTCGTGTCCTACGCGAGCATGGTCAACGGCGTGAACCCGTCGTCCGCCTACAACGCGTTCGCCCGCTTCATTCACGCGACGTTGACCTGCGTCGCGGTCATCGACCTATGCAACACGCCGCGTCGTCTGCACCTGTCGTTGGCCGTCATCGCCGCGTGTGGCGTCGCGCACTCCGTGGTCGCACTCGCGACCTACCCTGGCTCAGGCCGGCTGGGTGGCCTCTTCGAGCAGCCGAACGCGCTCGGCCACATGGTCTCGATTGCGTTCTTGGCAGGCTTGAGCGTGCTGACTCAGGCACGGAGCCGCAACGCACGGCTCGCGTTGTTCGCGGGCCTCGGCGTGATGGCGATCGCCATCGTGCTCACCATCTCGCGCGGCACCTACCTGGCAGTTGGCCTGGCCCTCGCGTGGTGGCTGCGCAAGCATCGGCAGGCCATCGTCGTGCTGGTCCTCGCGGGCGGCCTCGCGGCGACGGTCGTCCCGAGGTTCCTCTCGAACGCGGAGACGCAGATCGCGGGGCGCCTGGAGATGGACGACGACAGCGTCGAGCATCGGTGGGCCACCGTGCTCAACGGCCTGAACGCGCTCGAGGCGCACCCCTTCATGGGCGTTGGCTTTGGTCAGTTCCGCGAGCTGAACCGCGCCGTCGAGGTCACACGGCAAGCGGGCCGGTCGGCGCATAACTTCTACCTGTCGGTCGCCGTCAGCTCAGGTCTCCCGGCGCTCGCGCTCTTCATCGCCTTCGTGTTTCCCATGGTCCGACGCCTCTGGCGCTGGCAGCGCGCCTCAGAGCTCGCGCAAGACCCGACCTCCCGCGACGTCGCCCTCCTCGTCGCGGGCGTGCAAGCAATCTCCATCTACCTCGCGCTCGCGTTCCTGACGAAAGGCGGCGACCGCATGACGGTCTGGTGCTTGCTCGGCCTCATCGGCGCCACCTCACTCCTCCCCTCGCGCCGCTCCACGTGACCGTTACGCTGACCGCCCTCTGCGCCGCGGCCTATCTGCTGGGCGGCGTACCCACGGGCGTACTCTTGGGCCGCATCGCGGGCCGGGACCCGCGCGCCGGGGGCAGCGGCAACATCGGCGCGACGAACGTCACGCGCACCCTCGGGCGCGCCTGGGGCGCGGCCACCCTCGTCGTCGACCTGCTCAAGGGCCTCGCGCCGGTCCTCGCCGCCCACGCGCTCGCCGACGCGGACGACACCCGCGCGCTCGCCGCCGCTGCCGGGCTCGCCGCGGTCATCGGACACTGCTACTCGCCGTTTCTGAGGCTCCGCGGCGGTAAAGGTGTCGCGACCGCGTTTGGTGCGATGCTCGGGCTCGCGTGGCCTATCGCGGTGCTCGCCGCGGTGCTCTGGGTCGCCGTCGTGATCATCAGCCGCGTCGCCGCCCTCGGCAGCCTCGCAGCGATGGCGTGCTTCGTGGCGGCCGCGTTCCTCGACGACCGCCCGACGGCCGTTCAAGCGTTCGCGCTGCTGACGGCCGCGCTCGTCACCGCGCGACACCACGCGAACATTCGTGCCCTGCGCCGACCGCTCCCAAGCGACCGTCCGCCCAGGTCAACGAAGCCCCCCAAACGCCGCGCCGCGCGCCGCTGATCGAGGTCCATTGCAAGAGCTCGTCATCGCCTTTACCAACGACCACGACGACGCGGTTCGACTGCGCGACATGGGCTACGAGCCCATCGAGTGCGCTTTCGGGCAGTACGGCTCGGTCCTCGGGCCGCTCGCCCTCGACCACCACGGCACGGAGAGCCATCGCGAGGGCGTCGCCATCCGTGCCTGCCGCGACCACTGGGGCGCGCGTCGCAAGGACCCGCGTTTCGTCGTGACAGGCACGCCCGATGCCGATGCTGTCCTCGCCATCGTGGCGCTCGCGGGCCTCGTGCCGCGCGAGGCAGTCAGCGCTGCCTTCTTTGAGACCGTCGCGCGTCAGGACGTCGACCCTATCGGCTTCGACCTGCTCGCCCCAGACCAGCCGTGTGGCCTTGAGCTCTCGTGGTTCAATCAGCAGCCGGATGTTCGCCCCAACGAGGCAGGCTTTCGGCGCGCGATCACGCACATGGTCCACCTGCTGACGCACGGCCTCACAGACACCGAGCGCGCCGGCGTCCGGGCTTCCGATCTGGCACGTCGCAAGAAGGCGCTTCAAGGCACCCTGGGGCTGTGGGACGCGCACGGCCGCCCGCTCCCGATTCAGACCGATCCGAGTCAGCTCGACTCGCCCGTTCTGCGCGGCGACGCCCTGAGCGCCTCGCCGAACCGCGTCTTGCTCGTGAATGGCACGGTCTGGGGCTTCGACATTTGGTATCGGATGGCGCCGATCGTCGTGAGCTTCGCTTCGCGCCTCGAGCGCGTCACGGTGGGCTGCCCCGACGTACCGACGGCCGAGCGGCTGCTCGGCGAGGGCGGCCTGCTCTCGGTTTGGCCGTCGCTTGGGACAGGCTGGGGCGGACGCGAAACCGTAGGGGGGAGCCCGCGGGGCGCGCGCCTGACGCTCGAGGACGCCCGCACGACCGCGAAGCGCTTGGTGGAGACCGTCTCAGGGGGTTAACGCGGACTCACCCTCGCAGGTGCTACACAGTTTTGCCGATGTCCTGCGGCATGAGCATTAAGGACATCCCGCAGACGCTGACGGACATCGAGACCGCGCTCGTCCTTGACGCGCCGGCGGAGGTCATCGATGGCCACTTCGAGCGCCTGCTTGGCCTCGCGCTGTCGCTGCCCCACCCGGACGCGGGCAAGGTCGCCGCCGCGCTCTGGCAGGTCGCCGCAGACGTCGCCACGACGCCGAGCGCGCAGTCACGGTTCGAAGCGCTCTCAGGGGCGCTGCGCGCGCTGCACCGCGGGTCGCCGGTCGACGTCGCGCCTCTTCTGGCCGCGCCTCTGTCCTCGTCGCCCGCGCACTCGACGCCCGGCGCTTCGGTCACGGCTCCGCCGCATGCGGAGCCGCATGCGGAGCCGCTCGACGCCCTGCCCACGTTCGAGCCGGGTGAGCGCGCCCTGATCGAAGAGTTCATCCTGGAGTCGACTGAGAGCATGGACCTCGCTGAGCAGTCGATGCTCGCGCTCGAGTCCACCCCAGGCGACCCCGAGCTGCTGAACGCTACGTTCCGCGCCTTTCACTCCGTCAAGGGGGTGGCGGGCTTCCTCCGTCTCTCTCAGGTTACGCGCCTCGCGCATGCCGTCGAGACGCTGCTCGACCGTGCGCGGCGCGGCGAGCTCGCCCCCGAGCGCAGCTTCATCGATCTGGTGCTCCAGGGCATCGACTGCGTGCGCCGCCTCCTCACCTGGCTCGCCCCGCAAGCAACAGGCGACGCGCCGACTGGACCGTGCCCCGAGACCGCGTCACTGGCGGCCGCAGCCGAGCGCTACGCCCCCGGACAGATGCCCGCCGTGACGCCATCGTCCTCCCCGGCCCTGAGCGTTTCCCAGGCCGACGCCGTGGCCACCGCACCGGAGGGTCAGGCCCGCCGGCCCGTCCCGACACAGGTCAAGGTCGACACCGAGAAGCTCGACGCCCTCGTCGACCTTGTGGGGGAGCTGCTCATCGCCCAGAGCATGGTCGCCGAGGACGCGCGCCTCGCAGGCGCGGCGACCACCCAGGCCACGCGGAACCTCGCGCAGCTCTCTCGCATTGCGCGGGAGCTTCAGCGCGCCGCGATGTCGATGCGCATGGTCCCTGTGAGCGGCACCTTCGAGAAGATGGTTCGGGTCGCGCGAGAGGCGGGCAAGCACACGGCGAAGCAGGTCACTGTCACCACCGTAGGCGGCGACACCGAGCTCGACCGCACCGTCACGGAGCTGCTGCATGACCCGCTGGTGCACATGGTCCGCAACGCGATCGACCACGGGCTCGAGTCGACCGAGCAGCGACGCGCCGCGGGCAAGCCCGAGGCGGGCGCGCTCACCCTCGCCGCCCGCCACGAGGGGGGGCAGATCGTCGTCGAGGTGCGCGACGACGGCCGCGGGCTCGACCCCACCAAGCTGGTAGCGCGCGCCCGAGAGCGCGGCCTCATCGGGTACAGCGACGTGCTCACCGATGCCCAAGCCTACCAGCTCATCTTCTTGCCCGGCTTCTCGACCGCGGCGCAGGTCACGGACCTGTCCGGCCGTGGCGTCGGCATGGACGTCGTGCGAACGAACGTCGAGCGCGTCCGCGGACGCATCGAGGTCGAGTCTGTCCTCGGGCAGGGCACCACCTTCCGTATTCGCCTGCCGCTGACCCTCGCGATCATCGACGGCTTGCTCCTGCGCATCGGCGAGGAGCGCTACATCCTGCCCACCGAGTGGGCGCGCGAGGCCATTCGCCCGAAGGCGGACGAGGTGTCCTATGTCTTCGGCGTCGGTGACATGGTCTCCGTGCGCGGCGAGCTCGTTCCGCTCCGCTCGCTGGCCACCCATCTGAGCACCGGTGAAGCGGGCCCCCGCCCGGAGAACGGTATCGTCGTCCTCATCGAGGGCGGTGGGCGTCGCTGCGGCCTCATCGTCGACGAGCTGCTCGGTCGCCAAGAGGTCGTGATCAAGGGCCTAGGCGACGCTCTGGGGCAAGTGCCCGGCGTGGCCGGAGGCGCCATCCTCGGCGACGGCCGCATCGGCCTCATCCTTGACGTTCGCGCGCTGCTCGACCGCGCCCACCGCGCCGACCTGCACGTCGCCGCTTGACCTATGAGGAGCTCTCCTATGCACCCCGACCACAACCCGAACGAGGCGATTCGCCGTGGCCCCCAGCGCGCGGAGGGCAAGTACCTCGCCCTCGCGCTCGGCGAGGAGGAGTACGGCATCCCCGTGCTCGATGTCCGCGAGATCGTGGGCCTGATGCCCATCACGCGCGTCCCGAACGCGCGTCCGAACGTCCTCGGCGTCATGAATCTGCGCGGCAAGGTCGTGCCCGTCATCGACCTGCGCGCGCGCCTCGGCGCCGCCATGCTCGAGGCCACGCGTCAGACATGCATCGTCGTCGTGAAGCCACAAGGCGGCGCGCTCGTGGGTGTGCTCGTCGACCAGGTGCTCGAGGTCATGCAGCCCGTCGAGGCGGACTTGGACCGCAGCCCCGAGGTTGCGAACCCCGACCTGGGCGTGACCGCGCTCGCGAAGACGAAGGGCAAGGTGCGCGTGCTGCTCGACATCGGCGCTGTCCTCGCGGGCGAGGTCTAGGCCATGAGCGCCCTCGCTGTCCCGCCGCTCAGCGGCCGCCGCATCCGTGTCTTGGTCGTCGACGACTCCGCGCTCGTGCGTCGCTTGGTGCGAGAGGCGCTCGAAGCGGCGGGTGACATCGAGGTCGTCGGCGTCGCGCCCGACCCCTTCGTCGCCCGCGAGCGGCTGCTCGAGCTCGCGCCGGACGTCATGACGCTCGACGTCGAAATGCCGAAGCTCGATGGCATCTCATTCCTGCACGCCGTCATGGCGCATCAGCCGTTGCCCGTGATCATCCTGAGCTCCGTGACGCAAGAGGGCAGCGAGCGCGCGCTCGAGGCGCTGGCCGCGGGCGCGGTGGATGTCCTCGCCAAGCCGGGTGCGTCGTCGAGCTTAGGTGACATGGGCGCCGCACTGGTGGATCGCGTTCGGCTCGCCGCGCACGCGAAGTTTCGGCGTCGCCCCGCGCGTCCGACGCCGCCGCCCGCTGCTCACGCGACGCGGGCGCCTTCGGGCCCGCTCGCGACCGTAACGCCGCTCCACCGCGCGCCGACACCCTCGCCGCTGGCGATGGAGCCTGCCGCATCTCAGCCCTCGACCCGCTCGGTGGCAACGCTCGTCGCTCAGGCGGCGCAGCGCGGTGCGGTGCGGGCCGCTGCAACGCGCTTGCCCGTGCTTGAGGCGACGACGCGCTGGGCGTCGGAGCAGCTGATCGCGCTGGGCGCCAGTACGGGCGGCACCGAGGCGCTCGCGCAGGTGCTCAGCCGCCTGCCCGCGAACGCCCCGCCTGTCGTCGTCGTGCAGCACATTCACGCCGCCTTCGTGGGCCCGTTCGCGCACCGGCTCAACGGCCTCTGCGCCGGTCAGGTCGCGCTCGCCCAAGACGGCGAGGTCCTGCGCCCCGGGCATGTCCGCATCGCGCCCGGCGACCAGCACTTGGTCATCGAGCGCGGCCCCGAGGGCCTCCGCACCCGCCTCAAGGGCGGCCCCAAGGTCTGCCACCAGCGGCCCGCCGCAGATGTCCTTTTTCACTCGGTGGCCCAAGCCGCGGGCCCGCGCGCTGTGGCCGCGCTCCTCACGGGCATGGGGAGCGACGGCGCGGACGGCCTGGCCGCCATGCGCCGGGCGGGGGCGCGCACCCTCGCTCAGGACGAGGCGACGAGCGTGGTCTGGGGCATGCCCGGCGAGGCTTGGCAGCGGGGCGCGGCGGAGTCGCTCGTGGCCTTGCCTGACGTCGCGCAGGCCCTGCTCGAGCGCCTCAAGCGCGTGGACGCCCCCGGGGCGGGCGCGCCTGTGGTGCTCGGCTTTTCATCACGAAGAGGTGGTTGAAGCCGCGCAAGAAGAAGTTCTCTTCGGCGGCGGCGCGGTGCCAGTGGGCCTGCTTGAGCGACTTGTTGTGACGCACCACGCAGATCTGGTCCACCGGGTCGAAGTCGCGGCACAAGAGCTCGAACGTGCGGACCCCGATCGGCACGAAGCCCTTGGTTTTACTGTAGAAATCGCACAGATACAGCGCCAGATACCGACGCGGCTTGAGCACCCGCGCCGCCTCTCGAAAGACCTGACCGAGCGCCTCGAAGTACGCCGGATCGTCCGCCGCGAGCTTGCCGATGCAGTTCGGCGAGTCGCTGTA
>Ga0114972_10000767_pt1 | contig 24097 bp, 24 predicted proteins | sample M_140807_EF_Meta_FD_87354 | JGI IMG/M metagenome (GOLD analysis project Ga0114972, IMG submission 87354) | Freshwater microbial communities from Lake Montjoie, Canada to study carbon cycling - M_140807_EF_MetaG | ecosystem: Environmental > Aquatic > Freshwater > Lake | place: Lake Montjoie...
GCCGGCATCACCCGCGATGCGATGATGCGCAAGCTTTCCCGCCAGATGTGGGATGACGTGATCGATACCAATCTCGGCTCCTGCTACAACACCTGCAAGGCGGTGTGGGATGGCATGAGCGCCCGCAAATTCGGCCGGATCGTCAATATCGGCTCGATCAACGGCCAGGCGGGGCAGTTGGGCCAGGTGAATTATGCCGCTGCCAAATCCGGCATCCATGGCTTCACCAAGGCGCTGGCCCAGGAAGGCGCGCGCAACCAGATCACGGTCAATGCCATTGCACCGGGTTATGTCGATACCGAAATGGTTCGGGCGGTGCCCGCCGATGTGCTTGAAAAAATCATTACCCGCATCCCGCGCGGCCGGCTTGGCACCGCCGATGACATTGCCCGCGGCGTGGTCTTTCTCACCGCCGATGAGGCCGATTTCGTCACCGGCTCCACGCTATCGATCAATGGCGGCCAGCATATGTACTAAAGCGGGCTAGGCGCGGTGCTGCCACTGGACCGCGCCCGCGCCGCCTTCGAGGCCCGCATCTGGCCGGATGCGGTGGGCCATTACCGCGAGTATTTGCTGAGCCATCCTGGCGATCTGCACGCCACCATCATGCTGGGCCATGCGCTGCGGGAGGCCGGGCGCATACAGGATGCGATGCTGGCCTATGCCGCCGCGCGCGCGCTGCCGGATGGCGTGCTGCAACTGGGCCATACCGCGAAGAATAACGGCAAGATCATGCTGGGCCTGCAATGCTTCGAGGCGCTGCTGGACCACCCGGATTGGGCCGAGGAGGCGCTGCGGGAGGCCACCGCGCTCAGCCTCTACCACATGCTGCCCGAGGCGGGCGGCGAAAGACAGGCGGCCCGCGCCGAGGCGGCGCTGCAGCGTGGCGCGCCGATCATCCCGCAGAGCCACGAGCAGCCGCTGATGCTCGACCTGCCGGCTATCGCCCATCCGCTCTGCATCACGCTGGAGGCGGCGGGCGAGGCCCCGGCGGTGCATCTGGATGAGGGGCGGGGCTGGTTGCCGCGCGATGAATGGCGGCCGATCCACGCCCAGGGGCCGGCCCGGCTGGTGCTGATGGACCCGCTGGTGACGCGGCGGATACGCGTCTCGGCCGCACCGGGGCTGCGGCTGCACCTCGCCCATGCCACGCCACAGGTGAGCTTTCTGCCGGCCCAATGTGGCATGGCCATGCCGCAGGAAAGCCAGGAATACCGGCATGTGCTGGAGGATGCCCGGCCGGGTTTTTCGCTGCGCCACCAGGGGCGCGTATCGCCGGCAGCCATCGCCATTCGCCGCCCGGGCGAGGCCCTGCCGCCCGAGGGTGATTGGGTGGTGACCCTGGCCGAGGGCCATCGCCTGCATCCTGATGCGGTGGCGCTGTTCAGTGACGCCATTGCCCAGGCGCCCGACGCCCAGGCCTTCTATACCGACGAAGCCCTGCATGATGACCAGGGTGCGGAGACCGGGCTGCTCTGCAAACCAGCCATCAACCCGGTGCTGCTGCGGGAGTTGGATTATATCGGCCAGGCGGTGCTGCGGCGGCGTGAAGGGGCGGAGTTGCCGCTCTCGGCGCTGCCGCCGGCCGGTATTTTCCATATCCCCTTCCCGGCCTTTTCCCGGCACGAGGCCGATGCGCCGGCCACGCTGCCCGCCCCGGCCATGCCGGCGGTGGACCCAGGCTTGGAGGTCACGGTCGTCATCCCATCCCGCGATCAATCAGCCATGCTGGAGCGCTGCCTGGAGGGGCTGCTGCATGGCACGGCGCATCGCGCGCTGCGCATTGTGGTGGTGGATAATGGCACCACCGAGCCGGCAGCACTGCGGTTGTTGCACCGCCATACTGCCTCGGGCGCCATCAGCCATGTTGCGGCGCCGGGGCCGTTCAACTTCTCCCGGCTGGTCAATCTGGGGGCGCTGGGGGCGAAGGGGCCGGTGCTGCTGCTGAACAATGATATCGAGGTGATCGAGCCTGGCTGGCTGACCGAGATGCTGGCCTGCCTGGCCCTGCCCGGCGGCACCGGTGTGGTCGGCGCCCGGCTGCTCTATCCGGACCGGAGCATTCAGCATGCTGGGGTGATCCTGGGCCTTAATGGCGCCTGCCGGCATTGGTATGTTGGCGCTTCGGCAGAGGTGCCGGGCATTCAGGGCCGGCTGCGGCACCGGCAGAATTTTTCTGCGGTGACTGGTGCCTGCATGCTGGTCGCGCAGCCATGCTGGGCGGCGCTGGGCGGCTTTGATGCCGAGCATTTCGCCGGGGCTTATAATGACATTGATTTTTGTCTGCGGGCCGGGGAGCGGGGCTTCGCCACGGTCTGGACGCCGCATGCCACGCTGATTCACCATGAATCGGCCAGCCGCTCGCCGGATGACGCGCCCGGCGAATGGCCGCGCTACCGGCGGGAATTGGCGGCTTTTCAGGCGCGCTGGAACAGCCTGGCTATCGAGGATCCGGCCTTCTCGCCCTGGTTCTCGCGGCATGAGGGTGAGCCTGTGGCCCGGCGATGGCCGACGGGGATGCTCGCGCGTGGCGGTGGGGCTGTGGTGCGGCGCGTTGTACAACCAATGGGTGAATAATATATGAATGGGATTGCTTTAGGCCGGTAAACTCGCGCTATGGTGGTGCCATGCAGGCGATTCTCACCGTCATCGGCACAAGGCCAGAGGCCATCAAGATGGCGCCGGTGCTGCTGGCGATGCGAGCGACGGTGGGCATTCGCTCGCTGCTCTGCGTCACCGGCCAGCATCGCCATATGCTGGATGGGGCCTTGGCCGAATTTGGCCTGGTGGCGGATTTTGACCTGGACATCATGCGCCCCGGCCAGGACCTGACCTGGATCACCACCGCCGTGCTGGAAGGGCTGCGCCCCATCCTGGCCGATACGCGGCCCGACTGGCTGCTGGTGCATGGCGACACCACCACCGCCATGGCCGCCGCCATGGCCGGGTTTTATGCCGGCGTGCCCATCGCCCATGTCGAGGCAGGGCTGCGCAGCCATGATCTGGGCCGCCCCTTTCCCGAGGAAATGAACCGGGTGGTGGTGGACCGCATGGCCAGCCTGTTCTTCGCCCCCACCGAGGGCGCCCGGCGCAACCTGCTGCGCGAAAGGGTGGCGCCCGGGCGCATCGTGGTGACCGGCAATACCGCGGTGGATGCGGTGCTGGCCATGCGCGCGCACATCCTGGCCGACACAGCCCTGGCGGCGCGGCTGGAGGCGGCGCTGCCTGCACTGGCGCCGGGGCGGCGCATTATTTTGGTCACTGGCCATCGGCGGGAGAATTTTGGCGCGCCATTAGTGGCCATTTGTCAGGCCCTGCTGCGGCTGGCGGCGCGGGGCGATGTGGAGGTGGTCTATCCTGTCCATCTCAATCCGGCGGTGCGCGAGCCGGTGCTGCGCCTGCTGGCCGGCGTGCCGCATATCCATCTGCTACCGCCGCTGGGCTATGCCGCCTTCACCCATCTGCTGATGCGTGCCTCGGTGGTGCTCACCGATAGCGGCGGCATTCAGGAAGAGGCGCCCTCACTGGGCAAGCCGGTGCTGGTGCTGCGCGAGGTGACCGAGCGGCCGGAGGCGGTGAAGGCCGGCACGGCGCAGCTTGTGGGCACCGATACGGCGCGGATCGTCACAGCAACCAACCGGCTGCTGGACCACCCGGCCCCGCGGCGCGAGCGGGCCAATCCCTATGGCGATGGCCAGGCGGCAGCGCGGATTCTGGCCAGGCTGCGTCAGGCCGACCAGCGCGCCATGGCGGCCGCCACCAGCCGGGCGCCGGCCAGGGCATCGGCGGGGGTGATGCTCTCCGCCGGGTGATGGGTGACGCCGCCCAGGCAGGGAATGAACACCATGGCGCTGGGGCAGATATGGGCCAGGAAGCGCGAATCATGGCCGGCCATGCTGAGCAGGCGCAGGGCGGGCAGGCCAAGGCCCTGGGCCAGCGCCGCCATGTCATCCTGCATTGCGTCATCGAAGCGGCTGGGCAGGGCGGTGGAGAGTTCTTCGGTGCGGGCGGCGCAGGGCTGGGCGGCGGCGGCGATGGTGGCGGCGATGGCATCGCCCAGGCGGAGCAGCGTTGCCGCATCGGGGTGGCGCAAATCGATGGAAAACTGCACCTGCTCGGGCACCACCGAGGGCGCGTTGGGCGAGACGGTAAAGCGGCCGATGGTGAAGCGGGTGATATCGGCGGGGTCGGCCGTCAGCGCATCCAAAGCGGTGGCGGCGCGGGCGGCGGCGAGCAGGGCGTCGCGCCGTGTGGCGCGGGGGGCGGTGCCGGCATGCGCCGCCTCGCCCTGAATGGTGACGGCGAAGGTGCGCTTGCCCTGCAGGCCGGTCACGATGCCCAGCGGGATGCCGGCCTGTTCCAGCACCACGCCCTGCTCGATATGCGGCTCCAGATAGGCATGCACGGCGCCGCCGAGCGAGCCGATGGGCAGGTTCGGCAGGGCGGTGAAGGTGGCCTCCAGCGCCTGTTGCACGGTGATGCCATCGGCATCGCGGCAGGCGAGGATTTCGGCGATATCGCGCGCGCCGGCAAAACCGGCCGAGCCCATCATGCCCGGTGCGAAGCGGCTGCCCTCCTCATTGGTCCAGGCCACCACCTCGACGGGGCGGCGGGGGGCCGCTGGCACCGCTTCCAGCGCTGCCAGCACGCCATAGGCGCCGTCGTATTTGCCGCCGGTGGGCTGGCTGTCGATATGGCTGCCGACCAGCAGTGGCGGCAGGTTTTCCCGGCCCTCGCGGCGCAGGAAGAGATTGCCCAGCGGGTCGGTCCGGGCCGACATGCCGGCCTCGGCGGCCCAGGCGATGATGGTGTGTTTGGCCTCGGCCTCGGTGGGCGAGAGCGCCGGGCGGTCCACCCCGCCATCCGCCCGGGCGCCATGCTGCGCCAGGCTTTGCAGCCGCTGCCAGAGGCGGGTGCCATCGACCATCAGGAGACCTTCATCACCTCGGCCGGATTGGCGCGGGGGTCACGCTTGTCCCAGCGGCCGGCCTCCACCATGGCAATGAATTCAGCCAGATGCAGGTTGAACAGGGCGGGTTCTTCGAGGTTCAGCGTGTGGCCGGTTTTCGGGAAAACACAGAGCCCGCAGGCGGGGATAACACGCTTGAGGTAGAGCGCGGGTTGCAGGCAATGATCGTCCTCATCGCCGGTCATCACCAGCGTGGGCAGGTCCATGGCGCGGAAGCCGGCTTCGAGGTCATAAAGCGAGGGGCGGCGGGCCTGCACGCCGCGCATGGTGGCGGCGGCGCCGGCGGCATCGTGCTCACCGAGTTGCTGGGCGAATTCGGCCCAGCCCCGCGGGTCCTTGTTCTGGAATTGCACGCGCGAGGCGCCGAGCGAATAGGTTTTGGCGAATTCCATCGCGCCCTGTTTTTCGAAGCCATCGGCCACGGCGAGCGAGACGCCGCGGAAATACTCCTCGAGCGCCTTTTCAGCGCCATAGCCCGCACCGGCGGCGACGATGGAGAGCGCGCGGCTGGCATGGCTCAGCCCCACATGCAGGGCGCAGAAACCACCCATGGAGAGGCCGACGATATGCGCCTTGGCAATGCCCAGGCCATCCAGCACCGCCACCGCATCGGCGGCGGCGATGGCCTGGCTGTAGCGCTCGATATCGCCGGGTGTGTCTGAAGGCGGATAGCCCCGGGCGGCAAAGGTGATGCAACGATGCCGGCGGGCGAAAAAGCGCAGTTGCGGTTCCCAGCTGCGATGGTCGCCGCCGAATTCGTGGATGAAGAGGATGGGCGTGCCGGTCCCGGCCTCCTCCACCCAAAGCTTGGTGCCATCCGGCGTGGTGATATGGGGCATGGGGATTTCCTCAGTAGCTGACGGGCACGTCGTTCATCGCGCGGGCGCGTTCGACCATGGCGGGCAGCGTGGCACAAAAGCGCTCCATCCAGGGGCGGGGCACGGTGGTGCTGATCTTCACGAAGCGCTCGGCATAGCGCTTGGTGTGATAGCCGCCTTGGCGGATCATGATGCCAGCTTCGGCATAGGCGGCGACGAGTTTTTCCGGGGTGATGCCGGCCTCGAAGACATCCATGGCGACGAAATTGCCGTGGCTGACCGGCACGGGCAGGGCGAGGCCGGGCACCCCGGCCACGGCCTCAGCGATCATCGCCTTGGCCGCACGGTCGGCAGCGATGACCATGGGCAGGAATTCGTGCTTGTGCTCGAGCCCGGCGATGGCGGCGCGCTGCGCCAGGACCGAGGAGCCCAGCGCATTCGGCGCCGCCTCGGCAAAGCGCGCAATCATGGCATGGCTGGCCACCATGGCGCCCACCCGCAGCCCGGCCAGGCCGAGCCATTTGGAGAAGCTGTAGGTGGTGATGGTGCGCTCGGGCGCGAAGGGCGCGAGCAGCGTGTGGCCCTGGGCGAAGTGGCGATAGGTGCAATCATGGATGACGAAGGCTTCGCCGGTGATCTCGGCGAAGGCCTCGATCTCCTCGGGTTCGAAGCGGGTGCCCATCGGGTTATTGGGGTCCACCAGATAGACCAGTTTGGTTTCCGGCCGCATCGCCGCGCGCAGTTGTGCGGGCGAGAGGCGATAGCCCTGCGCCGCCTCATAGACCGGCAATTCGCGCGCCGTGGCACCCAGGCTGCGGGCGAAGGCGAGGGGCCATTTCCAGCCCGGCTCGGCAGCCAGGAGTTCATCGCCCGGGCGCAGCAGCGTGCGCACGGCGTGGGAGAGGCCGGCCACCGCGCCATCGGTGACGATCACGCCGAAGACCGCCGGATCGAGACCCAGATCCTCCAGAATCAGCGCCCGCAACCGCTCCATGCCGAGCGGCGGCGCATAGGCGTTGAACGAGAAATCATCCACCGCCGCATGCATGGCGGCGAGCACTGCGGGATGGGCCGGCAGGTGGTTGGTGTTCTGCCCCAGCCAGAGCAAATCGGGCTGCTGGGTCAGCGCCTCAAAATGCCGGTTGCGTGCTTCATGTTCCATCAGATGATGCTGCCGCGCGACGCGATGCCGCCATCGATGGTCACCACCGTGCCGGTGATATAGCCGGCGCGCTGGCTGGCCAGGAACATGGTGAGGTCCGCCACCTCCTCGGCCGTGGCCGGGCGCTTGCCGGGGTATTTGTCGAACAATTCCTCCCAGCGGGATTCATCGCCATACCAATCGACGGCGCGGCGCTTCATCAGCTTGATCATTCGCTCGGTTGCCACGGGCCCCGGGTTGATGCCCACCACCCGCACGCCATGGTCGAGCGAGACGGCGCCGAGCGCCTTGGTGAAGGCCATCAGCGAGGCATTGCCGGAGGAGCCGGCAATGTAGCGCGCATCCCAATTCTCGCCGCTATTGCCGATATCGTTGATGATCACGCCATGGCCTTGCGCCTTCATGCGCGCCCAATAGGCGCGGGTGAGGCTGATATAGCCGAAGACCTTGAGGTCCCAGCCGCGGCGCCAGGCGGTATCATCCACCGCCTCGATATCGCCGGCGGGGATGTCACCGGCATTGTTCACCAGGATGTCCACATCGCCCACCGCATCGGCCAGGGCGCGCATGGCGGCATCATCGGAGAGGCTGCCGGCATGGATGGTGACCTGCACGCCGTGCTCGGCCTCAATCTCCGCCTTGGCGGCCAGCATCGGCTCGGCCGAGCGGGCGGCCAGATGCAGGTTGCAGCCCTCGGCGGCGAAGCCATGGGCGCAGGCGAGCCCGATGCCCTTGGAGGCACCGGTGATGAGCACGGTCTTGCCGCGCAGTTGCAAATCCATCGTTACCTCCAGAACACCACGCGGCGCTCGATGGCCGAGACCACGCCGAAAAATAGCAGGCTGATGATGGAGGCCACGAGAATGGCCGCCCAGACCTGCAGAAAATCAATCAACAAGACGGCCTGGAAAATCGTCCAGCCCAGGCCGAGTTGCGAGCCGAGCATTTCCGTCACCAGCGTCACGATCATGGCGCGAACGGTGGAAATGCGCAGCCCCGTGGCGATGGATGGCAGCGCGGCGGGCAGCCGCAGCGTCCAGAGCAGCCGCAGCCGCCCGGCGCCGAAACTGCGCAGCAGGGCGATGGCCGCCGGGTCCACCCGCGTCAGCCCATCCAGCGCATTGAGGAAGACGGTGAAGCCCACGATGAAGGCCACCATGATGATCTTTGACAGCGCCCCGGTGCCGAACCACAGCAGCGCGAGCGGCGCATAGGCCGCCACGGGGATGGAATTGACCGCCACCACCATGGGCAGCAGCACGGCGCGCAGGGGTGCGGCCAGCGCCAGCAGCATGGCCAGGCCCACACCCAGCACCGCGCCGATGGCATAGCCGCTCAGCGCCTCATAAGCCGTCATGGCTGCGGCGGGCAAAAGCGCCGCACGGCCGCTCCAAGCCGTGGCCAGGATGCCGCTGGGCGGGGGGAGAATCCATTGCGGCAGGGCAAAGAAGCGCACACAGAATTCCCAGGCGCCGATCAACAGCACCGCGCCCAGAATTCCACGCAGGATGGCGGCGCGGTTCATAGTTCTTCCCGCCAGAACACCATCGCACGCTCAGCCAGCGCCACCGCGGCGAAGAGCGTGCCGCCCACCGCCGCCGCCACCAGGATGGAGGCCCAGAGGCTGACGATCTGCTCATTGAACATCGCCGCCAGCAGCATGGCACCCACCCCGCGGGTGGCGCCGAACCACTCGCCGACAATGGCGCCGGCCAGCGCGAGGGAGGCGGAAAGCCTGAGTGCGGTGAAAATGCGCGGCAGTGCCGCTGGCAGCAGCAGCTTGCGCATCACAGCCCCCTGCCCGGCGCCAAAGCTGCGCAACAGCGCCACCTGGCGCGCATCCACCGCAGCAATGCCGGCCAGGGTGTTGATCGTGACCGGGAAGAAGGTGAGGTAGAAGGCGATGGCCGCCTTGGCCATCAGCGTATTGCCGAACCACAGCACGACAATGGCGCCAAAGGCGATGACCGGCACAGTCTGCGAGACGATGAAGATGGGCAGCACCATGTCCTTCACCATCGGCAGCCGGGTGAAGAGCAGCGCCGAGGCCACGCCCACCAGACCACCCATGGCAAAGCCCAGCGCCGCCTCGGCCAGGGTGACCAGATAGGCATCGAGGTAGAAGCCGCTTTGCGCCTGCATCGCCGCCGCCACCACGCGGATGGAGGGCAGATAGAATGGGTCGATGGCCAGGCCGACCACCGCCGCCTCCCACAGCGCGAAGAGCAGCAGAATCGGCAGGGCCGCGCGCAGCATGGTCACGCGGAGAAGCTTTTCAGGCTCTCTTCCTCCACCGCGTCCAGCAATTCGCGCTTGATGGCGGTGAATTCGGGGGCGGTGAGCAGATGCGCATCGCGCGGGCGGGGCAGTTCGATGCGGCGGTCGAGCTTGATGCGGCCGGGGCGGGCACTCATCACCACCACGCGGTCGGCCAGGAAGATCGCCTCGTCGATGTCATGGGTGATGAAGATGATGGTGCGGCGGTAACGCGCCCAGATGTCGAGCAGCCAGCGCTGCATCATCGAGCGGGTGAGGGCATCGAGCGCGCCGAAGGGCTCGTCGAGCAGCATTAGGTCGCGTTCGAACATGAAGGTGCGCATCAGCGCCACGCGCTGGCGCATGCCGCCGGAGAGTTGCTGCGGGAAGTGTTTTTCGAAGCCTCGCAGGCCGAAATCCACCGCCATTTTTTCTGCGCGCGCGCGGGTTTCGGCGCGCGGCAGGCCCTCGATCTCGCAGGGCAGCAACGCGTTGTCGAGCACATTGCGCCAGGGCAGCAGCAGGTCCCGCTGCGGCATGAAGGCGGTGCGGCCAAGCAGTTTTCCGGGCTTGCCATCGAGCAGGATGGTGCCGCCGGCATCGGGCTCCAGCAGCCCGGCCAGCATGTTGAACAGGGTGGATTTGCCGCAGCCCGAAGGGCCGATCAGCGTGACGAACTCGCCGGGGGCGATGTCGAGATCCACCCGGTCCAGGGCACGGACGGCGCCGAAATTCTTGCCGACGCCGCTGATCGATAATTTAGTGGCTGTCACGCCATCCGCTCGGGCAGGGGGATGGACTGGATGTATTCCGGGCGGAAGGCGGCGGCGAGGTCGAGGGGTGCTTGAAGAACGCGCTGCTCCACGAAGAAATCATGCGCGCGCTTGATCACGCCGGCATCGAGCGCAAACCAGCCCTGGGTGGCGGCGGGGCCGGCCTGCATGAGGCGAATGGCCTCGGGCAGCATGGCGATCTGATGCGCACGGTCCAGCGTGGGGGCGATTTTCATCACGCTTTCCAGGCCGGCGGCGGGTTCGGCCTTGGCCTCGCGCCAGCCCTTGATGCTGGCGCGCAAAAAGCCTTCCACGGCGCGGGGGTTGGCTTGGGCAAAGGCCTGATTGGCCACCAGCGTGTCGCGCGGGATGGAAATGCCATAATCCTCGGCGCTGAACAGGCGCAGATTGGCATCGCCACCCAGGCGGGCGCGGATGGTGTTCAGTTCATTGTACCAGGTGGCAGCGCAGACATCGGTTTCGCCATTGATGAAGGGCGTGACCGAGACCTGCTGCGGCTGGATATTCACGCTCTCCCGCGTGATGCCGCGCGCGGCCAGCATGCCGTAGAGCACGAGATGGGCGCCGGTGAACCAAGCGGTGACGCGCTTGCCGCGGAAATCTTCCAGGCTGTTGATGTTGCTGGCGCGCTTGGCGACGAAGACGAAGGGGGTGATCTGGTGGTTCATGCCGATGCAGATCACCGGCAATTGGCGTTCACGCGCGGCGAAGAAACTGTCGATGCCGCCGGTCACACCAAACTGCTCGGCGCCTGAGGCCACGATGGTCTCACCCTGGATATTCGGCCCGCCGGGGTTGATCGTCAGGTCCAGCCCCTCGGCCCGGTAATGGCCGCGCTCCAGGGCGAGGTAGAAGCCGGCGAATTGGGTTTGCGGCAGCCATTTCAGGCGGAGTTGGACGCGGGTGAGGCTTTGCGCCAGGGCGGGGCTGGCGAGCAGCGGGGCGGCAGCGGCGAGCAGGGTGCGGCGTTGCAACATCGGAGTTTCCTTCAAGCGAGTGCGGGAATTGGCCGTTCGCCGGCCAGCGTGGTGCGGTGCATCAGGCGGACATATTTCGTGTCGTCGTATTCAGTGGCCTGATGCATGGTGTTGCGGTTGTCCCAGGCGACGATGTCGCCCTCCTGCCAGCGGTGGCGATAGACGAATTGTTCCGACACGGCATGGGCGTTGAGCATATCCAGCATCGCGGCGCTGTCCTCGGGCGGCAGGCCGGCGATTTCCTTCACCACCTCGCGCCCGACATAGAGCGCCAGGCGGCCATTGCCGGGGTGGCGGCGGACCAGCGGGTGGGTCACATCCGGGGTGGCGGCGCGCTGTTCGGCGGTGAGCGGCCGGTCCGGGAAGGCGCGGTCGTAATAGCCGGCATAGCTGTGGATGGCCTGTAGCGGCAGGATGCGGGCCTGGGTTGCGTCATCCAGCGCCTCCCAGGCCTGGTGCATGCAGGCGAAGAGGGTGTCGGCACCCTCGGGCGGGCAGATGCGGCCATGCAGCACGGAGCCGACGGCAGGTTCAGCGCGATAGGACCAGTCGGAGTGCCAGTTCATGCCCTCCTTGTGGTTGCCGATGGGCTTGCCCTCGCGCAGGGCGTTGGAGAGGACGTAGATCTCCGGATGCGGCGTGGTAAGGAACTGCGTCAGCACATGGATCTGCAAATCGCCCAGGCGACGGCTGAAGGCGATGTGCCCTGCCTCATCGAGGCGGCTGCCGCGGATGACAACCACGCCCTTGCTGTGAAATGCTGCGCTGATGGCGGACCAATCGGCATCCGAGACGGTGCCGGCCAGATCGAGGCCGCGGATCTCCACGCCAAAGCCGGGATGCAGCGGGATGATCTGCAATGCCATGTCTGACCCAATCGTGACAACGCGCCCCATTGCGCGCCGGTAACGTGAAACCTGCCGGCAGGCTTGGCAAGCGCCCTGGTGCCACCGCATGCTCTGGCTTGCAGGCATTTCGCCCGGAAAGGATGCAGCCATGCCCGATACCATCCCAGCCACCGAGATTCGCGACAGCACCGCCGGCTATACCCCGCATGTGATGCGTGACGAGGCGGATGCCCGGCTTCATCTCGCCGCCGCCTATCGCCTGCTGGCGCGCTTGGGGATGGATGACCTGATCTACACCCATATATCGGCCCGGGTGCCGGGGGAGCCTGATCATTTCCTGATCAATCCCTTCGGGCTGAGCTTTGATGAGGTGACGCCGGAATCGCTGGTGAAGATCGACCATGAGGGCCGCAAGGTGGCGCCCAACCGGTTTGACGCCAATGCCGCGGGTTTTGTCATTCATTCGGCGATCCATATCGGCCGGCCGGAGGTGGATTGCGTGATGCACACCCATGCCCATGCCTCGGTGGCCATCGCCGCCCGGCCGGAGGGGCTGCTGCCGCTGAGCCAATTTGCCATGCGGTTTTTCAACCGGGTGGCGACGCATGAATATGAGGGGCTGGCGCTGAATTTGGGCGAGCGGGAGCGGTTGGTGGCAGATTTGGGCCAGCACCACACGCTGCTGCTGCGCTACCATGGCGTGCTGACCTGCGGGCGGACGATCCCGGAGGCCTTTATCCTGGCCTATTACTTTGAGCAGGCGGCGAAGGTGCAGTTGGCCGCCATGGCCGATGGCCGGGCCTTGCCGCTGCCGCCGGCCGAGGTGTGCGAAACCACGGCGCTGCAATTCGAGAACCAGGCCTCGGCGGCGGGAGAGCGCGAATGGTCGGCGCTGCTACGGCGGCTGGATCGGGACAGCCCGGGTTGGCGCGGGCAGGGCTGAGCTGGGGCTGATAACAGCCGCTATATGGCTTGAGAACATTTAGCGAACATGCGATAAGGCTGCCTTTCGGATAAGGATAAGGCCCATGGCCGTGAAACGTGCGCGGCCGGTCAAGCCGGTGGATGCCGCCCTCGCCCGGCTGCTGGCCCTGGCGGCAAAGGGCGTGGTGCCGCTGCGCATGGCGCGGGAGGTGGAGGGGATCGTGGCTGAATGGCAGGCGCTGCCGGATGCCGACCCCTATGACATCAAGGAGCGCCTCAGTGAGATGCATGAGCAGCTGGTGCAAGGCGTGGCCGATGCGGAGGAGCAGGTGAGTGACACCGATGCGGCGGATGCGCCGGCGGTGAAGCAGGCGGCCATCACGCTGGCAGCGCTGGTTGCGACGCGTGATGCGACGGTGCGGGCGATGGGCGGGCTGGGTTAGCCCCAGAGGCGGCGCAGCCCGGCGCGGGTGGCCTGCATGGCCTGTCGGACGGCCTTGCGCGTCGCGCGCCAGGCTGGAATGGCCTCGAGCGTGCGGTGGCCGAGGTCGAGCAGCCAAACCACCCGGCCATAGGCCCAGGCGAACCAGCGCACCTGCAGCATTTTCGGCCTGGCAATGGCAAACACACGGGTGGCGAAGGCGGCGCCCAGCACCTTGGTGCCCAGGATCATCAGCGCAGCCCAGACATAATGGTGGTGGGCGATCAGCCAGAATTCGCCCAGCTTCAAGATTGGTATGAGTGGGATGAAGGGGGCGACGAAGATGGCGACCACCCAATTCGGGCTGAGGCGGTCCACCATGCGTTCCAGCCGGGTGAAGATGGCGAAATGCGACAGCCGACGGCCGAGCATGGTCAACCAGCGCCAGAGCGTGACATCGAGGATGACGGCCAGCACCGCAGCCAAGGTGAACAGCGGGGCGAGGCGGCGGCGGTAGGCCTCGCGCGTCATTCTGTCAGCCCCGCGATGATGTTTAGGGCTGCGGCGTTGAGAATGAAGGCCGCCCCGGCACCTAGCCAGAGGCCCAGATTAAACGCCAGCCGGGCTAGGTAAGGGAACCCTGGTGGAGCCAAACGGAATCGAACCGTCGACCTCTTGAATGCCATTCAAGCGCTCTACCAACTGAGCTATGGCCCCCCAGGGAGAGGCGCGTGTAGACCCCATCGAGAAAGCACGCAACCCCTTCCCCGCAAGAAGTCGCATCGCTAGGTTGCACCGCGAAACAGCTTGAGAAGGCCGGGGAATGGGCAAGGTATATCCTGATGCAGTGGCGGCGCTGGCCGGTGTGCTGCGCGATGGCATGGTCATCCATTCCGGAGGCTTCGGTCTGTGCGGAATTCCGTCACTGCTGATCGACGCGATCCGCGATTCGGGGGTGAAGGACCTCATCGTTGTGTCGAACAATGCTGGCATTGATGATGTCGGCCTCGGCAAGCTGCTGCGCACCCGGCAGGTGAAGAAAATGATTGCGAGCTATGTCGGTGAGAATGCCGAATTTGCCCGGCAATTCCTCGCCGGCGAGCTGGAAATTGAATTCAATCCGCAAGGCACGCTGGCTGAACGCATTCGCGCCGGCGGCGCCGGCATTCCGGCCTTCTTCACCAAGACCGGCGTGGGCACCAAGGTGGCCGAGGGCAAGCCCACCCAGGTATTTGATGGGGAAACCTATATCATGGAACGCGGCATCGTGGCCGATCTCGCCCTGGTGCATGCCTGGAAGGGTGACACGGAGGGCAATCTTGTCTATCGCCGCACCGCCCGGAATTTCAACCCGATGATGGCCACCGCGGCGCGGCTGACCGTGGCGCAGGTGGAACACCTAGTGCAGCCGGGTGACATCGACCCCGACCACATCATCACCCCCGGCGTCTACGTGAAGCGCATTATCGAATGCCCGGCTGACTTCGAGAAGCGTATCGAGAACCGCACCATCACGCCCAAAGCGGCTTAAGGAGAAACCCATGCCCTGGAATCGCGACGAGATGGCCGCCCGCGCGGCGCGCGAACTGGATGACGGGTTCTACGTGAACCTGGGCATCGGCATTCCCACCTTGGTGGCGAACCATATCCCTGCCGGTGTGTCGGTACAGCTGCAGAGCGAGAACGGCATGCTCGGCATCGGCGCCTTCCCGCATGAAGGGGAAGAGGATGCGGACATCATCAATGCCGGCAAGCAGACGGTGACGATGCTGCCCACCACCAGCATTTTTTCCAGTGCTGACAGCTTCGCCATGATCCGCGGTGGGCATATCGACCTGTCCATCCTGGGCGCGCTGCAGGTGGCGCAGAATGGCGATCTGGCGAACTGGATGATCCCTGGCAAGATGGTCAAGGGCATGGGTGGCGCCATGGATCTGGTTGCCGGTGTGAAGCGCGTTGTGGTGCTGATGGAGCACACTGCCGGCGGCAAACCCAAGCTGCTGAAGGCATGCAACCTGCCGCTGACTGGCGCACGGGTGGTGGATATGGTCATCACCGAGCTCGGCGTTTTCACCATTGACCGCCGCGGCGATGCTGGCATGGCGCTGATCGAAATGGCGCCGGGCGTGACGCTCGAGGAAGTGCGGGAAAAGACCGAGGCAGAATTCCGCGTCGCCAATTGAGGCGGCGCGCGCGATAGGATCAGCCGCCGGGCTTGAGCAGCCGGATCAGCCCATCCAACTGGTCCAGGTTGCGATACTTGATCACCACCTGGCCGGATTTGCCATTGTGCTGCACGGCCACCTGGAGGCCGAGATGCTGGGACAATTCGCGTTCCAGCGCGCGTGTCTCGGGGTCCGCCACCCGCTCCGCCGGGGCTGTCGGTCTGGCATTGGCCAGCGCCTCAGCCTGACGAACATTCAGGCCACGATCCACCACCTGCAATGCAACCGCCACCGGGTCGGCCGCTGCCAGCACGGCGCGGGCATGGCCCGCCGTCAGCGCACCATCACGCAGCAGGTCGCGCACACGCTCGGGCAGGCCGAGCAGGCGCAGCGTATTGGCGATATGTGGGCGGGACTTGCCAATGGCCTCGCTGAGCGCCTGCTGCGTGAGGCCAAATTGTTCGATCAGGCGGTGGTAACCATCCGCCTCTTCCAGGGCGTTGAGATCCTCACGCTGCAAATTCTCAACCAGGCCGGCCGCCATCGCCTCACGATCATCGAAGTCGCGAACGACGACAGGCAACTCATGCAGATGCGCGGCCTGAGCGGCACGCCAGCGGCGCTCACCACCAATGATCTCATAGCGGCCGGGCGATTGCGGGCGCGGCCGCACCAGGATGGGCTGCAGCACGCCATGGCGGCGGATCGAGGCCGCGAGTTCCTCCAGCGCATCGGCATCCATCGGGCCGCGAGCCTGAAAGGGGCCGGGTTCCAGCGCCGTGATGGGCAGGGTCCGCACAGCCTCATGCGAGGCCGCTGCGGCCGCATCGCCCAATAGCGCTGAGAGGCCTTTGCCGAGGCGGGGTGGCTTGGTCATGCGCGGTTCCGTCGCAACAATTCGGCCGCCAGTGCCACATAAGCCTGCGCACCGGGGGAGCGGATATCATAAATGGTGACGGGCAGTCCGTGCGAGGGGGCTTCGGATACCCGGACGTTGCGGGGGATGATTGTGTCGAACACCTTGGCGCCGAAATGCTGCCGCACATCATTCTCCACCGCCTCGGAGAGGTTGTTGCGGCGGTCGAACATGGTCAGCGCGATACCCTCCAGCGCCAGGCGCGGGTTGAGGGCGCGGCGCACGCGCTCGATCGTTTGGGTGATCTGGGAGACGCCCTCCAGCGCGTAGAACTCGGCCTGCAATGGCACCAGCACAGAATGGGCGGCCACAAGGGCATTGAGGGTCAGCAATCCAAGGGATGGGGGGCAATCCAGGATCACCCAGTCATAGCCATTCACGCCCTCCAGCGCGCGGCGCAGGCGGTGCTCGCGGCCTTCCAGATCAACCAGTTCCAGCTCTCCGCCCGCAAGATCAGGGTCGGCGGGAATGACGCTCAGGTTGGGAATGCGGGTTGGCCGCGCCACCTCCGCCACCGGGCGGCCTTCCACCAGCATGGCATATGTGCCGGTGCGCCGCGTCGCACGGTCCACGCCCAGACCAGTCGAGGCATTGCCCTGCGGGTCGAGATCAATCAGCAGGATTCTGTAGCGCGCGGCGAGAGCGGCGGCCAGGTTCACAGCGGTCGTCGTCTTGCCGACGCCGCCTTTTTGGTTGGCGAGAGCGAGGATGCGCGGGGCGGTGGTTTCAGGCGATGACGACAGGGCGCAATTCTCGGATACGGAGGATGGTGGCATCGGCTTCGGTGCGGCTGGTAAAGCGCTCCACCTCCATGTGCCAGCGGGCGGTGGCCTCGGTCAACTCAGCTTCGGCCATGCGGCCCTTGGGAAAGATGGCCACGCCATCTGCCGCGAGGCGTTTGTGCGCATGGGCCAGCAGGCTGTTCAGTGGCGCCAGGGCGCGCGCCGTCACGGCGGCCAGCGGGGGAAGGGTTGCGGCCTCTATTCGCTGCGCATGGATGGTTACATGGCCCAGGCCCATTTCCCGCGCCGCCTCGCGCAGGAAGGCGCATTTACGCTGATCGGCTTCCACCAGATGCATGGGCCGCGCCACGCAGGCCGCCAGGATCAGCCCAGGCAGGCCAGCCCCGCTGCCCAAATCGGCCACCGGCCCCTCGCCCTCGGGCAGCAGCGGCACCAATTGCAGGCCATCCTGGACATGGCGCGCCCACCATGTCTCGGGCGGGGAGGGACCAACGAGATTGATCCGCGCATTCCAGCGCCCGAGCAGGGCCAGATAGGCATCAAGCAGCACCTGTGTTTCACGTGAAACATCGAAAGCCGGCGGGTTGGGATGTTTCACGTAAAACACACCCCTCAGGCCCGCCGCAAATGCACGGCCAGCGCGGCCACAGCCGCCGGCGTGATGCCCGGCAGCCGGGTGGCGCCGCCCAATGTGGCAGGGCGGGCCTTGGCAAGGCGCACCTGCATCTCCCGCGAGAGGCCGGCTATGGCCGCGAAGTCTATGCCATCGGGGATGGCCAAAGCCTCCTCGCGCGAGAGCATCTGCAACTCAGCATCCTGCCGCTCCAGATAGGGACCATAGAGCGCCTCGGCCTCCACCTGCTCGCGCACCCGTGGGGGCAGGTCACGCAACCAGGGGAACATAGCCTCGATCACCTCCGGCCGCATGGCGGGCAGGGCGAGCACATCCAGCACGCTGCGCCAGCGGCCGTCGAGATTGACCGGCGCACCGGCGGCGCGGAACGCCGCGGGCGTTGCACCCTCAGCCCGAGCGCGGGCCAGGGCCTCGCCCACGGCAGAGGCAAAGGCAGAAAATGCGACGGCGCGCTCACGCCCGATGCAGCCCCAGGCCAGGCCCTTTTCCGAGAGGCGCAGCCCGGCATTATCGGCCCGCAGACGCAGCCGGTACTCACTGCGCGCCGTGAGCATGCGGTAGGGCTCGCTCACACCCTGCAGGGTCAGGTCATCAAGCATGACACCGGCATAGGCCTCGTCGCGCCGCAGAACCCGGTCTGGCTCCCCGCCGGACGCACGCTGGGCGGCGTTCAGCCCGGCCATCAGCCCCTGCGCCGCCGCCTCCTCATAGCCGGTGGTGCCGTTGATCTGCCCGGCGAGGAACAGCCCCGGCAGGTCACGCAGTTCCAGCGTAGGGCGTAGGGCGCGTGGGTCGACATGGTCGTATTCGATGGCGTAGCCCGGCCGCAGGATCACCGTCCGCTCCAGCCCCGGCATCGCCGCCACCATCTGCGCCTGGATCTCTACTGGCAGGCTCGTGGAGATCCCATTGGGATAAACGGTTGGGTCGTCCAGCCCCTCAGGCTCCAGGAAGACCTGATGCCTGGCCTTATCGGCGAAGCGCACAATCTTGTCCTCGATCGAGGGGCAATAGCGCGGCCCCACACCCTCAATCCTGCCGCCATAGACCGCGCTCTCGGTCAGATTGGCGCGGATCAGCGCGTGCATCGCCTCGCTGGTATAGGTGATGCCACAGGCCACCTGGCGGTTGGTGATGCGCTGGGTCATCCAGGAAAGCGGCTCGGGTTCGGCATCACCGGGCTGGGATTCCAGCGCTGCCCAGTCGATGGTCCTGCCATCCAGCCTCGGTGGCGTGCCGGTCTTCAGCCGCGCCATGGGCAGGCCCAGCCCTTCCAGCGCCAGGGCGAGGCCCACCGCAGGCGCATCGCCCACCCGCCCCGCCGCATGCCGCTTATGACCAATATGGATCACACCGCGCAGAAAGGTGCCGGTGGTGATTACCACCGCGCCCGCGCGGTATTCCCGGCCCGTCGCTCCCAGGACGCCGCGCGCACCGGGCAGGAGGCCCTCCACCGCCTCAGCCATGATGGTCAGCCCCGGCGTCTCGGCCAGCAGCGCCTGCACGGCTTGACGATAGAGCTTGCGGTCAGCCTGGGCACGCGGCCCACGCACCGCAGGCCCCTTGCTGCGGTTCAGCAGCTTGAAATGGATGCCGGCAGCATCGGCGGCCCGGCCCATAATGCCGTCCAGCGCGTCCACCTCGCGCACCAGATGTCCCTTGCCTATGCCGCCAATGGCCGGGTTGCAGGACATCTCGCCAATGCTGTCCAGCTTATGGGTCAGCAGCAGGGTACGGGCGCCGCAGCGCGCCGCCGCCGCCGCCGCCTCACAGCCGGCATGGCCACCGCCAACCACCACCACATCAAAATGCATCGCGTTCATGGCGCGGCGTATACGCGCTTACTTGCCGATGCAGAACTCGGAAAACACCAGGTCCAAAATCGCTTCCACGCCCACGGCGCCGGTCAGCCGCCCCAAGGCGCGCATCGCGGCCCGTAGCGCTTCGGCGCGCAGTTCGGGAAGGGCGGCATGGGGCAGGGTGTCCAGGGCGGCGATGGTATCGGCCAGCGCCGCGCGATGGCGCGGGCGGGTTAGACCAGCCACGTCGCTCAGTCCGGCGCGGGCCCGCACCGCAGCCTCCAGCGCCGCCCGTAGCGCCGGCAGGCCGGCCCCGGTGCGGGCGGAGACAGCAATGCCCGCCAGGGCCGGCATGGCTAGATCCGCCTTATTAACCACGGCCAGCGCGCCCGCCTCCAACAGCGCCAGGGTCTCGGCATCGGGGACAGCATCGGCGGCGAAGACGGCCAGCACCAATTCCGCCGCCTGACCCTGGGCGCGGGCGCGGCGCACACCCTCGGCCTCGATCGCATCTCCCGTCTCGCGCAGGCCAGCGGTATCGGCCAGCACCACGGGCACGCCGGCGATCACCGCCCTGGCCTCCACCACATCGCGCGTGGTGCCGGCCTGGGGGCTGACAATGGCCGCCTCGCGCCCGGCCAGCGCATTCAACAGCGAGGATTTACCAGCATTTGGCGCGCCCAGAATGGCAATGCGCAGCCCCTCGCGCAGTGCCTCGGCCCTGGCGGCACCGGCAATTTCGGCGGCCAGTTCGTCACGCAGGGCAGCCGCATCGTGCGCCACCGCCGCATCCAGGCCCTCCGGCAAATCCTCATCCTCGAATTCGATGAACGTCTCCTGCCGGGCCAGCAGCCGCGCCAGCCGGCCGGCCCAGCCCTGGTAGCGCCCTTCCAGGCCCCCCTCGAGCTGACGCAGCGCCTGGCGGCGCTGGGCCTCGGTCTCAGCCTCGATCAGGTCCGCCACGCCCTCCGCCGCAGTCAGGTCCAGATTGCCGTGCAGGAAGGCACGACGGGTGAACTCGCCAGGCTCGGCCGGGCGGGCGCCTAGGGCCACCAGGGCATCGGCCACCGCCGCCACCACGGCCGGGCCGCCATGCAGGTGCAATTCGGCGGAATCCTCACCGGTGTAGCTGGCAGGGCCGGGAAACCAGAGCACCAGCGCCTGGTCCAGCACCAGCCCGCCATGCCGCAGCCGCCGCAGGCTGGCCATGCGCGGCGCCGGCCGCCGGCACAGCCCATCCAGCACCGCGCCGCAGCCCGGCCCGGAGAGGCGCAACACCGCCACCGCCGCCCGCCCGGCACCGGAGGCGAGCGCGAAGATAGTGGCGCTAGACGCGGTCCTTCTCCGTCAGCATCAGCCGTTCCACCCGGCCGCCTTTCTGGACATGCACTTCGAGAATTTCATCGATATCGGCGCGGCTCTGTGGCCGATACCAGACGCCCTCGGGATAGATCACGAGCGCCGGGCCAAACTCGCAGCGCTCCAGGCAGCCGGTCATATTCACCCGGATATTGGGGATGGCCAGTTCCTTGGCGCGGGACTTCATGTAGTCGCGCAGATCCTCGCTGCCGGAGGCGGCGCAACTGCCGCGCTTATGCCCGTCCGGCCGGCGATTGGTGCAGACGAAGATATGGGCGTTGTAGAATTGCGGCGGGTCTTGCATGCGCGAATGCTCCGGTTGCCCCTGATCTAGCGCCGGCTGAAAGCCGCGACCAGAGGTAGTGTTGCGCCGCCGCCACCACGCTCGACCCTGCACAAGACCCCGCTTGACGCCCCCCCCCTGCCGGTGCTGCATCACAGGCTGAAACTCCCCGAAACACATGCCGCAACTCTCGCTACTCACACCGCTGGGCGACCTCACCCTCTCCGAGGAGGAAGGCGCCATCGTGTCCCTCGACTGGGGCCGGGTGGCGGAGCAACAGCCCACGCCCCTGCTGCGGGACGCAGCCGAACAGCTGCAGGATTATTTTGACGGCAAGCGCCGACATTTCCAGCTTCCCCTCGCACCACACGGCACGGAGTATCAGCGCCGCGTCTGGGCCGCGCTGCAGCAAATTCCAGCGGGCGAAACCCGCTCCTATGGCGACCTTGCCCGCGCCCTCGCTTCCGGCCCGCGCGCCATCGGGCAGGCCAATGGCCGCAACCCCATCCCCATCATCATCCCCTGCCACCGTGTGGTGGGGGCCGATGGTTCCATCGGTGGCTATTCCGGCCATGATGGTGCTGATACCAAACGCTTCCTCCTCGACCTCGAATCCCGGGACCCCCACGCATGACCTTTGCCATCCGCATCCATGAATATGGCGGCCCGGAGAAGATGATCTGGGAGGAACTGCCCCGCCCCGAGCCCAAGCCCGGTGAGGCCCGCATCCGGCAGGAAGCCGTGGGCCTCAACTATATCGACGTCTATTTCCGCACCGGCCTCTACAGGGCACCTTCCTTGCCCGCCATCATCGGCATGGAAGGTGCCGGCGTGGTCGATTCGGTGGGCGAGGGCGTGACCGAGGTGGCCGTTGGTGACCGCGTGGCCTATGCCTCCGGCCCGATCGGTGCCTATGCGCAAAGCCGCTGCCTGAAGGCGGACCGGCTGGTAAAGATCCCCGAGGGGATTTCCAGCGAGACCGCAGCCGCCATGATGCTCCAGGGCATGACGGCGCAGTACCTGCTGCACAGCACCTATCCGGTGCGCGCCGGCGAAACCATTCTGGTGCATGCCGCCGCCGGCGGTGTTGGCCTCATTCTCTGCCAATGGGCAAAGCATCTGGGCTGCACGGTCATCGGCACCGTCTCCACCCCCGAAAAGGCCGAATTGGCGCGCGCCCATGGCGCCGATCATGTGGTGCTGACCAGCGAGGATCTGCCGGCCGCGGTCAAGCGCATCACCGGCGGTGCCGGCGTGCCCGTCAGCTATGACAGCGTCGGCAAAGATACTTTCATGCCCTCGCTCGACAGCCTGGCGCCGCGCGGCATGCTGGTCAGCTATGGCAATGCCTCGGGCCCCGTCACGCCGTTTGATCTGGGCATCCTGGCCGCCAAGGGCAGCCTCTATGTCGTGCGGCCCACGCTGAACACCTATACCGCCACCCATGCCGACCTCAGCGCCTGCGCCGCAAGCCTGTTTGAGGTGGTGCTGTCCGGCGCGGTGAAGATCAACGTGAACCAGCGCTACGCCCTGAAGGATGCAGCGCAGGCCCATACCGACCTCGAAGCCCGCAAGACCACGGGCAGCACCGTCCTCATTCCCTGAGGACGGCAGGCGGCGGCCGGGTCAGCCGACCCGGTTCGCCACCAGATCCGTCACCACGCCGGGGTCAGCCAGCGTGGAGACATCGCCCAGGCTATCCGTCTCATTGGCCGCGATCTTGCGCAGAATGCGGCGCATGATCTTGCCCGAGCGGGTCTTCGGCAGGCCAGGCGCCCATTGGATGGCGTCGGGTGTGGCGATCGGCCCGATCTCCTTGCGCACCCAGGCGACCAGTTCCTTACGCAAGCCGTCGGAGGGTTCTTCGCCCACATTCAGCGTCACATAGCAGTAGATGCCCTGGCCCTTCAGCTCATGCGGCATGCCCACCACCGCGGCCTCGGCCACCTTGGGATGGGCGACCAGCGCGCTTTCCACCTCCGCCGTGCCCATCCGGTGGCCGGCGACATTGATCACGTCATCCACCCGGCCGGTGATCCAATAATAGCCGTCAGCGTCACGCCGCGCGCCATCGCCGGTGAAATATTTTCCTGGAAAATCAGAGAAATAGGTCTGGATAAAGCGCTTATGGTCGCCATAGACGCTGCGCATCTGGCCGGGCCAGCTATCCATCAGAACCAGATTGCCCTCGGCCTCGCCCTCCAGCACGACGCCCTGCGCATCCACGATGCCCGGCAGCACGCCAGGCAGCGGCAGGGTGGCGGAGCCGGGTTTTTGGGCCACAGCGCCGGGCAGCGGGCTGATCAAAATGCCGCCCGTCTCGGTCTGCCACCAGGTATCGACGATGGGGCAACGCTCCTCGCCCACCACGCGGTAATACCATAGCCACGCCTCAGGATTGATCGGCTCGCCCACGCTGCCCAGCAGCCGCAGCGAGGTGCGCTGCCACTTCTTCACCGGCGCCTCGCCCTCGCGCATCAGGGCACGGATGGCGGTGGGTGCGGTGTAGAAAATATTCACCTGATGCTTGTCGACGACCTGCCACATGCGGCTGACATCGGGGTAGTTCGGCACGCCCTCGAACATCAGCGTGGTCGCACCATTGGCCAGCGGACCATAGACGATATAGCTGTGCCCGGTCACCCAACCCACATCGGCGGTGCACCAGTAGATCTCGCCGGGCTTGTAATCGAACACCATTTCATGGGTGTAGCTGGCCCAGACCATATAGCCGCCGGTGGTGTGCAGCACGCCCTTGGGCTTTCCGGTGGAGCCGGAGGTGTAGAGGATGAAGAGCGGGTCCTCGGCGCCCATGGGCTCGGGCGCGCATTCAGCGGGGGCATCGCGCGTCACCGTCTCCCACCAATAGTCGCGGCCGGCTTCCATATTCACCGCGGTGCCGGTGTTCCGGGCGACAATCACATGCTTCACGCCGGGGCATTCCAGCAGCGCCTCATCGGCATTGGCCTTGAGCGGCACCTTGCGGCCGCCGCGGCGGCCCTCATCGGCGGTGAGCAGCGCCACAGAGC
>Ga0114972_10000768_pt1 | contig 24090 bp, 13 predicted proteins | sample M_140807_EF_Meta_FD_87354 | JGI IMG/M metagenome (GOLD analysis project Ga0114972, IMG submission 87354) | Freshwater microbial communities from Lake Montjoie, Canada to study carbon cycling - M_140807_EF_MetaG | ecosystem: Environmental > Aquatic > Freshwater > Lake | place: Lake Montjoie...
ATATTGAAGTTAATTCTTTACAATACATATAAAAAAATTTCAAAATTTGTACTTAGAATCGAACTAAGTTAAATTATAATTTGACAATTATAATTTAAGTAGATGTTTATATTATAAACAAAACCAGACTACAAACGTATAAATATTTACGTAATTACCCGTGCCTGGACTTGAACCAGGACCCTTAATGGACGAAGTTTTAAGCCTCGCATGTCTACCAATTTCATCACACGGGTTTGAGTATAAAATATAACATGTAATTAATACTTTACGAACGAATAATAGTTAAAAAAGGTTTTATCAGTCAATAAAGTCTGGATGTTATAATTTTTCAAAAAAAGTAAATTTGTATCGAATACAGGGAATAATGATTTAGCGTTTAAAAGTGATAATAAACCCTGGTCTATCGATTTAAGAGAATACTCAGTTAGAAAGTTTGATTTTATAGAAACTTTAAATTTATAGAATTTAAAAACTATCTGCTCTTTTGAATTAGTTTTGTGAGCCATAGGTGCTTTTGTTAAAGTATACATTTTTCTTCTAATAGGTAAAAATGCAAACTCTATAACCCTATCCTCATCTTTTTGTTTTACCGTAAAAGTTAAATAATATAATCAAGTCATTATTAAGTATGACTGCTTTACTAAAATAGTTGATTTTTTAAAAAAACTATCTTGATCCATACTTAAACCGTCTATTCTTATATTATTTAATAATCTAGGTGATATTAATGATATGAAAGTAAAATTATAAGTTATATCAAACCTACTATCAGTCGTGTTGTGATTATTTGAATACTTAGTTAAATTGTAAGATTCTTGTAAACGGTTATTTATTATTGTTATTTAATCGGGTTAGCAGGAATCGAACCTACATTATTAGATTGAAAGACTAAGGTCCTAACCATTAGACGATAACCCGTAAATTTTTTAATTTTTTAATTTATGTTTTTAAAAATATGGGTTACATTTATACTTGTAAAGTTACAGGAGCTTGAATAACTATATCATTTACGGAATCAAAAAAAAACTCTTTTAGACCTATTGATGGGTATGATTTTTGAAAAGGTACACTAGTATCACCGTATTGAAGCATTAAATTACGTAAATCTTTTTTATTATTGAATACGTTTCCAGAAAGTTCAGAAACCTCTCGCTCAAGTCAATTAGAAGTTGGGTATAATTCAGAAATGGAATTTAAAGAAAAATTAGAAAATTTTTTAAGGGATTCTACACAAAAGAAAAAAAATCTTTCTTGAAATGTTAAATTGTGGAAATTATAAACTACTATAGAGTTTTGGGTAAATAAATTATTTGAAATTTTTTTAAAATCTCTATCAGAATTGCTTAAAGGTAATTCGTAAGAAAATATGTCTACTAATTGACTAGAGTATAATATAGATGAAAATCTCATATGTATTGAAGAATAATATAATAAGTTTTGTGGTATCAGTAAAGATATGTTTTTAAAACCATGTACCTTGTTAATTAAATATAAGTGATGTAAATTAAAAAATATATATTCGAAAAATAATTTAAAGTTACGGCTATTATTGTTAGAAACTAAATTCAAATGTTTTAAGATGGGTTCGAACCAACGACCCCAAAGTTTTCAGCCTTGTGCTCTACCAACTGAGCTATTAAAACAAAAAAAACAATTTTAACCCAAATTTAAAACAAAATACTTTAGTATATATGTTAGACCCCCCTTAATTAAAATGATATATAGGGGTAGAGGGTGTATATACCCGTATTTAAGATATATAATTAAAATAAAATATTTTTAGAAGAAATGGCCGAGTGGACGAAGGCGACAGACTGTAAATCTGTTAGTTATACTCACGTTGGTTCGAATCCAACTTTCTTCATTTTAAAATAAATAAAAAACCTTTTAATCTATAAGATTTTTAATAAAAAGAGTATAAATTTTAAAATAAATAAACAAAAAAACAACTTCAAAAAATTAACTCAAAATATATACTTTAATGATAAAACTAATTTGATAATTTACAGCAGGTTTTGAATAAAAACTTGACGGGATGTTTTATTAAACGATATAATTGAATATGTAGATAATTTTTTATCAGGTATACAACCGTCAAGAAGAAAACGTTTTAAGTTTATCAAGAAATACCTCTTCTTTAATTCAACAGTTACTAATTTTTTAGCAATATACCATTTATTGACATTTAAAACCTTTTATAATTTTTTTAGATTTATAAGCCAGTTTAATGTTTCAAAAAAAAGCAGTTATTATAACCTTTACTTTAATTTTAGGTTAAATAGATTTTTCATTAGTATTTTAAATTCCAAAGGTAGATTATATACCTCATTATCGGTAGGTCTTTTTTTAAAGTTTTTTCAAAATAAAAAATCTTTAAAAAAAAATAAATTATTTAAGTTATTATTAGCTAAATATCTTAGAAAGTTGCTTATAATATCTAACATTAAAAATATTTACTTATATATAAAAAAAACACCAGTACATATTTACGAAATCTGTAATTTATTAACATCACCATTACCTAAACCTTTTTTTAATCCTTTAAAGGGTGTTAATATCATTGAATCAGATGATAAGCATTATAACCTTAACATAAGATATATATTTTTTAAAGGAACTAAATCGTATACTAGTATGAAAGTTTGTAGAAAAGGTAGGCTTAAAAGAAAAATTCAAAAAAGAATTTTAAAATTGAATCGAATAACAGACTAAATTATTAAATTATTAAATTATTAAATTATTAAATTATTAAATTATTGTGGATTATTGTGGATTATACTTAAATTACATATTATGAGTTTGACTTTGGCTCGGAGTGAACGCGTGCAAAATCTCTTGACACATGCGAATTTGATTGAGTTAGTATTTTTAACTTAATAGTGTATTGGTGAGTAATGTATGGAAAATTTACCTAAAAGTTTACATTAACTGTAAATATTGATTTTTTTTGGATATTGTTCAAATATTAAAAATTTTAAAAATTTTTTTTAGAATGATTAAAAAAATTAAAAAAAAAAAGAATACTTTTAGAGAAGTCTGTACTAAAGTTGGTATTGTTAATTTTATTAATAGCCGAGTACTTTTAGCTGGATTGAAAGATCAGCCAGTCACACGGGGAATGAAGAACACCCCGCCGTTGGCAGCAGTGGAGAATATTGGTCAATAAACGAAAGTTTGAACCAAGGTTTTGCGGAGATGAAAGATTGATAAAATCGTGAAGACTATGGTAGTTGTAAAGTCTGTGCGCAGATCAAAATAATGATGAGGTATCTGAAGAGAACCCCGGGCTAACAACGTGCCAGCAGCTGCGGTAATACGTTGACGGGGGAGCGTTACTGGCCGTTACTAGGCGTAAAGTGTGGCTAAACTGTTTAAGACGTTATAAGCAAAATCTAAGAGTTGACGAAACTACTTATAAAATCTTAATACTATAGAGAATTGGAAGAAGTTAATAGTATGTATAATCTAGAGATAAAATTCTTACAGGTTATAAAGACTCTCAAAGGCCTCGGCAGTTAACTATTTTATATTCTGACGTTGAACCACTAAAGTATGGATATCAAATAGGATTGGAGACCCTAGTAGTCCATACCCTGAATTTATGGGTATTTTATATAAAAAAAATATTTTTTGTATATAAGCTAACGCGAAAATGCCTCGCCTGGGGAGTAAAGCTGCAAAGGTAAAACTTAAAAAGATTGGCGGGAGTTTGTATGAACGGTGGAGCGTGTGGTTTAATTCGATAATCCACGTGTAATCTTACCAACGTATTAAATATTTGTAATGTTAAATTTAGCTAGAATTTACGAACTTATATTAATTGGTACTGCATGGCTGTCGTCAGTTCGTGTTGTAAAATGTAATATTAAGTTATTCAACGAACGCAACCTTTACTATAAATTTAATATTAACTTTTTATTAAAGATACTATATTGTTCAAAAAATATTGTTATAAATTAGGTTAAAACTAGGTAAATCATTACATGAGATGTTTAGTACCAATTTAATTTGTGATCATGTTTTAATATAGCTTAATAAAATTAAATATTGTTTATTGATACAATAAAGCGGGTTTTTTTTCTTAAGGGTTTGTATAATTATAGTATTTGAGATCATCATCATCATCGTATACTTCTTAAATTATTTTATAAGAAAATTTTTGTGATTAATTACTTTTCCTAGAGTATTTAACATGAAATTTTTTTATAAGATTTTTTATTATCTTAGCATTCAATTGCTATTAATAAGAGTAATTATTAAAGTCTCAAAGTCTTAACCTGTTTTAAGGGAGTTAAGGAGAAGTCAAGTCATTATGGTCTAAATATGTTGGGCTACACATGCGCTACAAAGGTAAAAACAATAAGATGCTACAGTTTAAACTTAAGCAAATCTTTAAAAATTATCACAGTTCGGATTGTAGACTGAAACTCGTCTACATGAAGTCGGAATCGTTAGTAATCGTAAATTAGTATGTTACGGTGAATGATCTATCAAACTTTGCACACACCGCCCATCACGCCCGAAGAGTTGTATCGGCTAGAAACTATATTATAAACTTTAAAGGGGTTAAAATTATTCTGTAGTTAATACAGAGTGAGTGTTAAAATTTATTTTAACATACGTCCTTACTTAGAATATTTACATATTTAGCTAAGAATGAATATTAGTATATAGAGTAAAGTTTTTTAGTACGTTAAAGACGATATGGTAACTTGGGCGAAGTTGACACAAGGTAATAGTAGGGGAACCTGTTGTTGGATTACACATAACTTAAAATAGTTTGTTTTGTAATAAAAAATTTAAATAATATTAATTTTAAATAATATTAAGATACGTCGTATTAAGTGGATGCCTAGATGTTAAATAAGGTAAGGTGTGGAAAACCTATATTTATTATGAGTATCGGCTCTACAGGGATTAATAAATAAAATTAAACTAATAAAGTGAACTGAAACATCTCACTAACTTTATATAAAAAAAATCAACTGAGTCTCGGGTAGTAGTGGTGAGCGAACTCCGATAAGCCCAACAAAACATATACAATTGGAAAATATTTTTGAATAAATAACCATAGGGGTGCAAGTCCTGTAATTCCAATGATTTTTAGGGATATAGTTTAGTGGTAGAACGGTGGTCTTCAAAACCGCATGTGTGGGTTCGATTCCTGCTATCCTTGTCTTTATGCTTATGAAATTAAATAAGAATTTTTTTTTTCGAAAAAGAATAATAAAAAACAAATTAATAAAATTACTAAGAGCAAATAAAATTATCAAAAAACCAAAATTTAAAAGATTTAAGTTTAAAAAAACTTTTAAAAGAAGAAAGTTTAAAAAACTTTTTAACAAAAAAACATGAAAGTTATTTAATCGGTTTGTAAGAAAAACACTAAAAAAACGTTTTAAAAATAAAAAACGCTTAAAAATTTTTTTTAAAAAGAAGTCTTATAATGTCAAAAAAAGAAGTCTTATAATGTCAAGGACGTTATTAAATAGGAATAGTATCTTCTCTTTTAAATGGAAAAATACACCTAATTTAAACTTATTTAATCAAAAAACTTTAACAAATTTTATTGTAATTTTTTCTGCAAAAAATGATATACAAACCTATAATTTAAATTTAAATATAACTTATAACTTACCACATATTTATTTTTTTAAATTATTTGATACTTGATTAACTCTAAACTCAACTTTTTTTAAAAATTATTTAACTATTTATAACCAAATTTTTTTAAATAATAATATTGTATACAAAAATAATTTTTTTACGAGTAATAAAACACTACTAATTAATTTAAAAGGGTTATCATATTTGAATGAGGATGATAACGATTTTAATATCTCGTTAAAACCTGTAAAAAATTTTTCAAAACTTTTAAATTTAATAGTTAAACAATTACCTTATATAGAATTGGTTAGGTCTTTTAGGGTAAATGCTAAAAGAAAAGTTTTATCATACGATATAGATATTATGGAGTTTTTCAAAAGTAATTTATTACGAGTCAATCAAGACAGTAAAAACTATAAACTTAATATTATAAAGTATAATAAAGTTTTTAAAATCTTTAGAGTTTTAGGTTTATTAAAGTTATTCAATTTTAATAAATCTGACAATGTATTTGAAAGTATTTTTGATACAAATCTATCAAAATCAACAAGTATTAGAAATTTCAAAAAAAAAATTTTATTAAACAATGTTACTGATAACAAAAAACTTATTAAATCAAATAGTAGTAAATTTACTAATATTCTTGATAATAATTTAATATTAACACGGAACACAGATTTATTATTTACTTTTTTTGAAAATACAACATTATATAAATACTTAAATTTCAATAATAATTTATCTTATTTTAATTATAACAAAATTATAAATAAAAACAACAATTTGTCTGTAGTAAATGATTTAAATAAGCAGTTTTTTAACTCACGTGTTAATATTTTTAATAAATCAAATTTAATACCATCTAATATATTTAAATATACTATAAAAAGAAAATTATTAAAAATTGTAAATTTTCATAAATTTTCATCTAATATTATAATGTGGTATTATAATATTTTGATAAGATTTATGGAAAACTGTAGTGGAAAGAAAGTTTATTTAAAATTTAACCCTTTTATTGAAAATTCATTATCTTTTACTGATATTGCTAGATGTAATATGTGATCAGCTCGTATTACAAGTTTTCAAAGACTTTTAGGACCTAAAATCTTTTTAAAAGAATCTTTGAAAATTTTACATATAGCTATAAAATTTAAAGACCCTACTTTTTTATCAAACTGAATTAAAGGTATGTTGTATCGTATGAGTTTTTGAAAGTATAGACTTTTATTTCGTTATTTAAAGTATACTATGCGTTATTTATTTTGACTTTATTTCCCAGAATTAGAATTTAAAGGTTTTAAACTCCGTTTAAAAGGTAAAATTAGTGTTGCTGGAAATGCACGAACAAGAACTTTAATGTATAGAATTGGTGAAACTAGCTACTCAAAACTTAGTAATCGAATTGTTTCTGACTTTACAACAATAAATACTTTTACAGGTGTTTTAGGTTTCAAAATTTGATTTTTCTTCTAAATATAATATACTATAAAATTTTAATGAAATTTAATGCCGAATATACTTGACTTAAATCTTATCTAGATAATGATTCTTTATGATTAGAGGATGTTTTAAACTGAGATGAAACTTTTGATTTGATATTATCAGATTATAATATATTTTCATTTCTTACAAGCGCCTTTTTTACTAATAGTCATTTCTTTTTAGATTCCTTTACTAAATTGTCCCTTTTAGATGTAATGTTTATTAATGAAACAGACTCATTCAATTATTCAAAAGAACTTTTTGATTTAATGATGTGAGATAATTTATCATTTATTAATAATAATTTTATGTCTTTACAAGTTGTTTTTTACACAGATTACCAAGATTTTATGGTATTAGTTTTATACCACTCACCTGAATTATCACTAGCTTTAATTGATTATGTAAATACTTATTGATTAAATGCTGTTATTAATTCAGTACCATCAGCTGTTTTTGATATTTTTAGCGATTCTATGTATTCAGTTATTTCAGAGTTTATAGAATATTTTATAGCTTTCCTCGCTTTTATGTGAATGGTTGTATTGTTTACAGGTATTTTTAGAATTACTAAATGAAATAACCCTTTAGAAGTTTATTTTGTACGTTTTAGTAACTTTATATTCTCAATTTCTAGAGATACTAGAGTTCAGTTCGAAGCTGCTATTAAGGTTTTTTTTTTTGTGTTTTTTTACTCATCTATGATGATTGCTACTTTCGATGACGATCTAGAAGAAATTTTAGAATTCTTCAATGGTATGTGTTTTAATTTTTTTATATTATTATTTTTTTATTTAGTTTTTAAATACTCTATACATTTTTTTTCTTTTTTAGAATCATCTGTAGCTGAAGGTCGTATATCAAGTTTTATCGCTAAACAATTTGTAAGAGATGGGTTAAATACATTTGCTTTTATTTTAAGAACTTTTATATTAATGGTACGTTTAAATGTTTATGATATGGTGGATGATTTTTTAGACTCATATTATATATTTTTAGGTGATTTTGATGATGATGAATATTTTATTGATTTGTTTTTTTCTATGTTTACAGTAATGTTCTTTGATACAGATAACAATGATGATAGATCTTTTTTATTAGAAGATGAAATGGATTTAGCAGGTGATTTATTTGCTATTTATTTTATTGTATGAGGTAAGTTTGCATTATTTTTATTTTTTATTATCGAAGAACTTTTAAGAATGGTATTAGCTTTATATATTACTTATTTAATCATTTTTGAAGTACATTCAGTAAATAGATCTTTTGTCGAAGATACATACTTTTCCTCAAAAAGATCTAAATTTCATTATACTAAAGGTATAAGCAATATTTAATTATTAAGGTTTTAAGTGTCTTTACGTAATATGGCCTATTTTTATATTACTAATTATAATAAATTAACAAATCCTAAATTATTTAGGTCATATATGTTTAATGAATATAATGCTATCAAATTAAAAAGAGAGAAATTAAAAATCAACGCCCTTAAATTTACCTTGTATGAGTTTAGATATAATAACATTGTACTTTTTTATGACTTACGCATTATATATAAAGACCTTTCAAATACTAGACATTCAAAAAGTGTCTTTGAAAGGGTGATGGACTCTTTTAAATGACAGTGAGATGTCGCCAATATAGTTACCCTATCACTTTATGTATGTATTTGTTATGATGTTTTAGCAAAAGTTTATGAGGTTATTGAGAAAGAATCAGAAAAATTATCGAAAGAGGAGTCAGAACTACAGACCTTTACGTTGAGAAATATATATAATTTAATTGATTGTGACGAGCATCTGACTCATCCGGTAGTAATGCGAATGATGCCAAAACTAGCTGATATAATTTTAAAAGTGACAGACTCTCAGGATGTTTTCAATATACTAACAACCAATACTTTTTAATTAATTTTGTTTTTAGGTGATTTAAATACTTTAATATTCTTTTTTTTCTTCATACTAGGAAGTTTACTCATTAATACTAATACCGCATTACATTTATTATTAACAGCTGAATTATTATGAATTACTCTATACGGTATAGTTTTATTCGTCGGACTTGCTTATGATAATTTAAATATATTATCTTTGACATTTTTCTTTTTAATATTCTCTGCGATAGAATTTGGTATAGGTTTAGTTTTATTATTATTACAGCATATTTTATCACGAACTTTAAACTTAAATGATTCAGATACTAATATCTTTAAATTTGTCAATAGGTTTAAACGTCAGTTAAATAATAATAGAATTAATTGGAAGTTTTAATTTTTTTGAAAAAGATTCGCTTTGTTTCATAATATATGATCTTTTTTATTAGGGAATATGAAAACTTTTTCATTTTTTTTAAATACACGATTAACATCAAAATTCAGTTCAATTTTAAACGAAAAATATCTTTATATAAGCGATATTGATACTAGTAAAAGTTTTTACGGTTTTCATGGTTTTCATAAAGCATTTGATTGATTAATAAACGATACAGCTAAATTTCACTTTTTTTCCACAAAATCAATTAATATAACATTATTAATTTTTAAACTATTTATTTGAAACAAAGCTAGAGTAATATACTATCTTAATAATTGGGTTTATACAACAAATCATAAAAGAATAGCAGTTAATTATTTCTGATTTGTTATTTTTGCCGGTATTTGTGGTATGGTTTTAGCTACAATTATTCGATTAGAAATGGCTTACCCTGGTGTAGGTATCTTAGCCGGTGATAGTTTACAGTATTTAAGTGTTGTAACTGCTCATGCAGTTATTATGGTTTTTTTTATGATAATCCCTTTATTGTTTGGTGCTTTCGGTAATTTTTTACTACCAACACAGTTAGGTGTTCATGATGTAGCTTTTCCAAGATTAAACAGTGCTGCTTTTTGATTTTTACCAGCCGGTCTTATAATGCTCTGTCAATTAGTTTGTTTAGATAGAAGGTATCAACGTATGAATTGTTTTAATATACGTGAAATACAGGCTTTATTAAAAGGTCGTTTTTTCACTGATTTAGTTAATACACACGATCATCACGAATTTTTAAATAAAACAACTATTGGTATTAGATTTAAAACAAATAATTTAGACTCAATAAATCCTAATATGTTACTGTTCTATAGATATGGTGTACATTCTAATACTCAAAATAGGTCACAATCTTTTTTTTTTAATTTAACTAAGCACGATAATTACGAATTTTTTTCTACTAAATCAAAATTATCTTATTTAATTAACTATTTTAATGTTAATTTTGAAGGGGTTTTTGTTAAATACATTTTTAATACTTATACAACAATTTTAAGTGTATTCAATTTAAATTCTTGAAATTATTATGATAATGTCTCAGGTAATTCTACAGCCCAGTTAGTTACTTATTTTTTATTTAATAATATCAAAACCTTTTTAAAAAAACAATGAAATAATATCATCAATATCATCAATTTTAATGAACCTTCTTGATTATTTTTAAATTATTATACAAACTTTTTACCTACTCAAACAGACAATTTAATGTTTGGTTGAATGGATAACAATATAGGTTTTCATAAAATTAGACAAGTTATTAGACCTAAACAAGAACACCCTGATATTATAACTAATGGGAGTTTACCAGAATTTGTCTTTACATTTTTATACTCAATTGCTAGTAGATCTATCTTAATCCCGTTAAGAAATTTTAGAGTAAATTTAAATATTTTTACTAATCGTTGTATTGATAAAATATTAAATTTATTCGACTATAAACTTAATGAATCTATTAATATTAATTCCGAGAATTTTATACAAGATTTCGAAACTTCAACCAAATTTGAAAGTAAATCAAATATCTCAATACTATTAAATAATATCTCTTATTTAATTTTTAATACTTTAGTAAATATCTATTCAACATTATTTACAATCTTTAATAACATATTGTTATTTAACATTAACATAACCTTATATATCAATTCTTTATATAACGTATTAACCCGTTTATTATCTTTAAATATTTTCCTAGGTTTTAATAATTTTAATTACTCGTTATTAAATTTTAAATTTTTTACTAATTATAATTTAAATACCGAATCCTATAAGAGTGAAAAAGCTGACGTAACATATCTTTCTCAAAGTTGAAACTCTTTAGATTTAAATAATAAATCCATGTTTAATAGTGTTGAAAGTTCGTTAAATTTCAGATACCAAAAATTCACAAATCCAATTTTTAGATATGATTATAAATCAGGTAATTATGTAACTAAACAAGATAAAGCAGCTTTCCCATATCTTTTCACAACTTTTAGTGAAATTACAGGTGGTATTAGAAAATCCTCATGATTTTTTTCAAATACATTTTTAGAATTATTTAATGACAGTTTTTCTAATTATTTAAACTTTTTTAGTTCGAAAAAAAATGAAACTCCTGAACATTTTAAATCATACGTAAATAGCACAGACGGTTTTTATAATTTTTTTTCTATTTTATCTACACAAACTAAATTTATAAACAATAGATGATTATCTATAAATTCTATGGATCAAAAATTTTATAGAATGTTTACAACTAGCTCAATGCAACAAAGGATATACTCAAATTGAAGACAGTTAAAATTTACAAGGGAAGCTTGACGTTGTAAATTATTAGCTGCTAGACATCAAAAAACAATGTATCGTCGTTACGTAAATGAGGATAGTATTTTTTGAGCTGTAGAGCGAAATGCTAAAGACGTTTTACCTGGTTGAGCTATGATTACCCCATTCTCAGCACGTACACGTTTTACAGCAATAGGAAAAGTAGATATCGGTTTAATGGGTGTATTTTTAGTTTTAAACTCATCAATCGTAAGTTCAGCAAATTTCTTAGTAACCTACCGTTATCTATCAACACTTAATAATCGTAAAATGAGAGATGCTCGATCATTCTTTACTGAAGGTATTATAGTTGCTTCTTGAATGATGATTGCTGCTAACCCTATGTTAGTTATAGGTATACTTATGTTATTATCTGATCGTCATTGACAAACTTCATTTTTTGATTACTCAGGTGGTGGTGATACCGTATTATTTCAACATATGTTTTGATTTTTCGGTCACCCAGAAGTTTATGTTGTTATGATACCAGCCTTTGGTTTTAATAACACAATATTGTCTTTTTATCTAAGAAAACGTGTCTCTGCAAGAGCAAGTTTAATGTATTCTATGTATACTATCGCATTTTTAGGTTTTTTTGTTTGAGGTCATCATATGTATATGGTTGGTCTTGCACATACAACTAGAATGCTCTTTAGTACATTAACTGTTATGATTTCAGTACCAGCTGCCACTAAACTTATGCATTGATGTGTTACTTTAGTAAACAGCTCATTGAGTGTTGAATTACCATTTGTATTTGCATTACTTTTCATATTTTTTTTTGTTTCAGGTGGTATTAGTGGTATGGCTGTTGCTCATACAGGTATGGATATATTATTTCATGATACTTATTATGTTATAGGTCATTTCCATGTAATGTTTGCAGGTTCTGCTATGTTTGCCTCTTTTGGTGCATTTTATTTTTACTTCCCTTCTATTTTCGGTGTTAAATATAGTCGTATATGAGGTTATTTACATTGTATTTATTATTTATTAGGTCAATTAATGACTGTAATACCTATGTTCTGATTAGGGTATTCTGGTATGCCACGACGTGTTTTAGATTATCCAGCAGCTTTAGGTGGTTGACATGCTATAGTTTCTTCAGGACATTTGTTAAGTGTCGCTGGTTTAATGGCTTTTTTTATCATGATTTTTGACAGTTTAAGACAAGGTAGAGCTGTTACTAGAAATAGTTTTGGTATCTCACGTTTTAATACTAGGTTAAATTTCTATTTATACGAAATCGCTCGAAATAGATTTATACAACGAAAAGGTTTATATATATCTCGTTTTAATAGACCAAATGCTTTACAATTAAATGAATTAAGTTATACTAATCATGAATTCTTAGAAACTACCCTATACTCATATACTTTGACACAAAAATAATCTTATTGTGTATACGCAGTGTTTAATGAAATGTTTATCCTTCAAATATTATCCTTTACAACCCTTTTATTTTTTGTTAGTACATATAATATACTAACCCTTTGATATTTAGCCGGTATTTATTTAATTATTTTAGGTTTTTGATTATTATTAGATGATGGTGATATTTTTATAGGTTTTTTATGAGTTATAGATTTAGGTGTTGGTTTAGTCTTCTTTATATTTATACTACATTACTCAACATTTTTACACCAAAAATCAAATTTAGATAAATCTTCTAGAGAAGTATCTTTTATATTATTCTCATTATTTTTTGTTTTATCTTTTTTCTATTTTTTTATAAACCCAGTGGATATCGATTATACAAAAGGTTTTTCAAAAACATGATTTTTTTTTATTAGTTGATATGATTATTATGATTTTTTCTTATCTAATATTACTACAGATTTAAATTTATTGAGAGAAATTTATTTTTATAATAATAGTTTTGAATTCTTTTTAATTAATTTTATGTTATTTTATGGTATCGTCTCTTCAATTTTATTATGTTTTTTAATTAAAAGGGTTTTTAGTTTTTTAAATTTTAACCAATTAAAGAATTATGATATGTTAAACCAGGTTAATTCTGTATATTTTATACGTAATCAAAATTTTTTAAAACAACAAGCAATGTCTACAGGTACTAGGGTTTGAATTAAAAAAAAATACACAAACATTTAATGATTTTAAAAAACACTTGACTTAATATTGCAGATAATACTAATGTCAATTGATTACAAGTTTTTCATTTGTATAAAGGTTTTAATAGGCGTAAAACTGGTTTAGGTTTTTTTATAAAAGGTTCGGCTAGAGTCGTTGAACCACCACGTATTGAATATAAAGGTTTTAAATTCAAATTTAATAAGAAAGGGGACATATGTCGTTCTATAATAATTAGAGTTAAATACCCTACTAGAAGGTTAGACGGTTCTGTAATATATTTCAAACACAATAACGCGGTTTTAATTAAAAAAAAACAAGACTTAAAATCTAAGTATTTATTTGGTCCTATATCTTCTAATCTTAGAAGGAAAAAATTTAAAACAGTTTTTAAAACAATTATATAATTCTTTAAATTACGGTGAGTGTAGCTTAATTGGTAGAGCACTGGATTGTGGCTCCAGAGGTTGTGAGTTCAAGTCTCTCTTTTCACCCAATTATTAAATTTCACATTTTCTTTGTATGTATAGCTTATAAGTAAAGCACTTGTTTAATATTAAACAAGATATTATAGCCTCAAAACTATGTACGTACGTATGTTATGGTTACACGTGGTTTCCATTGAAAATTTTTCAAATATTTCCTCGTTATATAATTCAGTTCTGAATTTGTCCGGTATGGACCAAACCCAAATCTCAAACAATAATTTAAGCATGTTATTTGCTAGTTACATGAAAGCCACCAAAAATATCGCTTTTTGGAATTTATTAGGTCTAGATACAGAATCTCTTTTCTTTCAAGGAAAATTAATTAATTATGTTGATTTTAAAACAGAAATGTTTTCTCAAAAAAATAATCCTTTACATTTAGAAAATGTAACCACAGTAAGTGATGATGTGGTTTTAGGGGTTGAAAAATCGTTTTATCCTGAATTGAATTTAAATAGACCTGCTGCAGGTTGAGGTGAGAAGAAAATGAAACATTATCATGAGTATGCTCTTTACGTATTTGAACTCGAATTAGATCGACGTCATAAATTAAGACCCGATTTAACTAGACAACAAATGTATGACCTGTGAACAGGTTTAGGTATGGACTCGTGTGAGTATTCATTATCTAATCCTGGATTACCAACAGATTATACTAATCAATACGAATATAAGGGTCGTATGATAGATATAAGTAAGTTAACCAATAAGGAACTTGTGACGTTAGTTTGGGAAACTGATGATATGACTAAAGTTGAGAAAATAGAATCTATGGCACATGTAAGGAGTATGTATCATTATTCTATACCTCAAACCAAATTATATTATCCTGAACCTTATATAGCGTCACCATCCTTTATTCATAACGATATAGGATTTATTCATATATTACAGTATCAGTTTTGACTGTGATTTATTTTTATCTTTATTATCGTTTTCTTTTTCATATCTTTTTTATGCGTATCTAGATGATGTAGTATGCGTAATCAGCCAAGACGTGAAACAAGAGGTGTAAGTAGATCTAAATGTGGTGACCTAATCACCGCTTGTGTTCCAGTCACATGAGCTATATCTATTATTGTCAGTGAATCTACAGATGCTATGGATTTGGCTGATGGTTTTGGTGCTAGTGAAATTATAATTGGTATACGAGCTTATCAATGAGGTTGAGAATATTATTACCCAAAAAGTATTGATTTACAGTACAATGTAAGACCTAGTTATGCAACAATGATTGGTAACTCTTTAAAATATAATAGTTCTTCTGATAAAACATTAAATACAAACCAAGTATGAAAATTTTATCAAAATAAAAAAGAAGATTTAATTGTTACTCCAGCTCATTTATTGACTGTACCTTTAGATAATAATAAAGTTTTTAATTTTATGAATTTTAAAAGTATAGGTGCAAATACTGCCCAAGAATCTGCTGCTTTCAAAAAAGTCAGGATGCATTCAAAATTATATAATACTAACCTCGTACACACACCTACAATTTTTACAAATAAATATATACAATTAAACTCACTATATACTAATGAGAATTCTTTACATGATTCTTTAAATTATGGTTTAAAAAGACAACATAATTTAACATCAATAGCAGCTACTACCAATACATACTCTACATTTTTAGATAAAAATAGTATGGATAAATTTTTAACAGCTAATTTACAATATAATACTAGTAAAGAGGTAACTAATACATTCAATAACAATTTAAATGTTTTTTCAAAAACACAAATTAATAACTTAAATATTACTAATATAAACAAACTTAGTTTATTATTAAACTCAAATAATATCTTTAATTCAAAAAACTTCGTAAACCTGTTAATTTACCCAAATATTGTTTTAGAATTAAATGATGATAGTGATAAAAAAAACATCAAATTACCTTTACGAAAATTATTAAATAGGTCTGTCACTAGAAACGAATTAATTAACAATGATTCTATTATTAATTCAATACATAATAATTATACTACATCAACTACATCAGACATACTTAAAAATAATTTAAATAATAACTCTATTACAACTAAATTATTCAAACCTTTATCTGAAGCACAAAGTATTTTACCATCAGATCAAAGTGTAAGAAAATATTCAAAATTACAAGCTTACAATTCTAATTTAAATTTATCATCTGGTTTAAATAGTCTAGATTCTAACCTAAAAAGATTAAGTAATAATATATCAGATTCTGTGTTAAAAACACATTTAGGTGTAAAATCTAACTGAATTGATTTTTCAATCTCACAAAAATTAGCCAATAATAGTTTCTTTTTTGAAGCTCCTTATTCAGCAATCCTATCAAATAACCCTTACCTTAAACCTTTAGATTATGATACAACTACAACTAAAACTATAACAAGCAAATCTGTTGGTAATAAAATTATTTTAAATGTTGCTAAAAAAAAAAGCGAAACAATCAATATATTATTAGGTCGTCGTGAGAATGCTTTAAAAGCATTGAGCGCTTCTTATTGACAAATGTTTTGAAGCAATTCTAATAGTGACTTAAGAATCACTAGTGCATTAAAATCATCTTTAAATAATGATTTATCTTATATACCTCTATTTACAAATTACTATGATTATGATTTTCGTAATGCTCAAGCTTTAGAATTATTAGAAAGTTGTTTTTGAGATACATCATATTCCAATTTCAATTATAATGATTATTTAAATATTAGCGACAATTTTAACAAAAATCGAATTGATATACCACAAATTGCAAGAAGAGACATTTATTATTATAGTGATAACATTGGTAAAAAGATTAATAACAATACATTAATATCACCAGTAAACAAAGATTTATCCCTTGCTGGTAATTTTTATTCAAACAATATACAATTCGATGATTATATATCACCAACAAACTTACTAAATACAAAAGATTTTTTCCTATTTCCTTTAGTAGGATCTTTCACCTCTTTAGATGATACTTACGCAAATTATAAAAACACATTAGCTCTTTACAACAAAAACTCCTCATTTTTTTTAAATTTAAATTTAAACTTCTCATTCCCTCACTCGTATATAGAAGTATTAAACAATTTTAGAGCCGATTTTGAAGATTTTAGTTGACACCACGATTTAAATTTTTTTGCTAATCATGAAAAACCATCATTTAATTTAGATAATGCTGATATAGACGAATCTGATATTAATCTTAACTCTAATTTATCTAAAAATAATCTTTCGAGATTTTCAAACCCAGTAACCTTAAGAAGTACTGCTAGAAATTCAATAGTTACTTATAATGCGTTACAAAAAGTTTTTAAAGCTCGTTTTGAAGACGGAAGGTCTAATACAACAATTACAAATTTTGGTAATCTTAGAGTTCCACAACCTTTTATTACAGGTGGTCGTATATCATATGAAAAACTTTTAGGTAAAAATAAAGATAATTACTACAATACAACTTTTTATAAAAATAATATTTTCAAAGTATTTAATGATTTATCATCAAATACCAATGCTTTAAATTATTATTTCTTCGATTTCCCCTTTTTAATGTCTGCTAAAAGTGATCCATCACGTTTTGCATGATTCGATTGATATAGTAAGTGAGCTGTATATGAAGTCCAACCGTCATCTATATCTCGTTACTCTACTATAGGTGTCCCTTATACTAAAAAACATTTCGATTTTAATCTCGACCAATCTGACGCTATAAATGATCCTGAAACTTACTTTACAAGAATCTCAAGAGCTAGGAAAAATTATTTACCTAACTGGTTATATACACCTTATTTATACTCCCGATCTAATATTTGATTAAATAACGATAAACTTAGTTTATTTAATAATAATAATCTATCAAATATTTCTAATACAACATTGTTGTTAAAAAATTTAAACTGATATTGAAAATCTTTTTATTTTACAAAAAATACAACAGCACATTTTACCCCCTCCCATTCAGGAAATAATATTTATGCTAAATCTTTATGAAGACCTTATACTTCAATATCAGCTTACTATTATCGTACAAGTAATTTAGTAGATATTTTAACTAAAAGAGAATATTTATATAGACAATATTTTGAATCAAATAAGAAGATTATAAATTTACCTAATATACTGACTTCAAACCCTAATAATCCTTTAATCGAAGAACTGAAATCGTCCTTCTTGTTTACTGATCCCATCACTTTTAATTCAGAGTACTCTAGAGAGGTTTATTATAATTCTTTATCTTTTTTTAAATTTATGTTACTCAAAGATTTGTTACTTTCGTTTAGTAATTTTAATAAAAATATTTTTATTAATGCTGATATAGTAAATAATTATCTTTTTTATTATTTCTTTAGCTCTAGTAAATCTACTAAAATAGGAAATAATAACATATTGTATAAAAACCAATATAGACCTTTAAAGAAAGGTATAAATTCTATGTTAAGATTACATGCAACTGGTGCTGTAGCTATGCCTACAGAAATTCGTTTACAAATACTTGCCTCATCACGAGATGTTATACACTCATGAGCTGTACCATCAGCTGGTGTTAAAATAGATTGTGTACCTGGTTATACTTCACATCGTATTATGATATTTTTCAACTCGGGTATTTATTGAGGTCAATGTCAAGAAATCTGTGGTAGGTACCATCATTGAATGCCTATAGTTGTTTATTTCATGAAACGAGATTTGTTTTTCCTATGATGTACTCATTTTATGTATAATTCGGGTGTTAATGATACATGAGATATAAATGATCGTAAATTTGTTGATTATATCAAATTTGCTTCGTATGATCAGCATACATGACTTACTGAACTTGAAAAACACATGTAATAATAATCTTATTTTTTATGAAATTGTATAATTTTACTCTTCAAAAAAACTTAAATTACTACTTTATAGTTATTTATACACAAATAAACTTTAGATTATTTAAAAGTTTTAATTTTTTACCAAAAAATTTTATAAAAAAATACACATCTTTAGTATGATTCGATTTAAACTATAAATCTGAAGTTAAAAATAATATTTTAATAAAATATAATTTAATAAATAACTATAATAATTATTTTAATGTAATATCGTTTAAAGTTTTATTTAACCAAAACTCTACATTTAAATACACAAGATATTTACAAATATCAGCTTTAAATTTTAATATAAATAGATCAGTCTTTAATTCATTGAAACAATTTAGTTCTGAAGAAAATATTAATATTAATATTGGGTATAATATCATATCTATGTTATTAAATAGCATCAATTTTTTATATATTATTAAATTTTTTAATAAAATTAATTATTTATTTTTATTTAAAAATTATAGTATATCAAACCATTTAAATTTTAAAAGGTACGATAAATTAAATTTACAAAAAAAACCATTAAACTTTAAACCAACATTTAATTTAAATTTTAAATTTTTATAATTTTAATGAAATATCCGAACCATATATTGTTAGATATTAATAGATTAGGTACTCAACAAATAAAGAGTCATTGAATCATAACTTATAAATCAACTTTTATAAATAAAACTTTAAAAAAATCAATTAAAACTATATTAAATAACGACGATTTAATAATGTTAGTCTCAAGGAGAAAAAAAAACTTAAAAAAAAATAATAGTTTATTATGATCTATTTTTGACATAAATTTTTTAAAAAAAGAGAAAATCTATACAAAATTAAAATATTCAAGATCACCAGCTTATGATATGGTCTCAGGTGGTGTAGCAGCTTTATTTGCTGGTTTTCTAGGTTTTTTAATTTCTGAAAAATTTGGTATAGAGTTAGTAGACTCAGGTGATTTTTATACATTTTTTATGTATTGTGTTTTTTTATCCTTTTCTTTAAGACCTTTTTTAAAAATATTAAGTAAAAATAACACAACTTGACATTTTTTTAGTTATAAATTCTTATTAAATTATATTACTATTATAATAAATCTTATTATCAAATATTTTTTAACAAATTTTACTAAAATTAACTCTTTGTTAGTTATACCTAAATTCTTAGTTAATAACAACTATTTAATAACCATTATTAATTTTTTTTCAAAATTAATTCATTTTTTGAAAAATTATCCAAGAATAAAGTACTAAAAATTATAACAGTATTATTATAAAAATAATGCAATAGCGTTTTGCAGTAGTTTCCGATTAAGTCGTAGAATGAACTTATACGATTGAATGTAGTAAAATCAATTTCTAAGGCTAGATTGTTTAACATCGATAGTGAAGAGTAGTGTGAATGAAAGGTGAAAAGTTATCATAATAGAGATGTTAAAAGAACCTGAAACTTAATGTTTAACCAGTTAAAGCTTAAGCAATAGCGTACCTTTTGCATAATGGGCTAGTGAGTTAATAGAAATAGCAAGCTTAATTTTTAAATAGGCGTAACGAAAGTATTTTTAAAGTTATTTTTATTAAACCCGAAACTAACCGATCTAATTATGAACAAGTTGAAAGTTTTAAACTGGAGGACTGAACCCATGAATGTTGCAAAATTCTGGGATGATTTGTAATTAGGGGTGAAAGGCCAATCAAGGTTAGTGATAGCTGGTTCTCTGCGAAAATTATTTGAGTAATGTAAAAATGAATTTTAATTTAAGGTAAGGTAATCTTCGAATAAAGCAATAGAATATTAGGCAATATTTTGAGAAACTTTAAATGTAAATTAAAAAATATTTTTAATCAGACATAATCGCGCAAAGGTGATATGTCAAGAGGGAAACAGCCCTTACTACACGCTAAGGTGTTAAATATTTATTAAGGTGGAAGAAGTTTAATTAATTTATTACTTAGGAGATAGGCTTGGAAGCAGCCATTCATTAAAAAAAGCGTAATAGCTTACTAAGTAAATATATTATTATGATAAAAAATAAACTATTAATTAAACTTCGATAATGTATAGACAATAAAATAAATAACCGAAGCGCTAGAAGCTTTTTAAAGCTTGGTAGCAGAGTGTTTTGTATTTCGTTGAAGATAAATTGTTAAATTTGTTAGAGAAATCAAAATCAATTATACTAGCATTAGTAACGTTAAATAACGTAAAATTCGTTATCGTTGTAAATCCTAAAGTTTTACCACAAGGGATAACCGTGGTACTAATAATATCCCCTTAAAAAAAGATGAAAGTCGTATGTTTAATGGGAAACACTATCTTTACTTTTGATTATGGAAGTAGCTAAAATGAATTTTGGTGGCGGTGAAAGAAGTAACAAAACAAGAAATAAGTTAGTGCTGATATGTTTTTATACTATTTGTAAAATATATAAAATCCAACACCGGTGGATGGGTAGAGTATACTAAAACGATGGAAGAATGTAATTGAAGGAACTTGGCAAATTAACTCTGTAACTTCGGGAAAAGGAGGGTTTTTACTGAAGGGCAGTTAAAATTAATTTTAACAAATTAATTTTTTCAAGAATCTTTAAAAATATCATGAAAATAGGGATAGCGACTGTTTACTAAAAACACAGGACTCTGCTAAATTTTATAATGACGTATAGAGTCTGACGCCTGCCCAGTGCTGTAAGATAAAAAATTATAAGTATAGCTTATGATTTAAGTCCCAGTAAACGGCGGCTGTAACCCTGACGGTCCGAAGGTAGCGAAATTCATTGGCGGGTAAGTTCCGTCCTGCATGAATGGCGTAACGACTTTCCCACTGTCTCCAGTTATAATCCAGTGAAATTGAATATTAGGTGAAAATACCTAATTAGAGCAACGGGACGGAAAGACCCTATGCACCTTTACTAGAACCTTATATTATTAAAAACTTTAATACTAAACGGGAGGGTAACCCCGTTTTACCGTATATATTAAAGTTTTTTTTTAAATAATACTTAGATGATGTTTATTATATTGTAAGGATGCTAGTTTCACTGGGGCGGTGGCCTCCTAAAAAGTAACGGGGGTGTGCAAAGGTTTAATAAAGCATATTTTTATGCGTGCATTATAATGAATTAAATTAAACTTGATTTTTAAACATACTTGTTTAAAAAGGGTGAAGAAATTTGCCTGCCATAGTGACCCAATAATATTATTTGCTTGATAAAGTTATTGATTAACGGATAAAAGGTACGCTAGGGATAACAGGCTAATGATTTCCAAGAGTTCCCATCGACGAAATCGATTGGCACCTCGATGTCGGCTCATCATATCCTGGTTGAGAATAATCTTCCAAGGGTCGGCCTGTTCTGCCGTTAAAATGGTACGTGAGCTGGGTTTAGAACGTCGTGAGACAGTTTGGTCCCTATCTGTTGTTAAATAGAAAAAAAGTAGAACCTTGCTTTAGTACGAGAGGACTGAGGTAGATTAATCTATGGTTTGACGATTGTTTGAATAAAGCAGGTCGTTACGCTACATTAAGACAAGATAATTACTGAATACAATTTTAAGTAAGAAGCTTATCTGCATTTTTTTTTCTTAAAGGTATATTAAAGACTATGAGAAATAAATATTTTTTAAATGGAAAAGACGAAAATCTTGGAGTTTAAAATGATATAATACCGACATTTTAGTATTAGGAAGTAAAACAATCATGGGGGCATAGCTTAATTGGTAGAGCATTTGACTTTTAATCAAACGGTCGCAGGTTCGAATCCTGCTGCCCTCAAAATTCTAAATAATCGTTGAGAATTTTTAATAAAATATGAATCAAAAAAAATAAACTTTAACTGAGTATTTTTATATATACAATTCTATAACATTTTACTAAAAAATTTTATACTAATAAACAATTTTAGTAGTTTTATATTAAATAAAAAATTATCACAAAAATTAACCCCCTCTAATACACAAAACTCTTTTAGCAAACACGGGTTAATACCTAAACCTATAATAAGCAGAAACTATACTTTTAAAAACATCTACAATCAATCATCAATAAATTATAAAAGTTTATCAAACATTAAATTTTTTAAACCTATACAACAACTTAATCTATTTCGTCTTTATTTACATTTTGCAAATAATGTTTCAAATACTTTTTTTTCAACCCATACAAATTTTCAATCATTGTTTATTTCCCAAACTTTGAGTACTACCCCACTTATAAATATAGGTATGTTATTTACGAAGTGGAAAAATTCTTATAATTTTTTACTAAACATTTTTTTCAATAAATTAAATATTTTTTTATTCTCAAATAAAATTTTTAAGAATGAAGTAATTTCGTTTAATTGGTCACTTAATTTATTAGATTATAAACTTTTTAAACACTCTACACCTTATTTTTACATGAGGGATACTAAATTTGGTGTATCATCAACAACGATTTTTAAACGTTTTGAAAAGAATGGTTTAAATGCTGCCTTCGTTTTAGATTTGAAACAACATGAAAAAAATGTAACTTTTTTAAAAACCATAAATATGTATACAATAGGTCTAGTACCTTATAATATGAACCCTTGATTAGTTAGTTATTCATTCCCTGTAGCTACTAATAATATATTTGTACAGTATTTTTTTATAAAAACACTACTATTTTTTAAACAAAAAGTTTATTTACAATTATATAATGATTTAAAAGTAAATTGATTAAACCTCCTTTAATATTGTTTACATAATTATACTAATATACACACAAACAAATTAACTTTGATTATTTTTACGAGCTATGTTTGGTGACGCTTAAGGTTCATATCCTTATAGAAGTCGGTTCAATTCCGGCTAGCTCGCGTTTAATACGTTTTTTAAAAACATAGGTGTATATCTAGACCAAGTTTAGTAGAACACGGAGTAGTAACACGGAGACCAAGTTTAGTAGAACACGGAGTAGTAACACGGAGACCAAGTTTAGTAGAACACGGAGTAGTAA